>RRZU010073976.1_pt1 | contig 31176 bp, 25 predicted proteins | sample 2165561 | NCBI WGS metagenome assembly RRZU01 (sample SAMN10456909, study PRJNA506462) | wastewater metagenome | isolation source: wastewater sludge | place: USA: Moscow, Idaho | reverse complement strand
TCGTTCACGCACCGTCTGCACTCCCCCCGCGGACACCCGGCCACGCATCGCGGACGACCGCGACATCGTCGAACGGACGAACCACGCCCGCGATTTCCTGGCCGCTCTCGTGCCCCTTGCCGAGCACCGCCACCCAGGCGTCGGGGGTGGCCCGGGCAAGGGCCAACGCGATCGCCGAACGGCGATCACCGCCGTCGATCACCTCGGCACCGCCGGCCGTCCGGGCCCCCCGCAGCACCTGCGCGCGAATCGACTCCGGTGCCTCCGAGCGGGGATTGTCGTCGGTGACGATCACCACCTCGGCGTTCGCGGCGGCAGCGGCCCCCATCGGCCCACGCTTGCCGGGGTCGCGATCGCCGCCGGCGCCCAGCACCACGATTCGGGGAGCCGGCAGGCCGGCCAACGCGGCCACCACCGCCTCGGGCGTGTGGGCGAAGTCGACCACCACGCGGGGGGCCGCGGCGCCCAACGGGACGCGTTGCATGCGGCCCGGCACGAAAGCCTGCGCCAGACCCGTCGCAGCCCGCTGGGCGTCGAGCCCGGCGGCCTGCACCATCGCCAGTGCGGTCAGCGCATTGCGCACGTTGAAGTCGCCGGCGATACCGACGGTGAAGTTCAGTTCGCCGGACGGGGTCGCGGCGCGGACCAGGCTGCGCTGTTCGGCATCGGTGCTGCAGGCGAGCAGCCGCACGTCGGCCTCGGGGGTGACCCCCGTGGTCAGCAGCGGGGTTCCGTCGGCACGGATCAGCCCGGCCAGCCGGCGTCCCCACTCGTCGTCGATGCTCACCACGCAGGCTCGCGCACGTCCGTCCAGAAACAGCCGGGACTTGGCCTCGAAGTAGTTCTGCAGGGTGTGGTGAAAGTCCAGGTGGTCGCGGCCGAACTGGGTGAAACCGGCCACATCGAAGGTGATCCCCGCCACCCGGTGCAGCGCCAGCGCGTGCGACGACACCTCCATCGCCACACTGGTGCAGCCGGCGGTGCGCAACTCGGCCAGCAACTGCTGCAGGTCGGGCGCTTCGGGCGTGGTGACGGTGGAGCGGGAGCGGGGCAACTGCCGTCCGGCCAACCGGAAGCCGATCGTGCCCAGGGTACCGACGCGTTCGCCGAGGGCGGCGAGTGCCGCTTCGAGCAGGAACATGGTGCTGGTCTTGCCGTTGGTGCCGGTGATGCCGAACGTGCGCATCGCCTCGGCCGGACGTCCGTGCACCACGGCCGCCACCTCGGCCAGGGCCAGGCGCGGGTCGTCGACCACGATCACCGGCAGCAGATCGCCCACCAGGGCCTGCCCCTCGGCGTCGGTGAGCACCGCCAGCGCACCCCGGGCGGCCGCGTCCGCAGCGAACCGGGCGCCGTGCGTGTGCTGGCCGGGCAGGGCCGCGTACAGCTCGCCGGGGCCCACCCGGCGCGAATCCAGGCTCACGCCGGTCACGGACAGCTCGCCCGCACCGGGCAGCAACCCGCTCAGGCGAACCGGTGCGGCGGCGAGGGTCGGTGGCCGGCGCACCGGCTGGTCAGCCATGCCTCACCCTATTACTGGAGCGGGAGCTTGACGCCCTTGGCACCGGACGGCTCCACCGCGTACCGGGGCAGCGCCAGGGCGAGCACGTCGTGCATCAGCGGGCCGGCGACGCTGGCGCCCGAGGCGCCGTTGCGCTTGGGGTTCCAGACCACCGCATAGACCAGCACCTGCGGGTCATCGATCGGCGCCACCCCGACCGTCGACACCACCGACTCGCCGCGGTAGCACTTGCAGTCGGCGCTGACCAGGCGGGCCGTACCGGTCTTGGTGCCAATCCGGTAGCCGTTGATCGAGAACGACTTGCTGGTCTGGTTCAACGCCTGTTGCTCCATCAACGAACGCACCTGCTCCGAGGTGGACTCGCTGATCACCCGGCGCGGCGTCGGGTCCTGCTTGGACGCGGTGAACGGCTGCCCGTCCATGCTCGAGATCACGGTCGGGGCGTGGTACACGCCGCCGTTGACCACGGACGAGATCGCGGTCGCGTTCTGCAGGGCGGTCACCGAGAGGCTGGTACCGAACGCGATGCCGTCGCGGGTGTAGTTCGGCATGGTCGCCGCCGGCAGGTAGCCGGTCGCCTCGCCGCCGATGCCACTGTTGGTGCTCTGGCCCAGCCCGAACGAGGCGTAGTAGGCGCGCAGCTTCTCTTTGTTCATCTTGCGGGCCAGCGTGATCGTGCCGACGTTGGACGACTTGGCGAAGATGCCCCGAGCCCGCAGGGTGATCGTGCCGTGGTTCCACCAGTCGGTGATCTTGAACTGGTCCTGCTTGATGAAGCCGGGAAACTTCACCTTGTCGTCGGGATTGATGGTGCCCGAGTCGATCAGCGCGGCGAAGGTCAGGATCTTCTGCACCGAGCCCGGCTCGTAGACGCTCATCGCCGCCCGGTTGCCCATGTTCGCCGCGTCGCCCTTGCCCGGCTCGTTGCTGTCGAACGAGGGACCGTTGGCCATCACCAGCACCTCACCGGTGCGGGGATCCATGACGATCACGGCGGCCGCCTGGGCCCCCGTGTCGGCCAACGTCTTGGCCAGCCGCTGCTCGGCCATCAACTGCAGAGAACTGTCGATGGTGAGGCCGAAGTTGTGCCCGTTCTGCGCCGGGATCAGTACGTTGTCGCCGAGCGGGATCTTGCCGTTGGGCGAGGAGTCGTAGACCTCTTTGCCGTCGGTGCCACGCAGGAGCTTCTCGAGCGAGAGTTCCAGGCCGCCGGCGGCCTGGCCCTGCTCGTTCACCCAGCCGATCAGGTTGGCCGCCAGGGTGCCGTTGGGGTAGCGCCGGGTCGGTGCGGTCACCCGCGAGAGCCCGAGCAGGCCGGCCGCCTTCAACTCGGCCTGCAACTGCTCGAACGTGTTGGCCGGCACCCGCTTGGCGATCACCTTCCACGAGCTCTTCTGGTCGGTCAGCTCCGGCAGGTACGACTCGGGGGTGTTGCCCAGGTACTTGGCCAGCAGTTGCGCGATGCGCTGCGGCGCGGCCGCCGCGATCTCCTTGTCGCGCGCCGTCATCGGCTGTAGGTCCATCTTGCCGTTGGTGCGGATCGCCTTCGGGTCGGCGATCACGTTGACGGTCTGCTCGGTGTAGGCCAGCACTGCACCGTAGCGGTCGGTGATGTCGCCGCGGGCCGCGGGCAGCACCAGCGACTCCTGCATGCGGTCGGCGGCCTCGGTCGCGTAGGCCTTGGCGTCGAAGGCCTGCACCTGCAGGGCGCGTCCGGCGCACAGGCTGAAGACCATCGCGATCATCAGCAGCAGCACCCGCATGCGCTTGACCGGTTGCGCAAGCGGCCAACGCACCCGGCCCATGGACTTCAGCCGGCGCTGGGTGCTGCTCTTGAGCGTCATCGATCCGTCCCGTTCTTCTTGCCGGTCTTCTTCTTGGCCGCCTCGGCCTTCTGCTGCTCGTCCGCCTTCTTCTTCGCCGCCGCTTCGGCCTTCTTCGTCTCGTCGGCCTTCTTCTTGGCGGCCGCCTCGGCCTTCGCCTTCTCTTCGGCGGCCTTCTTCTTCGCCTCGGCGGCAGCCTTCTGCCGGGCGGCGACCTCAGCCAACCGCTTGGCCTCGGTGTCGGCCGCCTGCTTGGTCAGAGCCGCCAGCTGCTCAGGCGTGCGGTAACGGACGTCCGGCAGCTCGTAGCCGCTGATCCGGGTCGGGTCGCCGATCACCGTGCCGGCCGGCAGCGACAGGTAGACCGGGTAGGGGTTGGGCACCATGCCCAGCTTGGTGGCCTCCTCGGCCAGCCGCGTGCTCGAGCGGGCCTCGGTGATCTCGGACTCGAGTTCCGCCACCCGGTAGCCGAGCTGGTCGGCCGCCTTCTGCTGGTTCTGCACCGCGAAGCCCTGCTCCTGCAAGGCGGTGTTGAGCAGCAGCAGGCCCACCATGCCGAGGGTGAGAAACACCGCGAGCGTGAGCACGAACGGCAGGTTCGCCATTCGCCGCTCCGGGATCGGCACCTGGGTCAGCCCCCAGCGCCGAGGCTTCTCCTCCGGGCTTCTGCGGGGTGCTTCGAGTGCTGTCATGCCGCCACCTCTACGATCCGTTCACCGACCCGCAGCCGCGCCGAGGCGGCTCGCGGGTTGACCTGCACTTCGTCCGGCCCCGGACGCTCGGCGCCCCGGGTCAGCAGCATCAGTTGCGCACGCAATCCGTCCGGCACCGCGGGCAGACCGCGCGGGGCCCGGTCAGTGGCCGCGTCGCGCAGCGCGTTCTTCACCAGCCGGTCCTCGCCGGAGTGGTAGGCCAGCACCGCGAGCCGTCCACCCGGTGCGAGCGCGGCGATGGCGGCGGGCAGCAGCCCGGCCAGGGCGACCAACTCGTCGTTCACGGCGATCCGCAGCGCCTGGAAGGTCCGCTTGGCCGGGTGCCCGCCCGTGGCCCGGGCTGCGGCCGGGATCGCACCCTCGATCACCCGCACCAGGCGCCCGGAGGTGGTGAAGGGCTCATCGGCACGCTCCGCGACCACGCGACGGGCGATCCGGTCGGCGAAGCGTTCCTCGCCGAAGCGTCGCAGGATCATGCTCAGTTCGGCCGCGGACGCCTGGTTGACCAGGTCGGCGGCGGTCAGCGTCTGGGTGTCGTCCATGCGCATGTCGAGGGGGGCATCCACGCTGTACGCGAAACCGCGCTCGCGACGATCAATCTGCATCGACGACAACCCCAGATCGGCGAGGATCGCCTGCACCCGCGGCCGTCCGGCCTCGGCCAGCACCTCGGGCAGTTCGTCGTAGCGGGCCTGATACAGCTGCACCCGGTCACCGAAGCGCGCGAGACGTTCGCCCGCCAGCCGCAAGGCGTGCTGGTCGCGGTCGATGCCAATCAGGGTGGCTCGGGGGCAGGCTTCGAGAATCGCCTCCGCATGGCCGCCCAGGCCGAGGGTGCAGTCGACGTAGCGGGAGTCAGCGGCCTGCAGCGGCACACTCAGCAGTTCGACGATGCGCGCACACATCACCGGCACGTGCGCCACGGCCTGCTGCCCGTCCATCTCGACCCTTCCTCGTTTCGATGGCCCATCGCGTGCGTTGTGGTTTCAATCCGTGAGTACCGCCTGGCACCGGGGAAGGTGCGCCAGGGGGCGGAGCCCCTCGGATTGAAGCCGCACCGCACGCGACGGTGTTGCCTGCTCGGTGCGGGTCACCCCGGTCCGAATACCTCTTCGTCCATCTGCGCGAAGGCCTCTTCCTGCGCCGCGGCGTAGGAGGCCCAGGCCTCCGCGTCCCACACCTCGATGTGGTCCAGGGCACCGATCACGACGATCTCCCGCTGCAGGCCCGCATACGTGCGCAGGTGCTCGGGAACGGTGATCCGGCCCTGCCCGTCGGGGGTGGATGAATCCGCTCCCGAGGCGAACATGCGCTGCAGCGAGCGCACCTTCGCCAGGCTGGACGATCCCGCGATCATCTTGTCGGCGGCCGCCTGGTAGGCGGCCGGTGTGAAGATCGCCAGACAGCGGTCGGGCTGCCGGGTGATGACAAGACCCCCGTTCAGTTCCTCGCGGAACTTGGCGGGGAGGAAGAAGCGGCCTTTGTCATCGAGCTTGGGGGTGTGCGTGCCCAGGAACATCGGGCCTCCCCTTCCACTCTGTCCTCCACTGTGCGCCACTGTACTCCACTTTGCTCCACCGAGGCACCCCTGGAGGGCACTTTCGGGCCCGGTAAAGTGGCCACCACCGAGAGCCGAGGGGGAACCGTGGAGCGCACCGCAGCGAGCCGGGTGGACGATGTGCAGGCGGTCGCCCAGTCGATCCGCGGTGCTGTCTCGACGGTGATCGAGGGCAAGCCCGAGGCGATCGAGCTGGCCCTGGTGGCGCTGTTCTCGTCCGGTCACCTGCTGATCGAGGACGTGCCCGGCGTCGGCAAAACCATGCTCGCCAAGGCGCTGGCCCGCTCGATCTCGGGCACCGCGCAGCGCATTCAGTTCACCCCCGACCTGCTGCCCAGCGACATCACCGGGGTGTCGATCTTCAACTCGCAGCGGCACGACTTCGAGTTCAAGCCGGGGGGCGTCTTCGCCAACGTGGTGATCGGCGACGAGATCAACCGCGCCTCGCCCAAGACCCAGTCGGCGTTGCTCGAGGCGATGGAGGAGCATCAGGTCACCGTCGACGGCACCACCCACCCGCTGCCCGATCCGTTCCTGGTGGTCGCCACCCAGAATCCGATCGAGATGGAGGGCACCTATCCCCTGCCCGAGGCGCAGCGGGATCGGTTCATGCTGCGCATCTCGATGGGCTACCCGGTGCGCTCGGCCGAGGTGGCGATGCTCGATCATCACGGCGGCGGCAACCCGCTGGCCGACCTGCAGCCGGTGACCGACGTCGCCACCGTCGCGGCGCTGGCCGACTCGATCCGCACGATCTTCGTGCACGGTGCGATCAAGGACTATCTGGTCTCGGTGCTGGAGGCCACCCGCACCAGCCCTGAGGTCCGGCTGGGGGCCAGCCCCCGCGCCGGCCTGCAACTGCTACGGGCCGCCCGCGCGCGGGCGATGCTCAGCGGTCGCCACTACGTCATCCCCGACGACATCCAGGCGCTCGCCGGCCCCGCCCTCGCGCATCGCATGCTGCTCAGCCCGGCGGCGCAGCTGGCCAGGCGCAACGTGAGCGACGTGGTGGCCTCGGCGGTGGCCTCCGTTCCCCTCCCCGACCGCGACTGAGACGGCCGTGATTCGGCTCACCACCAGGGGATTCGGTCTGCTGAGCACCGGCGTGGTGCTGCTGATCGCCGCCTCGGCCACGGGCGTCCGGGCGGTCGCGTGGCCGGGTGGACTGTTGATCGGTCTGGTGCTCGCCGCGGGCGGGCTGACCTGGTTCTCGGCGCGACGGCCCACGCTGCGGCGCCGGCTGCTGCCCGACCGGCTGGCCGCAGGATCACCGATGCGGGTGCAACTCGACCTGCAGCGCGACAGCATCGGCGCGGGCGCGTGGAGCGTGGTGGAGGAAACCGTGCCCCCCGAGCTGACCGGGGCACCGGCCCTGGCCGTGCCGTCGGGCTGGGGCGGATTGCGCAGCGTCCACGAGTATCAACTGGGCACGACGGTCCGGGGCCGTTACCGGGTCGGCCCCGGCATCTGGGTGACCACGGATCCGCTGGGGCTGGCCAGCAGCCGACGCGGGCTGGGCGGCACCAGCCTGCTCACCGTCACTCCTGCGGTGCATCGCCTCGGTACGCTCGGCACAGCGGCCGGCGCGGGGTTGACCGGTGAGTCGGCCCAGCGCAGCAGCAGCCTGCTCGGGGCCGACGATGCACTGATCCGCGAGTACCGGCCACGCGACGAGTTGCGCCGCATCCACTGGCCCTCCACCGCCCGCATGGGCAGCCTGATGGTGCGCCGCGAAGAGCACGCGTGGGAGCCGAGTGCGCTGATCCTGCTCGACAATCGATCGGGCGCGCACAGCGGCGGCGGCTCGGGTTCAAGCTTCGAATGGGCGGTCTCGGCGGCGGCGTCGATCGGGGTGCACCTGCTCGACGCGGGCTTTGACGTCGAACTGACCGACGCCTCCGGACGCACCCTGGCGCCCGAGGTCGGCGCCTCGGCCCGCGAGGTGCTGCTGGATCACCTCACCGACGTGCACCTCAGCAACGCCTACGAGCTCTCGGGCGCGCTGATGCAGGGCATCGGTGGGCGGGGCAACCTGCTGATCGCCGTGCTCGGCCGGCTCAGCACCGCGGACGCCATGGCACTGACCAATGCCCGCACCGACGGACGGCTGTGCCGCGCGCTGATTCTGCATGCACCGGACGGGTCGGGCACCGACCCGGCCGAGTTGCTGGTGGCCGACGGCTGGCAAGTGGTCCGCGACGCAGCCTCGCGCAGCGTGGCGGATGCGTGCGCGGGTTTCGGGTGGAGCGCCCGAGGATGAGAGCAACAGATCGCTCCGGCGTGGCGGTGATGGTCGCGATGGCCCTGGCGCTGTTCGCGCTGCGGCCGGTGACCTCGGACGGCAGGCTCTTCGTGGACGCCGTGGCGATGATCGCCGTGGTCGGCGTCGGCGGCATCCTGTCTCGCCGGCTGCTGCCCACCGAGCGCGGCGCTCGGCTCGTCCAGACCCTGGCGGCGGCGGCCGCCCTGATCGGACTGGCACTGGTCGAGGGCGTCTCACCCAATCCGTTCGCCGTGCCCGAGCTGTTGGCGGGGGCGATGCGCTGGACCGTCGAGTCGTCCGCCCCGATGGGGCCTCAACTCGGGGTGCGTATGGTGGCCGTCGCTGGGGTCACCCTGCTCGCGTTGTTCGCCGACCAGCTGACCGTGTCGCTGAACCAGCCGGCCTGGTCGCTGCTGCCGCTGGGCCTGCTGTACCTGGTGCCTGCGCTGGCACTGCCGGCGCTGGTGTCGTTCTGGCCGGCGCTCGGACTGGGGTGCGGCTATCTGCTGGTGCTGCTCGCCGATGGGGTGAACCGCAGCCGGGTGCTGCGGTTTCAGGCCGCGAACGTGACGGCGCGCGGGCGCCCACGGTTCGGTGGCGGGATGCTGCTCGGCGGCATGATCAGCCTGCTGTGTGCGTTGCTGGTGGCCGGGCTGGCCGGGGCGCTCACCCCGGGCCTCGACCCGAGCCGCGGCGCGCCGTTCACCGGGTCGGGGCCGGTGCAGATGGGTGATCCCTCGCTCGACCTTCGGCGCAACCTGCAGCAGCCGGTGGATCGCCGGGTGATCACCTACACCACCAGCCGCGACACCGGTTCGTACCTGCGCATGACCTCGCTGCCGGGCTTCGACGAGACCGGCTTTCACCTCAACGCCATCGACCTGTACGGCGGTTCGCTCCCCTCGCCCGAAGGTGCGGCGGCGGGGCGTCCGCGATTCACCGTCGACGTCACCGTCGGCGAGTTCAACGCCGAATGGCTGCCGCTGCCGTATGCCCCGGCGTCGTTCGAGGCGTCCGGCGAGTGGCGCCATGATCCGGTGTCGCTGAGCGTGCTGGCCTCGGGCACGCAGCAGAAGCGCGCCACCAACGGCCTGCACTACACGGCCCTCGCCATGGACGTGACCCCGACCGCGGCCGAGCTGGCCAAGGCGAGCGCCGGACGTCCGCGCGACGCGGCCGTGACCGCCGCCCTGCCGGCGGCCTTTCCGGAGCAGATCGTGCAGCTGGCCCGTCAGGTCACCGCCAAGGGGACCACGGACGGCGAGAAGGCGGTGTTGTTGCAGAACTGGTTGCGCGGCCCGGCCTTCACCTACAGCACCGAGCCTGCACCCGGCTCGGGCTACACCGCCCTCACCGAGTTTCTTTTGGACGACCGCACCGGCTACTGCGAACAGTTCGCCGCCTCGATGGCGGTGATGGCGCGGGCGCTCGGCATACCGGCCCGGGTCGCGATCGGCTTTCTGCCCGGACGCAAGGTCGGTGACCACTGGGAGGTGAACATTCGCGACATGCACGCGTGGCCCGAGCTGTACTTCGCCGGGCTCGGCTGGGTGAGCTTCGAGCCGACGCCCGGTGTCGCCACGGCGCCGGCCTACACCGGCGCGGCCGTCGAGCAGCCCTCGGCGTCCCCGTCGGCCAGCTCGACACCGACCCGCAGCACCGCGAGCAGCGAGCCGAGCACGCAGCCGTCCGAGGCCCCGGTCGAGCAGCAGAGCGAACAGGCCGAGCCCGTGGACCTGTCCTGGCTCGGCTGGGTGGGCGCCGGGCTGGGAGTCGTGGCGCTGGCGGCGGTGCCGAGCCTGGTGCGCGGCGCCCGGCGACGCCGCCGGCTGGACGTGGGCAGCGTGCCGCGGCAGGCGGTGGGTGCAGCCTGGGACGAGGTGCGCGACACCGTATGGGACGCCGGTCGCGAGTGGCCGCACGGCTCACCCCGGCAGATCGGCAGCGAGGTGGGACGAGGGCTGCCCGATGAGGCGGCGGCGGCGATGGGCCGGGTGGCGGTGCTGGTGGAGCGCGCGCGCTACGCCGACAGCCTCGGCGACACCACAGGCCTGCATGAGGACGTGCGGCTGGTCCGCGAGGCGGTGGCCGCTGGGGCGCGGACCGCGCGATGGCAAAGATGGCTGCCACGGTCGCTGTGGCGAGGGTTGTGGTGTCGCGGCTGAGGGTGCTCTGGTCGACGCACGATTCGCCGGCCGAGGTTGTCGGATACCCCCGGTGGGGAGATTCTCGACCGGCCCGGCCGGCGGTTGGTGAGCTGCAGGAGGGCCCGGGTGGGCCTTACTGACCTTCGTCCTGGCGTCGGCGCCAGCGCTCTTCCATCTTGTCCATGAACGCCTTCTCACCTTGCGGCGAGCGGGTGGCGGACTGACCGGACGAGACGTCGCCGACGTGGCGCCATGAGGTGACGGCGATCACGCTGGCGATCAGCATGAGCACGAAGCCGACGATGCTGAGGGCCGGGCTCACCTGCATGCCGCCGACCAGGCAGGCGACACCGATCAGAAAGCCGGCACCGGCGATCGCGGCGCGCCGTCGGTGAAGCCGACGGGTGGTGGTGCCCCGTAGCGCGTTGGCCAGTTTGGGATCTTCGGCCGCCAGGGCTGCCTCCATCTGGTCGAGGAGTCGCTGTTCGTCCTCTGAAAGTGCCATGTCAACCTCCCTTCGGTTCGGGGGCGCAGGTCGAGCGCGGCTCAAGTCTAGGCGGGCGGATCGCCAAACGGAACACCAGTGCGGGTGGATGAACGTGAGGTTCAGGCCCGGGTGGACGCATACCCGTTACGGGTCAGCACCGCACGCTGCACACAGTGCGGGCCGAACTTGCGCCGAATGGCGTCCGTGGCCAGTTCGGCCTCACGCCAGCCCCGTTCGGGAGCGTCCAAAGTGGGCTGGCAGTAGGCCTGATCGGCGTTCACCAGGCCCTCGACTCGAATGCCGACCCGGCGAATACGGGGACGGTCGAGGCCGAACTTTCGATACAGCGTCACGGCCTGCGCATGGAGTTCGTCGGTGGAGTCGGTGGGGCTGTTCAGGGTGAGGGTTTTCGACACGGTACGAAAGTCGGCGAACCGCAGGGTGAGGGTGACCGTGCGGCCGAGCACGCCCGCCTGTCGCATGCGCCACGCCACCGTGCCTGCCACCCTGAGCAGTTCGGCCCGGACGATCGCCGGGTCGTCGGTGTCGCGCGCGAAGGTTTCTTGGCAGCCGACCCCGCGCTCACCGGGCCGGGCGACCACCCGCCGCGCATCGCGCCCCCAGGCCAGTTCGGACAGCAGCACGCCCTGGTGGGGACCGAACGCGCGCTGCAGGGTGCTGGCCGGGGTGTGCGCCAGATCGGCGACGGTGACGATGCCGAGCCGGTGCAACTTCTCACCCGTCGCCTCACCCACCCCGATGATCTTGGTCACCGGCAGGGGGTGCAGGAACGAGGTGACGTCGCCGGGCAGTACCTCGACCAGTCCGTCCGGCTTGGCCTGGCCCGAGGCGATCTTGGCGACGAACTTGGACGGGCCGATGCCGACCGAACAGGTGATGTCTTGCTCGTCGGCGACCAGGGCACGCAGGTGCTCGCCGATCGCGCGGGGTGTGCCGAGAGCCCGCAGGCTGCCGGTCACGTCGAGGTAGGCCTCGTCGATGGACGCGCTCTCGACGTGCGCGGTGACCGACTCGAAGACCGCGACGATACCGGCCGACACCTCGCCGTAGGTGTCGAAGTCGGGCGGCACGGCGACCGCCTGCGGACACAGCCGGCGGGCCCGGGACGACGGCATGCCGCCTTCGATGCCGAACGCGCGGGCCTCGTAGTTGGCACTCAGCACCACACCACGCTCGGCGCCGCCGACGAACATCGGTTTGCCCACCAGTTCGGGACGGCGGCGCAACTCGACCGAGGCGTAGAAGGCGTCCATGTCGATGTGCATGATCACCCGGTCGCGGTGCGCGGGGCCGGCGGTGCCGGCGGTTGCGGTGGAGCCGGCGGTTGCGGTGGGCAGGGCGGTTGCGGTGGGCAGGGCGGGACCGGCTGGCTGCCAGGCCGACCAGGAGCGTCGCGGACGGGTGGATGTCGGGGGCGGAGCAGTTGTCGCCCGCCGGGCGGGGGTCGCGCGCAGGGCGGGAGTCGCAGGCGGATCGGGAGTCGTAGAAGAAACGGGAGTCGCAGACGGGGCGGGAGTCGCAGACGGGGCGGGAGTCGCAGACGGGACAGGAGTCGCAGACGGGACAGGAGTCAGGACAGGGGTCGCAGGCGGGATGGCCTGGTGCGGGGTGGGAGACATGAGCGGGGCAGTCATCGTCCGGAACTTCCGGGGCTGGAGTGCCACAGTTTGCGCGAGGTGAGGCTCTCACCCGACGGCTTCACGTCGGCGTACGGCGACTGCTGAAAACCGCTGGCGTGCACGAGCACCCGGCGGCGGCCCTCGGCATCGCCCACGCCGAATCCGTCCGGCACCTCGGCCATCAGCTCATGGACGCGGCGCAGCGCCTGGTCGATCTCGCCGGTCTCGGTCAGCGCGGTGGTGTACAGGTTGTGCAACACGGTCAGATCCCAGGCGCCGGTGGCGCGCACCGAGACCCCGCGCGGGCCGGTGCGTCGCAGCTCGCCCCGCACCAGCAGCAGCCACGAGCTGAACACGGTGGCCGCGTAGGGGCCTTGGGCGTCCTCGAAGAAGGTGGCATCGGCGGGGCCGGTGGAGTCGTCCACGCTCAGAAAGACCACCCGCCGTCCGGACCGCACCGGTGGGGTCTGGGTGGCCACCTTCACCCCCGCGATCATCACCTCGCCACGGCTGCGCCGGCTGAGCAGATCGGCGGCGAAGGTGACGCCGACGGCATCCAGGAACGGCAGATAGCCGGTGAGCAGGTGCTTGCTCGCGTCCAGGCCGATGATCTCGAGTTCGGCGCTGAGTCGCTCGGCATCGCTCAGCTCGGTCAGTCCGGTGGGCGTGACGTCACTGGGCCACCGCCGTCGGTCGAACCTGTCGGCACCATCCCGCCCGTCGAACCTGTCGGGACCATCCCGCCCGTCGAACCCGCCGGGACCATCCCGCCCGTCGAACCCGCCGGGACCATCCCGCCCGTCGAACCCGCCGGGACCATCCCACCGGTCGAGCCTGTCGAGACCATGCTCGCCCAGTTCCCGGTCGCCGAGGCTCTCGGTGAAGTCGAGCGGCAATTGGATCTCTTGCGGGGCGACCGGCTTGGCGTTCTGCGCTTGGCGGCGGGCGAGTTCACGGGGGTCGCCGACCGGGTCGGCCGAGCGGGGTGCACGAAGCCCGCGTGCACGCCCATGGGCGCGGGCGTGGGCACGGTCGGCACGTTCCAGGTCGGCGACGGCGAGCAGCAGGTCACGCCGGGTGATCTGGCCGCGAGGCCGCACCGCACTTGGTGCGTCGATGCCGTACAGGGCGTCGAAGGCGCCGGCCAGCGCCAGCCGTTCGGTGATGTCGGACGGGTTGCCGGTGCGTTGCCAGAAATCGGTCAGCGAATAGTAGGGCCGGCCGGCGACGATGCGGGCGATCTCGGCCTCAGTGATGCCCTTCACATCGGCCAGGGACAGCCGGATGCCGTAGCCGCGTCCGTCCGGAATGCCATCGCCGGGGCTCAGCCGCCTGCCCCGCACTGGCAGGTCGGGTTGGAACCCGCCCGCCGGGTGGCCGGGTATCGACGGCCCGGCATCCGCCGGAATGATGCAGTCCTGCGTCATCCCGGGCTTGCCCCGGGATCTCTCCCCCACCCGATCAGTGGTCTCGACAAGCCCGACCGACGGTGGTTGCGAGAGATCCCGGCATTCGCCGGGATGACGAGGCACGCTAACAGCGGAAGTGGAAGGTGGCAGAGGGGTCTCGACACGCTCGACCGAGATCCCGGCGTTCGCCGGGATGACGGGCTCCCCCGGGTCGACGGCGTTCGCCGGGATAGCGGGCTCCCCCGGGTCGACGGCGATCGCCGGGATGACGGCGGCCGCCGGGATGACGGACTCCCCCGGGGTGACGGACTCGTCCAACCGTTCGACCCGGTACGCGTCGTCGCTGACGTTCACGTCCAGCCCCAGGACGGCGATGCCGCACCGCCGCGCCTCCTCCAGGATCAGCCGCTTCGGATACATGCCCGGGTCGTGGGTGAGCACTCCCGACAGGAAATGCGCCGGGTAGTGCCGCTTCAGCCAGGCCGACTGGTAGGTGGGCAGCGCGAATGCCGCCGCATGCGCCTTGCAGAAGCCGAAGGAGGCGAACGACTCCAGCACGAACCAGGCCCGGTCAACCACGGCCTGGGAGTAACCCCGACCCAGACACGTGGGCACGAACCAGCGCTTCACGTCGGCCTGGGAATCGCGCCGACCGAGCGCCCGCCTGGCCTCGTCGCCCTGGGCCAGGGTGCAGCCCGTCATGATCGCGATGATCTGGATCACCTGCTCGTGGAACACCACCACCCCGCCGGTCTCGGCCAGCGCCGGCGTCAGGTCGGGGTGCAGGTAGTGGGCGGTCTTCCAGCCCTGCCGGGCCTCGAGGAAGGGCACCACCATTTCGGACTTCACCGGGCCGGGGCGGAACAGCGAAATGTCGATGATGATGTCGGAGAAGTCGCGCGGCCCGAACTTGCCGACCAGTTCGCGCTGCCCGGGCGATTCGATCTGGAAGCAACCCAGGGTGACCGACTTGCCGATCATGTCGTAGGTGTCGGGGTCGTCATAGGGGGCGAGCACGTCGACGTCGACCTCGACGCCCTCTACCCGGCGGATCTCGCCCAGCGCGTGCGCCATCGCCGACTGCATGCGGATGCCGAGCACGTCCAGCTTGAGCAGGCCGAGTTCTTCGACGTCGTCCTTGTCGAACTGGCTCATCGGAAAGCCGCCGAAGCTGGCCTCGACGGGGGTGCGGTCGAGCAGCGTGGTGTCGCTGAGCAGCACTCCGCACGGATGCAGCGCCACGTGCCGGGGCAGCCCGTCCAGCGATTCGACCAGAGAGAACAGCACGTCGAGCCGACGCTCGCCCAGCCCGGCGGCACGCAACTCTGGCAGGTCGCGCAGGGCGGCGCGGGCGTCCGCGGCCCGAATGTGCGGAAACGCCTTGGCAATGGCGTCGATCTCGCGCGGCGGCAGGCTGAGCGCCGCACCCACGTCGCGAATGGCGTGCCGGACGCGGTAGGTCTCCATCATCGCCACGCAGGCCACCCGGTCACCGCCGAACACGTTCAGGATCGCGTCATAGATCTCGGTACGCCGGGCCGATTCGACGTCGATGTCGATGTCGGGCAGGACCTGCCGCAGCGGCGACAGGAAGCGTTCCATGATCAGCCCGTAGCGGATCGGGTCGACACCGGAAATGCCCAGCAGATAGTTGACCAGCGAGCCGGCGCCCGAGCCACGCGCGGCGCAGCGAATACCGAGCCGGCCGATCATCGCCACCACCTCGGCGACGGTGAGAAAGTAGGTGGCGAAGCCGAGGGTGTCGATCACGGTCAGCTCGTCGGCCAGTCGGGCCTCGATCGCGGGGCTGGACGTGCCGTAGCGGGCCGCGATGCCGGCGTCGCAGCGCAGCCTCAGCGCGGCCATCGCGTCGGGTGCCGAACCGCGGACGTCGAGCACGTCGAACTCGGGCAGATGGATCTCGCCCAGTCCGATGTCGGCCTGCGGGTCGAGCCGGCACCTGGTGGCCAGCATGCGGGTGTCGCCGATCAGCGTCTCGGCGTCGCGCCGTCCGGCCAGCCGGGCGACCTCGTCGGCGGCGGCCAGCATTTCTTTGCCGGTCTTGAGGTAGCCCTCGGCGTTGCGCCGGTCGATGTTGCGCAGGTCGAGCGGCACCAGCCGGCGCGAGGCGTCCAGCACGTCGATGGTGGGCGCCAGGTGCTTGCCGGCCATGCGGACGGCATTGGTCAGCACCCCGGTGAGGCCGTGGGCGTCGGCGAAGCCCAGCATGCGACCGGCCAGCGCGGCCGAGCCGCGGCCACGTCCGGGGGTGTGATGGTTGGTCACCGCGAGCGCCAGCCGGTGCCGGTCGACCAGGTTCAGCCAGCCGCGCAGCACGCGTTCGGCCTCGTCGGTCGAACCGGTGGCGAGGGTGCGCCCTAGATCGGAGTCGTCGCCCAGCATGACGATCAGGTCGTCGTGGCCGGCCATCGCCTCGGGGGTGCAGCGCGGCTTGCCGCGCTCACCGGCCAGGTGCACCGCCGAGGTCAGCCGGCACAACGAGGCCCAGCCCTGCCGCGAGGTCGCCAGGCTGACCGCGCGGGAGCCGTCGGCCATGGTGTGGTCGACCCCGACCACCGGGGCGATGCCGGTGCGCTGGCAGGCCCGGGCGAACTTGACCGCGCCGTAGAGACCGTCACGGTCGGTGATCGCCAGGGTGTCCATGTCGGCGTCGGCGGCCGCGTCGACCAGGGCCGACGGCTGGGACGCCCCGTAGCGCAGCGAATAGCCGGAGGCGACCCGCAGGTGCACGAACGGGTCGCTCATCAGATCGCCACCCGTTCTGTCGCGTGCGCCCACAGCCGCCGCGCCACCTGGTCGTGAAAGAGCCGGACGTCGCGCAGCAGGTCGTCCGCCTCGCGGGCGCTGACCAGAGCGACCGCACCGGCCTGGACGGCCCGCCGTTTGAGCGCAGAGGAAGCGAAGAAGCCGGCCCATTCGGCGTACTCGGGGGCCGCCTCGGCGAGCACCTGCCACACATCACGCGGACGCGACCCGCTCCGGGTGGACGCCGCCCGGCATGCCAGCACCACCGCCGCCACTCGGAGTGCGGCCAGGTGGGCGCCGAGGTAGCGCTGTGCCGGCTGCTCTGCCAGTTCGGCCGCGGCCAGCGCGGACGCCGCCGCGACGAGTTCACTGCGCGTCATCAGTCCACCACCGTGCGCAGCCGCCACGCCCCGCTGCCCCAGGACCTGGCCAGTTCGTAGACCCCGGACGTTCCGTAGCGGCCCTCGGCCGCGACCACCCGCCAGACCTCCTGCTCGCCGAGCAGGTCGTCGCCGTCGTCGATGCCGACACCACCTGACCCGACCATGCGGAAGCCCGGCGCGGACCCGCCCATGCGGGAGCCCGGCGCGGACCCGCCGGCGCGGGAGCCCGGCGCACCGAGGCCGGGAGTCGTGCCGCGGACGTCCGGCGTCTCACCCCGGGCGGCCCGCACCTGGGCGGAGTTCCACCAGTCGGCGGTCTCGATCCAACGGGCCTGCAACTCGAGCACCTTCCACAACCGGTGCCGCCACAGGAACTGCGCCGGGCCTTCGTCATCGCCCACCAGACCCTGGCGAACCTCGATCGCCTCGTTGTATCTGCGCATGCTGAAACCCCCGTGGACACGGCGTGGAAACCATTCGCCGGGGGAATGCATGACCCCGGTGCGGACGGGGGTCGAGATCCGTCCGCACCGGGGAGCTATGAGCCCTTCCCCGACTCGATATCGAACATCTGTTCGACTCGATCCAGTCTGCCTGTTCGGTTCCGGTCCGTCAAGGGGCGGCTTGGAAACCTCGAACTCCAGGGCGGAGGATTCACCATCACCCGATGGCGACGTCCGCTCGAAGAGCGTTCGTCGCCCAGTCTCGCCCCGCAGCCCACGCATCGGCATCAGGCACGCCGCACGCCCACCCCGTCCACGCGCACACCATCAGCCCGCTCCGCCGACCGCGCCGCCCCGATCCTCGATCCGGCACGACCCTGGACGCCCCGATCCGCACCGATCAACTTTAACGTTAGAGTTCGCCGTTCTGGTTGCTCTCTGTATCGTTAAAGTCCATCATGGATACCAGAAGCAGTTCCGCTGAACCGAATGAGGTGGACATGACCCGCGTCACCATGAAAGACGTCGCCGACGTGATGGGCGTATCGGTGATGACCGTCTCGAACGCGTTCAATCGCCCCGACCAGCTCTCGGGCGAGCTGCGCGACCGCATTCTGAACCGGGCCAGGAAGATGGGCTACGGCGCACCCAACGCCGCCGCCCGCAACCTGCGTCAGGGGCGCACCAACTGCTTCGGCGTGGCGTTCTCAGAAAGCCTCACCTACGCCTTCAGCGACCCCTATTCGGTGCTGTGGCTGAGCGGCCTGAGCGGCGCGCTGGAGCAGGCCGGCAAGACCATGATGCTGTTGCCGATCGCCGAACCGACCGAAACCAACCTCGACCTGATCCGCCGCGCCAGTGTGGACGGCATCGCCGGGCTCTGCGTCTCCAGCCAGGTGCGCACGGTGGCGCAGCAGACCGGCATGCCGCTGGTCTGCACCGATCCGGCCGATCCGGACGGATCGTGGGTCACCATCGACGACCATGCCGCCGGACGCCTGGTGGGCCAACACATCCGTCGGCTGGGTCACCACCGGGTGGCCCTCGTGGTCGAGCAGGCGGTACCCCTGCGCGAGGCCGAACCGGCCCAGCAGTCCATGGCCACCTACCGCGCCGAGCTCGATGACTACCGCACGCTCGGTCTCTACGACCTGTGGGGGCGGGTCGAAGGTTTTCTCGCCGAACTGGACGGGCTGGACGTCCAGGTGGTGAGTGTCGGACTGAACTCCCGGCAGTCCGGACGAGCGGCCGCCGAACTGCTGCTCGACCAGTTGGCGCGACCCACCGCGATCATCTGCGTCAGCGACGTGATCGCTTTCGGAGTACTCGACGCCATGCACGATCGGGGCCTGGACCCCGGCCGCGACGTGACCGTGACCGGTTTCGACGACCTGCCCGAGGCCGGGCGGCTGGGCCTGACCACCGTGCACCAGCCGATTCAGGAAAAGGGCCGGCTGGTGGGTGAGTTGCTGCTCGATCCCACCCGCACCCCCCGGCGGATCACCCTGCCGCACCAACTGATCGTCCGCTCCAGCTCGGCGCCACCGCACGGTAGCTGAGCCTGCAGTCCGGCTGAGCCCGGCGTGCGGCTGAATCCACAGTCCGGCTGAGCCTCCCGTTCCGGCTGAGCCTCCCGTTCCGGCCGAGCCCGCAGTCCGGGTCCGGCTGAGCCCGGGGTCCGGCAGCCCGGCTCAGCCCGGGGGCCGGCTGAGCCTCACGTTTCCGGCTGACCCGCAGTGACCCGATCGTCCGTTCGGCACAGCACACCGACCCCCGGGTCGCTGTGCCGCTGAGCCGGACCTCCCGTCGTCACACCGCACTACACCCACCTGATTACCCACCTGCGTGAGCCATGCCCACGCGACCTCGAAAGGAACCACGATGTACCTCGTTCTCAACTCCACCGATGCCGCCCGCGCTCTCAACGGCAGCGCACGGCCCGACGCGCCCGTCATCGGCGAACTGGCCTCAAAGGCGCGCCGCGACCTGCTCGGTGACCTCGCCCTGCGCGTCTCACTGGCCGGCGAGCGACTCACCCGCCGCCTGCGGCGCAACGGCCGGGCGGGTCACGCGGCCGCCCTGTCGCACTCCTGACTCCTGAGCGGCTGAGCCGGACCACGGCCACGACGCCCACGGGATGATCGTCGAACTGGCCCTGACCGTTCAGACCTTCGCGCCAGCCATCGGCCAGCCTCGCCGACGGCGCGACTCGGCGCGTGGCGCATCCGGCCGCACCGGTCAGCACCGCCACACCTGCTCTCAGGCTCCCGCTCTGGCACGCTAAGCGCATGGAAGTGCTTCCGCTGGCGTTCACCGGCGGCTGGGCGAGCGGCATCAACGCCTGGGCGACGGTGCTGATGCTCGGCCTGCTCGGCCGGTTCGCCGGCGTCGAGGGCGTGCCGGCCGGCTTCGAACGCACCGATGTGTTGATCGTGATGGCGGTGCTGGCGGTCGCCGAACTGGTCGCGGACAAGATTCCCTACCTCGATTCGGCCTGGGACGCGGTCTCGACCTTCATCCGTCCGATCGCCGGAGCGACCATCGGTGCCCTGATCGCGGGCCACACCGGCGATCTCGGCACCATGGCATTGGCTGCGGTCGGCGGCGTCACCGCGCTGCTGTCGCACCTGGCCAAATCAAGCCTGCGGCTGGCGATCAACACCTCGCCGGAACCCGTGACCAACCTGACCGCCTCAGCCGCGGGCGACCTCTCCCTGGTGGGTGTGCTCGCACTCGCCGCCCTCAATCCGGTCGCGGCGGCCACCATCGCCGCCGCGCTACTGGTGCTCACCCTCGGCCTGGCCCTGTTTCTGTTGAACCGGGTGGGCCGGGGTTGGCGGGCCTTCCGGGTCTGGCTGGCCCGCCGAGGCAGGGCATGACAGTTATCGCGGTCGTCGGCGGCTCACCGGCAGGCATGGCGGCGGCCGCACGGCTGGCCAAACAACGGCACCGGGTGCTGCTCTTCGAAGCCTCCGATCGCCTGGGCGGACGCTGGGCGCAGCCCGGTGCCCTGCCCCCGGTGCTGAGCCTTCCCGCGCCATGGCGCGACCTCTTTCGCAAATCCGGACGCGCCTTCGACGTCGAGTTGGCCCGCACCGGGCTCGCCCTGGTCGCCGCCGCCCCCGCCGTCCACCGGTTCGCGGACGGCTCGGAGTTGACCCTGCCCACCGACCGTGGCGAGCAGTGGACGACGCTGACCGCAGCCTGGGGCACCCCGGCGGCGACCCGCTGGCGCGACCTGCTCGACGACCTCGATCAGCGTTGGCAGCTGCTGCGCCGACTAGGCCTGGAGGACGAGTTCACCGAAGTGGCGCTCACCCCGGCCCGACGCCGGGCACTCGGGCTCGACCGCACCGTCGAGAAACTGGCCCGAGACTTCGGGCATCCCCAGGCCGCGGCGCTGATTCGCTCCACCGCCTGGCGCTTCGGATCGAAACCGGCCCGCACCCCCGCGTTCGTGGCCGTGCGGCTGGCGATCGACCGCACGTTCGGACGCTGGCAACTCACCCGCGACGGCCATCCGGTGCCGGCGTCGGCCCTGATCGATCTGCTCGCCGACCGGCTGACCCTGCGCGGCGTCGAGGTGCATTCGGGCCGACCGGTCACGGCGCTCGCGCCCGGCCGGGTGCGTACCGCCGACGGCGACATCGTGGTCGACGCGATCGTGGCCGCAGTGAATCCGTGGACCTACCTGAGGCTCACCGGCACCCAGGAACGCGTGCTGAGCCGCCGAACCGCCTGGACGCGCCCCGCCCTTGCCCCCCGGATCACCGTTGACCAAGAAGACAGTGTGAGTTCAGGCCTTGAGTACCAGGCCCACTCTCACACTGTCATTCACGAGATTCGTGAAACGGTGCAGCACTCCGCTGTCGGAGGGTGGGTCGACTACCGGCTGCCCAGCCCAACGGGCATCCTCACCGTGCGCCACGACTTCAGCGATCCCGTGCCCGATCCCGGCTTCGGCACCCGCTGGACCTCGCCCCGCACCTGGCTTCGGCAACCGCCGCTGCGGGCAGCGACCCCGACGGTGGTCACCGCGAGCGCGTCCAGCCGGGGCGGCAACGACCCCTGGGCGCAACTGCTGTCGGGTGCGTTGGCCGCGTATGTGGTGCATGAGAACCTGACCGGAGCCGACATCCGTCCGACCAACAAGGCGGCGCGACCCTAGCTGGTTACTCGTCATTCCGGGCCTGCCCCGGGATTCCGGCGTGCGCCGGGATGACAGCCGTGACGACGGAGAACGCTGATCATTGCGCAATCCGATGGTTCAGCTTGATCAGCGTTTCCATCGCGTGACCCGGCGCCTGCGCTACAGGATGATCAGCACCAGCAGCAGGATCGCCACCGCGATGCCGGTGCCCAGGCCGGCGACCAGCATCAGCGCGCCCTTGTTGCCGGGACCCTTCGCGGGCACCAGTTCACCGGGTGCAACCGTCCCGGTCTCGATCACCGCGGGCACCGCAAAGGTGTCTCTACCCGGCAATGCTGCCGCTACCTCGGCCACCTGACCCAGCGTCTGCGACGCGAACACCTGGTCGAGCATCGCCCGGTAGGTATCGGTGTCCATGCCGCCCTTGGCGTACTCAGCGTTGAGCCGTTCGGCAAGCTGCTCACGCTCGGCATCGTCCAGCGGATCGAGCGGGCGGGAGCGGTACTTCGACGAGATCGGCAGGTTGTCCACCCACCCAGGTTAGTTGGGGAAGGCGGGGTCTCGACACGCTCGACCAACGCAGGCCGAGCCGGTTGCCCTCGGAGCCCGCGACCGCCTGCGTGAAGGCAGCAACCGGGTCGGCCGCGGCTGACCCGCGATCTCGACACCGCCGAGCCCGAGGGGTCGGCGTCGGCTCAGCCCACTACCGTCATCTCGACCTCGACATACATCTCGGACGCTCCGCCGCCGGAATAGATGCCCCGCAGCGGCGGCACGTCGGAGTAGTCGCGTCCGATGCCGACCTCGACGTGGAACTCGCCGGGCATGGAGTCGTTGGTCGGGTCGATGCCCACCCAGGCGCCGTCCCAGTACTGCAGCCAGGCGTGCGAGGCGGCGGTGCGCGGCTCACCCGGCACCGGATTCGACGACGGCATCAGGTAGCCAGACACGTAGCGGGCCGGAATACCGACCGTGCGCAATGCGCCGATCGCCACGTGCACCATGTCCTGACAGACGCCCGCACCGGATTCCCACACGTCGCGGGCGCGGGTCTGCACATGGGTGACGCCGGGCACGTACCGCACCCGCTCGCGAATGCGCTGGATCACTTCGAAGACCGTCTCGGCCGGACTCACCTCACGCGCGACGGACGCCGCGTACCCACACAACTCGTCGCCCGGATCGACGTGCTCGCTCACGCTGAGCATCTCGACCATTCCGTCGGTGAACGAGTCGTCGCGCAACTCGTCCCAGCCGATACCCGGCGCCACCACCGGCGGACGGGTCACCTCGACCGTCGCCGTCGAGGTCACGTTGAGCCGAGCGTGCTTCTCGCGGATCTCGAACGCCGTGACCCGGGTGCCCCAGTAGTCGGTGTAGCTGAGCACCCAGGGGGTCGGCGCAATGTCGATCCGGGCGTTCATCACCCACTGTTCACGGCTGGCCCGCGGGGTCATGCGCACCTCGTTGTGCGAGCCCACCACGGTGCCGGCGTAGGCGTAGCCCGTGTGGTGCACGATCCGAATCTGCCTGGTCACTGCTCGCCTCCTCGCCACACCGCGGCCGTCGCTCCCTCGAAATAGCGCTGGCTGATCGCCGTGCTGGCCTGGTTGCAGACCCACTGCAGGTCGGCCATCCGGCTCGGCAGGTCGAACAGCACCTCGCCCGGTGGACGGTACTCCAGCGCCGCCCGCGCCGTACCCAGCAGGCGTTGCGCGTCGTCCTCGATGCCGGCGCGGCGTTCGGTCTGGCCCAACTCGGCCAGCGCCTGCTCGGCGGCGGTCAGGGTGTGCACCAACGACCGTGGAAACAGCCGGTCGAGCAGCAGGAACTCGGCAGCGTCGCGGTCAGTGGTGACGCCACCGTAGGTGCGGACGAATGCGTGGTGCGCCCCACACCCGCGCAACACGTTGTTCCACGCACTCTGCGACCCCGACGTGATGGACGCCGACTGGATCAGCCGCGCCGTCATGTCGGCCCGCTCGATGGAGCGTCCGAGAATCAGGAAGTGCCAGCCCTCGTCATGGCTCATCGTCGAGTCGGCCGTGCCCGAGATGACCGCACACCGTTCGCGGATGTGCTTGAACGCGGTCGCCGGACGCATGCGCTGCAGCCGTCCGGCCCGCACCGAGTTCCAGGTGGTGTTGATCGACTCCCACATCTCGGTCGAGACGGTTTCGCGGGCCCGGCGGGCCGATTCGCGGGCGCCGCCCAGCGCGGTCGCCACCGAGGCGGGCGATTCGTCGTCGTAGCAGAGCGCGGTCAGCACGTACTGCGGGTCGGCCGGACGACCCTCGGGCGGCGTGGAGCCCATCACCTCCAGCAGCGACTGGCCGGCCGCCTCCTGATCGACGGTGGGGTCGTCCAGCAGTAACTGCAGGTGTACCTCGACGATCCGGCAGGTGTCTTCGGCGCGCTCCAGGTAACGGCCGATCCAGAACAGCGATTCGGCGATCCGGCTCAGCATGATGCCTCCAGCCGGTCGTGGCGACGGTTGGTCGAGAACGCATCGGACGGGGCCTCGGCAGGCTCGACCGGCGGAACACCGATCGCGCCGGAGGGGGTCTCGACACGCTCGCCCGGCGACACACCAACCGAAGTCTCGACACGTTCGACCGGCGAAACGACCCGCGTCTGCTGCTGTTGCTCCTGCTGCTGCTGCACGCCCTCATCGCCGATGTCGGCCAAGGGCACGCCCATCGGGAGCACCTGGGGCCTTGCTCGTTTGCGCTGCGCGCGCATACCGTCCCTGGCCAGCACCCAGGTGTCCTTCGAGCCACCGCCCTGGGAGCTGTTGACGATCAGCTCACCCTCGGGCAGCGCCACCCGGGTCAGCCCGCCGGGCAGCACGTAGATGCCGGTGCCGCTGTTGACCGCGAAGGGCCGCAGGTCGACGTGCCGGGGGGCCATCTTGCCTTCGATCATGGTCGGCACGGTCGAGAGTTGCACCACGGGCTGCGCGATCCACCCGCGCGGGTTGGCCAACACGTCGTGCCGCAGCTTGTCGAGCTTGCGCTGGCTGGCCGCCGGACCGATCACGATGCCCTTGCCGCCGGAACCGTCCACCGGCTTCAGCACCAACTCGTCCAGCCGGTCCAGCACCTCTGCTCGTGAGTCGGGATCCTCCATGCGCCACGTGTCGACGCCAGGAATGACGGGTTCTTCGTTGAGGTAGTACCGGATCAGGTTCGGCACGTAGGTGTAGACGAGCTTGTCGTCGGCCACCCCGTTGCCGACGCAGTTCGCCAGCGTCACGTTGCCGGCCCGCACCGCATTGATCAGACCGGCGCAGCCCAGCATCGAATCGGCCCGGAACGCCGCCGGGTCGAGAAACTCGTCATCGAGGCGGCGGTAGATCACGTGCACCGGCCGCAGGCCCTGCGTGGTGCGGATCGAGACCCGCCCGCCACGGCACACCAGGTCGCGGCCCTCGACCAGCTCGACGCCCATCATGCGGGCCAGCAACGCGTGTTCGAAGTAGGCCGAGTTGTAGACGCCGGGGGTCAACACCACCACGGTGGGGTCGGCGATGCCGTGCGGCGCAGCGGCCCGCAATGCGGCGAGCAACTGCAACGGATACTGCTCGACCGGACGGATTCGGTGCCGGCTCGTCACCTCGGGCAGTGCCGAGAACATGGCGCGACGGTTGGTCATCACGTACGAGACGCCGGAGGGCACCCGCACGTTGTCTTCGAGTACCCGGAACACACCTTCGTTGTCGCGGATCAGGTCGATGCCCGAGACGTGCACCCGCACGCCGTTGGGCGGCACCACCCCATGCATCACCCGGTGGAAGTGCGGCGAACTGGCCACCACCCGCCGGGGAATCACACCGTCGGAGAACGCCTTGCCCTCGCTGTACACGTCGGCCAGGAACGCTTCGAGGGCCCGGACGCGCTGCGCGACCCCGGCCTCGACCACAGCCCACTCATCGGCCATCACTATGCGCGGCACGATGTCGAGCGGGAACGGACGCTCCTCACCGCCGATGTCGAACGTGACCCCTTGATCGAGGTAGGTGCTCTTGAGGTAATCGGCCCGGGACCGCACCTCGTCCGCCTCCAGCTTGCCCAACTGCCGCAACGCCGCGGAGTAGGCCGCACGAACGCCCTCGTCCGAGATCATCTCGTCGAACGCGGGGCCGCGGGCCCGATAGTTCGAGAACAGTTCACTCACGAGCGTCAGGTTATTGCCGATTTGTTTCACGCCGGTATCACCGGGCCCGATTCTCAGCGGATCCGTCGCGAGCCGCGATCCAGCGCCCCGGCTGGCGGCTGCCGCTTCGCCGGTGCCCCACCCGGTCCCTTCCTCAGCGCCGGGGTGCGGCTGATGGGCGGCGCGATCGCCAAGTCAGGCGACGTCCTGCAACCGGAGTCGCGCCCGCGCCAGCGTGCGTTTCAGCAACCGTGACACCTGCATCTGCGACACCTGCAGCAGACGGGCGATCTCGCTCTGGCTCAGCTCGTCCACGAACCGCCACTGCAGCAGTTGGCGGTCCGCAGCTGACAGGTCGGCGACTGCGCGTTGCACGTCAAGCCGATCGATCAGGCCATCACAGAAGCCCGCTTGGCCGCCGGGGTGAGGTGACGTCGAGTCGAAGAACTCGGGTTCGGTTGGGCCGCCGCCTGAAAAGCCTGCACCAGTCGCAGACCTCGCGGCGCGCGCAGGCACGCCCCCCTGCACTGGCGCGGGGATTTCAGGCGGCAGGGGGACGGAGCTGAAGTGGCGGGCGGCGCTGATGCACTCCTCGACCTGGCTCCGCTCGAGCCCCAGGCTGTGCGCGAGGTCCGCAGCGGTGACCGAGGCACCGCTGCGCTGCTCCAACTCGATGGTGGCGCGCCTCACCACCACGCGCAGTTCCTGCAGCCGGCGCGGCGGCCTGACCAGCCAGCAGTGGTCGCGAAAGTGACGCTTGAGTTCGCCGGTGATCGTCGGGACCGCGAACGAGGCGAATGAGGGTCCCCGACCCGGACGGTACCGCCGCACCGCCAGCAGCAGGCCCGTCCGCGCGGTCTGGATCAAGTCGTCGGCCTCGGCGCCGCGTCCGAAGTATCGGGCGGCGAGTGCGTCGGCCAGGGGCAGGTTGAGCGCGACGATCGCCGACTCCAGCCGCTCGCGGTCGCACTCGGGTTGCCGCAGTTGGTCGAACAGCGCGTCGGTGCCTTCGTCGCGCGGGGTGATGGTGGACGGGGGGTGGGCAACACGTGGCATGACGGACTCCGAGGGGGTGCACCCCGAGTCGGCACGTGTTTTGACCTCTCCGGTGTGGTCAGACTGCCACCATCACGGCGTGCGGGCAATGGCTTGGGGCCACATCCCTGCGCAGATGAACAGGAGCTCGACCCCGCACGCGCCGGCCGTCGAGACGACGATCCTGGCCGCTGCTGCAACCCCGGTGGCCAGCCCGGAGTCGGGCCCGAAGGGCCGCACTCCAAGCCGGCGTCGATGCCGCACGCGTGTGGACGAATCGTCCACGCACCCGCGACGCGGACGCGTGAGTGGGTACTACTCCGATGTCCGCGCTCCACCGAGGCCGCCGCGGACGCCCTGGACGGTGCGTCGGTTGAAACCACAGCCGGCGCACCCCAGTGTTGATGCGCCCAGCCCGAAGCCCGATCCGGGCTTGTACCGCCTTCGTCAAAGGGTGCGGCGCAGGGGTGCTGAACCGACGCCGCGGCGCCGCCTCGCCGCCTCGCCTGACGCACCGCGTCACCTAGACTGTCGCGGACTCACCAGGGGGACGCTATGAACTTTCGTCACGTGCAGGCGCCGACGGCGGTGGTGATGGTGCGTCCACACCGCTTCAGGGTGAACGGCGAAACCCTCGCCGACAACGCCTTTCAGGCGCCGAGTGACGTGTCGTTGAGCGCCGCCGACCTGGCCGTCGGTGCCCGAGCCGAGTTCGACGGGTGTGTCGAGGCGCTGACCGCTGCCGGCGTCACCGTGCACGTGTTCGACGACCTCGGCCAACTGGACACCCCCGACTCGGTCTTTCCCAACAACTGGTTCAGCACCCATCACGGCGGCCGGATCGCCATCTACCCGATGTTCGCGCCGAACCGCCGTCGCGAACGTCGCGCCGATGTGATCGACCTGCTCAAGAGCACCTATCGGGTCCAGGAGGTGATCGACTATTCCGGGCTCGAGTACGACAACCTGTTCCTGGAGGGCACCGGTGCGATGGTGCTCGACCATCTGGAGCGGGTGGCGTACGTGGCGAACTCGTTTCGCGCCGACCCGGTGATTCTGGAGCGATTCTGCACCGCGTTCGGCTACGAGCCGATGGCGTTTCCGACCGCCGGGCCGGACGGTCGTCCGATCTATCACACCAACGTGCTGATGGGCATCGCCACCGAATACGCACTGGTCTGCCTGGCAGCGATCAGCGACGAGCGGCGGCGTGCCGAGGTGGCGCGGCGGCTGGCCGACAGCGGACGCAGCGTGCTCGACCTTAGCTTTCACCAGGTGGCCGAGTTCGCCGGCAACGCCATCGAGCTGACCGGCAGCGACGGGCGGTTGCTGGCGCTGTCTGCGCGGGCGGCCGCCGTGCTGACCGATGCCCAGCGCGACGTGATCGAGCAGTCGGCGCGGCTGCTGCCCATGGCTGTGCCCACCATCGAACTGGCCGGCGGCTCGGTGCGCTGCATGATCGCGGGGGTGCACCTCACCCCCCGCTGAGCCGATCCCGCCGACCGATCCTGGCAGGCCTCCTTCGCCGGTCCAGCTTGTCGACACCCCATCACTGATCCTGGTCACGAGAGATTTCACCGTTCGCAGATATACCGATATTACCGCCAGATTCTCCCAAAAGCGGTTTGCAACGATTCATCCCAAAACTGGCGGTAGATTCGGTATATCAGCTGATGATGATTTCAGCAGGTCGTCGGTTCGCTCTGAGCCAGCACGCTCGTGAGCTCGGTGAGGACGCCGTCCGGGTCGTCCTGTAGACGTGGCCAGGTGTAGCGAAGAGCCTGCATCCGGCGGCCAGCGGGCGGTCTCCGCAAGCCTGATCCCCACACTCGTCGCGGCCGCCGCCTGGCCCTACGCCCAGCCCAGCGAAGTTCTCGCCGCCGCCGGCAGGCAAGACCCCACGGTCGCAGCGATGCACCGAGAGTCACCACACTCGTGCAACGAACCCTCACCTCCGCAGGCCTCCTCCCCCTGCGGCAGGTATATCCGGCCTCTGGTGAGCGCGGCCGACGCAGCCACTGCGCCCACGGGAGGCCGCGCAGTACGCGCAGCTCGGTGGATCCGGGCTCAGTCGGCCAGCGGACCGAACGGTGCGCCGAGGGCGGTCAGCTCGGCCTCACCACCGTCTTCGGCGGTCAGCACCCACAGGCCGTTCTTGGTGACCGTCATGGTGTGTTCCCAATGGCACGCGCGGGAGTGGTCGCGGGTGACCACCGTCCAGTCGTCGTCCAGGGTCACCGTTGCCTCGCCGCCCAGGGTCAACATCGGCTCGATCGCCAGGCACATGCCGGGCACGATCAGGGCGCCGCGACCCCGCTTGCCGTGGTTGGGCACGTCGGGCGCCTGATGCATGGCCGAGCCGATGCCGTGCCCGGTGAACTCGCGGACGATGCCGTAGCGGCGCCGCTGGGTCTTGACGAAGCCCTCGACGGCGGCGGAGATGTCGCCGATGCGTCCCCCCAGTCGCGCCGCGCAGACGCCGCGCCACATCGACTGACGGGTCACCTCGCTGAGCTGCACATCGTGCGGACGCGGCTCACCGACGATGAAACTGAGCGCCGAGTCACCGTGCCAGCCGTCGACGATCGCGCCGAAATCGACCGAGACCAGGTCGCCGTCGGCCAGCACCCGCTCGCCGGGTATGCCGTGCACGATCTCGTCGTTGACCGAGATGCAGGTGACGGCCGGGAACGGCGGCACCCCGTAGCCGGCGCCGTAGTGCAGAAACGAGGACGTGGCACCCTGCGCGGCGAGTTGCTCGCGAGCCAACTGGTCGAGTTCACCGGTGGTGAGGCCCACCCGGGCCGCGTCGCGCAGCGTCGCCAGGGTGCGCGCGACGACCAGACCGGCGCGCCTCATCACGAGGATCTGCTCGGGGGTTTTGACCTCGATGCCGCCGGCCACGGGTCAGCGCCCGAGGCGCTCTGCCAGGGCGGCGAGCACGCGCTGTGACACCTCGTCGACCTCGCCCATGCCGTCCACCTCGATCAGCAGGCCCCGCTCGCGGTACACCTCCAGCAGCGGATCGGTCTGCTCGTGGTAGACCTGCAGTCGGGTTCGGATGGTCTCTTCGTTATCGTCGGGACGACCCTCGATCTCGGCACGTTTGAGCATGCGCTGGACGATCGCCTCCTCGTCGGCGGTCAACGAGACCACCGCCCTGAGAGTGCGCCCATGCTCACCCAGTTCGCGATCGAGCGCCTCGACCTGGCCCAACGTGCGCGGGAAGCCGTCGAGCAGCCAGCCGCCCTTGGCGTCTTCCTGCTTGAGGCGGTCAGCGACCACCTGCACGCTGAGGCTGTCGGGAACATAACCGCCGTCGGCGATGATGCGCTTGATGCGTTCGCCCAGCGGCGTGCGGTTGGTGATCGCCAACCGAAAGATGTTGCCGGTCGAGATCGCGGGGACGCCATAGTGTTCGCCGATCACCGCCGCCTGGGTACCCTTGCCGGCCCCAGGGGGGCCCATGATCAGCAGACGCATGACTTTCCTACCTCGACGGTGAGCTAGCGGAGAAAACCCTCGTAGTTTCGTTGCTGGAGTTGACTCTCGATCTGTTTGACCGTGTCCAACCCAACCCCGACCACGATCAGAATGCTAGTGCCACCGAAGGGAAAGTTTGTCTGGGCGTTGAAGAAGATGAATGCGATCGCCGGAATCAGCGAGATCAGGCCCAGGTACAGGGCGCCCGGAGCGGTCAACCGTGACAGCACGAAGCTCAGGTAGTCCTGGGTCGGCTTGCCCGCGCGGATGCCCGGAATGAAGCCGCCGTACTTCTTCATGTTGTCGGACACTTCTTCGGGGTTGAACGTGATGGCCACGTAGAAGTAGGTGAAGAAGACGATCAGAACGAAGAAGATCGAGTTGTACCACCAGCCGGTACCGCGCACCAGGTGGGTCTGGATCCACGACGCGACCGGGCTGTCGGGTTGGAACTGGGCGTACAGCACGGGCAGGTACAGCATCGATGAGGCGAAGATCACCGGAATGACGCCGGCCTGGTTGACCTTCATCGGAATGTAGGTGGTGGTGCCGCCGAACAGCCGCCGACCGACCATGCGTTTGGCGTACTGCACCGGGATGCGTCGCTGCGCCTGCTCCATGAAGATCACGCCCAGCATCACCAGCAGGCCGACAGCCATCACGGTCGCGAACGCGAGCCAGCCGGCCGCCCCCTCACGGCTCTCTTTGATCGCCCACAGCGAGGCCGGGAACTGCGCGGCGATCTGGGTGAAGATCATCACCGACATGCCGTTGCCGATACCGCGCTCGGTGATCAGCTCGCCCATCCACATGATCAGGCCGGTGCCCGCGGTCATCGTGAGCACCATCACCACGATCGCAAAGATGCCCTTGTCGTAGACCAGGTCACGCGAGCAGCCCTGGAACAGCTGGCCGTTCACCGCCAGGGTGACGAACGCGGTGGCGTTCAGCACCGCCAGCACCAGGGTCAGGTAGCGGGTGTACTGGGTGATCTTCGCGGTGCCGGAGGCGCCCTCCTTCTTGAGGGTCTCCAGCCTCGGGATGACGACCGTGAGCAGCTGCAGAATGATGCTCGCGGTGATGTAGGGCATGATGCCCAGCGCGAAGATGGCCAGTTGCAGGAGCGCCCCGCCCGAGAACAGGTTGATCATCGAGTACAGCCCGGCGTTGTTGCCGGTGGTCGCCTCGAGCCGACAGGC
>RRZU011419039.1_pt1 | contig 31193 bp, 35 predicted proteins | sample 2165561 | NCBI WGS metagenome assembly RRZU01 (sample SAMN10456909, study PRJNA506462) | wastewater metagenome | isolation source: wastewater sludge | place: USA: Moscow, Idaho | reverse complement strand
TAGCTTGTTGGTCAGGATGACGCAGTTGTCGTGCAGATTCTTAATCGTATCGCCTTTCACATAGAAGGCCATGGCTGCTTGATATAAGCGATGCTTGCTACCAATGGTGTCTTTGGCTCGTGCAACGTCATCACGTACCTGTTCAGACTCAAGGTTTTCCCCCACGGCTTTTTTGGCCAGCCGGCTTAGGCGTTCTTCGAGTATGTCTTGAGGCGTGATCATTAATGTCATCGACATCATGGTGTTTTCAGGCAGCTGATCAAATAAAGCATTGAAGCCATCACCTGTGGAGATTTCGCCGGTGAGTTGCCCGATGACGGGCGGTTTTCGTACACGATCTACAACGATGACGCGATGTGGCACATCATCAAATAACCAAACACCATTTTCTGCATCATTAACAGGCTCTGAGTAGAATAATTGCTCTGCAAAATCATGATCAAACGGTAGTTCGAGTAGAGCTGAATCTGCGCCTTCTCCTGCCGCCATTTGATAAGGAACAGACTTATAAAAATCACTGGGTTTTTTGACATGCTTGGGATTTGGATTAAAAAACGGCATGAGCCAGTCGTAAAACTGCCGCCCATCAATGCGCTTCGTTATGATGCCTGCGCTACCCAGTGAGCCGGTGACACGCTCACAAATTTGTTCCAACTGCTGCTCTGGGGTAATGAACTCAATGGATGATGAGTTCTTTTCACGATCTGGAATCCAGCGGTAGATCACCATGTGGATCTTGCGGCGCTTACCGCGCCAAGGCAGCTTTGTGACACGCTTATCTGTGAAGAGCCCTCCTGGTTGTGCAATCGCACTGAGGTGATGCTGTGTGAGCTTTAGAAACAGCTTGGTGAACTCAGACTCACCGGCCTTGTCGCCTTCGGTTTTGCTCTTGTCACGCTGACGAATGTATTCTTCTAGGCCAGTGATATATTCCTGTTGTTCTTCGGCATCCTGACAAAAAAACTGCACAACCCATGGCGAATCTTCAAGTTCTTTAAACGAGTCTTGAATCGCATCTTCGATGAGGTCACGGGCGTTTTGTAGCCAACTGGGTTCACGGCCTTCTGTGGCCACCGGCGTGAGCTCAAAGATTGCACCGACACTGCGACAGTCATCCAACAAGAAACACTTGTCATCCGACAGATACTCAACCCATGGTAGATATTGGCTAAAGCTTGGGCTTTTCCCATCGTTATAGAGTTTCTGCTCATCAGCATCAGTCGCTCTGATAGGCTCTTGAGAACTTGCTGCAGGTTCAATCTTCTCCACCACAGCTGTCTCAGTGTGTTCAATATCAGTCGGTTCGGAGGTTGTTTTCTTTTTCAAAAAACTGAGCATCAATAGTCCTCCAGTCGTTCACCTGGCATGGCGTATTGCACTTTGTTGTAGAAAGGGAAAACGGTGGAGTAACCCGGTACTGGAGCGCCTTCTGTGCCTGATAGGTGAGGGTAGACATACATCACCAAGTCGGGATTAGGTAAGCGCTGAAATTGGCTTTTGATTTCGTTTTCAGCAAGACGGGTGTAGTTGTGCTGTGGCGATTCAGTGGCCGTAATTGAGCGTCTGAGCATCAAGCGCGATTCAGCAATATCCTGCTTGAGTCCGCCGGTGCCAGATTGCCGCCAAATATCGAGCATTGTGGTGTCATCGTGAGGAAACAGCTCGTCTTTATGGGTGCTGCAGCCCGTGCTGAGTGCCGTCAGACTCACCAAGCTCAACACGCCAATACACTTAATCCAGTTCATAGATTTCAATACTTGCTTCATTGTGTTTTACCTTGCGTCCGAATGTTTCAAAGTCGATGGTGATTTCGCGGTCAATATGAACGGCCACTTGCTGGTGTGGAGGTACGTATACGGCTGCAAATGCTTGGCCATAGAGCTTGTTTACCCAGTCTTGGATATCGCCTACACCACGGGTCAGAATTGAATTGAAGGCTTGGTTGTTATCAGTAATGGTGGTGCTACCGGCACTGCTGTATTGAGTGCTTCCACCATCGTTAGCAAAGGTGCGCGCAATCGCAGCACCGGCAGCGGTGATGAGTGCGTTATTACCGATATATTCTTTAGCGTTGGACTTGCGATCACCGGCTAGGCATGGAATCCCGTAAGGGTCGCTTAGGTAGCCAATACCGCCTCTGATCTTGTCGATGTTGCTGCTCGTGGTTGAGCCGCGACCACGGGTTACTTTCTCTGGTTCTGGAACGGTACGAATTGTGCCGTCTTCAAATACAAAGGTGATGGACTCAACTTGGCCACGTACACACGATAGCGTCCAATCGCCGGTGGCGGTTCCTGCCATCACTGCACCAGTGACTTCGGGTAACTCAATGCCGTTGGCGGCGAGGTTGTCTTTACCAATTAGCACTTTGAAGGGGTATGGATCGTTAACGGAGCCATCAATGGGCACACGACCAATGAGTGCTGTCATAGTTGTTGAGCCCATCAGAGTAGAGTTCTCTGCGATGGTATACATAGGCTTTTGCTCGTCTTGCCTACGCGGTTGTTTACCGAGATTACGCTCGCCTTTGTAAGCTGCTTTTAGGTCTTGATGCGACTTATCTAAAATAGAGCCATCTAACGGATTGGCGAACGAGTTAGGGAATGTAAAGCTTGTTGCTGGCTTGCCTTTGATAACCTGGACTGCATCGCTTGGCTCAACCCACACAACACTTTCAGTAGGCTCAAAGCTATCTGACAAGCCAGCCTCTAAACCTAAGCCAATAGGCAATTGTGAGATGCCTGAGCCAGAGACTTTTTCCTGCAGCTCTGCAAACATTTGCATGGCTTGCTCATTGAGCTGCAGCGCCTCTGTTTTTGCTTTTCGAGCATCTTCTGAGGCTGCTTTTACGGCTTGATTGATACGCGCTTCTAATGCTCGTTCACGCTCCTCAAACCGCTTATTGTCATTGGCTAGAGTGGTATTGCGTTCATTGGATGCGTTGATTTGTGTACGCATACTTTTCAATTCACCAACGAGGGTGCGCAACGTGTCTTGAGGTGTGTCACCCTCGATGCCGAGCTCTTTAGCTTCTTCCTTGGAAAGGGATAACTCAAAGTGCTGTTCACCTTGGGTGGGCTTCTTAGGTGATTTGAAAGCGATCAGAATAATAACGATGGCTAGAATCACGGCTGGCACAATGAATTTAAGTAACGTATTACTTTTCATGGCGAGCCTCCTTGCTTCCAAGGTCTGGCAACAGTACTGGCGACAATAAAGCGTTTTCGATACCGCCGTTGCGTGTCACAAGGTAGGCAATGGTGGTGTCTTCAGCTGTGCCGCGTGTTCCTAACCAGTTGTGCTGGAAGGTTGCAGAGTAGAAGTGACCTTGTATGTCGCGAGGGTCAAGCTGCAAGGTGCTGCGCTGTGTGTTTTGGAGCTTGACCGCTGTTACCGTATAGCTGCCCATTTTGAATGCTGTGAGTGCTTTTGCTTTAACGGGATAAGTCGGCAGGATGGGCAGATCATCACCAGTAACTTTTATTGGGACTTGGGTGATGCCTGATACGGGTTCTACGGTGCGCAAAGGCGCGTACATCATTTGTGAGGCATAGCGGGTTAAAGCAATTGGAGCGGGTATTTTTAATGCTTGTGTTTGCTTGTCAGCAATTGCCTTGCCTTCTTCATCAGAGCGAGCTAGAGAGGCATCGCCTTCGGAAAGTATACGAATGGGTTCAAGTACTGTGCCGGTGCTGGGTACAGTAGCGATGTCCAGTAGAATGACCTCACTGGTTTCAACGTCTTGTACCTGCAGACGAGTGGGTTCAATTTCATCATTGGCCAATAAGTACAATGCACCGGCAGCCGACTGAACGCGCAGTGTGTTCGCCAGCTGACTACTCACTCCAACACGCACATTCTTATCGAGAAAGATGATGCGTTCTTCGCCTTTAACCAAAGGAACGGCAATGGGCAACCGCTCCCATTGGACAAGCTCTACTGCCAATAGATTTTGACTCAGCAATAGAGCGCAGGCAGACAAAGCCATTGAGCGTAATTTATTCATTCTGTTCACCCTCAATTGTGAGGCGTTGGATTTGGCCAGAGAAACAATCGAATGCCAGGCCATATGGGTTTTTGGATGGATCAATGTCGTAACGAACAATCTTCACTGGGTAACGTGCGACTGAGCGCTTAACTTGTTCAGTTAAGAAGTACTCATCAGCATTCAGATCCAGGTTAACGAGCCATGAGTTTTGACTGCTTTGCTGCACTCTAAACGTGGGCTTATCGACGTAACCACGACCAAGAATCTCGTAAACACCACGTACTCGTTTTTGCAGTTCTCCGCGCATTTGGCGCGAACGATGATCTTCCTCCAGCTCTGCTTTGCAGGATGGAGTAAGGTAGTTTTGCAGTGAGTAAATGGCTTTTGAGTAGTCTTTATCACCACTGTTTGGCCAGCGGTTGAGTTGCTGGAAAATGTAGAGCGCAAAGCTATACACGTTCTCTGGTGGAACATCCCACCATAGGCGAGTGCTACCTGAGCGTAAGTCGGGTGGGACATGCACAGTTAGCGTATTAGGGGCTGATTTCCAGCCGTACCAAAAGGCTGCGCAAATAATCACGACGCCAACTAATGCAGCTCGCAGCGTATTGATATGCGCTTTTTGTTGATCGACTGTATTTTTAAAGCGACTCATTTTTCATCCTGTTGCAGTAGTTTGAGTAACGCCTGTCGGTGTCTGTTTTCACGTCTGATTGACCAGTTGCCGGAGCGTAAAATCAGGGCTTCGATGCCTATATTGATACCGCGTTTGGCAAGTCGGTATTGCGCGGCGCGGTACACCCAGGTGTTAGGTCGTCCTCGCTTCATTCTTCGTAGCAAAGAGCTTCCAAAGAACAGGCAGAGCACAGGACCGATAAGAAACATTGACGTAACGATCAACGCGGCTTCACTTGTAACAATCCATAGAAAGATGCCAAGACCAAGACCGAGAACTACGCCAATTAAGGCGATGACAAACATTTCATCTGCCGTCATACCGCGAATCACGGTTGGATCTCGATTCAGACGTTCTGGTAGGAACATGACGGTTCCGTCATGGCTGGTTTCAACTTTGTTATTCATACGTCAATGCTTCTTCGGGGCGATTAAAGAATGTCTGCAGCTTTGCTGAGCAGCCAGATGACAACCACAACGAGGATTACCCCCACCGCGACAACTGCACCAAAATCACTCCATTTTTTCTTACCGTTCTGAACTTCAGAAAACACAGCGATGCCATGCCAAGCCACACCTAGAAAACCGAGGGTTGCAATGAGCAAACCAACAAAAATGCCAGCGTCATAGGCATAGTTCTTCATGGTTTCAAAGATGCCGCTGCCTTGGCCGCGCGATGGATCTTCAACGGTTGGAAGGTCTGCAAATGCAGGTGATGACAGCACACTGAACAGCATCAGAAGTGCTTTGTTTTGGGTTTTTTTAAAGTTGCTTTTAATGCGTTGAAACATGATGAGCTCCGAGATTTTAAGAAAGGACAAACCAGATCAATACAACAATGAGTACACCCACTCTGACGTACACAGCGCCTGCTTCCCCTGTTCTGACTGATTTATTAGCCCAGCCTTTGTAGGTGGATAAAAGCACCCATGCAGCCCATAGGAATACGAGGGTTAGTAGTACAGAGAGGAATAGGGTATTGCTGCCTGATAAGGCGTTATTACCCACACCTGATGCTGCATTGAAGGCTTGACGTTGTTGCTCAGTGAGTGCCATTGGCTGCACCCATTGATGCATTCAGTTCGCGCACATCCCGACTGTATGAACGGGCAACGTCATGCGAGTCTCTCGGCTGTGCGCGATGGGGGCTCAGATAGTTCTGAACTCCCAGCTGAATTTGTTGTAGATCTTTTTCGAGGCGTTGATAGTCAAACCAAAAGCGTGTTGTTTCATTTGGTGTGATATTTTTTTGAGCGTTTTTCAATAGCAGTTCTGCGTTATGCAGTTGCTTTTGAATGAGCATAAGTTGCTCACGCTCAAAGGCCTCAGAAGATGCGTAGGCATGACCTGTTGTCATGAGCATAGCGATGCATAAAGCTGCTAAGCCTGGTTTAGGTAAACGTCGTTGATGTGTTTGAGAAGTGTTGTCCATACCCGCTCCATAAGGGTGTATTGCGTACGGACATCAACTTTATGCATTGCAAGAAAAAATACTGCAAACAAACCGATTTTGGTTTGATCGGTTTGTTTTTAGCTTGCAAAACTGGGGTTTTAGAGAGGGAGCTATTTAATAGCTAGGGGAACTGCTGCCAAATGATTTTCATTCGGTCGTGTTGTTGTAACCAAGCGCTTAGCTTTGGATCAATCCACTTAATGATAGTTAACCCTTCCGTGTACTGATCAAATAAGGCTGGAGTTAGCCAAAGTAGCGGTTCATGGTGGAATGCTCTGTTTCTTAGATCGCGCATTTGGTTGAGCTTTGGGGAGATAGTGTTGCGTTGGCGAATGTTTTTAGGGCAGTGGGCAAAGACAAGACGAAGGTCTTTCCAGAGTAACGCTTGTAGTCCCGTGTTAAATAACGAGCACCAGAAGCCAAAGGTTAACTCAGCTAGAATTTTGTCGGGAGATTGTGATTCCTTGCGTTTTTTTAGCTTTGCTTTTGCGTTATGAATTTCCTTATTTTGCCATGTGAAATTGGTATCACCCGTCCAGCAATCCCACCAGTTCGCTTGGCCGTAGGCTTTTTGAAGTTGGTGATGGATGCGATTACGTAAGGCAATTTCTAAAACGTTAAGCAGAGGGAAAAGAGCTTCTGTTAGCCGTAAATTATGAGCATATGCGGCAGCAGCCTGCCCTTGATCCTGGTTAAGTTCAGAGAGATAGCGGCCTAAACGTGGGTTAGAAAAATAAGTTTCAAGGTCAGTCCAATCCATGAAGCATGTTCCAATTAATCATTTTTGAGTTGCCAAGCTAGGCTATAGCACCTATTATTCTATTGCAGCCCTAGGCTAAGTCCTCTCCCAGCTATCGTACTGGTGATGACACTAGGTTCGCTTAACTCTGCTTGTCGGAGTTACTTAATTTTAAAAAACCGCTGAAATTTCAGCGGTTTTTTTTTGAGTGATGCATAGATTTTCAGTCTTACATGTTGGTTAGTCAAACCATTAATCTCAAGCGCCTGAAGTTATCATTACAAATACTTCTTGAACGTCGTAATCGTCACTAAAATAGCAATGCCTAATGAGATAGCACAGGGAATCAAAATCAGCTGTGGATAGACTGCGATCGGTGCGGACAGATATAGAAACCAAGGTGCGATAATCATCGGTACGATTAGTTTTTTGGCTCGGTGGTAGATAAAGCTACTTTCACGGCCTGCTCCAAACTTGCGAATATCACGGCGAATCAATCCATCCACTACGGCTGTTAGAGCAGCCATAATGAAAAGAGGAATGGATAGCACAAGAATGCTGAATCGAATGATAAAGGTCATTACGATAAAAACACTGGCTAGAATAAAATCTTCTGCGACAACATATATGCTGGCTATAAAAGCGCTTGAGCCTTTGCCTTGGGCTTTGATTTGAGCGGTTTGTGTCAATTCTAAGAGCCCCGTTTTAATCATTACCCAGTCAAAGACTTGCTCGATCACCAGGCTAATAAAATGCCCAGGACTGCTCATTAAAAGTGATTGTTTAAAGTCATTGCTGAGCCAGCTTAATTCTTGCTGAAACATTCTCTGGCTGTGTTGCCAGCCTTCTTCTGGCCACCAGAATACGAGACCAATGTATTCAAGGATTAGAGAAAAAAACAACGAAATGGCCAGCAGGCCAATGATCTTAAAAAAAAGAGCTAGGGTTTTGCCAAACAATGTTTTGGGCTTTTGCTCAACTTGAGGTTGCGTTTGATTGTTTGTGCTCATATTAGGAATCGTCGTCGTTATTATCTAAGTCGATATGGTCATCACTGTTATCAGAATCTTCCTCATCAACAGTGCTTTCAAAGTCAGTACCAGGATCTCTGCCCATCGCCATTACGTCAGAGAGCGGTGACGCTGACACACTGCTGCTGGTGTTTGACCACCAAGAGCCTGCGCTTTCGTTATAGTTTTTGCGCATCTGTGCAGCGAGTTCCTGCAGGTTATCCGGCAATACATCATCAGGGTCTGGCTTGGGTAAGGGCATTCTTACTTTCCACAGCTGACCACCTTCTTGCAGTGAAAACATTTGTCCTTTGGGGAGCTTGACGATGTGAGCAGGCTCAATCATTGGGACACTGGTTGCGCTGACACGGTCTTGCGATGATGAGGTAAAGTCTGTAGCAGCACTTGGGTCTGATGTATCAGTGGCTCCTGATACCAGCGTGTTGGTGAGCACGTTGACTTTGGGTAGCTGTTTGGTGAGTAATTCGGCTGTTTTGGTTTCACGTACACGTAGCATTTGTAGAGTGTTGAAGTTACCAACGACTTGGCCAGCTTTGGCCGCATTACCAATTCGCGCCTCGATGTCACTGATGGTCTGGGTGTAAGCGGTCACTTGCATACCAGCACCACCGCCTTTGTTAATGAGAGGAATAAACTCATCACCCATCAGTTCGTTAAACTCGTCAGCATGCAAGTTAATGGCGCGCTTAGCGAAAGCGTTACCACCAGGTAAGCCCTCATCAATCCCATGCTTATAAATCTGACCGGCAACGGAAACGAGGTCAGCAAACATACTGTTACCAACGGCAGAGGCAACGACGGCATCAGACATAGCATCGAGGCCGACATACACCACACCTTTTTTGCGGATGACTTGCATCCAGTCAAAAATGGGTCTTGGGTCAGTTAGATCAGCATAGTTAGGTGCGAGTAACTCAGCTGTTTTACCCGTGGTGAGCTTCTCCAGTAGGGGTAAAAGAGACGCAACAATTTTATCAAAGTAGGTACGGTCATAACGCACAGCAGAGCGTAAGCCATCCATCACTGGGTCAAAAAAACTGGATTGTGAAATGTACTGCTCAACAGCAACGACGCGCTTATCGCGTCCACGCATGTTCATTGGTATGTTTTTATCATTGAGTTTGTTTTCAATTTCAACAATGATTTCCCACGCATTGACTTGCTTGTCGCGCTCAAAGGCGAGCTTTGCATACTCAATAAACAACTCATCAATATTGACCACGTGGCGAGCAATTTGAGTGTAATCAGGTCGGCGGCCTAGCTCGACAAGCGCTTTGGCAATGATGTTTACAAAACGCCAAGCAAACTCACGGAAGGCTGCTGAGTTACCCTCACCAGAGAGTTGCCCAGAAATACGGCCAGCCACTTCGGAGATACGTCCAAACCGGCCAACAGCGTTATAACGCGCAGAAATATCCGGGTAGCCCAAGTGAAAAACATAAAACTCTTTTTCACGCCCAGCACGTTTGCATTCAACGTACATACGCTTGAGTAAATCAGCATCACCTTTAGGATCAAACATGATGGTGACATCACCACGGTGAATGTCTTGGGTGACATAAACTTCGGCCAATCGAGTTTTACCCACGCGGGTGGTACCCACGACGAGCGTATGCCCAACCCGTTCACCCAAAGGCATGTAGACATCTTTTTCGTTGGGCTCTACGCCATGTATCAGTGATGAACCGCCTACTGGTGGTAGTGGGCGAATTGGATTTAGACGGCTGTCCCACTGTGTCATTTTTGGTATGAAAGATAGGACTTTGCTGTCCTCTAGGCTTTTCTCCAAATAACGAGCCAACCGAAAAGCTGAGGAAGGTTCGACCAAGTGCGCGACGTTGGGGTCGTTTGCATCCATTAGCCGTTGGGTGTGAATACGAGTCCACTCAAAGCCTCTGCCCATAAACAGAAATTTATTACTCACTGGTATCTGTGAGCTGGTCATCTCATAGACTGGTAAGCGCTTGAGGTTTTGCCGGTAACGAACAACATTGAGCCCTTGCTTGAAACGAATCGCACCGGCGAGTGCATAGCAACCACCGGTAGCAAGGCCAATACTGGGAGCCAGTGCAATCGCCCAAGGTGAATACACACAGAGTGTTGCGGCAGAAAAGAATACAGATGCACTGTAGAACTCAACAGCAGGACGTAGTTTTGACTCAAGAATATGCTTGCTCATTATGCGCCCCTGTCATTACTGTTCAATGCTGTTGCGCGTTAGCAAAAACGGGTAATGCTTTGTTCCAATGCGCTCTGCAATATCATCTCCTGGTACAGGGGACATCATGAGTTCAGGTACTAAGCTTTGCAGATAAGCCATGGCTTCAGCATCAGGCACGTTAACCACTAAACCGATGGCATTAAGCTCAACAAGTATGGTTCTGCGTTGTTGCAGCCACTCAATGGATGTTTCGTCGTATCCCATTAGAAAAAGGGGTTGAGCTAAGCCGTTGGCGTTAATCGTTCTTGCTTGTACATAGCCAGGGGTTAGGTTGCTTTTAACCGGAAACATCATGTTGTTGATGTCATGCACTTGAATTTTTGGCAATGGCGGGATGGCTTTTTCAGAGGATTGTATTGATAAGGATTCATAGTAACGTGATGCTGATGAACCGCCTGCAGAGAGCACAGTTAGGTCATTCGCATTGGCCTGTGTGCTGAGTAATAAGACTACAAGTGAGCTGATATTTTTGAGAGTTCTCATACGGTATGTCTCATTTCTGTGTGGTGGTGATATAGCGCAGCGTATTTAAGCGCTGAGCAACAGACTTTTGGTAGCGTGCTGCAATGTGCCCACCGGCAGGGTGGTGATACAGGCCAGTAGCAACATTCCAATCGCCTGATGCGCGATAGTGTTTGCGTAATAAATGGCCTGCTGCGGTGAGGTTTTTGTACGGATTGAGCGCTTCACAAGGCGATGCAAATATCCCAGGATTCCAGCCCCAGTTAATTTGAGCGATCCCCACGTCAATGTTCTTGGGGTTATGAGCTTTGAGCGCGATATGTAGCGCTGTACAGGCTTTGTGCTGGTTTGCGTAGTAGTAACTTTTACCGGCTACGTTAAGCGTCCAAGGCCATGGTCTATGCAGTTTTGGATGAATTGTTTTTCCGGACTCTTGCAGGGCAACGGCATACAGCACAACGGGTGGAACACCCGTTGTTTGTGCGATCAGTTGATAAGCAGAAGGCACAGACGCTTGAGCTGACTGTGCCCATATCAAAACACTTATCGCAGTGATGATTACAGCTCGACTTTTGACCATTGGGAGCCCAGACGTTTAAACATTATTGGCAGTGTTACGTTTTTTATATCCTTGGCTTTGGATAGTGCTTGCAGCTCGGTATTGTTGTGATTCAGCGTGATGAGTTTGCGTTGAACTAAGTCAGGCTTAATGCCCACACGCATTGCCCAGTCACGAATAGCTTTGTCATTGCTTTGTGTGCCAACGACATACACATCAATACGCTTTTGCTCTGACTGCAGGCGTTGAATCAAAGCATCACAGGGTTTGCAACGTATATCCACAAACACAATGAGTGGCAGTTCATCAGGTAAGCCTTGCTGTTTTAGAGGCGGAAAATCTTCTTCAGTGGCTTCAGGAGAGGTGATAATGAGCTGGTCAGCAAAGAGCGTTTGAAAAGCTGTGTCATATGCGCGCTGGTAAGCCAGCTCGGCTTCGGTACGATGGTATTCAGCCTTAGCTTGGAGCTCTGCGTAACGCATGCGATCAGCTTGTGTCTTAGCTTCAATACCCAGTACGGTTAAAGGATCGAGATTAGGACTCCAATAGCCGCGAGGTCCCTGCATCAGGGCTTCGAATTTATCCCACTCATCAGATGTTAGCCCCCAAACGGCTGCTTTTTCAGAGTTTGTGAGTGTGATTGCTTGGGCATTGCTGTCGCTTGATACCTGTTCGGTTGTTGTTTTTTGGCTGTTCTCGATCTGAGAGTTGGCCAGACTTAGGGTGCTCCAACTGGCTAAGATTAAGACCAATAATGCTTTATAGGTTCTGAGATTTACCATCACAACTCACCATTAACGCTTGGCGCTAAACGAATAGGTTTGTCGTATTCGGAACGCACAGTGAAGCAAATAGAGCGCTTGAGCTCGTCTACTTCTACGCTAAATGCAGGGCCAGCTAAAACTTGTAAGGCATTGCGCAGGGTCATCGGGCCAATTTTTTTATGAGCTTCAGGTAATGGCAGTGCATAGAGGTTTTTAATGTGCTCTGCATGCGCAGGGCATAGACGGTAGCCTGATCGTGCAGTGACGCTATCTAGCGCATCTTTAACGGTGTTGTGTACGGCGAAATTGGCATTAAAGGTAATGATTTGGGCAAGTAAATCTTGTTGTTCAGCTGAGGGCTTAGTGCTGACTAAACGATAGCGTCCTTCGCGAATAACCGGCTCTTGGCTGGCCTTGGCACCAGTAGGGTAAATATCTGGCGTAACTTGTTCTGGGTTACGAGCGCCACGGCTGCCGTCAGTGTAATTGACTGTTGGTGCTTGTGTTGCGCAGCCTGTTAGAGCAACGGCGAGTAAAAGGGCTGGCAGTGGTAAGCTGTGTTTCATGGATAAGACTCCGTAGAAGTGGAGTCAGTACCATGCAAAAAAGCGGGATAAAAAACTGTAAACAAACCGATTTTGATTTGATCGGTTTAGATGGACATTGAAAAAGACTAATGAAAGTAGTGAAATCGAGAGGGTGTGTTCAGAAGTTTACTCTTAACATTACACTGTATGTCTGAATAGGCTATCTGGTGAATGCACATTATTAAACTAGGGTTCTTTACCAAAATGCACAGAAAGTAATTATACAGAGCAAGTAGTTGCTTGGGTGCAAGGTACATAGACTCATAATAAGTCGATTAAAGGAGAAAATAGTTGGCTTTTCTCCTTCGTCGCTAATCTTCGACAACATTTTTTTGCTTTTTAACGAGGCGTTAACAGCGCAAGAGCCCAGAATGAGCACTTATCTTGACCAATTAGCATTCCAATTCTTCAAGCTATTCGCACAATACGAATCCACGCTTAAGGAGAGGGGCTTATTCAAATCTGACAGATTAGGAAATATTTCTGTTGACTGGGATCGCTTCGCAAATGAAATTGTGGGAAATAATTTCAGAGTCGAATTAGCGCAGTCGGTCCATGCTGCAGACTATATTCTTGACCAGCCGCCGAAGAAGCAAATAGCAGATAATGGGAAGGTGGTATGGGCAGATGTGCCTGCTACTGAAAAGTCAGTTCAAATACTGTTCGGCCATATTTGTCGTGTACGTAACAACCTCTTTCATGGAGCCAAGTTTAACGGTACATGGTTTGACCCTGTACGTAGCGAGGAGTTACTTACGCATTCCTTGGCAGTGCTTGAGCATTTCCGTACAAAAGCGGGTGTGTGACGGCTGCTAATCAGTCGTTTCGGCCGATCATGAAAAAGGTTCGCTGAGTTCAAACGTTATGTATTAGCCTAAGGTCTAGTTATGGATGAAAGAATCCAAGAGTTTTTTAGCTGGAGTAGCCTATTTGATTATATGGTTACACGTCAGCTCTCACACATACGCGGAAATTGGGAACTGACTTGGGCTCACACTGAAGAACAGTATGAGCCTGAAGAGAATAGCTACGCGGAAATAGTCAATGACCTAGTAATTGAGCTGAGCAAGCTAGATCTACCGATAAAATATCACGACAGTCTAATAGTCAACGGTGGGAGTGCGAATGATCACTACTGTTAGAGAATTTCAGGATGCCGTCGCATTCGAAACTTACGTTCTTGACAAAATGTTGCCAGTGATCTCAGGTTGTGAAAATGATTCTATTGATTTACGAGGAAGTGCTACTGCTGCGACTGTCCAGATTACGCTTACTGATAATTTGTCTGCTAGCGCCGTCGAGAGCATAAAAAGCGACCTTGCGCCGTTGTTGTTTGGTTCTGCCTGGAAGGTCTTAGACCTTGCAGTGGAGCTAATCCTCAATGTCGGAGCCCTTACGGCAGACCGTAGAAGTGGATATGAGTGGTCAATCAGTGCTAAGCAAATTTACGCGGCACAAGGAGCCGGTGGCTTTCACGTTCTAACATCTGATCGCCAGGTTTGGGTGGCAATTGGCGCTGTATATGCCAATACCGTTGAGCATCGGCATTGTTTAGTTCACCGTACAGCTGTGATCGACTCAAATACTGGAGCTTTAGGCGGGAGTGACAGATCAGGCAACACGCTGACAAGCCTTTCTCTTGATCAACTGAACGCTATTGCTCGTATAGCGTCTCTGGTGGCTGAGGGAATTGTTGATGGTGGAATTGCACCTCGGAATCGAGACCATCTCTGTTACTTCTTAGACCAAGTTGCACCGCATACTAATCAAGCTCCCTTCGGTATCAGGGGGCAGGGTGCTCCGGTTGTAATTCATACGGACTTAAAAAACAATGGTGAGAGCCTTGTCGTTGATGTCCAAGTCGCGGCTGAAAGAGCTGCAAGAGTGTTTCAGGATGTGCTGCACTTCAACGTGGTTTTTGATATTCCAGATGGGTCTGGCAGAAAGCTAAAGGCTAATCTTGAAGAAATTCCATCAGGTCAAATCTTAGTCGATTTAGATGCGCTACCTGATTGGTTGTCTTTTATTTAGTTACTTGGAGCTTACCTCGTTGCCCATTTTTGCTGCCGAAAAACAGATATTGCCTCAAATGTTTCTGAGCTTCGGCGTTAAGTGAAATAAATATTGATATACCGACAAAATGGTCGTTACTTTAATTAAGGCAAGTGAAATCATGTGAGGAGTTTGACTAAAGGAGAAAACAGAATCATGGTTTCCATCCCGAATAAATTAATTGAAGCCTCATATAATATGCCTCTATGTGCTTTGCGCCTTAGGAGTCTTGCTTTATCAAAGTTGAAACCATTAGATTACCTTTTGGGAGTTTCTACTCCGATAACAATTTCTGCGCAAGAGTGGCAAGATACTTTTATAGAGTCAGAAAATCCGTACAGAGATCTCAAAAGAGCAGCCTTAGCTTTCTCGATAGCTAGTGTTCAGTTTAAAGGCAAAAAAGAAGCTATAAAATTTTTAGAGAGAGTGATTTATGAGAATGGTAGAGGGAGGGTTAAGCTGTACTTTAATCCTGAGTTTTTGGTTTCGTGTCGTTAACACTTAACGAAGTGAAACCACCGCTACAGTCGCAAGACACGTAGCCTTCACTGGGCAGGTTTTCCGGTGCTTTGCTTCCCCGAAGCTACTGGTTAGTTTAGTATTATGTAGTAGGTATACCTAATGGTAGTGATGGATAGCTGAGTTTGGCCGCCTTATGAAGCTTTCTACATCAACGGGATGTTATTTAATGTATGCGCTTTTCTATGTTTAGCGTTATTACATATGTGAGAATTTATTGGCTGCGAGAATATCGGAGGCCATAGTAAGGTCGATTTTATATTTTACTCAAGACATAGTGAAGGTAGCATGAAAATTAAATTAATGGTTATTGCCGTGCTTGCATTTGGCATTACAGCTTGCAGTGATAGCAATGAAAGTGCTGTTGGGCTTTATAAATACAGTCATAATCTATCGGGCACTGAGAAAATTGCCGAGATTAAGAAAGATGGCGATGCATACCTTTTTGTTGAGGACGTCATTCGTAAAAGTAATGCTATTGCTCTTGCAGAAACAGCCGATGGTTTATCTTATGACAATATGCCGTTGAAGCTATCCGAGAACGGGGATGCTCTTTATTTTGGCCCAATAAATGGTACACGCGTTGACAGTCAATACCTTGCCGAACGGCTAGTAACTATTGAAAATAATGAAAAAGCATGTGTTCAACTGCAGGATGAAGTAGACCAAAACGATAAGTCCATGAATAAAGAGCAGTGGAACGAATATGTAAAATCCATTAGAGACAAAAAGCCAGATGACTGCCATATTATTGGTGCTGGTATGCGCTGGTAAAAAATAGCGATTGAGTGACAAAAAAGGCTCCAAACTTTAAAAGTTGGGAGCCTTGATGGTGCGGCGGATTGAAGCGTTAAGCTGCATCAGTATCATTTTCAGGTTGTGCCGGCTCATTGTGCTCAGCGGGTTCTGAATGCTCTGACGGAGCTTGTTGCCATACGGTTTCGCCATCTACTTTGATAAAGGAGATGCGTAACAAGCGGCCTTTGAGGGTTACACCTGTCTCACCTTTTTTATCACCTTTCTGATACACAAATGTTTCAGTGTAGATATCACCAATGGTGAATCCTACTAAAACTTTTTTACCGGCTTCAGCTGCGGGTTGGCAACGACGAATCAGCTTTTCAGCTTCTTCACCGGAAACACGAGTATCAAAGTAAGTGTATTCAGGGCTATCAGTATCACCGCGTAGAGCAGCGATCGTGCAAGCCATGAAAGGATTTCCTTTTTTGACTGTTACTTCACGAACACGGTTTAAGTAGCCAATGCCGCGAGTGTGCAAATCAAAGAACTGTGCTTGAGTAGTCATAGTTTTTTCCTCAGAGTTTAGCAAAGAGGAAATACTATGATCCCTAGGGGATGAGTATTCCCCTGTGGGTTTGTACGAAATAAGTTTAGTGGGCATTGTCACCAATGGTGATGGTCTGTTTTTCAAATGCACACAGACTTTAGGGTGTGTAGCTAGGCTACGGGCATGTTGCTATTCAACGAATAGCGAGACATGACTTAATCTAACCAGAATAAATTTTAGAATGCAAAAACAAACGCCCTACCTAACTATGACCTTGGAGCAGCTTTTAGATTTTACTGGTCTGGAATTATACGTACCATATTAAGGCTAGGGATGGTAGATGAAAAGTGGTTAGCATCACTGGATGATAGAGGCAGACTGAATATTGGTTTTAATAATTCATTTTGATTCTGTGATGCAGTCTACTGTATGGGGGGTTGTATTGAGAGTAGTTTAAGAAAAAATAATAGCTACATACGTGATGTAGCATTTTGACTCATTATACATATGCTTTTTGGCTAGTGTGATGCGCAAGGATAAAGCTCAATGGATGTGCTTTTTATTCACCAGAATTTTCCCGGTCAGTTTCGCCATATTGCTAGGCATTTAGCGGACTTGTCTAATTTTAGAGTGTTGGCGATTGGGCAGGATCATGCGCCTGGTTTGGACAGTGTTCAACTTCACAAGTATCGCCCACATCGTAAGGCCAGTTCAAAAACACATCCATACGCTCGGACTTTCGAGGAAGCAGTTTTAAATGGCCAGCAAGTATTGCGGCTGTTGCTAAAACTACAGCAGGATGGATATGAGCCAGATGTCGTTGTCGCACACCCAGGATGGGGTGAAACGCTTTATGTAAAACAGGTTTTCCCAAAAACACGGCTGATTCATTTCTGCGAGTATTATTATCATACACAGGGTGCCGATGTTGGGTTTGCCCCTGAATTCCCCTTGACGATGGATGATTGCGCGCGCATCAGCAGTCGCAATGCGCTGCATCTGCTTAATTTAGAAAATTGTGATACTGCTATTACTCCAACCCACTGGCAACACAGTTTTCACCCTGTGGCTTACCAAGATAAGATCAAAGTCATCCATGAAGGTATTGATGTCACCCGCTTAGGGCCAGACAGTAAGGCGGTCTTGCAGCTACCTAACGGCAAGGTACTCAAGGCTGGCGAACCCACCATTACTTACGTAGCGCGCAACCTAGAGCCTTATCGGGGCTTTCATCAGTTTATGCGGGCATTACCGCGTGTGTTAGCAGCACATACCACGTGCCAAGTTGTAATTATCGGTGGTGACAATGTCAGTTACGGCAGCCCCCCTAAAGATGCAGCTAACTGGCGTAGCAAGCTTTTGTGTGAAAATCCTGTTGATCAAAGTCGAGTGCATTTTCTAGGCAAGGTGGAATACTCAACGTATTGCAAAGCCTTGCAGGTGTCTGCAGTTCACATCTATTTAACCTATCCATTTGTATTGTCTTGGTCGCTACTTGAAGCGTTAGCCAGCGGCTGCTTGGTGATTGCCTCTGATACAGAGCCTGTGCGTGAAGTAATTCGTCATGGCGATAATGGTTGGCTTATCGATTTTTTTGATGACCAAATGTTATTTAATAAAATATTAGATATTTTAAGTGATTCAAAGCAGAGTGTCGGTTTGCGTAAGAAAGCTCAGGATGGAATGAGAAACTATTCCATTAATGAGGGAGTTAAAAATTACATAAAAGAAATCAAATGATTGATTTGCAATTTAAAAAATTAGAGAGAGTTTTTAGGGGATATGATTAGAAATGTTTTTTTAGTATTGGTTCTTATGGCTTTCTCCATTTTGTCTTATGGGGCGAATGATAAGGAGTTGTTTGATTTGAATAGACACCAAAAGCTTCAGGTTTCCACCGTTTATTTCAACTCGGTAGGGCGGGGGGCTTTGTATTTGGGGATTGGTTTTGATGGGAGTTATTGGCGAAATTATTTATCTGAGAATAAAAGTGTTTCAGGGTCTATAGAGGTTTATGCTGTTAATGCTCCTGGTGCGATAATGGTAAATCCTATTGTAATTGAGTTGAAAGAAAATTATTTATTTGAAGAAATTAGGTTTGATCAAGTGCGTGATATGTGTTTTATAGTTAAGGAGCTGGATTTGGACTCAACGGGAAGTTATTTGATTATTCCTAAAATTTATATTCCAAAAGATATTCCTAATAATTTCGATAGTGCTGTTATGGTCTTTGAGCGTGCACGTTGTGGGTTGACTTGTCTGATTGATAAGCTGTTATTGCAAAAGAAATCGATTTATATATTTAAAGCTGGTTGTTAAGTTGGCTTATTTGTCTCTGTATGATTTTAGGTGTGGTGTGATGAGAAAAATATTTTTTAAAATCTTTTTTATAATAACTATTTCCCCCCTATTATCTTATGGGAGTGATTTTGATGAGGATATTGATTTTAATAAGTACCACAAGCTTAAAACATCAAAGGTTTATTTTAAATCAATAAAAGGAAGAGCTGTCATTTTCGGTGTTGGTTTTTATAAAGATGACAGAGACGTTTATTTTCCTGGGCTGATAGATAATGACAAAATTTTCGGCTCAGTAACAGTTTTTCGTTTGAATAAAAATAATGAGCCAAAGCTTAACAAGTTTTTAAGAGGTCCTTGGAGTATAAGATTTAATAGCGCGCCGATAAAAAATATGCTATTTCTTACTAGTTTTGCTGTATTGGCTGAAGGAGATTATGTTGTTGTATATGATATATATGTTTTAAAGAGCATTCCTTTTGACTTGAATAATATTGTCATGGTTAGTGAGAAGACCACTTGGAAGTGATTTTTTAATTTATATCGAGAGAGAGTTTTGGCCCAGCTGCTTAGGCTGGGCCACTGGTGAATGTTGGCCAATGAACTTTACTGCTTGTTTCCCTCGCAAAAAACGCTGCTGATTAAGCCTGAACCTTATTGTGGCCTGGTTCAATATCTCATAAAGAGTCGGCGTGCATCCGCACACAAAAGGCTCTCTGTTTATCCATGAGTTGGAATTGACTGTGACAATCTAAGCAAATGATCTCTAGGCTCTTGAGAAAAGCGCAGAGATCATTTGCCTGTTATTGTGCTGGAAAGTAAAAAAGAGAGGGTATCGACCAGGATACCCTGATGTGAAATAAGCCTAAAATACGAAGTGGAGTCGAATCACTTGTATTGCTGATCTTCCTTAGGCAAACAGCTTTAGGGTTTGTTAATCACTCGCATATCAGGCACAGACGAATGTGTAATACACGAAGTAATCAACGGGCTGCTACATAGTTGACTGTCACGTAGCCAAACAGGGTTTGAACATTCATTATTAAGGAAATACGCAAGGCTATCAAGTCTTTGCGGTGCGTGACCGCGAATTGGTTTTCTTACGCGGCTTTGATTCAATATTGATAATGCCTTTGCAGTCAGGGTACTTAGAGCATCCCCAGAAAAAGCCATTGCTACCTTTGCGTTTTCGGGTTGGGCTACTGCATAAGGGGCAGGCAGGTGACGGCTCAACTTTAATTTGCAGTGGCAGATGTTTGTATTTCTCGACGACGTTACCAATCCATGTTGATTGTTTTTGCACAAAGCTTTCTAAGCTGAGCTGGTTGTTTTCAACCATATCAAGCGCTTGTTCCCAAATAGCGGTTGTTCCAGGATTTGAGATGGCTGGCGGCACGGCTTTCAGAAGGTCGTGTGCCTCACTGGAAGCCAGCAAAAATTTGCCTTTCTTGACGAGTAGATTCCGGTCTAAGAGGTTCTTAATGATGCTGGCACGGGTGGCGTTTGTACCAATGCCAGTGGTTTCACGCAGCTTGGCTTTTAAACGAGGATCTGTCACAAGTCGAGCAACGTTCTTCATTGCTTCAATCAGCGTACCTTCAGTAAAGAGCTGGGGTGGCTTGGTTTGCAACGCTTTGATGCGAGCATCTTGTACAGAGCATTGCTGGCCTTGTTCCAGCGGCGGAAGAATCTGCCCACTTTTTTCTGAGGCATCATCATTGGCATCGTCAGAGTCTGAATCAGCTTGCTGCTTTTGTGTGATCTTCCAGCCTTGAATGATGATCTTCTTACCGCTGGCTTTGAGCGTATGTCCAGCGGATGTCAGTATTGCATCGGTTTTATCGAACTCATGTGCTGGGAAAAACTGAGCTAAGTAACGTATTTTTATGAGCTCATACACATTGCGCTCTTTGTCAGAAAGAGCAGATAAATTAATGGTTTCGGCGGTGGGGATAATACCGTGGTGAGCGGTAACTTTTTTGTCATTCCAAGCCGGTGAGCGTAATGCAGGATTGGCTTGTTGAATGAGTCCCGTCAGCGCAGCGTCTGATTTTGCTAATGCATTGAGAATGGCCGGTGCTTCACAGTGCATGTTTTCAGGCAAGTAACCGGTATCAACACGAGGATAGGTTGTCGCTTTATGTGTTTCATACAGGGCTTGGACTGTATCTAAGGTTTCTTGAGCGCCCATACCAAAACGAGCAGAGCATATTTTCTGCAATTCACCCAGTTCAAAAGGAATAGGTGGTTGTTCTTTTTCTCGTTTTAAAGTGACTGACTCAACTCTGGCAGCACCGCTTGCACGTATTGTTTGAGCAGCTTGCTCTGCAATCGCTTGATTGAGGCAACGCCCACGCTCATCGGCATAGTCTTCTGGGCATATCCATCGAGCCGTAAAACCTTGGCTAGTATGCAGTAAAACATTCACCGTCCAATACGGCACAGGGGTAAAGTGACTTACTTCATTCTCGCGGTCAGCGACCAGCTTAACTGTAGGCGTTTGCACACGGCCAACCGTCAGAACACCGTGGTAGCCAGCTTGTTGGCCTAGCAGAGTAAACAGACGAGACAAGTTCATGCCGATCAGCCAGTCAGCGCGTGAGCGCCCCAGCGCTGAATAATATAAAGACTCAGTTTCTTTACCGTCTTTTAATTGTGACATCGCTTTTTTGATGGATGCCTCATTCAGCGCAGATAGCCACAGGCGTTTGATCGGACCACGGTAATTGCAGAGATCAACCAGCTCACGGGCAATCATTTCACCCTCACGATCGGCGTCTGTCGAGATAATCAATTCAGTGGCTTTTGCCAGCAATGACTTAACGACTTTGAACTGTTTGGCTGTGCTCTTTTTGACTGTCATTTTCCATTGGATAGGCACAATCGGTAAATCAGCCAGCGTCCAGCGTTTGTAGGCTTCATCATAAGCCTCTGGCGGCGCTGTCTCGATGAGGTGGCCAATACACCACGTCACTACAGCGCCTTGCCCCTGAAAGTACCCGTCACAGCGCTGGTGGGCACCGAGGGCTTGGGCAATATCTTTGCCTTGAGAGGGTTTTTCGCATAAATAAACTTTCATGATAATTGTTTAAGTTCTTTTAAATGCTATGAATTGATGTGAAAGATCTAATAAACACTCAAAATGGACGGTCATCATCAAAGCTGTCGTAGTCGGTGCTAGGTGTGTCATGTGGCTCTGCGGATGCACCTGGATTGGAGGGGCGTGCTGTTTCAGCTGCGGGTTTCTGGTCTAGGAATATAACCTCACCGCCCATATCGACTACCACTTCGGTGGTGTAGCGTTTAATGCCGTCTTTATCTTCCCAGACGCGTGTTTTTTGTTTGCCTTGAATATAGAGCCGAGATCCTTTGCTGACATATTGAGCAATGAGTTCGGCGATTTTTCCAAAGGCGACAATTCTATGCCACTCGACTTGTTCTTTGGTTGCTCCAGTTTCTTTATCGACCCATGATTCACCGGTTGCCAATGTAAATGCTGCGATTTGCTTACCAGCTGAGGTTACTCGGCAGTCTGGTTGACCGCCAACATTACCGATGAGCTGTACTTTGTTTAAGCTGCGAGCCATGTGCATAGTCTCTTGATGAATGGAGTATGCACATTGCAAGAGAGGTCGAGGGAAAACAGTAAACAAACTGATTTTAAAACATTCGGTTTACAGAGGTGTTCACACTGTGAACACCTCTGTAACAGTTAGAGTTTTTGTTAACTGTATAAACTCTAAACAGTTATGTTTTGTTTTTTGAAAAGTGGATCGGCCCCAATAAAAACAGAATCGGGCACGGCCTCATATTCATGCCTGATGATGTCAAAGTCACCGTGAAACCATAGACGCAAAAATTGCATGCCTTCCCCTGAGTCAAGCTCAAGTGCGTACTCAATTGCTGAGACAGCTGCATTACCAGATTCAGATTGTGATGGGCTGGATGAGGTTAAGGATGCCAGTGCAATTTCTAATTCAACTTTTGCTAATTTGACCATTGTGAGTCCATATCGGAAATAGATTGTAGGCCAGAAAGATGTTTGTTTTGGCGGAACAAAAAATGCTTTAGACAACTCAGGATTATTCCGCCAAGGATTCTGGGATTTGAGTACTACACAGTGACTTGAGATTTAGGCGGGTTCAGCAAACAAATTGATTTGAGCGCGTTTGGTTTGTTTAGAGATTAAACACTTGTGCTGCTCATTTTCGCCTAGCGAAACGGTGGTGCTTAGGTATGGGGTTTATTCAGGTGTTCACAGTGTGAACAGCAGTGCTGCTCATTTTTCGTTAGGCGAAAAAATTGTGTACACCTTGGAGGTAAGTTCTGGCGGAACAAAAACTGTTATAGGTTGCACTGTGTTATTCCGCCAGTGCGCTGCCTCAATTTTTCGAAGTTCTAACTTGTGCCAGCACTTCATCAGCGGCATCTATTTTGGCTGCACACTCTCTAGCCTGTTTCATAATGAACTGCATGCATGACATTTGCATATTGAGAGTAATGCGTAGCTTTTCTAAGGTATGCAATTCATCGAGTAAATGTTCTGGTGTGCTTGGGTGATGCATTGTGTCAACCCAATGTTGTACGCCCATGCCTTGCAAATCTTTTGTGACCCAGCGTAAATGAGTTGCCCCAGACTGAGAATTCTGTAAACGAGCTGATGCATACAACAATGAGAAAGGTGGCTTTCGTGCCAGGCTGTTTATTTCCTGAATCATTGCGGCAATTCCCTCGCGTGCTTCTTGAGCTTGCTGCTCTAAAACCTCGAAGTCCCCTTTACCCTTAAAAGGCTTTAAAAGGCCTTTTAGGGAGGGGGTTTGTTTGTTGCTTAGGTAGGCCGTTTGTTCAGTGAGACTGTAGAGGGTTTGTTTGTACGTTTGCATGCTTTAGTCCTCTGCCACTTCGGTAGAGTTGTCATCTGCTGCAGATTCAGGTGTTCGTTGCCCAATCAGTGCTGGTGCAAAGTCGCTACGTCGTGAGCCATCTAAAATATCCTGCGGCGGCAAACCGTACTTATCTATTGCAGCACGAGCTTTAGCATTACTGGCGGCCATATCATCACGGCTTACACCGGCATTGCTGTATCGTTTGGCGAGTCCGAACAGGCTGCGTAATAAATGTGCGCCTTGATCCAGATAGTTTTCAGTATCGCGTCTTGATAGTAACCCTGTGTGATTGGCCAGTAAGATTTTACGAGCAAGGCTATCGTAGGCTTCAAGCAAATACACGCCACGAAAGCCCATGTGACTACCAACAAACAGTGGTGTGGAAAAAGGCTTCTGGTTCAAGTTGTCGGTGATTGTGATTTGTGTCGGTATTTTTTCGATGAGCTTATCAATGAGCTGCGTCAGGTCTTTCATTTGCTCCTGGGCAGTTTCTAACTTTTCTTCAATCTGAATCATCCACCAATCGGCATACGGATCATTTCGTGCTGATGCCATTTTAATAAGATTGGTAATGCTGAAGTAGACAGACATGCCTGGTGTTGAGTGTCCGTCAGAGTTCTTTTTTCCTTGCCATACCCGCACTGCATGATAGGTGTGCAGTTTTAATTCAACCTGACTGCGTAGTGAGCCTAGATTGAGTTGATAATTTTCGGTCGTTGATTCGGTCATACAGCCTCCTATGTGTGGTGTATGAACAGTGCGATAAACGGCCTATCTATGCAGCAAACAAACTGATTTTGATTTGTTCGGTTTAAACAGATTGTTAAAAGAGATCTTTAGGTATGGGGTTTATTCAGGTGTAAACAGTGTTTACAGCAGCACCATTTATTTTCGCCTAGCGAAACGGCGGTGCTTAGGTATGGGGTTTATTCAGGTGTAAACAGTGTTTACAGCAGCACCATTTATTTTCGCCTAGCGAAACGGCGGTGCTTAGGTAGGTGGTTTATCGAGGTGTTCACGGCCATTGTTTATCAAGTGCGCGACCTACCGCAGCAAATGCTTGCGCGTGGTTTTTATAAACTTTTTCATTGGGGAAAATGCGATTCTCAAGGCTGATATAATCCAATATTCCTACGGAATAATGAGTCTCGTCGCCGTTCCTTGTTTCAAAAACGCTGAGCTTTCCCGCAGGGTTGTGGCCTTTGTACTGCCATAGTTTCCACATTGAATTAAATTTCTGATCGCTGAAGATCATGTTTTCTAGTGTTAATTTATTCATCTTTTTTCCTAAAAAATACGTGTCCAGTATTGGCAGTGTTCACCCGACCAAATAACAAAATGTTTCTGCATGCTAAACAGCCTTCGTGCTAGTTGATGGGCGATTGCCTCTAAACGTTTTCAGAAGATCTTGTATATCCTGACGGCTGGCTGCAGCTTCCTCAGATAGCGTATCTGGGGTTGCTCTTTGGGCTGGAGCTATGGGCGCTCGAACGTGTTTGTAGCTTGATTTTGCTTCGACAGGAGAGTGAGAGGGTGCAGTGTTGGCAGCCCATGCTTTGAACTCTCCGCGCTCAGCTTTTCGTATTAGCCCGTATAGGTAACCACTGGGGTTGCGAATCTCTCCGGTCTCACAACGAGATGCGAGCTCGTGAAGAATTTGTTGTTGAACAAGAGGGTTGAGGTTGCTGAGTTGAGCAATGGCCTGATCACGTTCGTGAGGGTTAAAAAACTCCGATAGAGCGTTTGGCCATTGCAGCTCGTGCTCGTGAGTTTTTCCAGCTTCGTCTAAGTACAGTACAGTACATATATATGTACTTAGTACAGTACTAGTACTATGGTTCGGATTCCGAACCCTGATGATTTCAGTGGGTTTGAGCCTTGGTTCGGAATCCGAACTCGGTTGATTTTGAATCCGAACTCGGTGGTTTTTACTTGGTTCGGATTCCGAACTCAGTGTTTTTTGATTCCGAACTCGGTGTTTTTTCCCCAGTTCGGAATCCGAACCAAGGGCGTGAATAGGGTTGTTTTGATGCTCAATGCGCTCTTTTAATATGTCCAAACGAGATGGTAATTCTTCGCCTGCTTCTTCTAAATCGCTGACTGCATGTTGAGCAACGATGCGCACTGATTTGTTGGCATGTGTAATGCTCTTGGCTATTAAGTCTTTGTAGGTCAAATCTAGCTGTGAGGCTTCAGCAATAGAAATAGGTTCGTCATGTAAAATATACATCGAGCCTTGAATTCTTCCTGTAGTCGAATCCCTGCTTTGAGTGAGCAAGCTGAGCCAGCGTGTTAAGCGCAGAACAGTAATGACACGAGCAATCGTTTCTTTAGAGGCAAGCTCTCCATATGGAACCATGGATAGGTAAGGTTGCAGGTCTTTATAGCGAGGAACAGCAAACCCTTGCTTATCTAAGAGCATTTTAAAGACAAGCCAAGCGTTGCGTTCTAATGGCGTTAAACGACTGTCTAAAAGAAGTCGGGTCGGTACGATTTCTTGAGCTATACCGCTAAATAAGAAACCATTGAATCCACTTTGTCCTTCAGGACTTGGCTTAGCCACGTCTGGAAGATCCGGCCATTTTTTGGCTGCTATGTCGGCAACTGTGTTGTTCCAGTCAAGGCTATTCATCATCAGCCTCATCGGTGTTGCCGTTGAGATAAAGCATGAGCTCTTGCCAGGTGAGTGCAATAGGAACGTGTTGCTCTTCTGCGATCATAATCATGAGGTCTAGTTGACTCATTTCATCGAGTTCAGCACCACTGCTTGTATTGGTAATTGCTGCAGTATGCTGACTGCCATGCTCCTGCTCACCTTGCTTAACTAAATCAACCCAGCGTTCCCAGATAGCATGTTTTTGGTGTTCTTTTAGAGTGGGTAAGCGGCCCTTGGACGTGGCTATGTTGAGCGCACGTCTGCGTGACGCTGTTTCACTGTGATCAATGCCAAAAAACTGAGCCATCATTTTTGATGAGGCTCCAAGTTTTAGTACACGTGAAATTAAGCGTTCGCGTTGTTCGTCATGTTCAACTTTACTCATGATGCGACTGAGTAACTGCTGGTCAATATGAGGTTTTATCCATAAGAATGGACTGTTGATCAGTCGATTAAGTGCTGCTGGTGATAGGCTTTGTAATCGTCCAATAATTTCCTCGGTAAAGCCTAAGGCACGGCACTGATGATATTTTCCGTTATGGGCTTCTTGCAGGACAAAGTTAATCAGCGCCTGATTAACAGGGTTAATATTTTGAGCAGCAGAGGGCGAGTAATTCTCCAAACTATTCAGCATAGCCGAGCCCCTCTTCTTTGCAGTAATCGACGAGTTTTCTCGCAAGACGAATGAGCCTGAACAGCTTAACGAGCTCAACATCCGGTAAGCGTATAAGTCCGATATCCTTAGCAGAGTTATGGCCGATGGTAATGTCGTAGCTACCAACTAAGATTTGGCTGAATAACGCAGCAGAAAGAGGTGCGGGGAGTTGCTCGTTAGAGTGGTTGTCGTTTAAACGTAGCAATGATGTTAGTAATAAAAATACGGTATTTGATGTGGGGCTGGAGTCGTGCTCTAGCTTATCAAAACCAAATCCGAGACCTTCTTGGGTCGCAAAGATGCCTTTAATGTTTGCAAAATAAGCAAGATCGCTCACCAAAAGGCTAATCTGGTGGCGTAATTCTGCCGGAGAGTCGATTTGCTTTTCGATATACCAGACGTCAGATACGTTGGCCATGCGTCCGCCGGCCATTACAGGAATTGCTTTTAACGCGTTTTCTTCAAAGTTCGGTAAAGTATCGCCTAGCACCTGCGCAACTTGTTGTTTGATACGAGTAACGCGCTCTGTCTCATTGGATGGAGAAACGATATGGCCATCAATAATGGCTTGGCGCTCACTATCACTGCGTTCGACTGTGTTGCTTAGGGGCTGACGCTCAACTTGATTTATTTGGTTGGTGGGTTCTTCAAGAGAATCACTTGCATCATCTAGCCAATTTTCTTGTTTTTCTGAGTACTCTTCTGTCTTAGGATCTGAGTGTTGGTTGGTGTCAGTTGAGGCTGCAGTAGACGTTATTGGCTGCGGTGGATTAGCTTCAATCGTTTTTAAAGCTTCAGGCGAAAGCGGGTTTTTATCCAAGTGGTTTTTATTGCCTGCAATTTCCAGATCCAGTTCTAACGAGTGGTAGTCTTGTCCAAGCATCGCAGCCATCTGTCCAAGCATCTGGTCACGAATCACTTCAAAGTTGAATGAGTCAGGTCCATTGTCGTGCATGGATAGCACCATTAACCAAAACTCTAAAAAATCGCTGTCGTCATACTTGTTCCAAACCTTGGTTAGGCTATTTTTCAAGATGATTAGGTTTTCTATTTGTGGTCTACCCAGCCCTGATAACAAGGTGTTAGGTAGTGCAGGCTGGATGCTGTTAATACACTCGAGCATTCGACCTATGAGCGCATGAGATAAAGGATAGCCGTCTGCTCTGAGTCGCTCAGACAATTTACGTAGTGAGAGTTCTTCGCTTAACTCCGACTCATACAGAGCCTTCATTTGCGCTACACCTTGCGCGCGCTCAATGAATGAGAGTGCGCCGTGTAGTTCGTTTTCAGCAAGGTGGCCAATCAAAGCATTGGCTTCTGATTGCCAGGGCCTGAACAAGCAGTGAATGCGGAAAAAACGATCATCTTTTGTTTCGGCATACAATTCGTTGAGAATGGCCAAACGAGTATTACCGCCAGTGCTGATAATGAAGTGTTCTTCACCAGGACGGCGTGTAATAGGAGGCGAATGATCAAGTCCACGGGCTTTAATCGAGGCTTTTAGATCGTCGTAAAGAGGGTTTCTTGTTTGACGAGGGTTGTTTTCATACGAACGTAATTGATCAAGAGTGACCACCATCGGAGTGTCTAGCTGTGGATCAGGCAATCGCTTAATTGTTGCAGCTCCCGATTTAAAGGTTTGCTGTTCCAGTTGCTCGGCAATGAGCGCTTCTGTGATTTTATGATTCATGAGCAGAACTCCCTTTTACTGCTGCAGGACTTGTTTCAAAACGAACGATTTGAATAGGTGTGCAGTGAATTATGTTGATATTTTTGAGCTGTTTACTAAGGGCATATAGAAACTCAACAGCGTTGCTTACTTCGTGTAATACGACGGTGCAAACTTGAGCTGCTTGTGATTTTTGGTTGCCCATAACAATGCTGATAATCTTGAGGGCGCGCTGTTCTTGCAATTCTTCAATGTGCTCTAAAAATACGATTAAGCAGGTGAAAGCACTTTCGATTGTTAAGGTGACTTTCATCGAAAAGACTCCACTGCCAAGTTCTCAAAGCATGTTTGTTCCGCGATATACGCTGTACGAACGGTTCCGGTGGGGCCGTTTCTATTTTTAGAAATAATAATTTCAGCAATGCCTTTGTCTTGGCTCTCTGGGTTGTATTGTTCATCTCGATAGATGAATAGAATCAGGTCGGCATCTTGTTCAATCGCGCCTGATTCGCGGAGATCGCCGTTGTTTGGGCGTTTATTTGGACGTTGTTCCACTTGCCTGTTTAGCTGAGAAAGGGCTATGACAGGACACTGCATTTCTTTAGCAAGCGCTTTGAGAGATGCAGAGATTTCTGCGATTTCTAAATTGCGACTTTCTACCTTTGATTTTTCTGAGCGCATGAGCTGCAGGTAGTCGATGACAATTAAGGCTGGAGCCCCAAATTGCCTCGCCGCTCGACGGGCTTTAGCGCGTAGTTTGGTTGGTGAAAGCTGGGCTTCATCGTCTAATACAAATCGGGATTGCACTTTTTTTATTTTCTGTGCTGCGAGGCTTAATTTTGTCCAATCATCATCGACTAGGTCGCCGGTTTTTAGATTGTGTAAATTGATACGTCCAAGCATGGCAAGCATGCGATAAATAATTGCTTCGGCAGGCATTTCGAGGCTATAGAACTGAACAGTTTTATCAGCAGGAGCATTTTCTAATGCGGATAGAATGAATTTCAGGCCAAGGCTCGTTTTTCCCATCGAGGGGCGAGCGGCGAGCACGATGAGGTCTGCGGGTTGCAGACCAGCGGTTTTGTCATTTATGCCGTCTATTCCGCAATCTAGGCCAGTGATTGAGCTGTCGCTATTGAAATGGGCATCAATCTTGTCAATAACAGCGAGGGTTGTGGCTTGAATGTCAATGAAGCTGGTTGATTTGGCACCTGTTAGATTAAACAGTTTCCCTTCAATATCTTCTCGGACTTGGCTGCTACTCGACTCTAATGAGCTTGCCTGGCGGCTGCACTCGAAGCCGATGGTTGCCAGTTGCCTGAGTAAGGAACGCTCTTTAACAATATTGCAATAAGCTTGAATGTTAGCGACTGACGGAACGTTTTTACATAGCTCACCAGCGTATGGAAGTATGTCTGTACTGTAGAAAACACCGGCATCTTGTGCATATTCGGCAATCGTGATGAGGTCAAAAGGCGTATCGTTTTTAGCTAAATGAGAGATGATTTTAAACAGCTCAACGTGGTCTTTTTTATAAAAGTCATTGGCTGTTATCTTGTCTGCAACGTAATCCCAAGTAGAGTTATCTAACATTAAACCGCCAAGCACTGATTGCTCGGCTTCAAGCGAAAATGGGGGCTGTATTAAGGTGTCCATACCTTACTCCTCTTGTACGGCGGCTGAAGCTAAAGTCTCTGCCGTAATGCTTTGTATATTGGCTTTCCACTCTGGAAAAATCTCAATAGCGAGCAGTTTCATGGTGTCTAAAGCAGCAGGAGCTTTTCGTCCACTGGGTTTTTTAGACTCCAATCTATGCGCTGGTAGTGATAGGGAGGCGGCCTTGCGGTATGAGGCAATGCCTGGAACGGGCGTTTTGAGCACGCGCACGTCGGGGTCATCCAAAAAAGTTCGTTGCAGGCTTTTGGTGATAAGCCTGGCATCAACGGAGATGAAGTCTGCTCGGTTAATGAAGATATTAAGTTTTGGTAACGTAATACCCATGAACTCGTAAGTGCGCATTTCTTCAAAGAGAGTGGTTGTTCCTCGGCGAAACTCACGCGCTGCAAGCAGTTCTGGGATGACGGGGGACAGAGCGATGTCTGATGCGAGAAGAGCCATCTCAAGGGTGACAGAGCGAGCCCCCTGAGTATCAATAACAACTAAATCGTAATGAGCTTCAAAGGCTTTGAGTAAACGCAGTAAGCGTAAACGCCCATCCGCTGCATTAAGTAGCAGGTTTGCCAGTTGGTTTTGATCATCATTTGACTTGATCAGGTGCAGATTTGGGATGCTGGTGTGGGAAACAATTTCTTCTAAGCGAGTTTCATTCCATCCTATGAACTGAAAAATACCACCAGCGGCTTCATGGGTTAGTTTGAAATAACTGGATAGCGTCGGTTGGACGTCTAAATCAATAAGAAGGGTTCTTTTGCCAGCATCTGCCACAAGAGCGGCAAGATTTACTGCGGTTGTGGTTTTTCCAACACCACCTTTGGTAGAAATAACAACTAGAGTTTTCATCGTCTGTGCCTCAATCAATTACTAGAGATTGAAGCTCAAGCTGCAGGGGGTAAGGTTGTTATAGTTTTAAAGCTCTATCTGTTGATGAGCAAACTTGTAATCAGTAGGTCCCGAGTTCGACTCTTGGTGCCGGCACCAAATTTAAAAGCCTCACAGAAATGTGGGGTTTTT
>RRZU012535730.1_pt1 | contig 31206 bp, 30 predicted proteins | sample 2165561 | NCBI WGS metagenome assembly RRZU01 (sample SAMN10456909, study PRJNA506462) | wastewater metagenome | isolation source: wastewater sludge | place: USA: Moscow, Idaho | reverse complement strand
GGCCGAACAGCTCATCGCCGCGTTCGGCGGCCGCGAGAACCTGGTGAACGTCGACGCCTGCATCACCCGGCTGCGCATGGAGGTGGCCGACAAATCGAAGGTGGATCAGGCCCGGCTCAAGGCGCTGGGCGCGGCCGGCGTGCTCGAGGTCGGCAACAGCGTGCAGGCGGTCTTCGGCACCCAGTCCGAGTCGCTCAAGGACGAGATCCGCAACGCGCTGTAGCCGCCCGTCCCTCGATCCGGCCCGCCCACCGGTCCGGTTGACGTACCGTCGAAACGCTATGGATGTTGAGGTCATCGGCAAGTTCCTCGCGACGCTGCCCGAGGACGACGATCACCCGTACCGCACGGGGCCATGGCGGCCGCAGACCACCGAGTGGGCCGCCGATGATCTGGCCGTGGTCGACGGCGAACTGCCCGCCGACCTCGACGGGGTCTACCTGCGCAACACCGAGAACCCGCTGCATCCGGCGCTGCGGTTCTACCATCCGTTCGACGGCGACGGGATGATCCACATCGTCGGCTTCCGCGACGGAAAAGCGTTCTACCGCAACAGATTCGTCCGGACCGACGGGTTCGCGGCGGAGAATGCCGCCGGCAGGCCGCTGTGGCCGGGCCTGGCCGAACCGATCGAACTGGCCAAGGTCGACCACGGCTGGGGTGCGCGCACCCTGATGAAGGACGCGTCGAGCACCGACGTGGTGGTGCACAACGGGATGGCACTGACCAGCTTCTACCAGTGCGGCGACCTGTACCGGTTACATCCGCTGACCGGCGAGACGCTGGGCAAGGAGACCTGGAACGGCGGCTTCCCGCAGGAATGGGGGGTGTCGGCGCATCCGAAGGTCGACGCCACCACGGGCGAGTTGCTGTTCTTCAACTACAGCAAGCAGGCGCCGTACCTCGGGTACGGGGTGGTGGACGCCGACAACAACCTGGCGCACTACACCGATGTGCCGCTCCCCGGCCCGCGGTTGCCGCACGACATGGCGTTCACCCCGAACTACGTGATCCTCAACGACTTTCCGCTGTTCTGGGACCCGACGCTGCTCGGGGCCGGCATCCACCTGCCCGGCTTCCACCGCGACATACCGTCCCGGTTCGCGGTGGTTCCGCGCCGCGGCGGCCCCGCGGACGTCCGGTGGTTCGAGGCCGACCCGACCTTCGTGCTGCATTTCACCAACGCCTACGAGGACGGCGACGAGATCGTGCTCGACGGATTCTTCGAGGAGGACCCGTCGCCGACCGATGTCAGCAAGGACAAGTGGCAGAAGGCATTTCGCTTCCTCGCCCTGAACCACCTGAAGACCCGGCTGCACCGCTGGCGGTTCAACCTGCTGACGGGGGCCTGCCGCGAGGAACGCCTGACCGACTCGATCACCGAGTTCGGCATGATCAATCCGGACCGGGCCGGCTCCGACTACCGCTATGTGTACGCCGCCAGCGGGGCGCCGGGCTGGTTCCTGTTCGACGGGCTGGTCCGCCATGACCTCGAAACCGGAACCGAGCAACGGTTCTCCTTCGACGACGGGGTGTTCGGCAGCGAGACCGCGATGGCACCCCGCGTGAATTCCACCGGCGAGGACGACGGCTACCTGGTCACGCTCACCACCGACCTGAACGACGACGCGTCCTACTGCCTGGTGTTCGACGCGGCCCGGCTCGCCGACGGTCCGGTGTGCAAACTGGCTCTGCCGGAACGGATCTCGAGTGGAACGCATAGCACCTGGGTGTCCGGCTCCGAGATCCGGCGGTGGCACAGCACCGATACGGCCGCCGAGGCGGTCGGCCTTCAGGACGAGCCGGCGCGCGTCAGCCGGTGACGCAGGTTCGCCCGCACCGCGGGCCATTCGATGTCCAGGATCGAGTACACCGCGGTGTCGCGGCGTGATCCGTCGGCCGACAGCTGGTGGCTGCGCAGCACCCCGTCGAGCTTGGCGCCCAGGCGTTCGATCGCGGCCCGACTGGTCGAGTTGAGGTAGTGCGTCCGGAATTCGACGGCGACGCAGCCGAGCGTCTCGAACGCGTGGCCCAGCAGCACCAGCTTGGTCTCGGTGTTCACGCCGGTGCGGCGGGCCGACGACGAGTACCAGGTATGCCCGACCTCGAGCCGCCGATTGGCCGCGTCCACGTGGAACATGCTGGTCGATCCGACCGCCGCACCGTCGTCGCGCCGCCGGACCACGAACGTCACACCGGAGTCGCCCTCCTGCATCGCGATCATGCGGCGCACCCACGCCTCGGCGCCGGCCGGGGTGGGAGCGCTGGTGAACCACAGCGCACCGTTGTCACTGTCCCGCGCCGACGCCTTGATATCGGGAATGTGTTCGGCTCGTAGCGGTTCCAGCCGCACCCACTGATCGCCGGTCAGGATGACCGGCTCGACGAATCGGCTCATCGTCCGCTCCGGGTGGCACGCAGCGCATGGATCAGGGCCCACACCGAGCAGCCGATCGCGGCCGCGACGGCGCCCACCGCCACGTAGAGGCCGTACCCGGCGACCACAGCGTGCGCGACGTGCAGCCGGTAGTACCACGCGGTCAGCGCCGCCACGCCCGCCGAGATGAGCAGCGCGGCCGCCGCCGCCCAGCGCGCCGAGATGTCCCGGCCTGCCATGGCGCCGGCCACCAGCAGGGCCGAGGCCAGCAGGACGATGAGCTGTCCGGGGCCGAACTGCGCGGGGAGCTCGAGGCTGCCGTGCGTGCCGCCGATCGCGTTGGCCCGGCCACCCCCGCCCGCCGATGTGGTCAGCCACGGCAGCCAGACGCTGACGGCCAGAACGGCTGCCGACAGAGCGACCAACCAGCCGGGCCGTAGCCGAGTGCTCCGCCGGATCACGGCCTGACCATACGCCACTCCGCCTACGCTGTCGGCATGACCGAACTGCCCGACTGGGCCCGGCAACTGGACCTGCAGCCGCACCCCGAGGGCGGCTGGTTCCGCGAAACGTGGCGGAGCGCCCTGACCATCCCCGCCGCCGAGCTGCCGCCGGACTACTCCGGGCCGCGCAGCGCCGGCACCGCGATCCTGTTCCTGCTGATGCCCGGCCAGCAGTCCGCCTGGCACACCGTGCGCAGCGCCGAGCTCTGGTTCTTCCACCGCGGCGGCCCGCTCGAGCTGGAAGTCGGCGCCGAACGTGACACGGCCACAACACAATTGCTCGGCAGCGACATCACCGCCGGCCAACAGCCGCAGTTCATCGTTCCCCCCGGGCACTGGCAGCGCGCCCGCCCCGTCGCCGACGAACCGTGCCTGGTGAGTTGTGTGGTGGTGCCGGGCTTCGACTTCGCCGACTTCACCATGCACGGCTGAGACGCTCCCGATCGTCCTGCAGCCTGGTCCGCAGCATCGTAATCTGCACGGATGCTAGGTCACATGATCGTCTGCGGCGACGACGGCCTCGCGGAACGCATCGCCGAGGAACTGCACAGCGCCGGAACGACGGTCGTACGACTCGACAGCGCCACCGGCCTGCACCAGGCCGGCATCACCACCGCCACCGCGATCGTCTGCGTCGGACCCGACGATGCGACCAACCTCGAAATCTCGCTGCAGGCACGGCAACTCAACCCCGACGTCCGCGTCGTCACCCGGCTGGCCAACAGTGTGCTGCGCGACGCCGTCGCCGAGGCGAACGGCCAGGGCGCGGTCCTCGACGTCGCGGACCTGGCGGCGTCGTCGGTGGTCGAGGCCTGCCTGGCCCGGACCACGCACGACATCTCGGCCGCCGGCCTCGACTTCGTGGTGTCCGGCGCCCACGCACCCCACGGGGCCAGCCTTCGCGAGTTGTTCGGCGACCTCGCCCCCGTCGCGGTGGTACGCGGCGACAATTCGGACAGCCCCGGTGAGGTCGTGGCGTGTCCCGGCCGCGACGAGGTCGTATGGCGCGGCGACTGGACCGCGATGATCGGCACCGCCGAGGAACTGCGCCAGCAGGGCATCACCGTGGCCGCGCCACGGCGCCGCGGCAGCATGACAGGTACCCCGCTGCGCAGGTTCGGCAACAGCATCCGATCGCTGCGCGACGACATCAACCCCGGCTTCTTCAAGGCCATGGGGGTGTCGATATCGCTGCTCCTGTTCGCCACCGTGCTGCTGCGCTTCACCTATCACAAGCCGGGCATGAGTTTCGTTGATGCTCTTTACTTTTCGACCGAGACAATCGCAACGGTGGGCTACGGGGACTTCAGTTTCATCGGCCAGCCGATGTGGCTGCGGTTGTTCGCGATCCTGCTGATGTTCGCCGGTGTGACGACGACGGCGGTCGTGGTGGCCTTCGTCGCCGACCTGCTGCTGTCCCGGCGACTGGCCCAATCGGCGGTCCGACGCCAGGTCCGCTACCTGTCCGGGCACGTGATCGTCGTCGGCCTGGGTTCGTTCGGGCACCGGGTGATCAGCGACCTCAAGGCCGCCGGCCACAACGTCGTCGCCATCGAGAACAACCCCGACAACCGGTTCCTGTCCTCGGCCGCTGATCTGCAGGTGCCCGTGATCCTGGGCGACGCGACCCTGCGCCAGTCCCTCGACGACGCCCGGGTGGACACCGCCTCGGCGATCGCCGTCCTGACCGAGAACGACATGGTGAACATCGAGACCGGCATCGTCGTGCGTGAATCGCTCGGCGATCGCTGGGCCCGCACCGCGAATCAGCCGGGTGTTCCGGTGGTGTTGCGGATCTTCGACCGCACCCTGGGGGCGGCGGTGTCCAACCGGTTCGGCTTCGCCAATGTGCGTTCCACCGTCGAACTGGCGGCACCGTGGTTCATCGGGGCGGCGATGGGGCTGCAGGTGTTCGGCACCTTCTCGGTGGGTCAGCGTTCGTTCATGGTCGGCGGTGTGCGGGTCGACCGGGGCAGCCAACTCGACGGCATCCGGATGATCGACCTGGCCACCCAGACCCGGGTGGTCGCGATCGCCCGGGCGGATGGCGGACACGAGATGCATCCGCGTCGCGACACGGTGCTCAATGCCGGCGACACCGCCTATGTGGTGGGCCCGTACCGGGAACTGCTGGCCACCTTGCGGCGCGGGAGTTCACGCCCCGACTGAACCACGACCCGGTTCTGTCCTGCGGCGGCTGCGGGAATTGGGCTGGGTCATCATCCGCGCGCCGTCCATGCGCCGAGCGTGAAACGCGTGCGATGAATCGCGTCGGATTTCGCACAGGTTTCACGCTCGGTGGGTGAGGCACCGCGCGCCGGTCAGGCGCCGAGACCGAATGCCAAGTCGCCGTGCGGTTGCGGTCGAAACGGAGGTTTTCGACCATCGGGATCAGCGTCCGGAACCGGTGACCTTCTGCTCGAGCAGCAGCGCCGGCAGGATCAGCGCCGCCAGCGCCGTCACCAGCCACACCACCACCGTCGCCGCCACCCACGATCCCAGGCCCCGAATCGACAACCCGCCGCTGAACAGCGACGCGCCGCGAAGATGACGACGGCGACGACGAACCCCAGCGGCCTGACCTCCATACCGGGAACGATCAGCGAGGCGACCAGCAGACCGATCGCCGCCGAAGCCCAGGAAGGCAATTGTGCGCGACCGGAAAGCGCACCATCCGCCGACCGTAGCCACTTTCGGATTAGGGTTGGTCCGTGATCTCCGTCTTCCTGGTCGACGACCATGAGGTCGTTCGCCGCGGCCTCGTCGACCTGCTCAGCGGCGACCCCGAACTGACCGTCGTCGGCGAGGCGGGTTCGATCGCCGAGGCCAAGGCCCGCATCCCGGCGGCCCGGCCCGACGTCGCGGTGCTGGACGTGCGCCTGCCCGATGGCAGCGGCATCGATCTGTGCCGGGACTTGCTGGCCACCCACGACGGGCTGCGCTGCCTGATCCTGACCTCCTTCACCGACGAGCAGTCGATGCTCGACGCCATCCTGGCCGGCGCCAGCGGCTACGTGGTCAAGGACATCCGGGGCATGGAACTGGCACAGGCCATCAAGTCGGTCGGCTCGGGCAAGTCGCTGCTGGACAATCGCGCCGCCGCGGCGTTGATGTCCAAGCTGCGCCAGGAGACCTCCGAGCACGAGGCCGGCGAGGACCCCCGGGTGCACGACCTGTCGGCCACCGAACGGACCCTGCTCGAACTGCTGGGTGAGGGTCTGACCAACCGCGAGATCGGCGAACGGATGTTCCTGGCGGAGAAGACCGTCAAGAATTACGTGTCGCGGCTGCTGGCCAAGCTCGGACTGCACCGGCGCACCCAGGCGGCCCTGCTGGCCGCCGAGCTGCGCCAGCGGCGCGATGACTGAGAGCGTGCACATCCGCGACGGCCTGATCGACGCCATGCTGGCGGTAACGTCGGGCCTCGACCTCGAACGCACGTTGCCGACCATCGTGCGCACCGCTATGCATCTGGTCGACGCGCGCTACGGCGCACTTGGCGTGCTTGCCTCCGACGTGCCGGGCGCGGGTCTTGATCGGTTCGTGTACCGGGGAATCGACGACGAGACCCGCGCCCGAATCGGCGCGCTGCCCGACGGACACGGCGTCCTGGGCCTGCTCTTCGAGAAACCCGTTCGCATCAAAGAACTTTCGAATCATCCCGCTTCGGTGGGGTTCCCCGCGCACCATCCGCCGATGCACACCTTCCTTGGGGTGCCGGTCCGGATCCGCGACCAGGTTTACGGCAACCTGTACCTGACCGAGAAGTCCGATGGCCGCGAGTTCACCGAGGACGACGAGGTGCTGGTGCTGGCCCTGGCCGGCGCCGCGGGAATCGCGATCGACAACGCCCGGCTGTATCAGGCGGCGCGCACCCGCCAGATCTGGATCGAGGCGACGCGCGACATCTCCACCGACCTGCTCGCCGGGGCCGATCCGGTCGCGGTGCACGGCCAGATCGCCGAGCAAGCCACCGGGCTGACCGGCAGCTCCTACAGTGCGCTGCTGATGCCGGTCGGCGACGAGACCGACGACGAGCTACGCGTCACCGCGTCCACCCGCGCCGACCTCATCGGGGTCAGCGTCCCGATTGCCGACTCCGCCGCCGGCCAGGCGTTCCGGGACCGAACCCCGTTGCACGTCAAGGACTTCCGTGATCTCGGCGGGAGTGGTGCGGACGCACTGGTGCTGCCGATGCGCGAGCCCGACGCAGCGTCCGGCGTACTGGTTTCCGTCGCCTCCGACGGCGCGGTGTACACGGCCGATCAGCTCACCACGCTGGCCGCGTTCGCCGACCAGTCCGGCCTGGCCCTGCATCTGGCGCAGTCCCAGGCCGCCGCCGTCGCCTCGCTGCGCGAACTCGACGTGCTCACCGACCGCGACCGCATCGCGCGGGACCTGCACGACCACGTCATCCAGCGACTGTTCGCTATCGGGTTGTCGCTGCAGGGCGCGATGAGTGCCGACTCCGACCGCAACAATCAGCGCATCTCTGGGGCCCTCGACGACCTGCAGGAGGTGGTGCAGGAGATCAGGACCGCGATCTTCGACCTGCACGGTGGCAGCGTCACCCGGCTGCGCCAGCGGCTCGAACAGGCGGTGACACAGATGACGGCCGATTCCGCCGTACGCCCAACGCTGCACGTCAGCGGCCCGCTGTCGGTGGTGGACGCGGTGCTGGCCGACCACGCCGAGGCGGTGGTCCGCGAGGCCGTCAGCAATGCGGTCCGCCATTCCGGGGGATCGACGGTGTCGGTCGGCGTTACGGTCGACGACAACCTGACCATCACGGTGACCGACGACGGTGCGGGCTTCCCCACCGAGACCACCCGCAGCGGGCTGGCCAACCTGGCCGCGCGGGCCCGCGAATGCGGCGGGCGGATCGAGTTCGGGCCCGGGCCCGGGGGTGGCGGCCGCCTGAGGTGGACGGCCCCCCTCCCCTGAGCCCCTCTTCGCAGGCCGGCTAACCGCAGAGGTCGCCCGCATCGGATTCGATCACCGACCTGGACGTCGACGGATTTGCCTGTGCCGCAGGTGAACTGAATACCGCGACGGCACCGCTCGGAATTCGAACGTGACATCCCCTTTCCCCCGGATGCCGGCAGTACCGGCATCTGATCCCAGGTCCGCTGAGTGCGGATCTGACGATCGTCGGATCACCGGATCCGGTTGGGAAGAGGAGCCGCCCCCGCACGGGGATTCCTTGCGAAATCCTCAGATCCGTGGGGGCGGGGTGGTCAGGCGGGAGAGAAAACCGTCACGAAATTGTTCAGCGACTCTCGGATGTCGCCCTTGAGCGCGCCGGCGACCACCATCCCGATGGGCCCGAACAGGGCGGGCCCACCTAGGTGGACATCGAGGGTGACCGTCGAACTGTCGCCGCTCGGCTTGATCTTGGCCATCAGCTTGATCTTGACGCCACCGCGCCCGTCGCCGTTGAGCGTCATTCCCTCCGGCGGCTTGTAGTGCACGATGTTCCATTTCACCCGGTTGGCCATGCCCTTGACCTCGACGATCGATTCGATCGTGGTGCCTTTCTCCAGCGTGTCGGGCAGCGTGCTGCGCCAGACCCGGTGGATGGTCAACCAGTCCTTGAATCGGGGCAGGTCGGACGCGGCCGCCCAGGCCTGTTCCGGCGGCAGCGGAACATCAACGGAGACAGAGAGTTTCGCCATATGTCAGCCGGAGCCCGCCTACTTCTCGTCGTCGGCGAACTTGTCGGCCGCGCCCTTGGCGGCCTCCTGCGCCTTGTCGACAACTGCAGCGAACTTGCCGCTGGTCTTCTCGTCGACGATGTCTCCGGCCTTGTCGATGGCCTCGCCGACCTTGTCGATGTTCTTCTCGACGGCTTCCTTCGCCTTGTCCAGGAACGACATGTCCTGACTCCTTTCAGGTATCAGACAGCAGTACTGGTCCATTCAACCACCGGCGGAGGCGTCCGCCGGTGTGGTGGTGGGCCGCCAGGACGACGGCCCACCGACCCGCTACGCCTGGTCGGTCGCGTCCTTGACGTCGGTCTTCGCGTCGCCGGCCAGATCCTTGGCCTTGTCGACCGCACCGGTGGCGGCGTCCTTGGCCTTGTCGACCGCGCCAGTGGCGGCGTCGCGCGCGTCGGCGACCTTCTCTTCGACGAAGTCGCCCGCCTTGTCCAGAGCCTCCTTGGCATCCGACACCGCGCCCGAGACCGCGTCCTTGGCCTTGTCCAGGAATGACATGGTTCGCCCCTTTTCCTCCACGGCACCCTGCCGAGGTTTGCGCACCTGATTGTTGCGGCGTTCAGCTAACACCACAAGGGTTTTCGGCTACCGGAATAGTTTCCTGGGCTCCCCGAGCCACCTGCCCTGCATCCACCACAAGATTTCGATCACGACAGCCCCGGCAAACCCGATAGCGATCGCAGTGACCGTCAGCGCAACATCGGATGGATCGAGCATGAATTTCGTGCGGGCCCAGGGGATCGAGAAGATGACGACGTACGCCAGACCGGAGGTCACCACCAGCGCGATGCGCCACCACTGGTACGGCCGCGCCACGGTGGCCAGCACCCACCACGCCGAGATCAGCAGCGTGATCAGGGCAGCGGTGGAGGCCTGCATCTGACGCGCGGGGCCGACGTCGTGCCAGGGATAGGCGATCAGGTAGGAGATGAACGTCGCGATCCCCACCGTCAGCCCCGACGGCAGGGCGGCGAGCATGACGCGGCGCACGAACCCGGAATGGGCGCGTTCGTTGTTGGGGGCCAGCGACAGGACGAATGCCGGGATGCCGATGGTGAACCAGGCCGCGATGGTGACGTGAATGGGCTGGAACGGGAACAGCAGTGGGGTGCTGTGCGTCAGGGCCGCCACCAAGCCCCAGATACCCACCAGAAGCGCCAGCCACACCGAGTACACCGTCTTGGTGAGGAACAGGTTGGAAACCCGCTCGATGTTGCCGATCACCCGGCGCCCCTCACCCACCACATAGGGCAGGGTGGCGAACTTGTTGTCCAGCAACACGATCTGGGCGACCGACCGCGCTGCGGGGCTACCCGAACCCATCGCCACACCGATGTCGGCGTCCTTGAGCGCGAGCACATCGTTCACGCCGTCACCGGTCATCGCGACGGTGTGATCGCGGGCCTGCAGGGCGTGCACCATGGAGCGCTTCTGATCCGGGCGGACCCGGCCGAAGACGGTGTACTCCTGCATCGTGTCGGCCAGCGCCGCGGGCTCGCCGGGCAGCCGGCGGGCATCCATCACCTCGCCGTGCAGACCCAGGGAGCCCGCCACCGCGCCCACCGAGACGGCATTGTCCCCCGAGATGACCTTGACCGAAACATCTTGTTCAGCAAAGTATTCCAATGTCTGCTGGGCGTCCGGGCGTACCCGTTGCTCGAGCACCACCAACGCGACCGGGGTCACCACGCCCGGGGCGTCCGGCGCATCCACCGGGCGGTCGCTGGCACCCAGCAACAGCACCCGCAGACCTTTGGCGCCAATCTGTTCGGCCTGCGCGGCCACCAGCGAACCGGCCGGTGCCAGCACATCCGGGGCGCCGATGACCCAATTACCCTGTCCGGCATAGGAAGCGCCGCTCCATTTGGTGGCCGATCGGAACGCGGCCGTCGCGGTTGCCGTCCAGCCGGGCTTCGTGCCGTACGCCTCGGCAATGGCCTGCATGCTCGCGTTCGGTCGGGCATCGTCGGCGGCCAGTGACGCCAGGACGTCGGAGACATTCGTCGACGCAGTGGCGCCATCCACCGGGGTGACGTTCGACAGCCGCATTCCGTTCTCGGTCAGCGTGCCGGTCTTGTCGGCGCACACCACGTCCACCCGCGCAAGGCCCTCGATGGCCGGCAGCTCGTTCACCAGGCACTGCCGGCGGCCCAGCCGGATCACCCCGACGGCGAAGGCCAGCGACATCATCAGCACCAGGCCCTCGGGGACCATCGGGACCAGCGCACCGACCATCCGCAGCACCGATTCGCGCCACCCGGCGTGCGTGGTGAACAGCTGGGTGTAGACGGTCAGCAGGCCGGCCGGCCACAGCAGATAGGTGATGAATCGAAGGATCTTGTTGACGCCGGTGCGCAGTTCGGAATCCACCAGGGTGAACTTGCTGGCCTCCTCGGCCAGCCGGGCGGCATAAGCCTCGCGACCGACCTTGGTGGCGCGGTAGGCGCCGGTGCCGGCGACGACGAAACTGCCCGACATCACCGGATCGCCGGCGTCCTTGTCGATCGGATCGGCTTCACCGGTGAGCAGCGATTCGTCGACCTCGATGTTGGTCTCCTCAACCAGTTCACCATCGACCACGATCTGATCACCGGGGCCCAGTTCGATGATGTCGTCCAGGACCACCTCGTTGGCCGGCAAGGGGGCGGTCCCCGACTGCCGGCGCACCGTTGGGCGGGCCTGCCCCACGATCGCCAGCTTGTCCAGGGTGGCCTTGGCCCGGATCTCCTGGATGATGCCGATGCCGCTGTTGGCGATGATCAGCAGCCCGAACAGTCCGTTGATCAGCGAGCCGGTGGCCAGCACGATGAGGAACAGCACGCCGAGGATGGCGTTGATCCGCGTGAAGACGTTGGCCCGGACGATTTCCTGCACCGTGCGCGACGCCCGATTGGGCACGTCGTTGGTCTTGCCGGCCGCGATCCGCTGGGCCACTTCGGCATCGGACAGACCCGTGCTGGTTGCGGAAGTCATCGCGTGAACGTCCCCTTGCCGTCGGCGTCGAAGTACTCCAGGACCAGCCGGTTGCCGTCTAACGTCGCCGTGGAGATGCTGCCCGGCGGCGAGTTCTCGTTCACCATCGAGAAGGTGAATACGTTGCCGTCCCAGTGGGTCAGTGGCGCAACGAGTTTGGGCCCCAGCGTCAGGGTCAACTTCCCGCCGCTCTCACTGACCCGCGCCGGCCCCCAGTACGGGTTCGCATAGGTCCCGGCGTAGGACGGGAGCGGTTGCGGCGGAGCCGGTTTGGCCGGTGGCGTCTTACCCACCAGCGATCCGACCGGGCGCTCCATCGGAGCGAAGGCATTGTCGTGGTAGAGCTGATACCAGTTCTGGCGGACCTCGCCGAACTGAACCAGATCGGCGAACTGGGCGGTCAGCGCCTCGGCGACGCCGCTCGGAGTCGCGTTGGTCAGCGCCACGATCGCGACGTCGGCGGACGGGATCATGAGGAAGTTGCTGCCGGCGCCGAGTTCGAATGCGCCGGAATGGCTCAGCTGCACCCGCCCCGCCGCGTTGGTGCCCACGTTGAAGCCGTACCCGTAGAAGCCCGAGCGCATGGCCGGATCTGCGGCCCGATCTGAGGTGATCTGCGGCGTCACTGCCGGCAGCAGCGCCTTGGGGTCCACGATCTGATGGCCGCCATAGGAGCCGTCACCGAGCAGCATCGTCATCCACCGGGCCACGTCGTTCACCGAGGAACTCACTCCGCCGGCGGGTGACTGGGCGTCGGCGTCGCGCACTGTGTTCCCGGCCGCCGGTTCATACCGTCCGTCGACGCGGATGTGCCCTACCGCACGGTCGGGTCGGGCCGCATAGTCGGCGAACCGCGAACTGGTCGATGCCATCCCCAGCGGACGGTAGAGCACCTCGTCGGACAGGTCCTCCCACTTCTTGCCCGCGCCGGCGGCCACCGCCTCGGCCGCCGCCGTCACACCGAAGTTCGTGTAAGCGTAGGAAATTCGGAACGGATCCAGTGGCAGGTCACGCAGATGGTCGAGCACGTAGCGACGGTCGTAACCGAGGTCCTCGAGCAGATCGCCGGCGTGGTCGGGTAGTCCGGAGCGATGGGCGTACATGTCACCGACGGTGACCATCCGGGTGATGTCGGGGTTCGACAGCTGGAACCACGGCAGCTTCGACGCCACCGGGGTGTCCCACCCGATCGCCCCGGCACCGACCTGGTGCGCGACAACGGTGGCACCCAACGGCTTCGACAGCGACGCCAGCTGGAACACCGTATCGGCGTCCACCCGGTTCTGCTGACCGGCCCCGGCGCGGACGTCCTTGACCCCGAAACCCTTAGCGTACAACGTCTTTCCGCCATAAACGACGGCCACGGCCAGCCCCGGGATGCCGGAGGCCTTCATCAGATCGGCCGCCAGCTGGTCGATGCTGTCGACCGCGTGCTGGACGGCGCCGGGCCCGATCGTGTTGTCCACCGCCAGCTGCGGAGGCTGCCCGGCCAGTGCGGTGGGGATCGCCGGGGCCGGTTCGTCCGGCTCGTCCGCGCCGCATCCGCTCAGCACCAGGGCGACGGCGGCTGCCAGCACCGCCCCGGCTCGGATCACAGATTCCACCAGTTTTCCGGCGAATCGGGCTGCGAAGCAGTCGATCCCGACCGGATCTGCCCCCCGGGCATCGGGACCGCCACCGTCACGCCCGCCGCCCGGGCCGCGGCGAGCAACCGCTCGACGGGTTCGGACCACGGGTGCGGCGCCAACCGGAAGGTGGCCCAGTGAATGGGCACGAACACGCCGGCGTCGACGTCGGTGACGTCGAGGTGTGCACGCACCGCCTCCTCCGGGTTCATGTGGATGTCCGGCCAGCCGGGGTGGTAGGCACCCACCGGCATCAGCGTGAGGTCGAAGGGCCCGTACTGGTTGCCGATGTCGGCGAAACTACCCGTGTAGCCGGTATCACCGCCGAAGAACGCGCGATGCCGCGGCCCGATCATCGCCCACGACGACCACAGGGTGGTGTTGCGGGTGAGGAACCGGCCGGAGAAATGCCGCGCCGGCGTGCAGACGATCCGCAGATCGCCGACGCTTGCCTCGGCCTCCCAGTCCAGTTCGATGACGCGTTCGGGGGCGATGCCCCAGTGCCGCAGGTGCGCGCCCACACCCAGTGGCACGAAGAACCGGCACCGCTGCGTGCGGGCCAGCGACCAGATGGTGTCGACATCGAGGTGGTCGTAGTGGTCGTGGCTGATGATCACGGCGTCCAGCGCCGGCAACGCGTCGAGTTCGGCCGGCACCGGGTGCAGGCGCTGCGGGCCGACGGTGTGCGACGGCGAACAACGCTCGCTCCACACCGGGTCGGCGAGCACCCGGTACCCGTCGATCTCGATCAGGACGCTGGAATGCCCGAACCAGGTGACACCCAGATCGACGGCCGATCCGGTGAAATCGGGACGCGCCAACGGGATCGGCGCCGACGGCCGGGCGGTGTCACGACCCAGGACCAGCTCACGCAGCAGCATGCGGCGTTCCTCGGCGCCCAGGCTGATCGACGATGAGGCTTCGAGGTTGACGAAGACGCCGTCGCGGAAATGCGGGGAATCCCCGGCGGCCGCCTCGATCGCGTCGGCGTCGGCGCCCAGCGCCACCGGCGCGCCGTGCGCGGCCCGCAGGACCCATCCGCCGGCAGCCAGCGCCGCACCGCCGCCGGCGAGCCGCATCACCTGCCTGATCACGGGGTACCCTAGGCGCCCTGGAAGATCGGCGCGCGTTTCTCGATGCGCGCGACCTGGGCCTCGATGACGTCGTGACTGCTCCAGGCACGGTCGAACATCGCCTTGTGCTCGGGCCGCGACTCCTCGTAGGCGCCGTCGTCGTTGAGCACCCGCTTGGCGTGTTGCAGGGCCAACGGCGCGAAGCCGGCGATCTCGGCGGCCCAGGCCTGCGCGTCCACCAGATCGCCGATCCGGTTCGCCATCCCGGTGTGCAACGCGGTTTCGGAGCTCAGCCGCTCGGCGGCCAGCAGCATGCCACGTGCCCGGCCGGCGCCGACCAGCGACGTGAGCCGCCGGATGCTCCAGTTATCCAGTGCCAGACCATATTTGGCGACCGGAAACTGGAAGTAGGCATCCGCGGAGACCACCCGCAGATCGCAGATCATCGCCAGGATCACTCCGGCGCCGATCGCCGGCCCGTTGATCGCGCCGATCACCGGGACCGGCGCCTTGTCGATCGCCAAGTTGAGCGCCAGCGCCTTGTCCGGCAGCTTCTCCGCCATCCCGGCGGCATCGGTGAGATCCGCACCGGAACTGAACACCGGCCCCGCGCCGGTGAGGACGATGGCCCGCACGTCCTGCTCGGCGGCGTGCTCGATGGTTTCGCGCAGGCCGTCCACCAGCTCGACGTTCAGCGCGTTGCGGCGGTCGGCACGCTGCATCTCGATGGTCATGACGGGGCCGTTGCGGGTGATACCGATCATGTAGCCACCTTATCCATCTTGGGCTGACTAACCTTCAATCGGTGAGCCGGATCAGCGCCGCCCAGCTGCGCGACACCATCCTGGATCCCGGATCGTTCGTCAGCTGGGACGTCACACCGGTCGATACCGGGCCATCTCCCCAGTACGCAGCGGAACTCGCCGCGGCGAGCGAGAAGACCGGACTGGACGAATCCGTGCTCACCGGCGCGGGCACCGTGTCGGGCCGGCCGGTGGCCGTCGTCGCCTGCGAGTTCGACTTCCTGGCCGGATCGATCGGGGTGGCCGCCGCCGAACGCGTCACCGCGGCCATCGAGAGGGCCACCGCGGAGGGCCTGCCGCTGCTGGCCTCCCCCAGCTCCGGCGGCACCCGGATGCAGGAAGGCACCGTCGCGTTCCTGCAGATGGTCAAGATCGCCGCCGCGGTCACCCTGCACAAGCGGGCGCACCTGCCCTACCTGGTCTACCTGCGGCATCCGACCACCGGCGGCGTGTTCGCCTCCTGGGGGTCGCTGGGGCACATCACCGTGGCCGAACCGGGCGCATTGGTCGGGTTCCTCGGACCGCGGGTCTACGAACAGCTCTACGGGAAGCCGTTCCCGCCCGGCGTGCAGACCGCCGAGAACCTGCGGCACCACGGCGTCATCGACGGCGTGGTGGCCCTCGACCAGCTGCGAACCACCCTGGACTGGGCGCTGCGAGTGGTCGCCGACCCGCCCGGGCAGCCGCCGGCGCTGCCACCCGCCGAGGCGGTGCCCGACGTCGCCGCCTGGGTGTCGGTGGAGGCGTCCCGTCGTCCCGACCGTCCCGGCGTCGCCGAACTGCTGCGCCACGGGGCCAGCGAACGGGTCCTGCTGTCGGGCACTGGCGAGGGCGAGGCGGCCACCACCCTGTTGGCCCTGGCCCGTTTCGGCGGCCAACCCGTGGTGCTCCTCGGCCAGCGCCGCCGGGTCGGCGGGTTCGGCGAGCGGTGGGGTTCCGCGAGCACGAGGCCCGCCGACAACGAAACCGGCGGGTTCGGCGAGCGGTGGGGTTCCGCCGACAACGAAACCGGCGGGCTGGTAGGCCCGGCGGCGCTGCGCGAGGCCCGCCGCGGGATGGCCCTGGCCGCCGGACTCCAGCTGCCGCTGGTGCTGGTGATCGACACCGCCGGGCCGGCGCTCTCGGAGGAGGCCGAGCAAGGCGGCCTGGCCGGCGAGATCGCGCGGTGTCTGTCCGATCTGGTCACCCTGGACGTCCCCACCGTCTCGGTGCTGCTCGGTCAGGGCAGCGGCGGCCCGGCGCTAGCGATGGTGCCCGCCGACCGGGTGCTGGCCGCGTTGCACGGCTGGCTGGCACCGCTGCCCCCCGAGGGCGCCAGCGCGATCGTCTTCCGCGATACCGCACATGCGCCGGAACTTGCTGCGGCACAGGGGATTCGATCGACGGATCTGCTCCGCAGCGGGATCGTCGACGTGATCGTGCCCGAAAGTCCCGACGCCGCCGACGAGCCGGTCGAGTTCTGCCGACGGCTCGCCGGGGTGATTGCCGCGGAGGTGGCGGCACTGCGGTCCAGCCCCGACGACGGACGGATGACGGCCCGGCTGGAGCGCTACCGCCAGCTCGGGCTACCGCCCGGGTGATTTCGGTGCAGGAACCGTCGCTCAGCGACGGTCAGCGCACCGAAGTCCCTCTGAGGCGATCGGTGTCGGCGGCGAGGAAGTCGGCGATCACCTGGAGCTCGCCGTACGAATACCGCTCCAGCAGCTCATCGAACGCGGGATCAGGCGGGGCACCGGTGTGCTCCTGATCCAGGCGGCGCAGTTCGACCAGGAGCTGCAGGCGGGAACGCTGCTCGAGCATTGGCCGATTGTAGAACTCCGTGCGATTTCGGTGCATCAACCGTCGGTGGGCGACGGCTGATGCACCGAAATCACCGTTACGCGAGCGAGCGGAGCCACGCTTGGTGCAGGGCGGCATACTGCCCGTCGCCCGCAATGAGATCGGCCGGCGGGCCGTCCTCCACGATGCGGCCGTGTTCGAGCACCAGCACCCGGTCGGCGATCTCGACGGTCGAGAGCCGGTGCGCGATCACCAGCGCGGTGCGGTTGGCCAGCACCGTCCTCAGGGCGCGCTGCACCATCCGCTCGCTCGGGATGTCCAGCGACGAGGTCGCCTCGTCGAGGATCAACACCGCCGGATCGGCCAGGAAGGCCCGCGCGAATGCCACGAGCTGACGCTGCCCCGCGGACAGCCGACCGCCGCGCTTGGCCACGTCAGTGTCGTAGCCGTCGGGCAGCGCGTCGATGAACCCGTCGGCGCCCACGGCTTTCGCCGCGGCCCGAATCTGCTCATCGGTGGCGTCGGGGCGCCCGAACCGGATGTTGTCGGCCACGGTGCCGTCGAACATGAAGTTCTCCTGCGTCACCATCACCACCCGCCGGCGCAGATCGGCCTGGGCCAGCGTCCGGACGTCCACCCCGTCGAGGCGCACCACTCCCGAGAGCGGGTCGTAGAACCGGGCGATCAGCTTGGCGATCGTGGTCTTGCCGGCCCCGGTGGTGCCGACCAGCGCTACCGTCTGACCGCCCGGAATATCCAGTTCGAGCCCCGGCAGGACGACCCGGTCGGGCACATAGCCGAAGGTGACGTCCTCGAAGCGCAGTCCTCCCCGAACGGATTCGGCGGGAAGGACAGGGCGCTGGGGGTCCGCGATCGCCGGCCGGACCGCGAGCACACCGGCCAGCTTCTCCAGCGCCGACGACGCCGATTGGAAGGTGTTGAAGAACTGGGTGATCTCCTGCATCGGCTCGAAGAACATCCGCAGATACAACAGGAATGCGGTCAGGGTGCCGATGGTCATCTCACCGTGCAGCACCCGGTAGCCGCCGTAGAGCAGCACCGCACCGGTGGTGACGTTGCCGACCAGCTTGACCCCCGGCATGAAGACGGCCAGCAGCTTGAAGGTTTTCTCGTTGATGTTGCGATAGCGGTCGGCGACCGAATCGAAGATCTCCTGATTACGCGGTTCGCGCCGGTAGGCCTGCACCGCCCTGATCCCCGTCATCGTCTCGACGAACTGGACGATCACCAGCGCCGCACTGTCGCGGACCTCCCGGTAGGTCCTGGCCGACTCGGCGCGGAACCACGCCGCCAGCGCGACCAGTATCGGGAACGACACCAGGCACATCAGGCCCAGACGCCAATCCAGGTAGATCAGCAGCACCGCCGTGCCGAACAACGTCAGCACCGCGGTGATCAGACTGTCGAAACCGGTCTCCAGCATTTCCTGGATCGCCTCGACGTCGTTGGTCGAGCGACTGACCACCCGGCCCGAGGTATAGCGATCGTGAAAGGCGATGTCGAGGCGCCCGAAATGCCGGAACACCCTGCGCCGCAACTCGAGGAGCATCGTCTGGCCGACCTGACCGGAGCGGCGCAGGAAGAACAGCCGGCTGATGGCCTGAACGGCCACCACCACACACAGGATCCCGATGATCAGCAACAGCTCGTGCGTCGAACCACTCGCCGTGATCGGCGGAATTCCGTGGTCGATCCCCCGCTGAACCAGAATCGGAACACTCAGGCGGGCAACGTTTTCCAGCACCACCACGAAGGCCAGCACGACCACCGCCGAGCGGTGCGGCAACAGCAGGGACGCCAACAGCAGCCGGGCCTCGCGGCGGCGCGGCAACGCCTCGTCCACCGGCATCCCGTCGGCGGGAACGTCATCGGGAATCTCGTCGAGGCGCCCGCGCCAGTCGGTACTCGTCATCCTCCATCACCTCCTCCCGTCGTGCCCGCTGCCAGGCCTCGTCGGCCTGCCACGGTTCGTTGCGTTCGCACCCGTCGTCGAGTTCGTCGTCCGCGGAGAGCAGGTACCGGTAGCGCGGCACGGTGGCCAGCAACTCGGCGTGGGTGCCGACGTGGGTGATGGTGCCGTCCTCGAGCAGGGCGACCCGGTCGGCCAGCAGCACCGTGGACGCCCGGTGCGCGACGACGACGCCGGTAACCCCGTGCAATGCGGTGCGCAGCGCGTCGGTGACGGCCCCCTCGGTGTGCACGTCCAACGCGGACAACGTGTCGTCGAGCACCAGGATCGCGGGGTCGGCGACGATGGCCCGCGCCAGCGAAAGCCGTTGGCGCTGACCGCCCGACAGACTGATGCCCTGTTCGCCGATGCGCGTGTCCAGACCGAACGGCAGGTCGTACACGAAGCCGGCCGCGGCGATGTCGATCGCGGCGGCGACGTCGTGGTCGGAGGCGTCCGAGCGACCCAGTCGCAAGTTCTCGGCCACCGACATCGAGAACAGCGTCGGGTCCTCGAACGCGGTCGCCACCGCGGCCCGCAGCGCCGGCAGCGTCAGGTCACGGATGTCCGTGCCATCGATGCGGATGGCGCCCTCGCTGACGTCATGGAGTCGCGAGAGCAGTGCGGTCAGAACGGACTTGCCCGATCCGGTGGCGCCGACCAGTGCCACCGTCTCCCCCGGTTCGATGGTCAGATTCACCTGCCGCAGCGCCCACCTATCCGCCTCCGGATCGAACCGGAATCCGACGTCGACGAGTTCGAGCCGACCGCCGCGCAGCGTCTCGGCGCGCGGGCCGTCGGTGATCTCCACCGGTGCGTCGAAGATCTCGGCAACCCGGTTGGCCGCGGTCATCGACTCCTGGGTCATCGACAACAGGAACCCCAGCGACGCGATCGGCCACACCAGCGACAACATCATGGTGATGAAGGCGACCAAGGTGCCCATCGTCACCAGTCCGTGCCCGGCCGCGTAGGCGCCGAACCCGAGCACGACGATGAGCGTGAGATTCGGGATGACCTCCAACAGGGTCCAGAATCGCGCGGACACCGCGACCTTGCGGACCTGGATGTCGTACAGGTCGGTCACCTGCTGGTCGAACCGGTCGAAGACGTAATCCTCGCGGCCGAAGGACTTGACCACCCGAACCCCCAGCGCCGCCTCCTCGACATGGGTGGCCACCACGCCCGACTGGTCCTGCGCCTGCCGGGACAGCCGGGTGAACTCACGCTCGAAATGCAGCACCGTCACGGTGATCGGCAGCACGGACAGCAACACCACCACGCCGAGCGGCCAGTACATCGCCAACAGGATCGCGGTGACGACGGTGATCTGAATCCCGTTGAGCACCAAGAAGATCAGGCCGAACGACAGCAACCGGCGAATGGTGGCGAGGTCGTTCATCACCCGCGAGAGCAGCTGACCCGACTGCCACCGGCCATGGAAGGACATCGGCAGGATCTGCAGCCGCGCATAGAGGTCCTTGCGGATGTCGGCCTCGACGCCCATCGTCGAGCGGGCCACCAGCCAGCGCCGGATGAACCACAACACCGCCTCGGCGACGCCGATGGTCAAGGCCGCGGTGCCCAGCACCCAAAGGCCACGCTGGTCCTGATGGCGGACCGGTCCGTCGATGACGGCCTTGGTCATCAGTGGAATGCCGATGGTGGCCAACACGCTCAGGAGGGCGGCGACGATCATCGCGATCCAGCGGGTCCGGTACGGCAGCAGGTAGGGCAGCAGCCGCGCCAGATCCGACCACCCGCGGGAATGCTGCGGCGGAGCGGCGATCGCGGGCCGCCGCGATTCACCACGCATCCGTTTCACCTGCCGTCGAGATTCGATTCACCCGGGAGGGGCAACAAGACCGTCGATACCCGCATTCCGATGTTCGCATGCCGGGCAACCGGATATCGCGTCGACGAGCGTGCATGGAATCTCGTCCCGGACGGCGTGTCGGCGGACCAACACGCACGTTCGGCAGCGCGACGGCGTCAAACGATGCCGAAGTAGCCGAGCAGGCCGGCGGCGGCCACCAGATACAGCGGATTGAGCGAGGTCCGCACGAAGATGACGGTGCAGATGGCGGTCACCAGATAGGCCCGCCAGTCGTGATCGGCGGCGCGGCTCATCACCAACGCGGTCGCCATGATCAGGCCGACGGTCAACGGCGGCAGACCCTTCTCCACCGCGATCCGCCACCGGGACTGCTCGGCCTTCTGCCAGAACAGCGTGATGACGTAGGTCAGCGACATGGCCGGCAGGATCATCGACAGGGTGGCCACCAGGCCGCCGAGGATCGCCCACTGCACCCCGCCCAGGTGCAACCCGGCGCCGTAGCCCACCAGCGTGACGATCAGGATGCTCGGCCCGGGCGCCGACTGCGAGATGGAGAACAGGTCGGCGAATTGTGCGTTACTGACCCAGTGGTTGCCATTGACCGCGCGCAGGTGCATCTCGGGGAGCACCACGTTGCCGCCACCGATCGAAAGCAGCGACAACATTCCGAACAGACCCGCGAGCTGCAGATAGGTGCTCACGCGGGGCTGCTCCGGCGCCTGGGCCAGGCCCAGAACAGACACAGCGGAGCGAGCAGCGCCAAGGTCAGCAGCAGCGGCCAGCGCAGGACTCCGTTGAGCACGAACGCAGCCACGAACAACGCCACCGGCACTACCCCGGTGAGGCATTTCCGCCCGGTCTTGATGACCATCGCCACGGTGAGCGCCACGGCGGCCGTCGACGCCCCGTGCAGCACCCCCTTGACCGCCGGCACCTCCTTGAACCGGAAGTAGAAGAAAGCCGCGGTCAGCATCAGCAATACCGGCACACAACACAGTCCGAGGACAGCGACCACCGCGCCGGGACCGCCGCGCATCTTGGTCCCGGTGAACACCGCCATGTTGATCTGGTTGGCGCCGGGCAGGATTCGGCACATCGTCATTGCCGAGAGGAACTCCTCTTCACCCATCCAGTGCTTCTCCACGACGATCACCTCACGCGACCAGGCCGACAACCCGCCACCGAACGAGGCCAGGGCAATGTGGTTGAACGTCAGCGCCAGCTCGAACAGCGAGACGCGCCGGACGGGTTCACTCATGGACGAGTTCGGGATCGTGCGGGAAGTCGTTCTCGGTGTGCTTGGCCGGGTCCAGTGGGTCCGGAGGTTCGTAGTGGTGCGACATCTCCCAGTCGGAGTCGAACACCTGCTTCAACCGGGTGACCACCCCCGGCTCGTCGAGCGTGATGCCCAGCTCGCGGCGCAGGTCGAAGGCGCTGCGGTCGATGTTCATCGAACCGACCAGGGCCCGTGCGCTGTCGGCGATCAACAGCTTGGCGTGCAGACGCAGGTTCTTCTGCTTGTGCACCTTGACCCCGAGCCGACGCAGAGTGCGCAGCGAGGCGAAGGTGTCCAGGACATCCCAGTCGCTGATGCCGTGCTTTCCCCCGCAGAGCACGTGCACTTTCACACCGCGCTCGGCGGCCTCGGCGATGCGATCCAGGATTGCCACGTCGACGTACTTGGGGTGCTGGACATCGAGGCGGTGCTGGGCCGAGTCGATGAACTGCGCCATGTGATAGCGCGAATTGGAGTTGCTCCACAGCAGACCCTCGTAGGCGCGCGGCTGCCAATCGTCCTGCGCCCAGTCGGCCTCGAACACCTCGATGATCTGCCCGACATGTTGCGGCTCATGGGTGATCACACCGTAGTCACGGGTCAGCGTGAAGTACTTCTCACACAGATTGAAGGTGGCGACCAAGGCCGACCTTCCGTCGACGACGATTGACTTTTCGTGGGTCACATAGAATTTCGGGTTCGACCAGGCAACGTTGACCCCGGCGTCGGACAGTCGGGCGAACGTCTCGTCATTGGCGCGGTCGCCCCCGGAACGCGCGGGGTTGAGCATGACGCGAACGTCGACGCCGGCCCGCTGCCGGTCGATCACGGCGTCGACCAGCCTCGCTTCGGTGAAGGTGAACTGCTTGATCAGCGACGAGTGCTGCGGCGCACGGATGGTCGTCAGGACGGGGGTCACCCCGTCATCGGGTTCCACGATGAGCTGCGGCGTATTGGGCTGCACAAGCCACGGACGCTAGCACCGTGGCGGCCCCGTTGCAGCCCAAAGGGCGGTGACTCGCGCCTCCCGCGTCCAGCAGCATCGATCGGGCAAGATGGCGCTATGGACAGTGCCACCGGATCGACCCGGGTACTCGTGGTCGATGACGATCCAGACGTGCTCGCCTCGCTGGAGCGTGGGTTGCGACTGTCCGGCTTCGACGTGACGACCGCCGTGGACGGCGCCGAGGCACTGCGCAGCGCCACCGAGACCCGTCCGGACGCCATCGTCCTCGACATCAACATGCCGGTCCTGGATGGCGTCAGCGTAGTGACCGCGCTACGCGCGATGGACAACGACGTGCCCGTTTGCGTGCTCTCGGCCCGGTCCTCGGTCGACGACCGCGTCGCGGGCCTCGAGGCCGGCGCCGACGACTATCTGGTCAAGCCGTTCGTGCTGGCCGAATTGGTGGCTCGGGTCAAGGCGCTGCTGCGGCGACGGGGCGCCACGGCGACGTTCTCATCGGAGACCATCACCGTCGGCCCGCTCGAAGTCGATATTCCGGGCCGGCGGGCCCGGGTCAACGGCGTCGACGTCGACCTGACCAAGCGCGAGTTCGACCTGCTGGCTGTGCTCGCCGAGCACAAGACGGCCGTGCTCTCACGTGCGCAGCTGCTCGAGTTGGTGTGGGGCTACGACTTCGCCGCGGACACCAACGTGGTCGACGTCTTCATCGGATATCTGCGCCGCAAGCTCGAGGCGGGCGGCGCCCCACGGCTGCTGCACACCGTCCGCGGCGTCGGCTTCGTCCTACGTATGCAATAACTTCCAGCACCCGCCGAACAGCATCGGCCTGACCGTTCTGACTAATGTTGTCCAGCAACAGATTACCGTCCACCCGCCCGGCTAGGACGCCATCAGCGCAGCGACGAGTTCGCGGCCGGGCGCGTCGTCGATACCGTCGGGGTTGGCCAATTCGTTCTCGGTGTACCAGGATTGCGGCGCCTCGGGGTGCGGTCCGACGAGAGCTATGCGGCCGCGTCCCGACGGCGCCACGAACGCCGCGATGGCGTCGTTGGTGTACCGCGCCAGAACCGTGGATGCCGGTGCCGTGAAGTATGGGCCACCTTGGAAGTACATCTGCCGGTCTCGTCCGCCCCACCGGACCGGAACAAGCACGTCCGCGTCGGTGTGGATATCGGCGTTCGGCATGCCGCTGTACTCTTCGATCTCGCCCGGCCAAAGCCCGAAGCCGTTGACGGTTCCGGCCAGGAAGGCCCCCATGCAGATTCCCAGATAGCGGCCACCGCTGTTCACGTAGTTGGCAATGGCCGGGGCGTACGAATCCATCTGCCGGCGCGCCAACTCGACATCGTCGCCGCCGCCGGGCTGAACGTACAGCGCTGCCGCGGCCAGGGTCGTCGCGTCCAGCGCAAGGTCGCCGTCCGGGCCGACATATCTGACCGTGAATCCTCCCATCCGGTTCAGCAGCGCGGCCGCGGCCTCCGGACAGCCTTCGCAGGCGGCATCGCCGCGATAGACCAGGGCCAGACGCTCGGGACCGGCGCTCGAGGCGGGACTGCTGCCCACACCTCGGGCACCGCAGGCGGACCCGAACAGCACCGCGGCAATCAGCATCGGCGACATCCAGCGCGCCGGCCGGCGCCATCCACGTACCTTCGGGGCTTTCACGGCCTCAGCCTGCCAGGCGCCGCGTGAGGAATGCATGAAGGCTATCGCGGCCCCGCGGGCGGCAGGGTGAGCCGTGCAATGGTTCCGCCGCCGATCGCTGGCTCGAGGGTCGCACTGCCGCCATGAATGTCGGCGACCCAGCGGACGATCGACAGGCCGATGCCGTGACTGCCGCCGGGGCCGGCGCGCCCGCGCTCGAACGGGTCGCCGATCGTGGGGTGCACCCCGGGTCCGTGGTCTCTGAGGGTGACGGTGCCGTCGCCGACCCTGACCTCGAGCGGGGCGGCGCTGCCGACGCCGCCGTGTCGCACGCCGTTATCGACGAGATTGCGGATGGCGAGCGCGAGCAATTCGGGGTCGCCGATGACGATCGACGGCGTGGTGGTGATGACAATCGTTGCGGCCGCGTCATTCTCGTCGACAACCATCTCGACGATCTGATCCAGGCGCAGCGGCACGCGTTCGATCGGAACGACCCCGGATCGGGCTCGGGTGCGGGCCAGTAGGCCGGTGACGAGTCGGCCCATCCGGTCGGCGAGTTCGCGCGCGCTGCGCAGGGCGGGCACCGCTTCGGCCTCCGAGCGCAGGCCGGCCTCGGTGACCAGACGCAGGTTCGCCAGTGGCGTCCGCAGCTCATGGGCGGCGTCGCCGAGGAACTGTTCCTGGTCGTCGAGCAGCTGCAGGGCCGATCGCATGCTGCGGCCCGAAATCAGGTGCCCGGCAACGGCGGCGATCGCCACCAGGGCCGCGCACGCCAGGGCGATCGCGAGTTCGAGCCGTTGGTGCGCACGGAGGCTCGGGGCCGGATCCACGGCGGCGAGAATGACTGCGTCGACGTCCTCGTCGTTGGCTACCACGGCAGCGGCAACGCGCACGGCGCGGCCGTCCGCGTCGTTGCCGGTGGTGAGGATCGGTTCTTCGGCATCAATCGTCCGGGCGGCGATGTCGCTGATCGCAGCCCGGTCAGGCAGCGCCGAGCGTAGGTGTTCGAACCGTGGTTTCCATTGCCCCTCATCATCTTTCACGACAACTGCAACGGCAACGGTGTCGTGGGCCAGCTCGTCGTCGCCCAGGCTCTCGATGTTGAGTGTGCCCCCGTCGACGTAGACGTCGCGGCTCAGCGCCGTGACGACTCCACTGACCCGGTCGTCGACCTCCCGTCGTCGTGAGCGGTCGTCGGTCGCGGTGGCGAAGGTGCCCAGTGCCACTAGGCACGCGGCGGTGATCGCGGTGAACAAAGCCGTGAGCAGCCACCGGGTCCGCCGCAGCCGGGCGACGGCGGGCCGGTCATCGGCGCGCTGGTTCACGGCGTCACGGTGAAGCCGGCGCCACGCACCGTTTCGACCAACGGAGGGGGACCCAGTTTGCGCCGCAGGCCGGCGATCACCGCATCGACGACGTTCGAAGCTGGTTCGGCCATTTCGTCCCAACAACACTCGATCAGCTCCGACCGGGTGACGACCGTACCCGCCCGGATCGCCAACAGCTCGAGGACGGCGAATTCCTTGGGCGTCAGGGCCAACAGGACTCCGGCGCGCTGGACCCGCCGTCGCGCGAGGTCCACCACGAGGTCGCGGATCTCGATGAGTGGTGGGGCCGGCTGCTCCTGACGGCGGCACAATGCCCGAGTTCGTGCCGTCAGCTCGGCCATCACGAAGGGCTTGACCAGGTAGTCGTCGGCGCCGTGGCTGAACCCATCCAGTCGGTCGGCGACGCGATCACGCGCCGTCAGCATCAACACGGGCGTCCGCATGCCCGAATCACGTTTGGCGGCAACCAAGTCCAGCCCATCTCCGTCGGGCAGGCCGCGGTCGACCACCAGGCAATCGTATCGATTGACCTCGATCTTGACATCGGCATCGGCCACGTCGGCGGCCAGATCGACGGCGAATCCAGCCGCACGCAAACTGGCGGCGAGGTTTGCGCCGAGCATCGCATCGTCTTCCACCACCAGGATCCGCACATCGTCATCTCAGCACAGGAATGATCCCGGGAATGGGTTTGGGCCGGCCCGGCAGTACCAGATCCGCCGGTACACCGAACCACGATTCGGCCACCGTTGCGTAGAACTCGGTCATGTTCGCAGTGGCCACCAGGTTGCCGTCCGCGTCCAGGCGGCGCAGCGACGGTGGTTCACCGAACACCCCCGACCTGGTCGGCCCCATCAACATGGCCACCGAAGCGGTGCCGTGGTCCAGGCCCGACGATCCGTTGTCGGCGACGCGGCGCCCGAATTCGGTGAACACGGCGATCAGTACCTGATTGTCGAGAGCGCGCCGCTGCAGGTCACGCCGCAGCGCGGCGACGGCATCGTCCAGATCGGTCATCAGGGCGCCGAAGCGCGGCAGGTGGTCGTCGTGGGTGTCGAAGTCGGCACCGACCGGGACGTGGACGACTCGCAGGCCCAGTTGATCATCGGCCAGCAGTCGGGCGGTCAGGGACAGCTGGGCGCCGAGGTCCGACTCCGGGTAGCCGGCGGACGCGGGCGGGAGGTTTGCCGCGACGTCGGTGAACCGCAGCGCGGCGCCGGCCGCGGACCGCGTGGACACGAGCATCGGCGAGTCGGACCGGTCCGGGTGCGCCATTGCGCGTTGGGCCGCCAGCCAGGCTGCTTGCAGTGCGCCGTCGGTGTCGGGCACCGGGAACGCGCCCGCGGTACCCGCATCGATCGACACGGTGGTCACGCGCTCGCAGGCCAGCGGCTGGGACGCGCCCAACCCCAGCGATACCCCCACTGCCGGCGCCGCGGGATCACCGATGACATCGCAGATCCGGCCCAGAAACCCGGTATCGGGGCGGGTTCGCCCGTCCGGATCACCGGTCCACCATCGCTGCAGCATCTCGAAATGCGAAAGGTCGGGGTTGGCAACACCGACGCCGGTGACCACGGCGGCCCCCATGGCCGACAGCTGCGGCAATGCCGGATGAAAGCCGAACACGTCGTCGATGCGATGTACCTGCGCCGGGTCGATCCCGGTGCTGCGCCGTTGTGCACGGTATTGATCGTCGGCGTAGGGCACAACCATCGACAGCCCGTCGCAGCCACCGGCCAGTTCGATCACCACCAGTCGCCGGCGATCAAGCGACGCCGGCCGGGCGGGTAACGCGACCGGGCCGCGCGGGCCGGACAGTTCGCATCCCACGACACCACCGGCCACGGCCACCAGACCCGCGCCGAGCCCGAACCGGAGCAGTGTTCGTCGATCCACCGGGGTGCTCATGCGAGGGCGAACTCCGGCGTCGACACCACCAGGCCGATGAGTGCCGCCGCGGTGACGTCGGGCGGTGCGCCGGTGACCCGCTGATGGAATCCGCGTACCGCAGCCTCCGTGCGCGCCGACGGCGCGTAGATCGCCGCGCGTTCGAACGCGGCCGCCACCGGGTCTGCGGCCGCACCGACGGCATCCACCGCCGGCGCATCGATCGCCAATGCCGCTCGGGCGATCGCGCCGCCGGGCGATACCCGCTGTCGTCCGGTGGGCCATCCCGCCACGTTCGGTGGCAGGAACGGCGTCTGGCCGAGTGCGGTGACGGCATCGAGCGCACGGCCCGGATCGTCGATCCCGAACACGCCGAGTGCGGCGACGACCCACTCCACGGGGTACCGCGCACGGCTCTGCGACTGAGGCGCAGACGTGAATGACGGGTCCCGCACGATGGCTTCGACCAGTGGCCGGATCTGGAGTCCGGACCGGGCGAACACCGCCGCCAGCGCATCCCGGCGCGCGCGGTCCGGGTCGGCGCCGGTCAGGAAGCGATGGAGTTTCGTGACGATGAACGGCGCACATGCCGGGTGATCGCAGATCGCATCGATGACATCCGCGGCGCTGCGAACGCGGCGCCCCAGCAATGTGACCGGACCGGGCGCTGCGGCCTCCGGGTCGAAATACACCGCACTGTCGTCGTCCACGTACCAGCCCGCGAGCGCCGTCGCCGCGGCACGCACGTCGGCCTGGGTGTAGGGACCCCGGCCCAGGCTGAACAGCTCCATCAGTTCACGCGCGTAATTCTCGTTCGGCTGCGCCGCAGTCGAATCCGCGCCGTCGAGATACTGCAACATCGCCGCATCGACGGTGACGGCCTGCAACATCGTCCGGAAGTTGCCCAGGGCATGCTCGCGCAACAACAGGTGCTGGCGCCACATGATGTCCCATGTGTCGACCTTGTCGTGGCTCGACGTGAGATGCCCGTGCCAGAACCAGACCATCTTCTCGTGAATGCCCGCCGCCGGATTCGACATCAGTTTCATCCATTGGAAGCCGGGCCCGTCCGGGCCCGCATCGTCGTCCTCGTCGAACACCGGGTGTCCTGGCGTCAACGGCGGTGCTGACAGCACGGCGTCGGCGACGCCACCCAAACCGAGGGAACCAAGTTCCTCGCACTGTCCGGGGAACGGGCCGAACGTGGTGCGGCGCAACAGGTGTGCAATCGCTATGCGTTCATCGGGCATGTCCAACACGATCTCGAATCGACCGTGAGAACTTCATGAACCCACTCGTCACGAAAGCCTCATCGACCGCCCGCATCGGTCGCGGCAGGTGCTACTTGTACTTCTTGAACCCGGCTGCCTCGGCGGTCGCCTCGTCGACGAACCAGAGCTCGGCGATGGTCACGTCGTAGGACGGACTGGCCGGGGTGTGATACAGCCCCGAATCCGCGTTGCCCTTGATCGTCCATCCCGCCGGGCCCGCACCGCCCTCGCCGGACTTGGCCGAGCCGAGCCCGTAGGGGCCGTCCTCGGACCCCGCGACCGACGCCACCGCGGCCGCATCCCAGCGCAGGAAGCCGGCCCGCTCCGCAGAGTCGGTGTCCTTGAACCACACCTCGGCGCCGACCTTCTCGTAATCCGGGCTCTCCACGGTGAAATACCGCATGGTGTCCTCGTCGCCCTTGATCAGGTACTCCGCTCGCGGCGGGGCCACCGACTTGGCGAACCGCACCGAGCCCGCGCCGTACGGCTCGTCCTTGATGAGCTTGGCCACTACGGGGGCAGCCGCCGCAGCGGCGGCCACGGGCGCGACCTTCTTCACGTCGACGTCGGGCGCTTTCACCTCCGCCGCGGGCTTCTTCACGTCCACCGCAGGCTTCTTCACGTCCACCGCAGGCGCCTTGACCTCGACCTTGGGCCCGCGGCCCAGGGCCGCATAGATCGGCACCTCACGGGTGACGCGGCGGATCATGAAGAGGAACGTCAGCACCAGTCCCAGCAGGAACGACAGTGCCATCAGCCACCAGTTCACGTCATGCATCATCGAACTCCAATCTCACGTGAGCCGGGGAGGTCGGCGATGGCCTCTTCTTCGGTGGTCCGCTTGATGGAGACCACCGTGATGATCCACGCAACCGCGGACCCCACGACGAACGCCAGCAGGTACCACAACCATTGGGCTAGAAATGCCATGTCGAATTCTCCTTAGCTGACTGCGATCTCGACGCGACGGTTCTGAGCCTTGCCCTCCGGCGTGTCATTGCTCGCGATCGGGTTGGCCGAGCCGAAACCCTGCGAGGTGACATTGCCCTCGGCGATACCCTGCGAAACCAGGAAATCCGCAACGGCTTTCGCGCGGCTCTCGCTGAGCGGCAGGTTGATCGCGTCGTTGCCCGTGTTGTCGGTGTAGCCCTTGACCGCAACCTTCGCGTCGGGGCAATCCTTGATCTTGGCCGCGATCTGGCTCAGCATCTGCTCAGAGCTGTCGGCCACGGCGTACCCGTCGGTGACGAAGTTGATCGGCGTCTTCAGGATGTCGTTGATACCGGCCTGAACGTCGGCGCACCGGTTCGGAGCCGGGCTGGTGCCCGCACCCGCGCCGGCAACCACGATCTGGTTGTCGATCTTGGCATCCGGCCACGCGGTCTTGGCGGCGGCCCCGGCCGCGGCCTTGACATCCTCCGACGGCGCGGTGCCCGTCAGCGTGATGGTGTCACCCTCGACCTTCCAGGCGAAGTCGGGGATGTTGACGTCCGGCTCGAGTGCGGCGGCGATACCCGACAGATCCGGGACGCTGGCGCCGTCGCGGACCGTCAGGTTGTCGATCACGTTGACCGACGGCCCGAACAAGCCCTTCACGGCATCGAGGAACGATGTCTTGGCGGCGTCGTTCGGCAGCACACCCGTCAGGGTGAGGTCGTTGCCACTGCGCAGTACGGACAGCGCGCCCCAGGATATGTTGGGCACGTTGACGTTCGGCGCTGTCATCTCCGGCACCGTCACGGTGGGACTGACAGTGGGCAGCGTCAGATCGACGTCCTTCTTGCCCTTGTCGAGCACTCCCCAACCCAGCAGGCCGAGCAGCAGTGGGATCGCCAGCAACGCGAGCAACCAACCCAAACCCGGTGTGCGCCGGTAGTACCTAGTGGCCTGGCGCCATCCCGTAATTGTGCGAGTTTCATCAGAACCCGGCATGAATCCTCCATCTGATGATCGAATTCAATCGATCTTGCGAACTCTTCGAGCCTAGAACAGATACGCGGTGGTAGGGCCGGATTGTGGCACCCATGCCGCATTGGCCAGAGCCACTCAGCGGGTGGATCCAGAGCTAACGCACACCGAGCAAATCGATGACGAAGATCAGTGATTTCCCCGCCAGTCGATGCCCGGAACCGGCGGGCCCATATGCCTGCGCGGGCGGAATGGTCAGTTTC
>RRZU012517531.1_pt1 | contig 31211 bp, 38 predicted proteins | sample 2165561 | NCBI WGS metagenome assembly RRZU01 (sample SAMN10456909, study PRJNA506462) | wastewater metagenome | isolation source: wastewater sludge | place: USA: Moscow, Idaho | reverse complement strand
TGCAGGTTTTGTACTTAGTTTTTCAGGTGATAATTTAGATATTTTACAAAAAGGTAGAGAAGGAATAGTAAAAGGTTTTGAAGAAGCTGAAAAACTATTTGGAGGACAACTTCCTGAGATTTCATATAAAACTCAAGAAAGTACTTTAGCTTTAATTGATGAAAAAATTAAGTCATTAAAAGGAGAAGAATAATCTTCTTCCTTTTTTATTAAGCTTTTACATCGTGAACAACAGCTACTTTTCCTGCCCATTTTTCGAAAATATCACAAGCAACTTTTGTTCCATCTCCATTAGCACATGCAAACATAGAAGGAACACCACTTGCAAGACCAGCAACATAAAGATTCTCTGAAATAAGATTATTTGTATTTGCTAATAAAATTTTATTTGGTTTAGGAGCAAAAATATTTTCTTTTACTTGAACTTCACTAAATTCTATATCAAATTTATGCATACCTGTTGCTAAAACAAGAGTTTTTGATTCTATAGTTTGATTTTCACAAATGATTATAAATCCAGACTCTACTTTTTCTATTTTGTTAACTGTACTATTTTTTAGTTCGTTGTTAGAATATTGTTTTAATTGAACTTTCATCTTTTCTAATAAATCAACTCCATTTATACCAGCCTCAATTCCAGCAACATTAAAATATTTACCAGCATTTAAATCACTTTTGTTATCATCAATAATTAAATATTTTTTATCTTTTGCCCATTCAAACTTATCATTAGCACTAGCAAGAGTCAATGCACAACCAAATCCAGCCGCACCACCACCTATAATAACAACATCATAAATCATAATTCTTCCTTATAAAATTTTTGTTAATTATAATAAAAAAGATTAATAAATCTCTTAAATAAAACTTTATTTAAAAATAAGTTTAATTTAATTTTAAGAAATGTATAATTGACCATATAAACACAAAGGAGTTTAAATGAAAGTACAAGGACAGATGAGCCAAGCTTTGGATATGTATAAGCAAAATACGAATTTAAGTGCCAAGACTAAAAATGAATCAGCTAAGAGTGAATCGGTTGAGGAGATTATTAATAATTCTGCAGCTAGAGTTACTTTATCTATGAATGCTCAAGTTATTTTATTTGAGATAAACGCTAAACATATGGCAAAGGGTGGTACATTAGCTCAGGCTGGTGTTGTTGGACAAGGAGCTGATAAATCTAGTCAAATAGATCTTTTAGATTTCCTTGGTGGTAAAGAGACTCAAAGTGGAATGAGTTTAAAAAATATTGGATATACGGGTAAACCAATTTTAGATTTAACGCAAGATGAAGCAAAAGATTTAGTTAGTGAAAATGGTTTTTTTGGAATAACTCAAACTTCAGATAGAGTTGCAAATTTTGTTTTTAGCTTTGCAGGAGATGATTTAGAAAAGCTTCAAAAAGGAAGAGATGGAATTGTTCAAGGATTTGAAGAGGCAAACAAACTTTTTGGAGGGAATTTACCTGAAATTTCATATGAAACTCAAGAAAGAACTTTAGCTTTAATTGATGAGAAAATAAATTCATTAAAAAGTGAGTAAGAATTAAATTCTTACTCATCTTTTAGATAGTTTTGTAAATCATAATTATTAAAACAAAGAGATTTAATGTTAATACAAATTTTTTGTACGAAGTTGCTTTTGTTTTTTCTTTTACTTTTATTCCAAAATATACTCCAATAACAGAACCTATACCTATAATTGCTCCTTCATAGTAGAGCATATTTCCATAAATTGAAGTTGAAATAAAACCACCAATTGAAGAAAAAATAACAAAAAACAGTCCTAAAGCAGTTGCTACTTTTAAATCATATTTTAAAAATCGTACCAATATTGGTAGAAGCATCAATGAACCACCAATTCCTATACTCATAGCAAAAATTCCAACAAAAAAACCAATAAAAATTAGTAGAAATATATTTTTATCTTCTTGTTCTACATCTTGACTTGCAGGAGCTCTAAAAAGGGTATATATTGTATAAATAAGAGTAGCTATGAATATGTATTGAAGATATATATTTGGAATACTAGGTAAAAAATATCCACTAACTAATCCACCAAATATAGCTCCAATTCCTAAAATAATACCATCTCTAACTAAGCCTTTTATTTTTTTTGAATTTAAAAATGAACCATAAATTGATGAAAAAACCATTTGCATGATTGATATTGCAACAGCTTCCTTCATAACAAATCCAACGAGTAAAAGCATAGGAATTAAAATACTTCCTCCACCAATTCCAAAAAAACCTGATGTAAATCCAGTAATTAATCCAAATACAATAAGTTCTAATTCCACAATCAGTCTTTCTTACTAGAGTTTAGTGTTTCTATAAATTTGTTATATTCTGTTTCTAAAATGTTGTTTTTTTCATCTTCTGTACAATCTTCATCTCTTTTTATTGAATGTTCAAGATGAGCAATTCTTCCTATTAAGTATTTAAACATTTCTTTATTTATATCTGGTAATTCATTGTGTGCTAATTTATCTCTTTTACCATCTTTTTTTATAATTCTTGCAGGTACTCCAACAGCTGTAGAGTTTTCAGGTACATCGACAACTACAACAGAGTTTGCTCCAATTTTACAATTAGCACCAATAGTTATATTTCCAAGAATTTTAGCTCCACTTCCAAGAACTACATTAGATTTAATTGTAGGGTGTCTTTTACCTTTGTTAAGACTTACCCCTCCTAAAGTTACACCTTGATAAATTAATACATCATCTTCGACAATAGCTGTTGCTCCAATAACAACTCCAATTGCATGGTCTATAAAAACTCTTCGTCCTATAGTTGCAGCTGGATGAATATCTGTTTTTGTGAAAAAAGATGAAATTCCAGCAACTACTCTTGCAAATTTTTTAAATCCTTTATAATAAAGTTTATTTGCAATTCTATGATTTATTATCGCCCAAACACCTGGATAGTTAAAAAATAGTTCAAAATTTGAGTCTAGAACAGGATCATTTAATTTTGGAACAGAAAAGTCCTCTTTAATTATCTGCCATAAGCTTAATTCTTCTTTCTTTTGTTCTTCATTCATCGTCATAGTAACTCCAGATAGTTTTTAAATAACTATTATCATTCAGGTATTTTTTTAATATTTCATAAGTTTCTAAAGGTAATCTTTTACTTAAAATACTTTGTATCTCTTCAGTATCATAGTCAATATCATCCAAAATATCTATAACTTTTTGAGATTCTAAAAGTTTTTCTAAAATTACTTCATCATCTTTAAATACTACATTTACTTCAGTTGGATGAGAGAATAGATTGTGTTTCATTCCTAAAGTATCTTGATATGCTCCCACATTAAAAAAACCTAGAAAGTAATCTTCTTTATTTAAATTTACATCATGTAAATATAGAGGTTTTTGCATATCAAAAGGTATCTCTCCATCACTATCACAAGTTATATCCCAAAGACTTGCACTTCTTGTTGGTTTCTTATCTAAATGCGTAATTGGCATAATAGGGAATTCTTGGTTTATTCCCCAATAATCTGGTAGTGATTGGAATAAAGAGAAATTAAGTAGATATTTTTCTTGAATATTTTTATCAAATTTTCTAAGCTCTTCATAATCATCTACTTGTAAAAGTGAAATAGCTTTTTTTATAATTTGATGAGTTAAAATTTCAGCATTTGATCTATCTTGTAAGTCAATATATCCTAAATCAAAAAGAGTTAAAAGTGATTCTAAGTGGTCAATACTATCATGCATAAACTCATATGCTTTTTTCTTAGTCATATCTCTAAACAAATCATGTAACTCTTGAATAAGAGGAGGATTTACTTCTTTTAATTTTAGATGACTTAATTCATATTCTGCTGAGAAAAGTTCTAAAACAGGTGCTATAAGTACAGTTGATGCAGCACTAATAAATCTTCCTGATTCAGTAAAAATATTTGGCTCTTCAACACCTTTTTGTCTTGCTATCTCTTTTAGTGTAAATACAACGTCACTTGCAAATTCATTTAGAGAGTAGAATCTTGATTGTTCGTAAGCACTATATTCAACACTTAATCCACCACCAATGTTTATTGAGCTTAATTTTTTTGCTCCTAAATTTTTAAGTTCAGCATAGATATGACCAGATTCTCTTAAAGCTTTTTTCAAAGGTTTGATAGTATTCATAGCTGAACCTATGTGGAAATGAATCATAGTTAATAAATCTTCTAAATTATTGTCTTGCATAAGTTCAAAAGCTTCTAGAATTTCTGTTGAAGTAAGTCCAAATTTAGAATCAATTCCTCCACTTTTTGCCCAAACACCGCTTCCTCCACTATGAAGTCTAACTCTAAGACCTACATTAGGCGCTTCCATATTTGTCTCTTTTAAAACTTCAACAATCATTTCAAGTTCATTTAAACCTTCAATAATAACTGTAATATCATGACCCATACTTTTTGCAATGAAGCAAAGATGTATCATCTCTTTATCTTTGAATCCATTTACAGTAATAGGACTTCCCAAGTTGTTATAAGTCATAGCTATTATTAATTCGGCTTTACTTCCAGCTTCCAAACCATAACCATACTTTTTCCCAGCACTTACTAAAGGGTGAATAAAATTAGGTAGTTGGTTTACTTTTAATGGGAAAACTGCATTAAATTTACCTTTGTAATCATACTCTTTCATACTTGCATTGAAAGCATTAAAAAGAGTTTTTATTTGTTTTTTCGTAATATGAGGAAATCTAAGAAGCAAAGGACCTTTAAATCCTTGTTTTCTTATGTCTTTTACAATTGAAATAAGTGAAGGAGAACAACTATAATCAACTTTTACAACACCATCTTCAATAAAAAAATTATCATCACCCCAAATATCTATTCCATATTTATTTTTCATACTAAAAATCTCCCAACTTCACTGTAATTTCTTCTTTTGTACCTATATTTTTTGTATAAATTGTCTCATTCTTTAGTTCATTTTCACCGATTAATGCAACAATATTACAACCTAATTTTTCAGCTATGCCAAAATGCTTTGCAAATCCTCTAGGAGTATATTCGATATAAGTTTTTGTTGTTTTTCTTTTTTTTATACCTATTTCAAAAGCTTTATTTAAAGAAGCTTCATCTAAAACACCAATGTATACAAAGTCTTCTTTTTCATCATTTTTCTTAACTAATTCTAAAAGTCTTTCAATACCTATAGCAAAACCAATACCAGGAGTTGATTTTCCACCTAAGAATTCAACTAATCTATCGTATCTTCCTCCACCAGCTATTGCACTTTGAGAACCTATTTCATTACTTACAAATTCAAAGGCTGTTTTGTTATAGTAATCAAGTCCACGAACAAGGTTTGAATCTATTTCATAAGAGATATTATTAAAATCTAAAATTTCTTTTAGTTTATTGAAATCTGTATTACATGAATTACAAAGGTTATTTGTAATTTTTGGTGAATTAGTTAATAGTGATTGGCATTTTTCAATTTTACAATCTAAAACTCTAATAGGATTTGTTAAAAGTCTTCTATTACAATCTTCGCATAATTTTTCTTTGAAGCTTGATAGATGTTCAACTAAGCTTTCTTTATATTTTGGCATACAATCACTGCATCCTAAAGAATTTAATTTTAAAGTAAATCCAATACCAAAAAATTCTAAAATTTCTTTTATCATGATTATAATATTTGCATCTTCATAAACACTTTGTAATCCAAAAACTTCACAACCAAATTGGTGAAATTCTCTTAATCTTCCTTTTTGAGGTCTTTCATATCTAAACATTGGTCCATAATAGTACCATTTATAAACCCCTCCAGCACGATCAAGTTTTTTCTCAACAAAATGTCTAACAACTCCAGCTGTACCTTCAGGTCTTAGACAAACATCATTTTGTCCTTTATCAATAAATTGGTACATCTCTTTGTTTACAATATCACTACTTTCTCCAACGCTTCTTTTAAATAAAGCAGTCTCTTCCAAAAGTGGAGTTTCAATGTAAGAAAATCCATATTTTTTAGCAATTTTAGAAGCATTTTCAACAAAATATGTGAAAAGTTCACTTTCACTTCCCACAATATCTTTCATTCCTCTTAAACTTTGTATATTTTTAATACTATTTTGCATTTATAAAATCCTCTATAATCTTCTCAATTTCATTTATATTTAGACTTGCATCAATAAATTTATAAGATATATTTAGTTTTAAAATCGTCTCTTTTAATCTTTTTTGAATATTTAAAAGATATTCTATTCCTCTTTTTTCTATACTATCATTTTGCTTTTGTGATAATCTTTTTTCTAATTCTTCTTTACTTAGTTCCAATAATATAACTTTTTGTGGAAAATTATTTGAAGTTGCAAGACGGTTTAATTCTATTAGTTTATCAATTTCTTCATCTAAAGCATAAGCAATACCTGAGATAAAAGATCTATCACTTATTACCAATTCATTTTTATTTTTTAAAATAACTTCTTTAGTATGTTCTGCTCTATCAGCTAAAAACATAAACATCTCAGCTAAATTTGAATTTGCTTCACCATTTAAAATCATCTCTCTAAGTTTAATTCCAAGTTTTGTTCCACCTGGTTCTTTTGTAAAAACAGCACTGGGAAATTTATCTTTTAAAAGTTGTAGTTGTGTAGATTTTCCAGCTGTATCAATACCTTCAAGAACTACATACATTCAACAACCTTCTTAGGAACCAAATGTTCAAATTTTCCTTTAAATCTTATAATTTCTCTAACAATTGTAGAGCTTACAAAAGCGTGTTCTAAAGTAGGCATTAAATAAACAGTTTCTAAATTCTTATTTATTGAAGAGTTTGCATATCCCATTTGAAGTTCAAATTCAAAGTCACTAACAGCTCTAAGACCTCTTATAATTGTATTAGTTTTAAGTTCTCTTGCTAAATCAACTAAAAGTGTATCAAACCCTACAACTCTAACATTGTTTAGGTGAGTTGTAGCTGCTTTTACAAATTCCACTCTTTTTTGGTGAGAAAACATTGGTTTTTTTAGTTCACTTTTTGCAACACTAATAATAACTTCATCAAAGATATTTGTTGCTCTTTCTATGATGTCTAAATGACCAATAGTTATTGGATCAAAGGTACCACTATAAATTGCTCTTTTATATGAACCTGTATAATTATAATTACTGTTTTCCATTTTCATTTCCATCTTTTGTATAATGTATTATCTATTTTTAATAAGTCCATCCATTTTCCAATAATAAAATTTTCCATATCTTCAAGTGTTTGTTGATTACTGTAATATCCTAATATTGGTGGAGCAATAACAACGCCTAAATTTGATAGTTTTAGCATATTTTCAAGCATAATAGTATTTAGAGGTAATTCTCTGGGAGCTACAATTATCTCTCTCTTTTCTTTTAACATTACTGAAAAGGCTCTTGTAATAAGACTATCTGCTATCCCATAGGCACATTTTGCAAGTGTATTTGAACTGCAAGGAATAATTATCATTTTGTCAATTTTAAATGATCCAGAAGCAATTGAAGCTCCTATATTTTCATCTTTGAAGATTGTGATATTATTAAAATCTTTAAAAATATCTTTTACTTTCAGTTTATTTTCAAGACTTAATGCTTTTTTTGCACTTTTAGAAAATACAACAAAAAGCTCAATATCTTTGGGTATGAGTTTTACGAATTTTATCGCTAAATTTACCCCACTAGCACCGCTAATTGCAACAGTTAACTTCAATCTAAAACCTTATTATTTATATAAAAAATCGATATTATCTAAAATAAACTTTGAATTCAATCACAAAATATTTAGTAAAAAAGACAATTAATTTATGTAAGCATTTATTAATATTTTAGTGGATAACATTTTGTATAAACTTTTCTATAAGAATTAAACAATATGTTTAAGCAAAACTAGATTGTTTTTTTGAATAAAGGAGAAATATGTCAAAAATTTTTACTTACATTAGAAAAAATTTAAACAATGATAAATATACACAAGAGCAAGAAGAAGCAATTTCTAATTATGTTTCAAAAAAGAAGTTGCAAATATATAAAAATGTTGAGATAGTTATTAATACACCAAAAGATGAAAAAAACATTTTACAACTTCTTGAAAATTGTGAAAAAAACTCAATGATTATTGTTACAAATTTAAATGTATTTGGAAGAACAATAGATACAATTTTAGAAATTGTAAAGTTTTTATTACAAAATAAAATTCGAATTATTGTAATAGAGCAAAAATTGGATTTAATAGATGACAAAGATATGCTAAGCCAAATGATTTTAAGTGTTATATCAATGACAGTAAATTTAGAGAAAGAGCTTATGAGTCTTAGAACAAAAGAGGCTTTAACTGCAAAAAAATTAGATGGTATAGCTTTAGGAAAACCAAAAGGAACTATTCAAAAATCTAAGTTTGATGAACAAAGAGAGAAAATTGAAGAACTTCTAGGTGTAGGTTTAAGTGTACGAAAAATAGCAAAACTTTTAGGTTATAATAACCATATAGGCTTAAATAATTATGTTAGAAAAAGAAATATAAAACAACAAGTTAATCAATCTTCAGATAGTTAGGCTTTATTAGGCTTTAAATAAAATATTGTAAAATAAAAAGATTAAAAAAGAAGGATGAATAAAAATGAAAGTATTATTAATAAAAGATGTAAAAACTTTAGGAAAAGCTGGAGAGATAAAAGAAGTAGCTGATGGATATGGTAAAAATTTTTTAATTGGAAAAGGTTTAGCTTTACAAGCAACAAATGATGTAATTGCAAAACATAACGCAGAACAAAAAAAATTAGCACTTAAAGAAGAAGAGGAGATAAAAGCTGCAAAAGAGTTAGCAGAAAAAATTAATTCTACTAAACTTACTATTAGACACAAAGCTGGTACTAATGGTCAACTAATTGGAAGTGTTACAAATAAAGAGATAAGTGAAGAACTTGAAAAACAATTTTCTATAATGATTGATAAAAAAAGTATAGCAGCTGATAACAAATTAAAATCAGTTGGTATTTATGAAGTTGTTTGTAAATTAGGGCACTCTATAAATGCTACATTAAAAATTGATATTATTGCAGGTTAAATTATGTTTCACGCGACAACTATACTTGCATACAAAGGTAAAAATAAAGCTGTAATTGGTGGAGATGGACAAGTGTCTTTTGGAAATACAGTTTTAAAAGGGAATGCAACAAAAATAAGAACTTTATATCAAGGAAAAATATTAGCCGGTTTTGCAGGAAGTACTGCAGATGCATTTAATCTTTTTGATATGTTTGAAGCTCATTTAGAAGCTTGTAAAGGAGATTTACTAAAGTCTGTTATTGCTTTTTCTAAAGAGTGGAGAAAAGATAAATATTTAAGAAGACTTGAGGCTATGATGATAGTTTTAAATAAAGAGAAAATATTTATATTAAGTGGAAATGGTGATGTAGTTGAACCAGAAGATGGAGAAATTGCAAGTATTGGAAGTGGTGGAAATTTTGCCATTTCGGCTGCACGGGCATTAGCAAAACATTCAAATCTTGATGAAGAAGAGTTGGTAAAAGAATCACTTATGATTGCTGGAGAACTATGTATTTATACAAATCAAAATATAAAAATATTAAAGTTAGAGGATTAAAAATATTATGGATATGACACCAAGGCAGATTGTTGAATATTTAGATGATTATATTATAGGTCAAAATGATGCAAAAAAAACTATTGCATTAGCTCTTAGAAATAGATATAGAAGAATGAGAGTTGAACCAAAACTTCAAGAAGAGATTATGCCAAAAAATATTCTAATGATTGGAAGTACTGGAGTTGGAAAAACTGAAATTGCAAGAAGAATGGCAAAAATGATGGGTCTTCCTTTTGTAAAGGTAGAAGCTAGTAAATATACAGAAGTTGGATTTGTAGGACGTGATGTTGAATCTATGGTTAGAGATTTGGTGTATGAAGGAATAAATCTTGTTACAAAAGAATATGAAGATAAAATAAAAGATAAGATTGATGAAGAAGTTACTAAAAAAATAGTTGAAAAATTAGTTCCTCCTCTTCCTGAAAGTGCAAGTGATAGTGCAAAAGAATCTTTTATAAAAGCATATAATCTTATGGAAAAGAAGCTTCTTGCTGGGGAATTAGATGATAAAAAAATAGAGATCGAAGTTCCAAAAAAAGCTCATGTTGAAATAATTGATTCTAGTTTACCTTTTGATATGAGTTCAATGCAAGAAAGTCTTAACAAGATGTTAGGGAATTTAAACAAAGATAAAATAAAAAAAGAAGTTAGTATAAAAGATGCAAAAGTTCTTTTAAGAGGAATTGCAAGTGAAGGATTATTAGATACAGAGGCTATTAAAGTTGAAGCAATAAAGAGATGTGAGAATGGTGGAATAATTTTCATTGATGAGATAGATAAAATTGCAACTAGCAAAAAGAATAATGGACAAGATCCTTCAAAAGAGGGAGTACAAAGAGATTTACTTCCAATAGTTGAAGGTAGTTCTGTTCAAACAAAATTTGGGCAAATAAAAACTGATCATATTTTGTTTATTGCTGCTGGAGCATTTCATGTATCAAAACCTAGTGATTTAATACCTGAACTTCAAGGAAGATTTCCTCTAAGAGTTGAACTAGAATCTTTAGATGAAGAAGCATTATATAAGATTTTAACAAATACAAAAAATTCATTGTTAAGACAGTATAAAGCTCTTTTACAAGTTGAAGATGTAGAGTTAGAGTTTGATGATAGCGCAGTTAGAGCTTTTGCAAAATATAGTGTATTAGCTAATGAAAAAACTGAAGATATTGGGGCAAGAAGACTTCATACTGTTATAGAGAAAGTTATTGAAGATATATCTTTTGATGCAGATATGAGTAAAGGTTCAAAAGTTGTTGTTACAGAAGAATTAGTATCTTCAAAATTAGAGAAGATTGTTGATAACGTTGATACAACTAGATATATTTTGTAATTTAAAAATATTTAGATAGAATTGTTTAGACTTAAATTTTTAGCCAAGGAATGTTTATGAAAATAGTTACTTTTTATGATATAGATGCATCTTTATTTAATAAAGAGTTTGATGTTGAATCTTTTTCTGGTAGTTCAAGCGATGCTGATATCGTTATTTTAGGAATTGATTCAATTTTTGATTTTGAAGAAAATAAATCAAAAGTTTGCAAAGACAAGTTTGCTTCTATCGCTGTAATTGATGATGAGAGTGATTATGATGCATTTAAAAATTTTGGAATAGATGCATGGATAAAAGGTAAAGATATTTCACAAATTAATAACATTATAAATTTAGTAAATAAAAGATTATTGTCATAAGGATATACCATAATTATTGATACACATTGTCATTTAGACAACGAAGCATATTTTAGTGATATAGAAGGTGTTATAATAAATGCTAAAGAAGCAGGTGTTAATGGATTTTTAATTCCTGGTGCAGATTTTGATACACTAGATAGAGCAATTAAACTTAGTGAAAAATATGAAGAAGTATTTTTTGCTGTTGGTGCGCATCCTTATGATATTGAAAAATATGATGAAGCAATCATTGAAAAATATGTAAATCATCCAAAATGTGTTGCTATTGGCGAATGTGGATTAGATTATTATAGGCTTCCAGAAGATGAAGAAGAAAAAAAAGAGAATATAAAAAGACAAAAAGAGGTATTTATATCTCAAATAACTTTGGCAAAAAAGTATAAAAAACCTCTTATTATTCATATAAGAGAAGCTTCTGATGATTCAAGACAAATTTTGATAAATGAAAATGCTAAAGAAGTTGGTGGTGTTTTACACTGTTTCAATGCAAGTGAACATTTACTTCCTTTGGCTGATCATAATTTTTATTTTGGGATAGGTGGAGTTCTTACTTTTAAAAATGCAAAAAAATTAGTAGAAATTTTACCTAAAATCCCCAAAAGTAAACTTCTTATAGAAACAGATGCTCCTTATTTAACTCCTCATCCTTATAGAGGTATTAGAAATGAGCCATATTATACTGTATATGTTGCACAAAAAATGGCAGAACTATTAAATCTTTCAGAAGATGAAATAATAAATTTAACAACAAATAATGCAAAAAAATTATTTAAAGAGTTTAAAAATATTTCTTAGATATAATAAAATAAATTATAATAAGAGGCTCTTTTGATTAAAACACTACTGCTTATCCTACTATTTTGTTTGCAACTATTTTCTTTAGATGAAATAGAACAAAAAGTTTTAAATGACTTAGGAATTAATAGTTCTTTTTTAAATACGCAAGCTTTTAAATCAGTTTATGATGAATATAGTTCTTCTTCGCAAATAAATTATTACAATAACATTTTAAGAAAATCTGCTTTAAATATGGAAATTGTAAGAGAAGAGATAGAAAAAAGAAATTTACCTGATGCTATGTTTTTTATTCCTTTATTTGAATCAAGTTATGTTAATCAAGGAAAAGGAAAAGGTCCAGGAGGACTTTGGCAAATAATACCTCAAACAGCAAGTAACTTAAAACTAAAAATTGATGATAATATCGATGAAAGATTAGATTTATTAAAATCTACAGATGCTGCTGGAACATATTTAAAAAGATATTATAAAATTTTCAATAAATGGTATTTAGCAATAGCAGCATATAATAGTGGAGAAGGAAGAATAATTAGTGGTATTGCAAGAGCCAGTTTAGATAAATATCTTGAAGAAAATCCAAATGAAGAGAATAACCCTACGGTAAAAATTTATAAAAAATATATAGATGATTATAATAAAAATAAAAGTGGTATGAGTAATTTATATATAATTTATGATAGATACAAAAGTTATTTTGATCTCGCATATTTAGTAAATAATAATCATAAAGACTATTTTTCAAAAACTACAGTGACATATATTTCAAAAATTGTAACTTTTTCTATATTGAAGGAAAAAGATTCTTTTAGTGCAATTGATAAAAAAGCAAAATATAATTTAGAGGTTGTAAATCCTCCAAAGGGTGTACAGCTAAAATCTATTGCTGGTATGATAGGAATGGATTTTAACGAATTCAGAAATCTAAATAAACATATAAAAAAAGATGTTTTACCAACTAGTATAAAATCATATAATATCTATATCCCACATACTAAATTAGATGTTTATAATCAAAAACTGGGTAATATAAAACAAGTTATTGCAAAAAATAACAATAAACAAGAGATAGATACAAAAAAAGTAATAAAAAATGATAGTAAAAAAGATGTATCGAAAAAGCAAGGTATTACTGTTTATGAAGTAAAAGCAGGGGATACATTAGAATCAATTGCAAAAAAATATAAAACTTCTACAAAGAAGTTAAAAATTATTAGTAAAAAAAGTAAGAAAGTGCTAAGCATAGGAGATAAGATTGAAATTGTTAAATAGTGTTAATATAAGTTTTTTTATAGGACTAGTTAGCATTTTTTTCTTTACAGGTTGTTCAAGTAAAAATGTAGATAACGACTATAATAAATTTTATAAAAATACAAACAATTCAAAAATAAACAATTCTCCAGAAATGCATAGAGCAACTATGCGACCTTATAGTGTTTTTGGTATAAAATATTATCCTGAGATAGCTAAAATAGGTGATAAATTTGAAGGTATTGCATCTTGGTATGGCCCTGATTTTCATTCTAAAAAAACTTCAAATGGTGAAATTTATAATATGTACGATATGACAGCAGCGCATAAGACTTTACCTATGAATACTGTTGTTAGAGTTGATAATCTTGAAAATGGAAAAAGTACTATTGTAAGAATAAATGATAGAGGACCTTTTGTTTCAGGAAGAATAATTGATCTTTCAAATAAAGCAGCTCATGCAATAAGTATGGTAGGTGCAGGAACAGCAAAAGTAAAAGTTACAGTTCTAGGGTATAATGGTGAAATTGAGAATAGTAAAGCACCTGCTCTTGAGGTTATTGATACACCAAAAGAAGAGAAGATTGAACCTTTTGAAGCTATTGAAATAAAAGAAGATAATATAGTTGTTACGACTCCAGTTAGTACTCAAATTGGCGCGAAAGTAGCAAATAATAAATCTTCTAGCCAAAAAATAGTTGGTAATTCTAAAGTTGCTATACAAGTTGGTGCTTTTAGTAAACTAGAAGGTGCGAATAAAGTGAAAAAAGATTATCAAAATAAATATCCTTCAAAAATAGTAGAATATGTAAATCAGAATGGATTATATAAAGTTTTGATAAAAGGTTTTTCAAGCGAACAAGATGCAGTTAATTTTAGATCTACAAATGGTTTAAATAATGCAGTTATAATTAAATAGGATTTTACAATGGTAGAAATAAATAGAGATACAAAAGAAACAAAAATAAAGTGTAGTTTAGTGCTAGATGGTTGTGGAAAATTTAATATAAATACTGGAGTTGGTTTTTTTGACCATATGCTAGAAGCTTTTAGTAAGCATAGTGGTATTGATATAAATTTAGAATGTATAGGTGATTTACACATTGATGCACATCATACAGTTGAAGATTGTGGAATAGTTTTAGGGCAAGCTTTAAAAAAAGCAATTTTTCCCATTCAAGCTGTTGAAAGATACGGAAATGCAACCGTTGTAATGGATGAAGCTGCAACAACTTGTGCTTTAGATTTATCAAATAGACCTTTTTTGGTATATGAGATAAATGTTAGTGGTAAAGTAGGAGAATTTGATGTTGAATTAATTGAAGAATTTTTTCATGCATTGAGTGGTAATGCTGGAATCACACTTCATTTAATTCAAGAAAGAGGAAGAAATAAACATCATATTATTGAAGCAACATTTAAAGCTTTTGCTGTTGCACTAAGACGAGCTTTAGTTAAAAATGAGAGATTAGGAATACCAAGTACAAAAGGTGTTTTATGATTGAACTTTTAGTATTTGACGTAGATGGTACTCTTACAAATGGTGATATTATGTATTCAAGTTCAGGAGAAGAATTTAAAACCTTTAATGTAAACGATGGTTTTGCAATGGTTTTTTGGACAAAACAACTTGGGAAAAAAGCTGCGATTATAACTGGACGTGAATCGAAAATAGTTGAATATAGAGCAAATGAATTAAAAATAGAACATCTATATCAAAATGTAAAAGATAAGTTAGCTATTCTTGATGAAATTTTGAAAAAAGAGGGTTTAAATTATAGTCAGGTTGCTGCAATTGGTGATGATTTAAACGATCTTAAAATGCTTAAAAAAGTAGGATTGTCTTTTGCTCCACAAAATGCTACTGAACTAGTAAAAAATAGTGTAAATGTTGTTTGTAAAAAAAGCGGTGGTAGTGGTGCAGCTAGAGAAATGATAGAATACATACTAAGAGAAGATAATTTAGAAGAGGAGTTTTTAAACACATGGCTTTAAAAATATTCATCTTTTTAATGCTTGTTTTTAGTACAATTTTTTATTTTATACCTGTAGAGAGTTTGCATACTAGTCTAAAAAAAGAAGAGGCTCCGCAGTTGATGTTTGAAAATTCTACTATGTATACATTAAATGATATAGGTGTAACAAGAGTTGTTGAAGCAGCAAATGTTTTAAAATATAAAAATAGAGATGAAATGTATTTAGCTAACATTACTCTAAGAAATCAAGATAAAACAAAAGATTTTTTAATTGAGAAAATTAAAGCTGATAAAATGGAAAAAATTGGAAATACATATAATTTTATAGATAATGTTGAGTATATAAGAGATAATTTTGCAAAAGTTAATACAGATTTTTTAAAGTATGATGAAATAAAAAAAATAGCTACAAATTCACATCCTTTTAAAGCTATTTACAAAACTCATAACTATGATGGAATAAATTTATATTTAGATGCAACAAATGATTTTATAAAATCAAAAAATACACATTTTAAAATTGATCTTAATGATAAAAAAGGAAAATAAATGAAATATTTGGTAGCAACACTACTTTTCTCAACTGTACTATTTGCACAGAATGATATTTTGGAAATTGATTCAATAGATTTTCAAGCAGATGACAAAAAAGGTATATCTATTTTTACAGGAAATGTAAAAGTAAAAATGAATCAAGATAGATTAAATGCAAAAAAAGTTGAAGTATATTTTGAAACAGATAAAAAAACAAACAATAAAACACCTTTAAAGTATGAAGCTACTGGTGACGCTGATTTTGAAATCGTAACTGCAGATAAACATTATGTTGGTAAAGGTGATAAAATAATTTATGATCCTAAAAAAGAGGAATATAATATTATAGGTAATGGTTTTGTTCATGAGAAAAAAGATGATAGAAAAGTTTATGGAGATAACATTTTTATAAATCAATTAAGTGGTGAAGCAAAAGTTAAAGGTAGTGAAAATAAACCTGTTAAATTTATTATAAATGTTGAACGAGGCGAAAAATAATAGTATGAATTTAATAGATGCTAAATTTTTACAATCAGCCCAAAGTTTAAATGATTCTCCACCACCTTCAATGGCAGAAGTTGCTTTCCTAGGTCGTTCAAATGTTGGAAAGTCTTCAATTTTAAATTCTCTTACAAAGCAAAAAGGTCTTGCGAAATCTTCTTCAACTCCAGGAAAGACGCAACTTATAAATTATTTTGAGATTAAATTTAAAACAGATAATGTTGAAAATCCTTATGTTTATGCAAGATTTGTAGATTTACCAGGTTTTGGATATGCAAAAGTTGCAAAAAGTTTAAAAGCTTCTTGGAATAAAAATCTAACAGGTTATTTAGAACAAAGACCAAATCTTCAAGTGTTTGTACATTTAATTGATTCAAGGCATCCAGATTTAGAAATAGATAAAAATGTTGATGAATTTGTGAAACATATTAAAAGAGGCGATCAAATTATAATTAATGCTTTTACAAAAATTGATAAGTTAAATAGTAGTGAATTAAATAAATTGAAAAGAGATTATCCTGATGGAATTTTTGTTTCAAATTTAAAGAAAAAAGGTATAATCGATTTACAAAATAAAATTACGGAGCACCTTTTTGGAAATTGAATTTTATAAGCCTACAGTTCTTGATATACCACAAATGCAGGAGTTAGTAAAACCTGAAGTTGATAAAGGGATTATATTGCTAAGAACAGAAGATGAAATGGCAACAACAATAAGATCTTATATAGTTGTAAAAGTTGATGGAAAAATGGCTGGATTTACAGCAACTCATATTCACTCACCTAGAATGGCAGAAGTTAGAAGTTTGATTGTAGATGAAAAATATAGAGGCTTAGGTTTAGGAAAAAAGTTAGTTGATAAGTGTGTCGAAGAAGCCAAATTTTATGGAATAAAGCAAGTACTATCTTTAACTTATGAAAAAAATTTTTTCTTAAATTGTGGGTTTAGAGAAATTCCAAAAGAGGAAATTCCTGAGCAAAAAATTTGGGCTGACTGTATAAAATGTAAGCTTTTTCCAATTTGCAATGAAGTTGCAATGGTAAAAGATATAGCATAGATTAAAGTTTTACTTTAATCTACTTATTTTGCATGTCTTGATGACATTCTAAACTCTCTTCTACTTATAGCATCATTGTATCTTCTTTTATCATCTTCTGTTATTAGTTCTAGCTTTGGAACAGGTGTTGGTTTTCCATCTTCATCAACGGCTATCATAGTGAAGTAACATACGTTTGTATTTTTTATACTATGATCTTTTATATCTTCTGAAATTACTTTTATACCTATTTCCATAGATGTTCTTCCTGTATAATTTACAGAGGCATGGAAAGTTACAAGTGAACCAATTTTTATAGGATCTTTAAATAAAACCATATCAACAGATAAAGTCACTGCATAAGTTCCTGCATATCTAGCTGCACATGCATATGCTACATGATCTAGCATTTTTAAAATCTCTCCACCATGAACATGTTTACCAGAGAAATTTGCTTTATCTGGAGTCATAAGCATAGTCATAGTAAGTGATTTTTCTCTTTTTATATTTTCCATATTTTATACCTTAATTAATTATTGACCAAATTATAGTTAAAAATAATATATATTTAAAAAAAAAAGCTTTGATTTCTTTTGAAAGTAAAATAAGGTTTAAAAAGGTAACAATTAATAAAGCAATATTATTAAAATATTACTTCATTTGTTTCAGTATTTCTCACCAAATCTATTGAAAAACACTCATTTGAAAGATTTCTTACACTTGTATCTTTGTATAAAGTTACTACTTTGTGAATAGTTTTTAGTTCATCGCTTGTAAAAATAGTTTCATCAAAATCTTCATCTATTTTTGCAAATTTCAATTCTTTAAATGTAGGTTTCTCTACAATATCTATTTCTAAAAAGTCCATAAGTTCTTGAATAAAAAACACTCTATCATCTTCTTCATCTTCAAATTCTACGTCATCAATAATCAAATTAAAAAGTTCATCTAAAACCAAAGGTTTTACACCTCTAGAAGTTTTTATGAAAGTTTCATTTACAATTTTTTGGTTACAAAAGTTTAAATGATTGTACTCTATAAAAAATAGCATTAGTTCTATTTTTTTGTGATTTAGTGCCTTTACTTGTTTGTGCAACATATATAAAATAATATTTGCTACTTTTGTCATATCTATATTCATAAAAATCCTTAATCTGCGTAAGTTTGCATTAAAATATCTCTGTATTCATTTAGTTTTTTCATTTTTTCTTCATCTCCTCCATTTAAATCTGGATGATAAATTTTTGCTAATTCTTTGTATTTTCTTTTTATATCATCTTTTGTAGGAGTTTGGCTAAATCCAAAAAAATCTTTTGCTTCTTGTAATTTTGAAGATTGATTGTAAAATCCACCTTGGAAACCACTGTTATTAAAATTTTGGTTAAAATTTTTGAATTCAAAATTTTGATATTGGTATTGAAATTTTGAAGCATTTTTTAAAAAAGCTCTTCTTAAAAAATATACAGCTACTACTAAAAACAGAATAATACCACCAATTATCATTAGAAAAGTACCAAAGTTTGTAAAAATTAGATATAAAATTAAAATAGTTATCGCTAAGTTTATAATTTGTCCCATAAAATACCTTAAAAAAAATTGGGTATATTATACAATAAGTAGATTAATCATAATGTTTTTGTACAATATCCTTTTAAAGGATTAAAAAATGAGCTATGAAGATTTTATAAAAGCAGTTGAAATGTTTGGAATTATTTCGACAATGAGTAAAAAAGATATAAAAAAAAGATATTTAAAACTTTCTAAAAAATATCATCCTGATATGGAGGGTGGAAGTAATGAAAAATTTATGCAACTCAAAGAGGCTTATGAAATTTTGCAAGAATATATGGATAATTATAGTTATTCATTTGAAGAAAATGAGTTTAAAAAGCAGTTTCCAAGCTTTACAAACTATAAAAATTGGGTTAAATAGGAGATAAAATGATAAAAGCTTTATTAATAGTTTTTTTAGCAACAGTTTGTAGTTTTGCTCAAACATATTCAAAAAACGAAGTTGAAAAAATGATTGCAAAAATGGTTATTTTAGGTTTTAATGGTACAAGCATAGATAAAAATAGTCAAATTTATAAGGATGTAGAGTTTGGATTGGGTGGAGTGATTTTATTTGATAAAGATCCAAATGATAAGACAAAAGTAAAAAATATAGAAAGTAAGGCTCAGTTAAAAAAGTTAAATCAACAACTTCAAAATATTTCTAATAGAAAACTTTTAATTTCTGTTGATCAAGAAGGTGGAGTAGTTCAGAGACTAAAAAGTGATATGGGATTTGTAAATACTTTAAAAGCTAGTGAAATAGCATTAAAAGGTGAAGATTTTGCAAAACAAAGTTATCAAAACTTAGCAAAAGATTTAAGTAGTGTAGGAATAAATCTTGATTTTGCTCCAGTTGTTGATTTGGCTATAAATAAAGATAATAAAGTAGTAGTTACAAGAGGAAGAAGTTTTGGAGAGGATTCTAAAGTAGTTACAAAATATGCTTCAATTTTTGTTGATGAGTTACAAAAAGAAGGTGTTCTTTCAACTTTAAAACATTTTCCAGGACACGGTTCGTCTTTAGCTGATTCTCATTTAGGTTTTGTAGATATTTCAAATACGTGGAGTAAAAAAGAGTTAGAGCCATATAAATATTTTATTAAAAACAATAAAGTTGATATCATAATGACTGCTCATGTTTTCAATGAAAATTTGGATAAAAAGTATCCAGCTACACTTTCATACAACGTAAATACAAAACTTTTAAGAGAAGATTTAGGATATAAAGGAGTATTAATAACAGATGATTTGCAAATGAGTGCAATAAGTAAACATTATGATTTAAAAGAGACTTTAACGTTAGCTATAAATAGTGGTGTAAATTTTTTATTATTTGCAAATCAGTTAGCAAAACCAGTTAGTTTAGATGAAATTATAAAAACAGTTTATGCTCAGATATTAAATAAACAAATACCTTTACAAAAAATAGTTGATTCAAATAAAAAGATTGATGAACTTTTAAATAAATTATAATTAAGGAAAAAATATGAAAACAGTTGCAATTGCAGGTGCTAGTGGGTTTGTTGGGCAAAGTTTGGTTGAGTATTTTTCAAAACAAAATTATAAAACTGTACAAATAAAAAGAGAAGTTTTAAGTAATGCTTCAAAACTTGATGAGCTTATAGAAAGTTGTGATATTGTTGTAAATCTTAGTGGAGCAAATATTATAAATAGATGGAGTGAAGAGTATAAAAAACTTTTATATAGTAGTCGAATAAACACAACTAAAAGTTTAGTAGAAAGTATTAATAGAGTTCAAACAAAACCAAAAATGCTTATTTCTACTTCGGCAGTTGGAATTTATGATAACAAAGCAACTTATGATGAAAATGGAAGTTATTCAAATGATTTTTTATCAAATCTTTGTCAAGAGTGGGAAAAAGAAGCAAAAAAAGTAAATAATGGATTTACAAAAGTTACAATTTTTAGATTTGGAATAGTTTTAGGTAAAAATGGTGGAGCAATTTCAAAAATGATGTTGCCATTTAAACTAGGTCTTGGTGGAATTATTGGAAGTGGAAAACAATATTTTTCTTATGTTCACATAGAAGATTTGGTTAGAGCTTATCATTTTACTATAGAAAAAGAGCTAGATGGAGTTTATAATCTTACAGCTCCAACTCCAACAACAAATTATGAATTCACTAAAACTTTTGGAAAAATTTTAAATAGACCTACAATATTTCCAGTTCCAGAGTTTGTATTAAAACTTATATTTAGTGAAGGTGCTAAAGTTTTAAGTGATGGACAAAGTGCAGTTCCAAAAAATCTTTTACAAAATGGTTTTGAGTTTAAGTATAGAAATATTGAAGAGTGTTTAAAAGAGATTTGTAATAAGTAGTATGAAGTTATAAAATAACTATACAAAAAAGCTTTTTTATATTATAAAATAAAATAAAAAAAGGTTTTACTATGATTTTGGGAGTTTCTTCTTGTTTACTAGGAAATATGTGTAGATATGATGGTCACGGTGCGAAAGATGAGTTTGTATTTGATAGCTTAAAAGAGTACTTTACTCTTTTACCGTATTGTCCTGAAAATTCAATTTGGGGAGCTCCTAGAGAGGCAATTAGACAAGTTTCAATAGATGGAGAGGTTAAAATATTTACATCTACAAAAGAACCAAAAGATGTAAGTGATGTACTAGAAGTTGCTTGTGAAAAAATGGCTTTAAAAGCTTGTAATGATGACTTGTGTGGATTTGTTTTAAAATCTGCTTCTCCTTCTTGTGGAATGGAGAGAGTTAAAGTTTATCAACCTTTAAATGCACCATCAATTAAAAATGGAGTTGGAGTTTTTGCAAAAAAACTAAAAGAAAAAATGCCAAATTTACCAATGGAAGAAGAGGGTAGATTAAATGATGCTTGGCTTAGAGAAAATTTCTTGATGCAAGTTTACTCTTATGCTGATTTAAAAAATTTACTAAAAAAAGAGAAAAAAATCTCAACTTTGGTAGAATTTCACACTTCGTACAAATATTTAATATATTCAAAATCACAAAATTCTTACGAAATCTTAGGAAAAATAGTAGCAAATAGCCAAAAAAAGGATATTGAAGAGCTTTATAAAGATTATGAAGCAGAATTCTTAAAAGCAATAGCTACAAAGTCAACTTTAAATAAAACTTACAATATTTTACTTCATATTTTTGGTTATTTTAAAAAACATATAACAAAAGAAGAAAAAGTTGATATTTTAGAAAGCATGTACGATTTTAAAAATAGAGTAATTCCTCTAATTAGTGTAATTAAGATATTTAATTTATATATAAATAGATTTGATATAGTTTATTTAAAGAATCAGAAATTTTTAAATCCATATCCATCAAAACTTGCACTTAGAAGTGATTTGAAGGCATATAAATGAAACAAATTTTGTGGTTTAGAAGAGATTTAAGAATAATTGATAATGAAATACTTTCATCTGCAAAAGGTGAAGTATTACCAATATTTATTTTTGATAAAAATATTTTACAAAATCTTCTAAAAAATGACAAAAGAGTAACATTTATTCATAAAAGTGTTTATGAGTTAAAAGAGAATTTAAAGAAAATAGGGCTTGATTTAGCACTATTTTTTGATACTCCGACAAATGTTTTTACAAAGTTAAAGAAACAAGGATTTGATGAAATTTTAACATCTATTGATTTTGATAGTTATGCAAAAAAAAGAGATGATGAAATTGAAAAAATAATACCTCTTAGAAGATTTTTAGATTCATACTTGATTAATCCAAAAGATATTTTAAAAAGTGATAAAACACCATACAAAGTTTTCACACCATTTTATAACTCTTTAGAACCACTTCATCAATCAAATTATATAAAAGAGTTTGAAGTTTCAAAAAATATAAATAAAGTAGATTTTGATTATAGTTTTTTTCCTAGCTTAGATGAATTGGGATTTGAAAAACAAGATTTACCTAATTTTTTATATAAAACAGCAGATGAATTGATCTGTGATTTTTCAAAAAAAATAAGAAATTATCAAGAAAATAGAGATTTCTTTTATCTTGACGTTGGTTCAAATTTATCTGTTCATTTAAGATTTGGACTTATTTCTCCTAAAATGGTTTTTAATAAAATAAAAAAACTGCAAGCTCCTAAAAAAGAGATAGATTTTTTTATAAGAGAGCTTATTTGGAGAGAATTTTACAACTATATTTTATATCATTTTCCAAAATCAGAATTTGAAAATCTAAATGGTATAAATGTAAATTGGAATCAAAATGAAGAAGATTTTCAAAAGTGGTGTGAAGGAAATACTGGTGTTCCAATAATTGATGCTAGTATGAGACATCTAAATAGTACAGGACTTATGCACAATCGTTTAAGAATGATAGTTGCATCATATTTAGTAAAAAACTTGTTAGTTGATTGGAAAAAAGGTGAGGCTTATTTTGCACAAAAACTTTTGGATTACGAAGCTAGTTCAAATATAGGTTCTTGGCAGTGGGCTGCTAGTACAGGAGTTGATGCAGTTCCTTATTTTAGAGTTTTTAATCCATATTTACAATCAAAAAAATTTGATAATGAAGCACTATTTATAAAAACGGTTTTAAAAGAGTTAAAAGATGTTGAACCAAAAAAAATTCATAATGAAAATGGAGTACAAGAAGATATCTTTTTAACTTATCCAAAACAAATTGTATCAATTAATTATTCAAGAGATAGAGCTATTTTAGAGTTTAAAAGGGCTAATTGTGAAAAAGTTTGATTTAGCTGTTGTTGGAAGTGGAATAGGTGGAAGTTTAATCTCTATTTTAAATAAAGATAAGGATTTAGTTTTATTTGAAAAGGATAAAAATTTAGGAGGAACTGCATCTACGTTTAAAAGATTTGGAAACTATTTTAATACAGGTGCGACTACTTTTGTTGGATATGAAGATAATCATATATTAAAAGATATATTTGATAGTGTAAATTTTGTACCTGATTTAATAGAGAGTTCTTATGCTTATAGAACTATTATAAATGGAAAAATTATAGATAGAAAGACGAATTTTGAAGAGTTTATAGAGAGTTTAAACACTGTTTTTTATCATAAAAACAATAGATATTTTTGGCAGACTTTAAAAGATATTGATGAGAGATTTTGGAGACTTAAAGATATATATTTTGCAAAATATAGTTTAAACTCTTATTTAAAAAGTTTAAAAACTATTGAAACTCTTTTTAAAGAGTATAAATTTTTAATGTTTAAAACAGCAAAAGGTTTTATAAAAGAAGTTCTAGGAGATATCTCAAAAGATTATCAAAATTTTATTGATGCACAACTTCAAATTACTTTGCAATCAACTTCTAAAGATATTCCACTTTTATCTTTTGCAATTGCTTTATCATATCCTTTTCATAAAATTTTTTATGCAAATGGTGGTATGGGAAAACTTTTTGATGATATGTTAAAAGATATAAATGTAAAAAATAAAGAGCAGATAAAATATATAAAAAAGGAGAAAGATTTTTATAGATTAATCTCTTCAATAGATGAATATTTAGCTTCAAAAGTTGTTTTAAATATGCCAGTTTTTGAGTGTAGTGAAATGTTTTGGGATAAAGATATACAAAACTATTATAAAAAATTTAAATTTTATGATCAAAGTGCTTTTGTAATTTATCTGAAAATAGATTCAAGAAAAGAGTTTTTAAATCATTATCAAATAATTTTGAATGAAAATATACCAAATTCAGTTTCAAAAACTTTTTTTGTATCTTTTAGTCACAAAGATGATGAAAAATTATCAAAAAATGGATATTCTGTTACGATATCTTGTCACACAAAAGCTCTTTTTTGGGATGAATTATCAAATGATGAATATGAAAATAAGAAAGAGATTACAAAAAATTTTATCCTAAATGAACTATTTAAAAATTTTGAAGATATAAAAAAAGAGGATATCAAAATAGATTTTTGTGCCACTAGTAAGACCTTTAAAAGATATATAAATAGGTTTAATTGCGGTGCAACACCTTTAAATCTTAAAAATATTTTTAAAATTCCAAGCTCTATAACGCCTTTTGAAAATCTATACAATGTAGGAGATTCGGTTTTTGCAGGTCAAGGATGGCCAGGAGTTGCTTTAGGTGCAAAAGTTTTAAACTCAAACTTATTTAGATAATATAATAAAAATATAAAAGGTATTTGATGCTAAAAAATGAACTAAATATATCTGTAAAGGATTGGACAAATATTTTAATAATTGGAATACTATTTGGATTTTTTCAATCTTTAATATTTTATTTTCTAAACCCAAATTTACAAACTATTTCTACAATTATATTTAGTATTTGTACAGCTTTTTTTATAACTATTTTTGCAATAGTTTTAATTACTTTTTCAAATAGATTTATTCTTCCTAAAATTCAAAAAAAGTTTTGGACAGCTTTGAGTCTTTTTTTCTCTTTTTTATCTGGTTTTTTAGGTTTTGTTTTAGCATTTTTTGTTTTTCACAAATCAAATACAGAAGTAATAGCATTTATAAGTGATTTTTGGTTAAATATTGGTGTTGTAGTAGGTTTTTTAACTCTTCTAATAGCATTGATATTACATCAATTTGTATTCTTAAAAAATAAAAATAATCAAATACAACAAGAGATTTTAGAATCAAAACTAAAATCACTAGAAAATGAATTAAATCCACATTTTTTATTTAATGCTCTAAACTCAGTTTCACAGCTAATATACATAGATAAACAAAAAGCTGAAAATGCTGTACTACAGTTGTCGAAGTTTTTAAGAAATGCTATAAATAAAGAGAGTTTAGTTACACTTGAAAATGAGATTTTTATGGTACAAACTTATGTAAATATAGAAAATATTAGATTTGATAATAAAATAGTTTTGCATATAGATGATTATAAAAATTTAAAGTTTGTAAAAATACCGAAATTTTCTATTCAGCTTTTGGTTGAAAATGGTATAAAACATGGATATTTAGGAAAAGAGTTGAATATTTTTATTAAATTTGACAATAATATTATAAAAGTATCAAATGATGGTAAAAAAAGTTCAAATATAAAATTTAAAACAGGTTTATCAAATCTAGAAAATAGACTTAGATTGTTAAATATTGGAGAATTGGATTTTTCTGTAGAAAAGGAAAACATGGTCTTTTGTATTATTTTAAAGGATAAAAATTGAAAGTATTAATAGTAGATGATGAAAGTTTAGCATTAGCAAGACTAAAAAGAATTTTAAATGATAATAATGTTTTTGATATTGTAGAGTTTAATGACCCACTTGAAGCTATAAAAGAGGTATCAAAAACAAAGTTCGATGCTGCTTTTTTAGATATTTCTATGCCAAATTTTAGTGGTTTAGAACTAGCAGAGATTATTTTAAATATTGAACCAAAAACATTTATAGTGTTTCAAACTGCTTATGAAGAGTATGCTTTAGATGCTTTCAAAAAAGGTGGTATGGGATATTTGCTAAAACCTGTTGAAGATAGTGAACTAAAAAAGACTTTACAAAAGATTTCAATTTATAAAGAAGAAAAGAGTGTTTCAAAAAAGATTTTAGGAAAAGTTTCTGATAAAATCTATCTAGTAGAGCTTGACGAAATATTCTATATAAAAGCAGATTTAGATGAAATTATTATAAGAACTAAAGATAATTTTGTCTATGCAAAGAAAAAGATAGGTGATATAGAAGAGATATTAAAAGACAAAAATTTCTTTAGAGTTCATAGGTCATATATAGTAAATGTAGATAAAATTAAATCTATAAAAAGTGTAGAACAGTCAAAATTAGAGATATTTTTTAATGGCGTAGATGAGTATATAGTTAGCTCAAAAGATGGTGCAAAAGAGTTTAGAGAGTATCTAGATAGAAAAAGTATATAAATTGTCATAAAACTGCTACAAAATATTTATAAATTCTTTTATAATTTTAAGACTATAGGAGGAAATTATGGCTACAACAGCTTGTATAAAGTGTCATACATTACCATCGTTTGATGATTCAAATTCAAAAGTTGTATTTGGTTTTGAAGTTGTTGAACTATGTAAAAAGTTTAGAAATTATTTAGATGAGAATAGAATAGATTACTTGAAAGAAGATAGTTTAACAGTAATCTTAAAATCTGTATGTTTGGTTGATTTCTTGAGTACTCTTCTTTCAAAAAGCATATTTAAAAAACATGAGAGAGAAGCTATTTGTATCCTTAGTTTAAATGAAAATGAAGAGTTTCATTATTCAAAAATTAGAGATGTAAAGAGTTTAGAAAAGTATAAAAATTTGATTTCAGCAAGTGAATTATCTAATCTTTTAACAAAAGGTGGTTTAACTGCACATTTCCAACCAATTTTGGATATAGAAAATAATACAATTTATGGTTATGAAACTCTTGCAAGAGGTGTAAATGACGATGGAACATTAGTTTATCCTGATAAACTTTTTAAATGGGCAAAAGATGGAGATATGCTTTTTTATCTAGATAGAGCTTGTAGAGAGAGTTCTTTAAAAACTGCTGCTATTAAAAATATTAGAGCAAAAGTTTTTATAAACTTTATACCAACGGCAATTTATGATCCAAATCACTGTTTACAATCAACAGTTAAATGGGCAAATTCATTGGAATTTGATCCTAAAAATGTGATATTTGAAGTTGTCGAAAGTGAAAATGTTGAAGATATTGAACATTTAAAAAATATTTTAAATTTTTATAAATCAAAAGGATTTATGATAGCTTTAGACGATGTTGGTAGTGGTTATTCTTCTTTAAATATGATTGTTCAGCTTCATCCTGATATTGTAAAAATCGATAGAGAAATTATAAAAGATATTGATAAAAACAAAGCAAATCAATCTGTATTTGGAGCAATTGTAAAAATTGCAAAAGATAATAATATTATTGTTTTAGCTGAAGGTATAGAGACTAAAGAAGAGTTTTTATATTTAAAAGAAAATGGTGCTTCATTGGCTCAAGGTTATTACTTTGCAAAGCCATCTTCAGAGCCAATTAGAAAAATTAATTTTTAAGGAGTTAGAGATGTTAAAAGAGATTTTATTTACAGGACTTGGTGGAGCATTACTGCTAAAAGAAAGAGTTGAAGAAGAGTTAAAAACTCTTGAAGAAAAAGGAAAAATTAAAACTTCTGATGCAAAGAGCTTTTTAGAGTCTTTAGAGCAAAAAGGAAAAGATGAAGATGAGAGAATTAAATCTAAAATAAAAGATATGTTTAAAGAAGTTTTAGATGAGCTTGGAGTTGCTACAAAAGCTGATTTAGAAAAGTTAAAAGAGGATTTAAAATAAAAACTTTTTATATTTATTTAAAACTTTTTTCACCTTACAGGGTTTATTTAATATTTAGATTTTTGTTATCTCTTTTTTTACTTATTAAAAAAAGGGATAGCTTTTTATTTATTAAACCATTAAAACCAAAAAAATTAAAAGAGACAATTTTTTATTTAGGAGCTAGCTTTATAAAACTTGCACAAGTTTTAGCAACTAGGTCTGATTTTTTTTCAAAAGAGTATTTAGATGAGTTAAAAGAGCTTCATGACAAACTTCCAAAAATGTCTAAAGCTGATTTTGAAAAAGTTTTTAAAGAGTCTTTCAAAGAAAAGTGTTTTAAAAAGTTTGAAAATGAGCCAATTGCAAGTGCTTCAATTGGTCAAGTTCATATTGCTTTTTTAGAAGATGATACGAAAGTAGCAGTTAAATTAAGAAGAAAAAATATTGAAAAACAAGTAAGAGTTGATATAAAAATATTAAATTTTTTCAATAAACTTTTTAGACCACTTTTCTCATATTACACAAAAAATTCCATAGATGCTGTTATAAATGAATTCTCAAGTATGATAAAAGATGAAACAAATCTTAGTATTGAACTTGAAAATTTAAAAAAGTTTTCTATTACTTATGAAAATAGTGGAATTTTATTTCCAAAACCTTATGAAGAGTTTTGTTATCAAAGTGCTATTGTTATGAGTTTTATGGAAGGATTTAGATTTGACGACAAAGCTTCTTTAAAAAAATATGATATTGATTTTATACAAATTATTTCAAAACTAGTAAATTTTTATACAGAACAGATGCTAATAAATGGATATTTTCATGCAGATCCTCACCCTGGAAATCTACTTGTAAATACAAATGGAGATTTGATTTTACTTGATTATGGAATGGTTAAAAATATCGCAAATGATTCAAGAGTTGCAATAATTGAGTTAATTGACGGTGCAAATAGAGGTGATTTTGAAACCTTTGTAAGAGCAAACAAGAAGCTGGGAACTATTAGCTATGAAGCACCAGAAGGTTTAATGGTAGAGTTTAGTCAAAAAATGTTTGATATTTTCTCAAATGATAATCTATCTAGTGAATCTATGCAAAAATTGGCATTTGAAGTTTTAGAAAGTACAAGAGATTTACCTTTTAAACTACCAAGTGATGCTGTTTATATACTTAGAGTTAGTGCAATAATTGAAGGTTTAGGAACTACATATATAGAAAATTTTAATGGTGTAAAAGATATTTTACCAATTTTAAAAGATAACCTTCCAAAAGCCTTAGGAATTAAAACTACTATTTCTGAAATAGTTTTGGATGAGTTAGAATCAATACCAAAATTTTTAAAAAATCTAAAATATATGGTTGCAAAAAGTTCAAAGGGTGAACTTGAAGTACTTTTAAATAAAGATCAACTGGAATTTATAAAAAAAGATTTAAAAGATTATTTTGGCTCATATTTAAAATCTTTATCTTTTATTCTATTTGGAATGTTTTTAGTTTTTTATGATGAAAACTTAAAAAATTTGGCTTTACTTTTGGTTTCTTTTGGATTTTTAAGAGTTTGGTTTATCAAGTAGTTTGATTCTTAAATTCACTCATATAAGTTCTATAAAGTAGTGGAACCATTTGAGTTTGAAGCTTTAAATTTGTTCTTTCATTTATAGTTACACCTTTGAAAAAACTTTTCCAAAGTTTTTGGAATTTTTCTTCATTTGAAGAGTAGATTGGTTCATCAAAGTAAGCAACTTCTTGTATAGAAAAATCATTTTCTATTTTTACAAAAGCGAGTTTTCTATTTATGTCATGAATTATAAAATTTTGGTTATTAAATCTTTTTAGAAAATGGTTTCCTAAAAAATAAACTACATTAAATTTTGATTCAACTTTAGCGTACAAAGTCTTATCTTCTAGCTCTTCAAATCTTATAAAACCTGTCATTTTATGAACATTTCTAAATAACTCTTTTTCAAGAGAGTTTAGATAAAAAACACAAGAGTTATTTATATTAAATAGTTGTTTTGACTCTTTGAAACCAATAATAATATACTCTAAAAGAGCTAGCTCAAAATCTTTTGAATCACACATAAAAATATTTAGAATTTTTTCAATCATCTCATTTGGAAATTTTATTTTTAGTGCATTTAAAACTTTTTCATATTCTTCTTTTGTTGTATCTATTTTTATAATATCATCAAAAATCATCTCATTTGGAAGAGTTCTGTATATTTTTATGGGTTTTAATTTTTTATAATAAACTTCATAAACTAAAGATAAAAAACCTTCAAAAGTTCCATCATAAACTAAAATCATAATTCACCTGTAATTGAACTAACATCAAAAAGTGTTGGCTGAACCAGTTTCTTTGGTTCAGGTTTTAGTAATGCTAATTTTAGATTTTCTCTATAAAATGGAACTTCTTTTTGAAAATCTTTATTGCAAGTGATAAAAAATTTTGCTTTTTTTATAGAGATTTTTAGTTTTTTTAAATCGTCAAATGTTAATTTTTTAAATCTTCTAGCACTTAAAATTTTCATAACACCTCTAGCTCCAATTCCAGGAATTCTTAAAAGTTCTTCTTTTGAAGCGGTATTTATTTCCATAGGAAAGTATTTTAAGTTATTTAAAGCCCAAAATGTTTTTGGGTCTAGTTCTTCATCTAAATTTGGAAATTCATCTGTAACTATCTCATCATAAGAAAAGTTATAAAATCTAAGTAACCAATCAGCTTGGTAAAGTCTATGTTCTCTAAGTAATGGAGGTTTTGTAACAACTGAAGGAAGATTTTTGTCATTATTTACTGGAATATAAGCACTATAATAAACCCTTTTTAACAAAGCTTTATCATAAAGTGCAGAGCTAAGTTTAAGTATATCTCTATCACTTTCAGGTGTTGCCCCAACTATTAGTTGAGTACTCATTCCTATTGGTTTTTGCTCTTTTGCTAGGCTTAAATCCCTTGCAAATTTTAGTGGTTGAAGTACTTTTTCTTTTGTTTTATTTGGAGCTAAAAGTTTTAGAGACTTATCACTTGGAAGCTCTATATTAGAACTT
>RRZU010396961.1_pt1 | contig 31214 bp, 19 predicted proteins | sample 2165561 | NCBI WGS metagenome assembly RRZU01 (sample SAMN10456909, study PRJNA506462) | wastewater metagenome | isolation source: wastewater sludge | place: USA: Moscow, Idaho | reverse complement strand
TCAGAAAATTCCATCAAATAGGCTTTGATAAATGCATCAATATCGCCATCCATTACAGCGTTTACGTTCGAAGTCTGGTAATTGGTGCGGTGATCTTTTACGCGACGGTCGTCAAACACATAACTGCGTATTTGTGAGTCCCATTCAATTTTTTTCTTCCCTGCCTCAACGGCTGCACTTGCAGCGCGTCGTTTTTCAAGTCTTAAATCGTAAAGTGGTGATTTCAGCAAGCGAATGGCATTGTCCTTGTTGCCAAACTGAGAACGACTTTCGGTGTTCTCGATCACAATTTCATCGGGTTGATTGGTTACCGGGTTAATAAACTTGTAATGTAACCTAACTCCGGTTTCCACCTTATTTACGTTCTGTCCACCAGCTCCCGAAGAGCGAAACGTATCCCACGAAAGCATTCCGGGGTTTACCTCAATTTCAATTGTATCGTCGACAAGAGGTACTACGTAAACCGATGTAAATGAGGTCATACGTTTACCCTGCGCGTTGAAAGGCGATACGCGAACCAGGCGATGTACGCCATTTTCACTTTTCAGGTAGCCATAAGCCATTTCACCATCGAACTGCATGGTAACGGTTTTTATGCCGGCTTCATCGCCATCCTGTATGTTGGTAATTTCCACTTTATAGCCCTGACGTTCGGCCCATCGCTGATACATACGGAATAGCATATCAGCCCAATCCTGTGCTTCGGTACCACCGGCACCTGCCACAATTTTTATAACTGCTCCCAGTTTATCCTCTTCTTTCGAGAGCATGTTTTTCATTTCAAGGGTTTCCACCTGTTCCAAAGCATGCTGATAAGCTGCATCTACCTCTTCTTCGGTTACGGCTTCTTCTTTAAAAAAGTCGTAAGCCAGCTGTAGTTCTTCAATGGCGGTTTTTACTCCTTTGTAACCTTCAACCCAATTTTTGAGTTCTTTAATCTTACGCATCTGAGCCTCGGCGGCTTTGGCATCGTCCCAAAAGCCGGGTGCATGCGTACGCAATTCCTCTTCTTCTATCTGTATACTCTTTGTATCGACGTCAAAGGTACCTCCTCAACGCGATCTCGCGTTCCAACACATCTTTTAGTTGGTCTGTAGTAATCATTTTTGTTAGTATTTAAAATTTTGTTTTTCGGACTGCAAAGATAGTAAATTATGACCAATTACAGTATGAGTGGAAATGATTAGTACTGAGCAGCTAACTTATTGCTTTGTGATATCGGAAAGTATTATCGTTTTAGATTGTATGTCGAATGTGAGTTTATTAACTGATATGGTTGCGCCGGAAATTGCATCGATGTTTTTGCCTATTTCAAGTGTTTTTTGTTTGTTATGCCCTATAAATTGCTTTAGCCAGCCGGGTGCAGATACGCTTTGTCCGTGAGATGATTGAATATTATGTACTTTTACTTTTATTACTTCCTGCCCGGGTGAATAAAGTATGAAGTAGTCCAGAAAATCAGAATTATCGCCACCACCTTTGCCGCGTGAAGTGTTAACTCTCCCTGTATAGACGTATTTTACGATCGTTTTGGTTAATGATTGTATTTCGTAAAATTTACCGCTGACTTTGTACTGAGTCGGAACAGCCAACTCTTTCAGATTGAAAGCTTCAGTGTTGAAATATCGCTTTAGCTCTGTCCGCAGTGGCTTTTCAGCCATTATTTGCGGACTTATTTGAGCTGAAGCACAGATCAATAGCAATAAAAATATCAACTTAAATTTCATTGAATCAATTTAAAACATAACACCTATTCCGGCGTTGAAAGTGGTTGTTGCTTTTATGTCGGCCTTGGTTTTGGCAAAATCAACATCGGCTTTTACTACAGCTCCCTTCGTCAAGTGTAGGGTTAAACCGGTAGTGAGCACATTTCCGATGTATTTGTTATTTACGGTTTGATTTGGGTTAACTGATAAATGCATATTGTAGTCCTGATAGCGAACAAATGGTATTAATTGCATTTTTGACTGTGGTACAAGCGATAAGACATTGTAACCGGCTTCCAGATAATATCCGATCATTTCTTCGGCCAAATCATTTAATTTCCCCGACTTCTGTGTGAATTTATTATATGCTGAGGTGTTGGAATACGAAGTGTAATACAACTGACCTCTTAGTTCAAGACCTTTCAGGTTATAACGGGCATCGAAACCTAACATTGAAACTCCTACAACCGATGAGTCTGCCTTGGCAATTGAGGCCGCATTTGTTTTGTCAATACCGTTGTAAAGTTTACTCTGCGAATTGCCAAAATACCCCGATAGACCAAGGTTTAAGCCTCTTAAACCGAAATATTCTATTTTTGCGGCGAAATTTGGTGAACTTATGTATGATTCGGCTCCTTTTTGACGTCCTGAACGCATACCATTTGCCCCGTTAAACAATCCGGTTGAGCCATCGTAACTGCTTGAACCATTTACTACATATGCCTGGTATTTTATCGATACGGGCAAAATTGTACCGGAAATTCCGGCACCAATTTCACGCCAGGTTGTTGGAGCTAATTTGCTGTCAATGAGCGGACGTTCTACACCATTGAATGCGGTTGGTTCATGATATTCGTTTATAATTCCCATTGGGATTAATAATAATCCGGCTTTGATGTTAATGTATTTGTGGAGTTTGTGTTGTAAATAGGCCTGCTCAACCCATAATTCTTTTACATGTTCCATTTCAACTTCGGTAACAAACTGAGTTTTGTCAGAGAAATTATATCCAAAGAACAATACCATTCTGTGAACATCCATAGCACCATTATAGCGTTTGTCTGCTGAAAATGTTTGATTATAATGAACTTCGCCATATCCCCCAATAGTCAGATTTTTATCGGATGATGTAAGTATATCGGCTGTGTTCTGGTATTGATTGTTACTGTCCTGAGCGAAAAATGATGTTGAGCAAAAAAGTGCGAGTATTAATAAGTAAATTGTTTTCATGTTTTTTATTTTCAATGTTTGAATGTATAATAATTAAATACAAAAGTACGTCGGCGCTTGTTCTGAACCTATACCTAATTGTTGGTAATTACTTGTAGTAAAACGGACTGTAAATACCAACAATTGTGTTAATATTCAGGACGGCTCAGGTAAGATGTTGTAGTAAGTGAGTGGAGCTTGTGGGTTTGCACTTTGCGCGAGGGATTGAAGTGTATGCCACAGCGTGTAGCGATGGGGCAGCAACGGAAAGCCCGACCCGAAGGGACGCGCCCTGATAAGGTCAAAATGGATAGTGCTAAGGTCATTTTATTTTGCAGGCAAGTAAATGAATAGCTGTATATTTGCGTTTTTAGAACCGTAATCTAATTTTTTAATCCAAAATAATAATGAGAAAATCATTCTTAGGAATAGTCTTATTCTTTGTGGCTACCTGTGTGTCGTATGCACAGCTTGTGGCTTTTCCGGGCGCCGAGGGATTCGGGAAGTATGCCAAGGGTGCACGTGCGTCATCAACTCCAACTGTATATCACGTAACTAATTTGAACGATACGGGTACCGGCTCGTTTCGGGATGCTGTAAGTGCATCGAACCGTATTGTGGTGTTCGATGTAGCGGGTGTGATTAAAATTACATCGCGTGTGGTAGTGTCGTCGAATATTTATATAGCAGGGCAAACGGCTCCGGGCGAAGGTATTACCATTTATGGCAATGGTTTTTCGTTTTCGGGAGCAAGTAATACCATATGCCGATACCTGCGTATACGTATGGGAGCTGTAGGCGATAGTGGCAAAGATGCTTGTGGTATAGCAAATGGTAGTAATATGATTTTCGACCACGTGTCGGTAGCCTGGGGAAGGGACGAAACTTTCTCGATTAGCGGAGAAAACCCGAGTAATATTACAATTCAGAATTCCATAATTTCGCAGGGTTTGCTGAGTCACTCAGCTGGTGGACTAATACAAACGAATGGAGGCGTAACGTTGTACCGTAATATGTATGTAAACAACGACACGCGTAACAACAAAATTAAAGGGGTAAATCAGTATGTGAATAATATCGTTTACAACTGGTCGTCAGGAGCATATATTATGGGAGGCGACTCTGAAGGCGACTCGTATGCCAACTGTGTGAGCAATTATTTTATTAACGGACCCGAAAATTCGGGGGCCGCACTGGGTGGTGGTAATACAAACTTCCATATTTATGCGCTGGATAACTGGTGGGATAAAAACCGTAATGGTGTGGTTGATGGTTATCTGGTACCGCAAAGTGAATACAGTGGAGGTCCTGATTTTCAGTCAGTACCTTACAATTATCCGGTAGTGCCTACATGGTCGGCTTCACAATTGGTCGATTCTGTTATTCCGGGTGTTGGTGCTTCGTTGCCTTACAGCGATTTACTTGACTGTTACATGAAATATCAGGTGCGTAGTTTTGGTAAAAAAGGCGCAATTATAGCCAATGAAACAGAAAACCCGATGGGCATACCTACTGCCTGGACCGTGTGGACAGGTACAAAACGTACCGATACGGATAATGATGGTATGCCGGATGAATGGGAAAATGCCAACGGATTAAATGCTTCGCTGGCCAGTGATGCTGTGGCGTATGCGGCCAATGGATATCTTAATATTGAAAACTACATTAATAGCATAGGTAAATCGTATTCGCAGGAATTTTTGCGTGCGCCTCTAAACCTTGTAGCCGACTCCACTACACAAAATACCGTGTATCTGGCATGGTTCGACTTTACTGATAAGGAACAGGGCTATTGTGTGGAACGCAAAGTTAATGGTACGTTTACCGAAATCGCCCGAACCGGAGTGGATGGTTTTACATATGCATTGAGTGGACTTAGCCCTGAAGAGGTATGTGTATTACGTGTACGTGCTTACAATGCCAATGGGTATTCTGCATATTCGAATGAACTGACCGTAAAATCGAAACCAATACCGGTTCCGGTACTTGATTTGACCACATATCAGCCTGATTTACGATGGACAGGTGCCGCAAATGCTCAATGGGAAAAAACATCGCTAAACTGGTTGAACGGAAGTGCGGCAGCTGTTTTTGCCGATAGTGCCATGGTTTATTTTGGTAATTCAGATGTGAAGAATATTAATATAGCTGAAAACGTGGGTGTAAAAGCCATGGTGGTAGATGCCGATACAAGTTTTGTATTTAGTGGCGCTGGCGTAATTTCCGGAAAGGGTTCGGTGAATAAAACTGGAAGTGGAAAACTATCGCTGCTTGGCAACAATACATATACAGGAGCTACAGTGATATACAATGGTACAGTTGTAGCCAATAGTCTGGCAAATGGAGGTGTTGCAAGTTCGATTGGAGCTTCGCAAAACTATGATTTCAACTTACTTTTCCGCGGAGGCAAGCTGGACTATACAGGTGGAAGCGTCAGTACCGACCGAAATATGAAACTGGAAGGTAATGGTGAATTGGGAGTTTCGAATGCTGCATCGGTTGTTACCCTTACGGGTGTGATAAACGGTACCGGAGGTTTAAGCAAAAGTGGTGCAGGTACTATATTAGTTAAAGGTATAAATACTTACGAAGGACTTACGTCGGTAAACGAAGGAAAGTTGGAAATAAATGGTGCGACTGCTATTGAAAATGCATTTGCATCGGGCAAGAAAATTAAATTGAATGGTGGATACCTGAAAACAAGTGGTGGTAGTACAGCCGATTACGAAAATTACTATGCTGATATTGAGGTGGCTGCAGGAAAAATATCGTCGTTTGAGCCTTATCGTAATTGTTATATTAAAAGTAAAGTAAGCGGGTCAGGTACTTTGAATTTTGTGCTTACGTATGTACGTGAGTATTTGCAAGGTGATTGGTCGCAGTTTAGTGGTACTGTAAATGCGAATGCAGCAGGTGTTACAACCGATGGAAATCAGTTTTTGCTAAACAATACTGAGGGTATTCCAAATGCCAGAGTTGTTCTGACTTCGGGGACGAAAGTTATTTGTTGGAAAAATGGCAGTACTATGTATTTGGGTGGATTGTCGGGTCCATCGGGTTCGTACCTGTCGGGTTCGGATAAAACAAATAATTCGGCTACCATGACATGGGTTGTGGGTGGCGCAGGAACCGACGAAATTTTTAGTGGTGTTATCAACAACGAATGTTCGAATAGAAGCTATAAAGGAGTTACTTCAATCGTTAAGGATGGTGAAGGTTACTGGAAATTAAGCGGAGCAAATATCTACTCAGGTACTACAACGGTGAAAGGTGGTATGTTAATAGTAAACGGAGTACATACCGGTACTGGAAAAGTAACGGTGATGAATGAGGCTACTCTGGCGGGAAAAGGTACAATGCCGTCGCTGGTTGAAGTACAAGCCGGTGCTACAATTATACCGGGCGACCCGGCCACAGCAGCTTCTGTAAATACAGGCACACTGACCGTAGGTTCATTAAACATGCTTGCAGGTAGTATCGCCGAAATGGAAATAAACAAAACAATATCTGCTACCGATAAAGTGGCTGCTACAGGTGCTGTGGTGCTGAATGGGAAACTTAATCTGAAAATTACAGGCACACCACAGGTGGGCGATCAGTTTACATTGTTTACCGGTAGTTCCGTAAGCGGCAGCTTTAGCGAGATTGTACCGACAACACCGGGTAATGGACTAGCCTGGCAAATGACGGGTGGAGTATTGAAAGTTGCAGCTGTAATTGATGGAGTAAACAGTGTAAAGGAATCGAAAATAAAACTATCGCAAAATCCGGTTGAAAGAGTGGTAGAACTTACTTTTCCTGAAAATGCTCTGGGTGCAAATATACAGGTTTTGGATAATAACGGACGTATTTGCAGCAACGGGCTAAAGGTAAATCAACAGAAACTGAGTTTTGATATGAGTTCGTATGTAAGTGGAATTTATTATATGAAAGTATTGGCGCAGGATGGCGAATTGTATGCGGTTAAGTTATTGAAAAGGTAGATTTTGAAATAGATATTTTTGAGAAAAAAACGACATCGCCGGGCATTAGTCCGGCGATTTTTTATTAGAAAATTCGTAATTTTACACAAAAATAATACGATTGAATATTATGAATGAATTGTTTAATATTAAAGACAAAGTGGCGGTTATTACCGGAGCCAGTGGTGTTCTGGGAGGTAGTATAGCCCGAAGTTTTGTGAAGGAAGGTGCCAAAGTGGTTGCGCTGGGGACTAAACAGGATAAAGTTAACGCTACAGTGACCGAACTCAAGGCTATGGGTGGTGAAGCCATCGGGTTTGCATGTAATGTGTTGGACATTGAAGCCTTGAAACAGGTTGCCGATAAGGTTGTTGCGCTTTGGGGGCGTGTGGATATATTGCTGAATATCGCTGGTGGAAACCTTCCCGGGGCTACTTTAATGCCCGATCAGGAATTTTTCGATATGGATTTAGCCGATTGGGACAGAGTAACACAGCTCAATATGAACGGAACTGTATACCCGAGTTATGTCTTCGGGAAAATAATGGCAGCTCAAAAGTCGGGTAGTATAGTGAATGTTTCATCGATGGCCGCTTTGCAATCGATGACCCGTGTGCCCGGATACTCGGCAGCAAAGGCAGCAGTTGGAAACTTTACACAGTGGTTGGCCATGGAAATGGCTATGAAGTATGGCGATGGAATACGTGTAAATGCCATTGCTCCTGGCTTTTTTATTGGAGAGCAGAACAAGAAAGTGCTGATTAACCCTGATGGTTCACTTACCGACAGAAGTTTAAAAGTAATTGCTAATACACCTATGCGCAGGTTTGGCGATATAAATGAATTAAATGGTGCAGTACAATTTTTGTGTTCGGATGCAGCCAGTTTTGTTACAGGCGTGGTAATTCCGGTCGATGGTGGTTTTAGTACTTTTAGCGGCGTGTAAACAATGGAAAAAACGTGGAGATGGTTTGGGAAAAACGACCCGATTACATTATCAATGCTACGTCAGATAGGCGTAGAAGGTGTTGTTTCGGCATTACATCATATTCCAAATGGTAAAGTTTGGTCAATAGATGAAATATCAGATTATAAAACATATATTGAAAACAGTGGCTTACACTGGTCGGTGGTGGAAAGTTTACCCGTAAGCGAGGCAATAAAATACGGTGGTGCAGAAAGAGATGCACTGATTGATAACTATATTGAAAGTCTTCGGAATTTGGGTAGAGTTGGAATAAAAACGGTATGTTACAATTTTATGCCTGTCATCGACTGGATACGCACCGATTTAAATCACCGTCTATCCGATGGTACCGTTACCCTTTATTTCGACAAAATTCGTTTTGCATATTTCGATATTTATATACTGGAACGTAAACAAGCTCGTAGCGATTATAGTGCCGAAGAACTGCAAAAGGTGGATGCTCTGGCAAAAGTAATTACACAAACCGAGAAAGACAGCTTAATTGATACCATTATTGTGAAAACTCAGGGTTTTATAAATGGAAATATTAAGGATGGTGAACAGAATCCGGTAGCTCATTTTAAAAGTCTGTTAGCGCTGTACGATGGATTTGATAAAGAAAAACTACGCGCAAATCTGAAATACTTTTTGGAAAAAATAATGCCAGTTTGCGAGGAATATGGCATAAATATGTGTATACATCCGGACGATCCTCCCTGTCAGATGCTCGGTTTGCCACGCATAGTTACCGATAGCGACGATATAGAGTGGATTTTAAACGCTGTAGATAATCCATGTAACGGATTAACTTTTTGTGCAGGTTCATTAAGTGCCGGTATTCAGAACGATGTATGTGTATTGGCCGAAAAATTTGCAAAGCGCACGCGTTTTGTTCATTTACGTAGTACCGATGTACATAGTAATGGCGATTTTCTGGAAGCATCGCACCTCGAAGGGCGCGGAAAACTCATAGACTTGGTCAGAATATTCGAGGAGCAGATTCCAACTGTACCGATGCGTGTGGATCATGGTAAACTAATGCTCGATGATGCTGGCAAAGGATATAACCCCGGCTATTCGTTTCACGGACGAATGTTTGCACTGGCACAAATGGATGGTGTGATAGCCACAGTACGACACGGATTGAATAAAATTACATGAATTTGAATTGAAGACCTGTTTTGTTACCGAAACAGGTCTTATTTTTGTATAAATATATCTGAAAAAAATCAATGTCGTATACTCTCAAAGGATTTTTGTTAATCTCTTTGCTGTTGCTATCGGTTTTAAACCTCTTAGCTCAGCAAAACTGTATTTTTCGTGAAGGTGAAACCGTAGAGATATCCATTGGTTCAACTGAAGCAGAAGTCGTAAATACAGCTCTCTCAATGTTTCGGAGTGATTACCGGAAAGTATTTAGTGCAGAAACAAACATTTCGGCAGATGGTAAAATTGTGATTGCAACACTTAATGCAAATAGCGAATTTGTTAAACTACTATCTGCTACTGAACTTGAACGCCTGAAAATGCACGAGGAAGCTTTTTTGTTGAAAGTAATCGGTTCGAAGTTGTATGTGTTTGGTAGTGATAAACGGGGAACGGCATACGGTATTTTGGAAATTTCGCGTATGATTGGTGTTTCTCCATGGGAATGGTGGGCCGATTCCCGTATTGAAACGAAAAAAACATTTTCGCTAAAAAACGGTTTTACTTCTTTTCAGCATCCTTCGGTGAGGCGTCGTGGTATTTTTATTAACGACGAAGACTGGGGGCTAACTCCCTGGAGTTATAAAAACTACGAACCTTCCGACGTAAAGGGGCAAATTGGACCACAAACACATGCCCGAATTTTCGAATTGTTGTTACGTTTACGTGCTAATACATTTTGGCCGGCAATGCACGAGTGTTCCGTGGCATTTTATTTAACACCGGGCAATAAGGAAATGGCAGATAAATATGGTATTTATGTTGGCACATCGCATTGCGAACCAATGGTTTGTAATACCAACGCCGAATGGAAGGTGCGTGGAAACGGAAGCTATAACTATCTTACCAACAGCCGGAATATTCTTCAGTTTTGGGAAAAACGTACCATGCAGTTAGCGAGCTCTGATAATATTTATACGCTGGGTATACGTGGTGTACACGATGGTAAAATGGAAGGTGCCAAAACCGTACAGGAACAAAAAGAGGCTATTCAGCAGATTATTACAGATCAACGTGAAATGATACAACGCATCGTGAATCCGGATCCGGAAAAAGTATCACAGGTTTTTATTCCTTACAAAGAAGTGTTGGATGTTTATAATGCCGGATTAAAGGTGCCCGATGATGTGACACTGATGTGGTGCGATGATAATTATGGGTATATCAATCATTTTCCTACGGTTGCCGAAAGAGCCCGTAAGGGAGGCAATGGTATTTATTATCATTTATCCTATTGGGGTCGTCCGCACGATTATTTGTGGTTATCAACTACACACCCGGCTCAGATATATTATCAACTTACGCAGGCTTACAACAAAGGTGCACGCGAAATGTGGGTTATTAATGTGGGCGATATAAAACCGGCAGAGTATAATCTGGAATTTATTATGGATTTGGCCTGGAATATAGCCAGCATCGAAAACAATGTGGAAGGTTTGAATAAGCATATGAAAAACTGGTTGATACGCGAATTTGGTAATACATATTCTTCTGAAATACTTTCAATTATGAATGAGTATTATCGCTTAGCCTATATCCGTAAGCCTGAGTTTATGGGCAATACACGTACTGAGGAACGCGATCCCGCATATAAATTGGTGAAGGATTTACCCTGGTCCGAATCCCAAATAAGAAACCGTTTGGCTGCTTACGAAAAAATTGAAAAAGAAGTGACTTTAACAGGTGCAAAAATTCCGTCGGAAGCTCGTAATTCGTGGTTTCAGTTAGTGGAATATCCGGTGAAGGCTTCGGCTGCCATGAACCGGAAAATGCTGTATGGGCAGCTGGCTCGTCATTCAAAAGCAAGTTATGATCTAAGCAATAAAGCCTATGATGATATCCAGCATTTGACAGCCCAATACAACACTATAAATAATAGTAAGTGGAGGTATATTATGGATGCTGCGCCACGTGAATTAGCTGTTTTTAAAAAACTCAGCCCTGATACAGCATTATTTCCTTTAAAAGCCGATGTTTTACCAATTGTGTTGTTGAATGGAGCCGATTATAAGTCTTTTACAGGAAGTAAACCGATTGTTACCGGATTGGGATACGAGCGTAAAGCTGCAGTTATAGCCAAAAATTCATCGCTACAGTTCAATTTCAGGAGTAAAAAAGTCACAAAAATACGCGTTGAGGTGGCCATGGTACCCACACACCCTATTGAGAATGAAACACTTCGTTTTATGCTATCGCTTGATAATGGTGCTGAGCAAATAGTGGATATAAAAACCGTGGGAAGGAGCGAAGAATGGAAGGAAAATGTACTTACGAATCAATCGATACGAAAATTTGAACTTAAGTTACCACGAAAAACTACGCACACGCTCACAATAAAGGCACTTGACGAAGGTATAGTGCTGGACCAGATACAAATATTCCGGGTGGCTGACTAATAATTTTATAAATAAATCAGATACGCAATACATGAAAGAATTCTTATTTTCTATCTTCATTCTTACACTTTTTTTTAATCTGAGTGTATTCTCGCAGCGCAAAACCGAAAACCTCGATAGAGGAGTTGTGTCTGTACGTAATAATTCAGGGCTCTATTTTGTAAATTGGCGTTACCTTGTTACCGATCCGGAAAACGTTACATTTAATGTGTATGCAAGATCAGCTGCTACTTCATCATTTTCAAAATTAAACACAACACCGCTTTCTGTTACAAATTATCAATCTACTTCAGGGCAGATAAATAATGGTACGCAGTTGTATGTTACATCGCTTGTAAATGGTGTTGAAAGTACTCCAAGTGCTGTTTTTACTGTAAAAACAACCGGTTTTAATTCTTATCGCAGCGCATTCTTAGATATCACATTCAATCCTGCAAACGACGGCCTGGAGTTACATAAATACAGTACAAAATTTGTGTGGCCGGTGGATTTGGATGGCGATGGAGAATACGATTATGTTGTTGATCGCTTATCGGTAGATGGTGGTAACCATAAAATTCAGGCATATTTACGCAACGGAACTTTGCTTTGGACTGTTGATATGGGCCCCAATGTTAGCATTTGCGAAGGGCAGGACGATATGGTGATTGCTTATGATATGGACTGCGATGGAAAAGGAGATGTAGTAATAAAAAGTAGCGATGGAACAGTATTTGCAAATGGGAAGGGCGTAAATGGCTCAACTTCAACCGATACCGATAATGATGGAATAATCGATTACGGAACACAGAATGTGCGCAACTCGCCCCAGTACATTACGGTAATTGACGGACTTACCGGACTCGAGAAAAATAGCATCGAAATGAAATACCCATCGAACTATACACGTACAAACAAAGCCATCTTTATGGGTGAAGAATATGCAAATTTGAATGGTCATATGTCCATTTTATACCTTGATGGGAAGCATCCGTCTGTTGGCTTTATATATAAAACCCGTACCAGTGCCGATAAATACCACTGGTATTATGCTTCCGCTTACGGTTATAATGCATCCGGTCAGTGGGTAAACTGGTATAACTGGGAACGTGGATATCAGAATGCAGCCGAATTTCATAGTATAAGGGCAGCCGATGTTGATTTTGACGGACGTGATGAATTGCTCGACGGTGGTTATGGTATCAAATACGATGGTTCACTTGCTTTTAGTGCCGGAATCAGCCATGGCGACCGTTTTCGTGTGAGTGATATTGACCCTGACCGACCCGGACTGGAAACATTTGCAATTCAGCAGAATGCTTCAGATATGTTGGGCATGTTGTTGTACGACTCCGGCACCGGAAAAGCCATTAAAAAGTTTTATATGTCGGCAGTTGGTGATGTTGGACGTGGTGAATGTATGGATATTGATTCTACACATTTGGGATATGAGTTTTATTCTACAATGTCCAATATCTACAATGCCAAAGGAAATATTATATACGAAGGTGGTGCACCGTTTCCGAATGAAGGTGTGTGGTGGGATGGCGATTTAGCTCGAGAGGAATTGAATTCACCTGATGGGAATGGTTTTAATGCTGATGTTCGGAAATACGACATTAATACACATGCATATGGTTCACGATTAATTGAATTTGCTAAAATGACCAACTGGCAGGTGAAGTCCGAGTGGGGACGTCGTCCGGCGTTTTTTGGCGATATTGCCGGCGACTGGCGAGAGGAAGTTGTGCTCGAAAAAAAGGGCAGTGCCAGTGTTACTCTGAAAGATGTAAATGGTAATGATTCGATAGTTACAGTGGAAACATGTCCCGGATTTGTGGGTTTTTCTACTGACTATCCTACTTCGCACCGGATTTACTGTTTAATGCAAAATCCGGCATACCGTATGCAGGCCACCACACGTGGATATTATCAGTCGGCCTTTCCGGATTATTACTTAGGTTTTAAAATGTCAATACCACCATTACCTCCTGTAATGTCGGCAAAGCATACCTGGAAGTCTGGTACAGTATTGAATAAAACAAATTCAAACTTTGTGCTACAGGATGAAGTAACACCATCCGTCTTTGCCGATGGCGACGATATACTATTTGATATTTCAGGCGACAATAGTGCGCCAATTCAAATGAATGCAAATCTTTCTCCTTCAAAGATTTATGCGATGAATCCATTGGCTAAAGATTACACCATTTCAGGAAGTGGAGCATTTAGTGGAAATATGGAATTAGTGAAATCGATGTATGGAAATTTTATACTTAATGGGAACCATGCTTTTACCGGAAAAACAACTATACACGAAGGTACATTAACTTTAAACGGAAGTTTTTCCAGTCCGGTAGAAGTTAGGGCAAAAGGAACACTTGCCGGAAATGCAGTGTTAAATGCGCCACTTACTGTGCTTCCTGCTTTGAATATTGAAGGTGGAAGACTTGCTCCGGGGAATGGTCTTGAAGCTTCAAAACTTGGTAAAATTACACTAAATACAAATTTGACACTTACTGGCAAAAGCAATCTTCATTTTGATATCATACCTTCGTCGGTTTATAAAAACGATTCAATACTTGTGAATGGAAATCTAACTGTTTCCGGTGTTAATAACATAGTGGTTAGTACAATAAGTGGCACATTGCCTGCAGGTACATATTCGCTTTTAAAGTGGACAGGTACATTTACCGGTGCGGTTGAGAATTTTAATATTGAGGGCATAAGCGGACTTCCGGTAGTGCTGAAAATTGAAGATAATACGCTTAAACTTGTTGTGAGTTCGGTACGTACTGTCTCAAAAGTGAATTGGACAGGTGCCGAAAGCGATGCATGGGATTTTGTGTCGGGTAATTTTTCACTGAGTTCAGCACCTACCTATTTTGTAACTGGCGATTCAGTACTCGTTGACGATGCTGCAGTAAGTAAAACGATAGTAGTGAACGATGATTTAAGTCCAGCAAATATAAGTTTCGTAAATAATTCAGCCACCATGGTTCTAAAAGGTACTGGTGGAATTGCCGGAACTACCAATCTGGAGAAAACCGGTAGCGGATTATTAAATATTGAAACAGTAAAAAATACATACACCGGAAAAACAATTTTGAACAATGCTCATGTTCAGGTGGCATCGCTCAGCGATGCTGGTGTGGCCGGTTCGCTTGGTATGGCTGCGGTTGCACCTGCCAACCTGAGTATGATTAATTCAAAACTATCGGTGAATGCTGTTACTGCCAATACCAACCGTGGTATGCAAATTACCGGTGTGGATACACTGAACGTAATAAAATCCAATGCAGTAGTTACCGTATCGGGCAATGTGGTAGGTGCCGGAAAACTGGTAAAAGTGGGTCCGGGTCAGTTAAACTTATCGGCATCAACAGCTAATACTTATACGGGAGGTACACATATTGCCGGAGGAACTCTGGCACTTGGCTCGCTTATAATGAACAACAACGGACTTGGCACCGGCGCCATAACGATGGAAAACGGAGCAAAATTAGTGATGTATTACAGTACTGCATATGGTCAAAGTCCTTCGTGGAATCTGGTTATACCCGAAAGTAAAAATGCAACACTTATTACTTCGGGCCGATGTGATATTCGGGGAACCATTTCGGGTGCAGGAACGCTTTATTTTAATGTTCCTTACGTTCGTACTGATTTGGTTGCCGGAGGTGCTGCTTTTACAGGCTATCTGAACGTTACTACCGATGCCGATGGAGGCGATTTCAGACTCACTACTAATACAACAGGATTTCCATTGGCACAAATATATTTGAATAATAAAGTGTATATGGCTGCTTATTCGGCAGTTGGTTCAAGTTCGGCAAATAGTGCAACCGCCGTAAAATTAGGTTCATTGGCCGGAGTGGCTGGTTCAAGTGTTGGAGCAGGTACTTATATCATTGGAACTGATAATCGCGATGCTTTGTATGCAGGAACTTTATTGTCCGGAGCTAACATAACCAAAACAGGTTCCGGAAACTGGATATTGAGTGGAGCCAATCAGATAAATTCGACATTTACTGTGTCGGGTGGTAAACTAACAGTAACTAATACCACCGGTAGTGCAACGGGTACCGGTAGTGTTTCACTGTCAAATGCTATTCTGGCAGGTACAGGTACAATTTCAGGGTCTGTTGTGCTAAATTCCGGAGCCCGATTAGCCCCCGGAATAACTTCAGTTGGTACACTTTCATTCGGCAGTAGTTTGGTGTTACTTACAGGATCGGCTGTTGATGTTGATGTTACAACTATATCGAACGATAATTTCAAGGTTTCAGGAACTCTCTCGCTTCGGGGTACATTAAAAATGAATGCACTAAATACCACATTCAGTGCAGGGAAGAGCTATACTATTTTCACCGCAGGTGCAGTATCGGGTAATTTCGATGCTATCGAACCTGCAGTGCCGGGCACTGGCTTGGTTTGGAATACTTCACGAATTTCAGAGGGTGTTATATCGGTTGATGTGGCAAACGGAGTTGAGGATGTTTTGGGAGCCAATATTCGTATTTATCCAACTTTGGTGCAAAATAGTTGTGTGGTTGAATTGGGTGCACTTACTGGGAAGTCATCTATAGAGCTGATTGATAAAGTGGGTAAAATAATTATGGCAAATACATCAACAGATAATAATCCTTTTACTCTCGATGTAAGCCCGTTGTCGCAGGGAATTTATTTTGTGAGAATTGTGAATAACGGGAATACCTTTCTTCGTAAAATTGTAAAATTATAATTCAAAAAATAATAGTTTGATTGTGAATAAATTAGGGCTTATCATTTTGTGGGTTCTGTGCATACAGTTTGTGTCTGCCAAAACGGTTTTTGTCGCTCCAACCGGAAATGATTCCGATAGCGGAACATTAATACAACCCTTTGCATCGCTAATGAAGGCTCAGCAAATAGCAGAATCAGGCGATACAGTTTTTATCAGAGGAGGTATTTATCGTTTAGCGGCCGATGTTCCCTTTTCAAATTTCAAGGTTAATATTGTAGTGAATCATTTATATAAAAGCGGAGAACAGGGGAAGCCGATTCATTATCTGGCTTATCCCGGTGAACGTCCGGTGTTCGATTTTGGCAATGTTAAACCACTGAACAGGCGTGTAATGGCTTTCCGTGTAACAGGCTCGTGGCTTCACTTAAAAGGGTTCGAAATTACAGGTGTACAGGTGACTATGCAGGGACATACACAATCGGAATGCATTCACAATGAAGGTAGCCATAATATTTACGAAAATTTAGCGATGCATCATTCTCAGGCCATCGGTTTTTACCTGACCGATGGTTCTGATAATCTGATTCTCAACTGCGATGCTTACAATAATTACGATTATACATCCGAAGGTGGACGTGGAGGAAATTCGGATGGTTTTGGTTGCCATCCACAACCTGGCGCAATAAACAATGTGTTTCGCGGATGTCGGGCCTGGTTCAATAGCGACGATGGGTACGACTGCATTCGTGCAGCCGAAACTGTTGTTTTTGATAATTGCTGGGCTATGTACAATGGTTACGATGCCAGTTTTAAAAGTCTGGCCGACGGAAATGGGTTTAAGGCCGGAGGATGGGGGCTTAAAAAGGATGAACGTGTGCCCGCTGTAGTCAAGGGGCATGTTGTTAAAAACTGCATTGCCGTAGGCAACAAGGCATCCGGGTTTTATTCCAACCACCATCCATCGGGAAGTGCCTGGGAGCACAATAAAGCGTTCGAAAATAGCTCAAACTATAATATGCTTAACCGGAATGCCGATTTTACAGCCGATGTTCCCGGGTTTGGACATATACTCAGAAACAATCTATCGTATCGCCCACGAAACAGTCACATTGTGCAGATTGATACAGCACTTTGCACGCTTAGTAATAATTCATTTCAGTGGGACTATGTACTGACCGATGCCAGTTTTATCAGTTTGGACAAAAATGAGTTATTCAAGCCGCGCAAAGTCGATGGCAATTTACCTGATGTGGGTTTTATGGTGTTAAAATAAGGAAGCGTTCCTATTTTTTCTTATCAAGTTGTCCGAATACTTTTTTCAAAATATCGTTAATGCGGGCAGCAGGATTGGTTCGTATTTCTTTTTCCTCGGCTGCTATGCGAACAAATAATGCGTCAAGTGCTTTGTTGGTCACATATTCTTCAATATTCACATTTACAGTTTTCAGTCCGGCAATACTGCCAATGGTGCTCTGAGCCGCTTTGTTGTAATTTGTGGTAAGTAAATTCCAGGTTTCGCTTGTCGATACGCCTGCTACCAGAGCTTTGTCGAGCGACAGTTTTACTTTGGGTGCAAAAGCGCTTTTTAGTTGCGTATATGTTGTTTTGCGCAAATATTCGGTAGCTGCATTGTCGTTACCAAAAAGAATACCGGTTGCATCGCTAATTGACATGGATGTTATGGCATTTTTGAAAATCGGGAGTGCTTCTTTTACTGCATCTTCAGCCGAACGATTGAGCGATACTACTGCTTTATTTACTAATTCTTCTCCACCGGGGATGTATTTTATATTGTCGATTATTGCTTTGGCTTCCTGAGGAAACAAAATTTTCAGCGATTCATTGTTTAAAAATCCATTTTCTTGTCCTAATAGTCCTACCGCACTACTTATGCCAACATTCAACGAACTCTTTAGCCCTGAGATATTATCATTATTGGTAACTACCCCGGGAATTGTTGTGTTAATATTGGGTAGCTGACTGGCTATTTGCATCAGTTCGTTACATCCACTTAAAGTAAGTGTTAATAAAACGAGTGTAAAAACTTTTTTATTCATAATCATCTGTTTATTTGTATATTATCGTTTGGTTTTAATTGTCCATTTCGAAAAATCAACTTTTTTCTCCACTTCATTTTCTATTGAATCGGGTAGCGATGCAAAAAAGTTTATACCGGTTCGTTTTTCAGCTTCATCCACCGTAAGCGCATAAGTCGATAACGGACGCCGGCCGCTTTTGTTTTCCATAATAAATGCAATTGCTTCCCATTTTCCTTTGTGTTGTTGTAGTAAAACTTTGAAAAAGGCAGCAGGTACGGCCACTTTGCTTTTGCCGATAGTCGAATAGTTTTTCGTCACTATAGGGCCACAAACCACATAAATCCGGTTTTTTTCTTGTGCAAGGTCCCTTACCTGTTCTTCTAAATCCTTCCATACGCCCGCATTCAGGTTGTGGTTTTGCGGGCAGATATTCGAAAAGTAAAACGATTCTTTCATCGCTTTTTTACTCCATTTCATATCGGCAGCCGGTGCCATATGGCCTCTGTCCCAGCCCGATTTTTTATAGTCCGATGTGGTTGCTGATAATTTTTCGGGTAATTTCGGATCCGGTACAAAATGGTCGTTACGTTCTTCCATGCCTTTCGTTTCGCTGGCTGTTAACTCATAAGCTACCCAATTGGGTATTTTCCAACCGGGGTTGTAACTAATTGTAAATGCCGTTTGAGTAAGCAACATTTCAGGGCGGTTTGTCAAACGTACAGGTATCTCCACTTTTGGCGAATTGCCCGAAAAAGCAACGGATTGCTGAACGATTATTGCTAAAACAAGCAGCTTGAAAAATTTCATTGCGGATATTTTGTTTAATTATTGAATGTATAGATGCAAAGTTAAGGTAATTATACGAAATCCGCTACTTTTCCATTTCAGACTTTTAAATGCAAACTTCAATAAACTATCTGATTACAAAATCAGGATTATATCTTTACTTATATTTCTACTTCCTTTTTGTATTAATAAATGATAAAAATCGGGGGGGGGGGGGAATTGTGAATTATGTGTTTATTTAATATCTTTGCGTTATGTTTAAGAAATAGAGCGGATGAGATATTCGTTATTTTTTTGGAAAAAGTTTTTTTACAACACATTTAATTAATCCTTTAGCTATTGAATAAAGCATCTGAATGATGTCTTTTTTACTGCATTCCTTTGGGATTACTGCATCTTGCTGTAATAATTACCTTCCCAAAAACAACTACAATTCATCTTATATATTTCTGCGTGTATTGTTTGCATTGCAATCAAAACATTGTACGTGTAAAGCTATAATTGCCGAGTTTGCCTCTCAAAGTAATTATGGTGTAAAAAAGCCTTTGCGCAAGGCTAAACGACGAAAACGAACCGACCAAAGTTTATTTCGTTACTAACGATTGTATTAACCGGAAGTATTATTTAACATTACACAAAGGCAGAAACAAAGATATAAATTCTTATTTAAAATAAGATTACATAAATTGTTTATTTGACTTGTTATAAGTTTAATTAGAATTTAAACTCGAATAAAATAGCAAATCAAATAGATTGATAATAAGACTAATGCGATGTCTTAATTATTACTCCCGAAAAATAACTTTTTATGGGATAATTATTTATTCCTATTTAATCAATTTAAACAAACAATGAATAAATTAATATTTTCACTGACCCTGTTGGCAATTACTCTTGCTTCGTGTGATAGAAATGAAGTAATAAATGAAACAACTATCGAACACTATAATTATTCATCTGAAATTAGTCAAAATAGAGTGTTATTAGCCAAAGCTATAAATGAAGCTATAAATATGAATCCAGATTTAGCCGCAACGATTATTACAGAATGTAATAAAAAAATTGATGGAGATAAAAATGTATTGTGTAAAAACTTATTTGATATACCGTTAAATCATAGTCAAAATATTAAAATCCACACTTTAATAAATGGCAGTTCTCAAATCAAAAAAACGAAATCAGTAACTAATAGCTCCAACTTTGCTAATTCAATAATAAGTAAAGATAGTTTAGTTCAGATTTACTATTATTTAGGCGATTCAGATAGCACATCAACAAGTTATGAGGGTATTGTTGTTATTCCAGAAGATGTTGAAGAGAATGAAAAAAAAGATCTTTTAGTTGTTAAAAATGATGGAACAACTACATTTATTAGAAGTGATGTTGACCCAAATAAGAACTATTTAGTAATTTCAAGAAACGAAAGAGCTAATTTTGATAATTTGCAAAATCAAATTATCAATACTCAGAAGAAAAATAAGGAGGAATTAGTAAATGGTAAAACAATGAGGATAACAAAGGCGTCATTTACTTCAATGGACGCCAAAAGAACATATGAAAGTTGGTGGGGAGGTGAACCAGAAGTTAGGTTAAATATTATCTATGCTTTTTTTGATTCAAGAACTAATACCTTCATGGAGTTACGAAACGCCACATTTATGTATCCGAAATCATGGATTAATAACGGGACATTCAAAAACAAAATAAAATGGAATCAATCTGTAGTAGAGTGTCCATTTTGGTATCAATATGAAAGTTATTACGGAAGACGTTTAGTTTGGACAGAAGAAGATGGAGATACAAAAGAAAAAGAAATTAATCAGGAACATATTGATCCGATAACAAATATTAAAACAGTAATTAAAGTTAAGGTGCCAGCCTCTGACAATGATGATCTAATCTCAGACAATTGGATTGATTATTTTAATACTCAGCCTGGAGAACAACGATGGGGAGCGATAAAATTTGTACTTAGTTTCGAATAGCACAAAAGAGGGTGAAATTAACACCCTCTTTAATTTTTATAATACAACAAATATGATACACAAAATTTTATTTTTACTGCTTTTTTTTACAATGTGCATTAAAACAGGTGCTCAGCAACAATATGTTGGAGTAAGCCTAAATGCAAACATTGAAGGTAATGCCAATCTAAAGCCAGGTTTCGGCATTCTGTATGAAAACCAGTTTTCTAAACATCATGGCTTTGAAATTGAATTAAACTACAAATCAAGAATCGAAAAAACAGGTATTTTGATTTCAAACAACTTTCAGTTGATTGATGTTCAGGAATTTTACCTGTCTATGCCTGTTCTATATAAATTCTATTCTAAAATTGTGAATGTATCTACTGGTATTACTTTTGATTATTTTGTAGATTGGCATAACGATACAAAGCAAGGAAATGATGTTATGACAAGTTATAGTATTGACCCAAAACTATATCTTGGATGGGCATTTAAAGTAAGCAAGCCAATAACACTTTCGTCTAAGTTTGTTTTAGAGCCTGAAATCCATTTTAATCCGATTTTCAATTATGGATATATCTATTATGGAGCTGCTTTACAATTGAAGTATAAACTATAGCGAGTTACAAGAACATGTGTTTTGAGAGTAGTTTCAATATACAATAAAAAGGACGAAGACTTGCATTCAACTAATTGTATATTCTTTGTCTTTTTTACTTCAGAAAAAGCAACGGATTGCTGAACGATTATTGCTAAAACAAGCAGCTTGAAAAATTTCATTGCGGATATTTTGTTTAAATATTAAATGTATAGATGCAAAGTTAAGGTAATATTACAAATAAAAGTAATACTTTTGCGATACAATTGGATGTTTAATATTATTTCGGATTTGGTAAAGTAAATAATTCAAAATCAATCAGGTTTTGGATTATCCTTCAGTGTGAGCTCAAACAATATATTGTTTTGAGCCTTTCTTGTTTCAACTTTACAATTTTCTAAATTAATTTATTTATACATCATGAGTAACGAAAATAATTCGATACACGATTTCGATTTTTCGCTAATATGCGAATATTTCCTTTCCATTCACCGTCAGGGTCCTGGCAGCACTGAAGCCACACTAAAAGCACTAAGTTTTATTGATAATCAGACATCAGAGAGTCATGTATTGGATGTGGGTTGCGGTACCGGAGGTCAAACCATTGATTTGGCACGCCATACTACAAGCCAAATTACAGCCATCGATTTATTCCCTGATTTTGTTGAACGATTCAACCAAAATGCAGCAGAGGCCGGATTATCGCACAGGGTTAAAGCACAGGTTAATTCCATGGATGCTATGCCCTTTGCGCATGAAAGTTTCGACCTGATTTGGTCGGAGGGTGCTATTTATAACATTGGGTTTCAGAAGGGTATTCAGGATTGGAAACAGTATTTGAAACCGGGTGGCTATTTAGCTGTCACAGAGGCTTCGTGGTTTACCAACGAGCGACCGGATGAGATTCACAGGTTTTGGACTGATGCATATCCCGAAATTGATACCATTGCAGCAAAAGTAGCACAGCTGCAAAGCGCCGGATATGTTCCGGTTGCTACATTTGTGTTGCCTGAAGAATGTTGGACAGAACATTTTTATAAACCTCAACAGGAGGCTCAAAAGATGTTTCTGGAAAAACATACCGGTAATAAAACTGCTGAAATGCTGGTTGAAAACGAACGCCGCGAAGCTGAATTATATTCGCGATATAAATCGTATTACGGCTATGTATTCTATATTGCCAAGAAAATGGATGCCTGATTATTTGCCGTTTAAAGCAAAAAATCAGCATCTGTGTTTTGAGAATAGTCTTTAAATACAATAAGTAAAGACGAAGTAAGGCATTCAACTGAATGTGTGTTCTTCGTCTTTTTTTACTTTCGGACTTAAAAGTTTAAATCTGATTATTTGCCTTTTTTACTTTTTTGTAAAGTTCGGAGGCAAATACAAAGTTATTAAGTGCTTCGTTGTCAGCATGGAAAATATCATCCTTTGTACCGTGCCAGGCTTTTTCTCCTTTGTTGAAATAATAAATATTTTCGCCAATTTCCATTACCGAGTTCATATCATGTGAATTTATAATGGTTGTAATGTCGAATTCCTGTGTAATTTCATGTATCAACTGGTCGATAATCAGCGAGGTTTGCGGGTCGAGCCCGGAGTTTGGTTCGTCGCAAAACAGGTATTTGGGTTGCAAAGCAATGGCGCGGGCGATAGCCACACGTTTTTGCATACCGCCACTAATTTCGGAAGGAGCCAGGCCAAATGATTTTTCGGGTAAACTTACGCGCTGCAAACAGAAACGAGCACGTTCCACCATTTCATCCTTCGTGGTTTTGGCAAACATTTCGAGCGGATACAGTACGTTTTCGAGTACCGAAAGCGAATCAAACAGCGCTGAGCCCTGAAAAAGCATACCAACTTCGCGGCGGAGCATCCGGATATCACTCATCCGCATATCAGGTAGGTTTCGCCCATCATATTCAATACGGCCACTGTCGACGCGGTGAAGTCCGATAATGCTTTTCATTAAAACGGTTTTACCCGAGCCGCTGGCGCCGATTATCATGTTTGTTTTACCATTTTCGAACGTAGCCGAAATGTTTTTTAAAACATGATTTCCATCAAAGGATTTATTCAGATTTTTTACTTCAATCATGGCGTTAATTATTAAGCATAAGGTTCGTAATTAACAAATTGAAAAACAAAATAAGTATACTGCTGTTAACAACAGCATTGGTGCTGGCTTTACCAACATCAAGTGCACCACCATAGGCATAATAGCCATAGTAAGCCGCTACCGACGAAATAATAAATGCAAATACAAGTGACTTAACCAACGAGTAAAATACATAATAGGGTATAAATGCATACTGAATACCTAACAAATAATCAGCTGTGGTAATTACATCGGAAAAAACACCAACCAGATATCCGCCTACAAGCCCGACTGCCATACTAAAAATCACCAAAAAAGGCATCATAACTACAAAAGCCGTAATTTTCGGAAAAATGAGGTAATTCGCCGAATTTACTCCCATGATTTCGAGGGCGTCAATTTGCTCAGTAATGCGCATTGTGCCAATTTCAGATGCAATATTGGAGCCGATTTTGCCAGCCAGAATCAAACAAAGTATTGTAGATGAGAACTCAAGTAGCAGGGTGTCGCGTGTTACTAAACCAGTACTGTAAGTTGGTAATAGCGGGTTCTCGGTGTTTAACTTTGTTTGAATTGTCATAATTGCACCGATAAAAACCGATATAATTATTACTATGGGTAAACTTTCGAGTCCTAGTTTTTCCAGTTCTTTCGGAAATTGACGGAAAAACATTTTCCATCGGTCAGGTTTTACAAGTACGCGCTTCATTAACAGGGCGTACTGTCCGGTGTCTTTAAATATATTCATATTTTTATGCTGGAATACGTTTTTATTTCAGAGTGCAAATATACTTATAAGTTACTGAAATATATATATGGGTAAAAAATCAGCCTGCAAATATTGTGTTTGCAGGCTGATGTAAATGCTTTATTTCAGATATTTTTCCAGAAAAGTATCCTGTTCCCAAAGCAAATGGAGAATATTTTCGCGGGCAACATAACTGTGTTGCTCTTTTGGTAAAATAACCATACGAGCCGGTGCTCCAAGTCCTTTCAGTGCCTGAAAGTAGCGTTCGGTTTGTAGTGTAAAAGTACCCGGATTATTGTCGGCTTCGCCATGTACAAGTAACATAGGTGTTTTCATTTTATGAGCCTGCATAAAAGGCGACATTGTGTTGTATACTTCCGGCACATCCCAATAATTGCGTTGTTCGCTCTGGAATCCAAAAGGAGTAAGGGTGCGGTTATAAGCCCCGCTACGTGCAATACCGCAAGCGAACAGATTGCTGTGTGTGAGTAAGTTTGCAGTCATAAATGCTCCGTATGAATGTCCGCCAACAGCTACTTTTTTAGTGTTGATATAGCCAAGGGCGTCTACTGCATCTATCGCAGCTTTTGCGTTTGCGGTCAATTGTTCGATAAATGTATCGTTGGGCTCAGCATTACCTTCGCCTACGATAGGAAATGCGGCATCATCAAGTACGGCATAACCACGGGCAGCCCAGTATACAAACGATCCGTAATAGGGGTAAGTAAATTCGTTCGGGTTCGAAGTTGTTTGCCCGGCACTGTTTTTATCCTTATATTCTGTTGGGTAAGCCCAAATTAGTAAAGGAAGTTTTTCTTTTTTAGCAGTACGGTCGTAGCCGGAAGGCAAATACAATGTGCCCGAAAGTTCCACCCCGTCAGCTCGTTTGTACTTAATAAGTTCCTTGTACACTCCTGCTATTGACTCAAACGGATTTTCGAAATGAGTAACTTTGACAGGCGCAATTCGTTTGTATAAATTTCGGATGTAATAATTAGGGAAATCGGTTTTTGACTGAATCCGCACCAGCACTTCGCCTTTTTTTACATCAATAATATCCTGAATTTCTTCCATTTGGTTAGTTAAAGCCGATTTATATAACCTTTTGGTTTTTAATGTGTTTAAATCAACTTCGTCAATAAATGGAAATTGTCCTTCTTTAGTAAAACCATCGCCCAGGAGGTATGCTTTGTTGTTTTCAATAGTAACCACATAACGACCGTATTGGTTTTTGGCGGTTTCGAAACCTCCGGGATCGGCATAGACATCCTGATAATTACGCTGGTTAAACAGTCGGGCTGTTTTTCCGGGTTCAGCGGGATTTATTATCGATACTTTTACCTGACGTGTATCGTACCATTCTTCGTTTAGAATAGCGGTAGTTTCATTTCCCCAGTTTATGCCTGAATATCGCAGGGTTGTTTTGCATAACTCTACCGGTTTTTTATCAAAAGGAGCTTCCCACATATATACAGCATCACGGTAGCTTACTTCTTTTTTCGGGTCGCCACCATCGAGAGCTTCAGCCCAAACCAATGTGGCCGGAGCGTCGTTTCGCCATGTTAATGAGCGTTTTCCGGTGCGTACAGCCATAAATCCTTTTGGCATAACTTCAGTGAGTGGTATATCGTCAATGGTTTTTAGCATTTTGCCGGTAGCATCGTACAAAGTGTAGGTTTGAGGAAAGCGATTCAATGGTACAATGTACGAGAATGGTTTATGCAAGGTGGTGATAAGCACATAATTGCCATCGGGCGAAATGTTTTCACTTGCATAAATGGCCTTTTTCCCGAAAAGTGCTTTTGAACCATTCAAATCGATTTTATACAATTCGCTGCTGGTAAGCGTTTCAAAATTTGCTTCGTCGGTAGGGTTTTTAAGCATATCCTGATACGTGCGGTTTTGCGATACAGTTCCATCGCTCATTGACACTACCGGGCCGGTTGGCAAATTCTTTTTATTGTCGATAATGGCTGAGCGGTTTGCAGGTATCAATCGTACCAGAATGTGTTTGCTATCAGCAAACCAGGTTACCGGATTGCCTACACAGGCATTCACAGTAGCATCGGTAAGTTTTTTTGCTGTGGCTGTTGTAAAATCGGCCATCCAAAGTTCAGTGCCGTTGGCTACAGTATTTGTAAAGGCAATTTTTGTTTCATCGGGCGACCAGGTAACATTCGCTATTTTCATTCCTGCTTGTAGCCCTTTGAATTCCATTATATTATCGTCCTTTAAATAGCGCATTTTAAGGTCGCTGATAAAACTCATTGAAGAGCTGATATTGGTAACAGGGTTTACGCGTAATCCGGCTAAACTGATTTCTGTTTGATTCAAATCTTCCAAAGTTTTATAAGTTGGACGATAACTCAACAGCATCAATGTTTTTTTTGTGTTCATACTTACAGCTGGCGCACGCTGATAATCGGCCAGTTGTAGAATTTCTTTTGGTGGTATCTGATAGCCCAGATTTTCCTGCGCAGAGATGCTTGTTATACTCATAATTGCAATAACTGATGTAATAATTTTTCGTTTCATAGGTCTTTTTTTTATTCAATATCGGGGGATGAAACTATTTATTTTAATTCTTTTTGTCGGATAATCCGTTCATTTTAAGATAAACGTCTATAAACAGATTTGGTTCGGCACGTTGCAGAAACAGAGGTTCATTTGACTTACATGCCACAGAAGTCTTATCAATATAAAGGCCGGGCACGCCATCGTCGTCTATTGCTTGATATTCCGGTATAGTATCCCTGCGTTTTTGAAGCACCCAATCAAAGATAATACTTGGTTCGTACACTGAATACTTTACGAAATCTTTATTTAAACTACCTTCACCATTGTGCCACGCATCCGCTTTTTTTATTGTTGAAAATTTCACTTTCCTGTTGTTATTAAATCGTCCACCAATCAATTGCTGTGGTATCTTCAAATCGAGCTTCCATTTATAATCCGTGGGTGGAACAATATTAATTACATCGAGCAACGAAAAACCAAACGATGTACAGCTACCTCCTTCATTTTCGTAGCGTGGCCAAAAAGCACCACCATAAAAATCGCAAGCAGCATTTTTTGTGTTAAACTTTTGAGTGTATTTTTCAATAAATGTCAATACACGTTGCATGGCCTCGGTATTTATACGATATTTTATAAAAGCTAATTTACCACGTCGTGCATATACTTCTATCTTGTGGGCCAACTCTTCCTCTGTTTCAATTCTGCCTGTCAGAGTTGCACCTAATATACCATAACCAATTTTCTCTTTTAGTATAAGCTGGGTTTTTTCAGATGTTGAACCCGAAGCCTGTCCTATAAGTATTGGTTTGTCCAATAACGGTGATTCGAGTTTTACAGCCATATGACCCAACAAATAATGATCGGTTAGTCCTATCGTTTTAACATAGCATGTCTTCATGGTTTTATACAGTCTGGCAGGACTACTCCAATCCAGTGGATACATGGTGGGCATAACATATAGTGTTAACTCGTGTGATTCGTTGGGTATGTTTGCTTTGCTATTATTGTTAATGGCAAATAATAGAACAAACAGGATAATTGAAAGTGGACTCGACCTGAGAAAAATCATTGAAATGGCTGTTTACAAAGTAAATCGTTTTTGCAAAAATAGCAAATTTATTTAGCTTTTAATGGTGTTTGAGTGACAAAATAAGCTAATTGAAATCAGAAAGACACCATTTTTGTGAAATTGGTGTCTTTCGGAGTTTATCATTTGTTTTACTTTAACCACTTGTCGAGCCAGCCAATAAATGTACGTTGCCAGAGTACACCGTTTTGAGGTTTCAGTACCCAATGGTTTTCGTCGGGGAAAATCAGCATTTCTGCGGGCACACCTCTCAGTATGGCAGCGTTGAATGCAGCCATGCCCTGCGAGGCAAGGATTCGGTAATCTTTTTCGCCATGTATTACCAGAATTGGAGTATCCCATTTATCTACGAACAAATGCGGAGAGTTAGCATACGATTTTTGCGCCACGGCGTTATCTTTTTCCCAATAAGCTCCACCCAAATCCCAGTTTACGAACCACATTTCTTCAGTTTCAAGGTATTGTTGGGGTAAGTTAAACATACCATCGTGCGCAATAAATGCTTTGAAGCGCTTATCGTGATGTCCGGCTAACCAAAATGCTGAAAATCCGCCATAACTGGCACCTACGCATCCCAGTTTGTCTTTGTTAACGTAGGGCTCTTTCGCTACGTTGTCGATAGCCGAAAGGTAGTCCTTCATGTTTTGTCCGCCATAATCGCCACTGATTTGAGAAAGCCATTCCTGTCCAAAGCCGGGTAGACCACGTCGATTTGGCGCAACAATGATATAGTCGTTGGCAGCCATAATCTGAAAATTCCAACGGTACGACCAAAATTGGCTCACAGGCGATTGAGGGCCACCCTGACAGTATAAAAGAGTAGGGTATTTCTTATTTGGATCAAATTCCGGTGGATAAATAACCCACACAAGCATTTGTTTGTTGTCGGTTGTAGTAACCCATCGTTCTTCCACTTTCCCCATTTTTAGCTGTGCAAGCAATTCTTTATTCTCAAACGAAAGTTCGGTGTCTTTGCCTGTTTTTGGATTCACACTGTACACTTCGTTGGGTTTACTCATACTGTGTTTTAGTGCGATTAATTTATCGCCAGCCGGAACTACGCTTTCATAATCGTGTTGACCTTCGGTAATTTTTACGATAGTATCAGTACCAATATCGGCACGGTAAATTTGCGAAACAGCATGCCATACACTTACAAAATAGATTGATTTGCTATCGGCACTCCATTGTAATCCTTCTGAATTTTGATCGAAGCGGGCCGAAAGATCTTTTTTCTCTCCTGTTTTTACATTCATCAAAAACAGCCTGTTTTTATCCGATTCGCAGCCATCATGTTCCATGCTTTCCCATGCGAGCCAGTTGCCATCGGGCGAAAAGGTGGGGTTAATGTCGTAGCCCATCATTCCTTCGGTTTTGTTTTCGGTTTTGCCGTTTTCGAGGTTGTAAAAGTAGATATCAGAATTGGTCGAAATAGCGTATTCTTTGCCTGTCTTTTTCCGACAGGTATAGGCAATGGTCTTACCATCGGGGCTCCATGCTAATTGTTCGATGCCACCAAATGGTTTCATTGGGCTTTCGAACGGTTCGCCCGCCAATATATCTTTCTCGTTCGATATTTTATTGCCGTCAAATTCAGCCACAAAAGGATGAGGGACGGTTTGTACCCACTCATCCCAGTGTTTATACATAAGGTCGGTTACAATTATTCCACTTGTTTTTGGTAAGTCCGGATGTTTGTCAACAGTTCGTTCGCCATATTTCACATCAGCCACAAAAAGTATTTTTGTTTCGTCGGGCGACAGAACAAAATCGTTAATGCCACCCTCGCGATCGGTTACCTGACGGCGGTCTGAGCCATCGGACTTCATTATCCATACCTGCATACTACCCGATTCGGCCGACAGAAATGCAATGTGTTCGCTATCGTTCATCCACTTGGCAGCACTTTCGCGGGTAGCTGTTGTGGTGATTTGCTGTTTATTACTTCCGTCGGTTTTCATTACAAATAACTCAGAATTTCCTTTGTCCTCAGCTACAGAATAGTAGGATACGGAATACAGAACTTTTTGATTGTCGGGCGACACCTGCAGGCCTCCAATGCGTCCAAATGCCCAAAGTACTTCGGGTGTCATCCTGCCATTTTTTATTTCAGGCTGTTGTTTGCCTATTACAGGCGTTTCTTCTTTAGGTGCACATGCACCGGCTGCTAATACCATAGCAAATAATGTGGTTTTAATTAAATTCGATATCATAATTTATTGGATTGCATTATTACTGATAAAAAATAGAATTTAAGCTGATGAATAGCAAAGGTAATTTTTTTTGAAATAAAATGCAAAATCCGGCCTTAGTGCGAAGTGCAGTTGCGACAAATTGAGTGTTGTAATCTGTTTTGCAAAATGCTTTTTCTGAATTTGTTCGCTTTTGAGTTGTTGTAAACAGAATCAAAATCGCTGTCGTTGATATTGCCAAAGCTATGTTCGCCGTTTTTGTCGAAACAGCAGGGCAGAACTTCTCCTTTTACATTCAATACGCCGCCACTCCATAGTCTGAAACATCTGTTGGGTTGTTTTTGCTTTATGCTGAACGAGCCATCGATATTATTTTTGTAACGGGCATATTTATTTATAGTACTCATTAATTCATCGCACTTCTCGGTTTCGTAAATCTGTGCCGACTTAAATGTGAGCTTGTTTACTTTCAATTCTTTTGCCATTCGTTTTATCTTGTCAATTTCGTGTTCGTTTGTTTTAAAAACCACAAATTGCAATTCCACAAAAGGACTTGTTTTTTTTAATTGCTTTTTCCAATAGTTAATCAGAACAATACTTTGAGTTGCTTTCTCCAGTTTTCCTCCAACCCTGTAAAGTTGGTACACATTTTGTGTAGCTCCGTCAATGGATACAATGATTTTGTCAAGTCCTGATTCTACCAATGATCTGGCCATATCAGAATTAATGGCTTGTCCGTTGGTGGAGGTTGATGTGAATATCTTTGATTGATGTGCTTTTAATATCATTTCAGGTAGGTTTTTATTTAATGTGGGTTCGCCCTGAAAATAAAATATTAAATGAAAAAGGCTGCTTTTTTGTTGATTTAGAAAGGAGTTAAATAGTTTATTTTCAAACAAATGTCCTTTGTGTTTGTTGCTTGCACCCACCGGACATTGCGGACAACTCAATTGACAAAAATCGGCAGGCTCTACCGAGAGAAACAAAGGTAAAGTATTTAAGCTTTTCGTTCGTGTTACCGATGATGTCAG
>RRZU010446024.1_pt1 | contig 31243 bp, 31 predicted proteins | sample 2165561 | NCBI WGS metagenome assembly RRZU01 (sample SAMN10456909, study PRJNA506462) | wastewater metagenome | isolation source: wastewater sludge | place: USA: Moscow, Idaho | reverse complement strand
GCTGTGGCAATGGCTAAACCCAAGGCGTTGACCGTTGAGTTGCTGGTGCCGAGCAATGGGCATAAACCGAGCAGCTGCACCAAGCCTGGGTTGTTTTTCCATAAACCATTGATACTGATTTCACGAAATGACACGCTCATGGCTGACTCTCCGCGGTATTTAAGTGGGCAAATAGCTGGGCATGGTTTTGGTCAAAATACTGCAAGGCTTTATGCACTGCGTTTACGACGGCGCGTGGGGTAATGGTTGCGCCGGCAAACTGATCAAAGTCACCATGGTCTTTTTTCACCGCCCAGCCTTGTTGATTTGGCTGGGTTAGGCTTTTGCCATCAAAGCTTTTAATCCAGGGGCTTTTTGCCAGTTCAATACGGTCGCCCAAGCCTGGGGTTTCTTTGTGCTGTAAGACGCGGACGCCGCTGAGATTGCCCTCTGCAGTAATGCCAATTAACAGCTGGATGCTACCGCTGTACCCATCGGGAGCGCGGGCTTGCAGGATAACCGCTGCAGGCTCACCCTCAGCACTGGCAAGGTAGGCTGGAGTTTCTGTAGTGTGGCCTAGTAACGGCTCATTTAAGTAAATAACATTGTCGAGAAGGGCGTTGTCGTAACTGTGCGCGGGTAAGATTTCGCCCAGAGCGCGAATTTGCGCTTCACGCTCGGCCATGGCAATGCGGCCTTTGGTGGTTTGTTGAGTGATTGCAACCACTGCGACAGTCACGGCGGCAAATACAGCGAGCACCAGACTGTTTTTAAGCATCGAACGGCTGAGTTCAGGCAGCATCTTTACTCTCCTGACTTAAAGCCACGCTTCGCGGCTTGGTGTCCATAGGTGCGTGGACGAGTGAAGTAATCAATGGTTGGTGCGCATAAATTCATCAGTAACACGGCAAAAGCCACGCCGTCTGGATAGCCACCCCAAGCGCGAATAATATAAATTAGTACACCAACGCCGGCGCCAAAAATCAAACGGCCCTGCACACTGGTCGCGCCGCTAACGGGGTCAGTGACGATAAAAAATGCGCCCAGCATAGTCGCGCCGCTCAGTAGGTGAAATAAAGGCGAGCCATGCGAGTCAGAACCGCTGCCGTTCCAAAACAGCACGCTCATAATAAATAGAGCGGCGAGCATGCCGACGGGTGCATGCCAGCTAAAGAGTTTCTTGTGTAATAAATACAGGCCGCCTAATAAGAAAGCCAGGTTCACCCATTCACTGCTGTAGCCAGCGAAGATGCCAAAGGCAGGGTTAGTGCTCCATAACTCTTGAATGGTCAGGCTGTTATTGGTTTTAAGGGCATCAAGGACGGTCGCTTGGCTCCATGCATCGGGAAATGCTTGACCAAAAAACACGTGTTGAAGGCCCTGCATGGCGTCGACGCTGTGCGCTGCCGGCCAAATGGTCATATCCACAGGGAAAGACACTAACACGACAACATAGCCAAGCATGGCTGGGTTAAATGGATTTTGTCCCAGGCCGCCAAAGAGTTGCTTGCCAAATACCACGGCAAAACCTGTGGCAACCGCCACTAACCACCAAGGCGAATAGGGCGGCAGTGCTAGAGCCAGCAGTAAGCCTGTGACAAGTACGCTGCCATCTTTGAGAAAAAACGTCACTGGACGCTGGCGTAATCTGAGAATAGCCGCTTCAAATAGCAGCGCAAAGCTGCAGGCTAAAGCAATATTGAGTAATGGGCCGATGCCATAAAAGTAACTCAGCGCGAAAACACCAGGCACTGTGGCGGCTATCACCAAAAGCATAACCCTCTGAGTGCGATTAGCACCTGTAGCGTGTGGTGAGGTAATGCGGGGCAGCGTCATCGATACTCCAAAATAAGGCTAAAGCACAGTACTAAACGCTGGCTTCTTCGGTTTGATTTAGTTTGGCTAAGTCTTGCTCAGCTTCGGTCAACTCATCTTGCAGAGCAGTTAAAGTCTCAGCGGGAGCTTCACTGCGCTCGGCTTTACGCAGTGCGGCGCGCTTCATGGCAACGGCAATTTTAGCTTTTTTCAGTGCTTGTTCTGCGGCGCTGGGTTCTGCTTTCGCTGTTTTGCCGGTGCTCGCTGTGGTTGTGGCGGCTGGAGTGGCAGCGTTCAATGCTTGCTTGGCTTGTGCTGCAGCGACACGCAGTTGCTCAACCTGCGATTGCAACTCTTCGGTGCCGTGGATTTCGAGCTGCTTTTCAGCTTTGCGTAATGCCACTTGCGCCATGCTGGCAGCAATTTTTAAGCGTTTCACTTCAGCTTCTGCAGCACCAGCCTGAGCATCGTTGGCGGAGCCGGATGTCTGGGCTTGAGCTTCTTTTTTCGCACGCTCGGCTTTGCTGCGGGCTAAACGCTCAGCACGGGCTTGGCGCTCGGCTTCTTTACGCTCTTCCTCTAGGCGTAGACGTTCTTGGCGAAACTCAAAGCGTTCTTTGGCGTGTTCAGCTTTGGCTTGTTTTTGTGCCTGTTCACGAATATCGGCTTTGGCCGAGCGGTAATACTGCACGAGCGGGATGCTCGAGGGGCACACATAAGCACAGGCGCCGCACTCAATGCAGTCAAATAAATTGTGCGCTTGCAGTTGCTCGTGATCCTCGCCAAGCGCATAAAAGTGCAGTTGCTGAGGTAATAAATTTGCTGGGCAGACCTCGGCGCAATCACCGCAACGGATACAAGGCATCGCCGGTGCTGGAGGCGGTAGCTCTGCGGCGCTGGCCGCCAGCAGGCAGTTGGTGGTTTTAATCACCGGTGCCGCCAGTGACGTTAAGGTGAAGCCCATCATGGGGCCACCAAGCACGAGACGGTTGAGCTGTGTCTGTTGCAGGCCGGCAAACTCAAGCAGATCAATGACCGGCGTGCCGATTAAGCACTCGACATTCATCGGGTTTTGTAACGCTTGCCCGGTTAGTGTAGTAATCCGTGAAATAAGTGGTTTACCTGCAATCACGGCATCATGCACGGCCACTACAGTCCCAACGTTTTGGCAGAGAATGCCCAGTTGCGCCGGGAGTTGTGCTGAGGGCACTTCTTGCCCTGTGAGAATTTGAATTAACTGACGCTCGCCACCGGATGGGTAAATGGTTGGAATAGCCACAACATGGTAGTTGCGTCCTGCGTTGGCTTGGCGTACCGAAGCGAGGGCTTCAGGCTTGTTGTCCTCAATGGCAATCAGCACGTGTTCGGGCTGGAGTATGTGCACTAAAATATCAATGCCGAGCATAAGCTGGTCTGCTTTCTCGCGCATCAGCACATCATCTGCGGTGATATAGGGCTCGCACTCAGTGCCATTGATAATCAGCGTGCGGATTGGCTGCTCTGCTCTGGGCGAGAGTTTCACCACCGTTGGAAAGCCTGCTCCACCTAAGCCGCTGATGCCTGCTTGGCGAATTTTTTCCAATAACTCTGCCGCTGTAAAATCAGTGAAGTTGGCCGCGGGCTGCAGCTCGCACCAGGTTTCTAAACCATCGGTATCAATCACAATGGCATCAAGTAATTGCCCTGAAGCGTGGGGGTAGGGCTGCGGGCCAATAAAACTGACAATGCCAGAGCTTGGCGCATGGACTGCAGCGCTAATAAGATTGCTGGAGTCTGCAATCAATTGGCCTTTACGTACGTAGTCGCCAACCTTAACGCAGGCTTGCGCGCTACTGCCCACATGTTGCAGTAAGGGCACAATTAACTGCTTAGCTAAAGGCGCGCTCACGATGGGAGTCTGGTTGGAGAGGGTTTTGCACTCCGGTGGATGGACGCCGCCACGCAAAGGGTGGATAGGCCAACTGCTCATGATAAAGACTCCCGATCGGTAGCAATCAGTGTGCCGGGTGCCAAAGGCTGATCCCATTTCCAAGTTTGTAAGGTGTCGGGCACTGGTAGCATATCAATACAGTCGACTGGGCACGGCTCCACACACAGATCACAGCCGGTACACTCGTCAGCAATGACGGTATGCATTTGCCGGGCTGCGCCTAAAATTGCATCTACGGGGCAGGCTTGAATGCATTTAGTACAGCCAATGCATTCTGCTTCACGAATAAAGGCCACCATTTGTGGTTTTTCACCTTCCACGGCGTCAAGCGGCTCTGGCTCTACATCTAATAGTTCAGCAAGGGCTTGAATCGTCGTTTCACCACCCGGTGGGCATTTATTGATTTTATCGCCGGCGGCAATGGCTTCTGCATAGGGCTTGCAGCCCGGATAGCCACACTGGCCGCACTGGGTTTGCGGCAGTAAAGCATTAATTTGCTCAGCAATAGGATTGCCTTCCACGCGAAAACGCACCGCAGCAAAGCCTAAGATGGCACCGAATATTAAGCTCAACGCCACTAACGCGGCGATTGCGATAAACACCATGCTCATAGTTTGATTAAACCACTAAAGCCCATAAAGGCTAATGACATAAGACCCGCCGTGAGCATGCCAATGGCGGCCCCTTGGAAAGGTTTTGGCACATCGGCAATAGCGATTCGCTCGCGCATGGCGGCAAACAGCACCAGTACTAAAGAAAAACCAATACCTGCAGCAAAGCCATTAACGCTGGCCTGAATAAAAGTGTATTCGCTGCGGTTGGCATTTAAGAGGGCCACACCCAGAACAATACAGTTAGTCGTAATTAAGGGTAGGAAAATACCCAGTACGCGATACAGCATCGGGCTGGTTTTATTCACCACCATTTCTGTGAACTGCACCACCACGGCAATGACCAGAATAAAACTGATCGTGCGTAAAAAATCTAAATCAAAAGGTTTGAGGATGTACTGTTGAACTAAATAACTGCAAATAGATGCCAAGGTCAGGACGAAGGTGGTGGCTAGGGATAAGCCAATGGCGGTCTCAACCTTTTTGGAAACGCCCATAAACGGGCACAGACCAAGGAACTGTACCAACACAAAATTGTTTACCAGTATGGCGCTGACCATAATAAGTAAGAGTTCGCTCATAAAGAATTCTAGGACGTGGCCGTTAAAAGTAAGAGGCTTATTATCGTGCAGGTCGATATAGCGTACAAGTCGGATTTATAGCTTCTTTAAGTCCTTTTAGGTCTAAGGCTATGGTTTATAGGCTGAAATGTGAAAAATAATAGTTTTTGCTAGGTAAATGTGACGTTATGACGCGTGCGAAGTTTGATAGCATACTGCCATTGATGAGTCGGCGAGTAAGTTGGACATGATACGATTGCTGAAAAGCCACGCTCTAAAAATTAACATTGCCAATTGAGAGTGCGCTGCTCGCTGGCAGCGGAGGGGAATACATGCTTAATAAAATCACTTTTAAAGCTCGACTTATCTTGCTAACGGCAATTTCGGTGCTGCTAATTGCATTGGTTGCTGCTGTGGGGCTGATGGGGATTAAAGATTTAAACAAGGCGCTAGAAGATATCTACCAAGAAAATATGGTGCCGATGAAACTGCTGGATAATGTTTTCTCTGATATTAACGGTACTCGAACACAACTACTGCTGGCGTTGCAGCATGCGCCAGACTCGCCATTTTATGATCTGCATGATCATCCTTTGAGTTTACACCTTGATACCATTAAAGAAGGGCAGGCACGGAATCAAGCGGCTTGGCAGGAGCTAGATGCTCTGGGCTTTACGGGTGCTGAGTTGCAGATGTACGAAACTTTAAGAGCACGTGTAAGGGTCTTGCGCCAAGAGTCAGTGGATCTTGTTGTGCAAGCAATTCATGATCGCGACTTTTATCGTGCCAACCAAGTGATTTTAACTAAAGTTAACCCCGCCGTGACTGCAGTGCGTGAGGTTATGGTTGAGTTGTCGAATCACTTAATGGTTGATGCGCAAGAGGCTTATAGCAAGGGTGAACAGCGTTATCAGCAAACGCTCAAGCTCTTTGCCTTTGTCTTAATTATTGGTGGTGGTCTGTTATTGCTGCTGGCCTTGCGGGTTATTCTCAGTATCCAACAGGCGGTTAAACTGCTGCGTGAGGCTTCGGAAAAAATTGCCTCTGGCGATACTACGGTGCGGGTTGCCTACCCTGGTAATGATGAGCTGCGCTCAGTGGCGCAAGCCTTTAATCACATGGGTGAGCGTTTTCAAAGTGCCTTACATGATGTGGGGCGCTCAGCTGAGCAGCTGGCAGCGGCCAGTGAGGAAACCTCAGTGGTGACAGAAAACACCAGTGAGAGCATGCGCAAGCAGCAAAATGAAATCTCTCTAGTGGCCACAGCAATGAATGAAATGCATGCCACAGCCAATGAGGTGGCGCAAAGTGCTAGCTTGGCAGCAGATGCCGCGCACCATGCTGATGAAGAAGCGTTGGTGGGGCGCGATGTTTCCTTGCAAACCATTGAGGCCATTGAAAGCCTAGCATCTGCGGTTGAGCATGCCACTGGTGTGATTGAAGCGCTGGCCAAAGACAGTGAGGAAATCGGCAGTGTGCTGGATGTGATTCGTAGCATTGCCGAGCAGACCAACTTGCTGGCGCTCAACGCTGCTATTGAGGCCGCTCGGGCTGGTGAGGCCGGGCGTGGTTTTGCTGTGGTTGCCGATGAGGTACGAACTTTAGCCTCGCGCACGCAAAACTCCACTGAAGAAATCAACAATATGGTTACGCGCTTACAACGTGGCGCGGTGCAAGCTGTGGAGGCGATGGAGGCTGGGCGCACAGAGGCGCGTGCTGGGGTTGAGCAAACGCTAAAAACCACTGCCTGCTTAGAGTCGATTGTGAAAGCCATTAGCACCATTAATGATATGAACGTGCAAATTGCGAGCGCAGCCGAAGAACAGAGCGCGGTGAGTGAAGAAATTACCCGTTCAGTGGTCGCCATCGACGATTTAACCACTGAGACAACCGATGGTGCGATACAAACGACTGAAGCCAGCCATGAAGTGGCACGTTTAGCCAGTGCTTTACAAGAGCTGCTCGGGCGCTTTAAAACATAACAATAACCAGCACGCCCAAAACGCTAGGGTTGTATTTAAGGTGCTGTTGCCAATGACAGCACCTTAATCTTGAGCGTTTTTTTGATTCTTTAGTCTATTTTTCTATGGTAGATATCCTATATTCACTGCTTTTCTGGGCTGCTGCTTTAGGGTTTAGACCAAGGTAGGCTGTTCCTCAGCGCTACATTCTTTACATTAGCAATCCTGTGTATGCAGTGCAGAAACGGTTCGCTGCTGAGTGTTGGATACGTCTCAGTTTAAGAGCTTGGATGAGTTCAGCAATTTCTTCCGAGTTTTAAAACGAGGAATAGGCAGTAAAGAATCACAATAAATGTATACGTTCAATGCGCGGCGGTAAGCGTTATTGCCCGTGTCCTGCATGTAAGTGATAACAATAAAATACACTCAAAATAGCGCAGCTATACGCATGCTCGATTGAGTAGGAGAAGTTAAATGCAAGATACAATTGTTGAGAAGGTGCTTAAGCACCCAAAGTATGCGGAGCTAGTACGGCGTCGAACCCGGGTGAGTATGATTTTTTTTGCGGTAGCTTTGGCTATTTACTCAGGGTTTATTTTAACTCTGGCGTATTTACCTGAAGTCTTCGCGCAACCTCTAGGTCCAGGCTGGACCATGAGTGTGGGTGTTTTTACCGGGATTCTGGTGGTCTTTAGTGCGGTTATTATGATCGCTTTATACACCTACTTCTCGAATAAAATATTCGACCCACTCTTGAGTGCGATTATGAGGGACGTGGAATGAAAAAGTTTCTTTTAAGCACAGCTTTGCTTTCCATGTTTGCTCAGCCAGCTTTTGCTGCTACAGGGCAAGCCAATACCTCGGCAATTGTTATGTTTTTGGTGTTTATCGCCGGAACCATGGTGATTACTTGGTGGGCTGCACGTAAAACTCAAACCACTTCAGACTTCTATACTGCTGGTGGTGGTATTTCTGGTTTCCAGAATGGCTTGGCCATTGCCGGTGACTATATTTCTGCGGCGTCCTTCTTGGGTATTGCCGGTATGGTGTATGTCAGTGGTTTTGACGGCATCATTTATGCGATTGGCTTCCTCTTTGGTTGGCCGGTGGTGATGTTCTTAGTTGCTGAGCGTTTGCGTAACCTTGGACGCTTTAACTTTGCTGACGTAACTGCGTTCCGTTTAGAGCAAACACCAATGCGTGTTCTAGCGGCCAGTGCTTCACTGCTAATTATTGCTCTGTACCTGATCGCGCAAATGGTTGGTGCGGGTAAGTTGATCGTGTTGCTGTTTGGCATCGAGTACAACTATGCCGTGGTTATCATTGGTACGCTAATGATGATTTATGTGTTCTTTGGCGGTATGACTGCAACCACATGGGTACAAATCATTAAAGCAGTATTGATGCTTGCCGGTGGTACCTTGTTAGCAGGGCTGGTACTCATGGCCTTTAACTGGAACCCAGATACTATGCTGGCTGAAGCAGTTAAAGTGCATCCGTCTGGATCAGAGTTGATGGCGCCTGGTGCTGCAGTAAGTAGCAACCCATTGAACGCACTGTCACTTGGTTTGGCTCTAGCCTTTGGTACAGCAGGTTTGCCACATATTCTGATGCGCTTCTTCACTGTATCCAGTGCTCAAGATGCTCGTAAATCAGTAATTTGGGCCAGTAGCTTTATCGGTTACTTCTACTTGCTGACCTTTATCATTGGCTTTGGTGCGATTGCCTTGCTGGTTCGTCACCCTGAGTACTTTAATGGCTTGATGGCTGATAACAGCAACATGTTAACCACGCTGATTGGTGGTACCAACATGGCTGCGGTGCACTTGGCTAACGCTGTTGGTGGTAGCTTGCTGCTAGGCTTCTTGGCTGCGGTAACTTTCGCAACCATCGTTGCGGTAGTGGCCGGTCTAGCTCTAGCAGGTGCTGCGGCGATTGCTCACGACTTGTACGCCAACGTTATTGCTCGTGGTCGTTCAACTGAAAAACAAGAAATGCGTATTTCTAAGATTTCCACGCTGGTGCTGGGTGTCTTGGCAGTATTGCTGGGTATTGTTTTCGAACAGCAGAACGTAGCCTTCATGGTTGGTTTAGCCTTCGCCATTGCCGCAAGTGCTAACTTCCCAGTGTTGGTGCTGTCGATCTCTTGGCGCGGATGTACGACTCGTGGCGCAACCATCGGTGGTTTCTTAGGTCTAGCCTTTGCCACCCTGTGGGTTGTTCTGAGTAGCACAGTTTGGGTTGACGTATTTGGTAACGCGGAAGCAATCACACCGTTCCCGAACCCAGGTATCTTCTCGATTCCATTGGCGTTCTTTACGATCTGGTTCTTCTCAGTTACTGATAAGAGTGCCCGTGCAGATAAAGAGCGTGATGCATTTACTGCACTGACTGTACGCAGTCAGACAGGTATCGGTCGCTCTGGTGCACAGGATCACTAAGTGAGACTGTTTAACGGTTAACTCAATCGTTACGCTAAAAATACCCCGACTGGTTCGGGGTATTTTTTTGTGGTTAGAAAAGTTATGAGCATTGGTTAAGATCGGTCAATCAAGTTTAAAAGTATGAGCTGTCGTTTTAAAATAACAATTAACGCTAATGATAATGATTGCTATTTGTATGGCGGTTTGTTAAATTTGCTTGCACACAAAACCTCACTAAGGGCAAAGCATGAAAAATTTAATCAAGGGTGCAGTACTAGCGGTTAGCTTGGCAGTTGCAGGGGTTGCCGTTGCCGATGCTGAACGTCCAGATCACTTTAAAGGCGTGGCATCACCTGACCTGCAAACTGCAGTAGCAAACTTTTCTGAGTACAATAATCGTCTTGAAACAGCACTGGCTGCTGAGTTGACCAATGAAAACCTGCAGGCTATCCATGAGCTGACCTACACTTTAGAAAATGCTCTGGAAAAAATTAACAGCGAGCTAGAAGAGCTGGCTGAAACATTAGAAGAGGTGCATATCGCCTCAGAAACCTACAAGCGTGATGACTTGCAGAAAGTTGCGCCGGTTTACTTAGAAACCGCACGTATCATCGTTAAGTAATGACTGCGCAGCCTCCGCTTTATACGACATAAGACGGAGGAACTGTTGTCGCAGGGTGTTTTAATCTAGGTATACTTAGTCTGCTCACGATTAGCTTGGAGACTTCGTAACCATGTATGAACAGCACCGCTTTGGAATGCAGCTCACGCAATTATCCCGTGCGTGGCGTGCTGAATTGGATAGGCGCTTAGCTGAGCTTGGACTGTCTCAGGCACGCTGGTTAGTATTACTGCACTTGGCGCGGGACAAGGTGCTACCCACGCAAGGTGAGTTGGCCTGCAGTGTTGGTGTTGAAAATCCCACCTTAGCTCGATTGCTAGATGCCTTAGAGGCGCAGCAGCTCATCGAGCGACAAACAGATGAGCAGGATCGTCGGGTTAAAAAAATTGCCCTGACCGACGCGGCAATCCCCTTAATTGCAGAAATCGAAGTGATTGCCACTGGATTACGCCGAGAAATTTTCGCGGGTTTGACTGAGCAAGACATTCAAACCTGTCAGCAAATACATGCGCAAATGTTGGCAAATTTAGAAAAGAATACATGAAACGAGATCTTGCCAGTTTAAACGCACGTTTTGGCGCCCTGTACCGTGTCTGGTTATTAGGTGTACTGATGTTGGGCAGCATGGTAATGGTGTTGTCCTCGACCAGCATTAACGTGGCACTCCCAGCCATTATGGATGAGTTTAGTATGGGTCGGCCACTGGCGCAGTGGTTGGCAACGGGCTTTCTCGCGGCAATGACCGCAGGCTTATTGCTGGCAGCTTGGGCGCAGGCTAAGTTTGGCTCACGCTTAACAGTGCAGTTCAGTATCGGTTTGTTTGTTGTATGCTCAGTGCTGGCGATGATGGCCACCGCGGGTTGGCAACTGATTATCTTGCGTATTTTGCAAGGGGGCTCTGCGGGCATTATTCAGCCATTAGCAACAGTGCTTATTTTTCGCGTGTATGCCGGCGGTGGGCGTGGCGCAGCTTTAGGTATGTACGGCCTTGGCTTAATGATTGCACCGAGTATTGGGCCGACAGTGGGTGGTTATTTAGTCGATCATTTTGGTTGGATGTCTGCGTTCTGGTTACCTTTACCCGTATGTTTTGTGTTGATGCTAGCGGGGCATTGGCTCCTACCTGATGAGCGAAATCCCAACTCGAGACGCTTGGATGTGCTGTCTTTTGTCATGCTGACGACCGCCATCTTTGCTGGTCTTGCGGCTATTTCTGAAGGGCCACGGTATGCCTGGGGTGACTGGCGCGTTGTGACACTTGCGCTGATTACTGCGGTCTGTGCAGTGGTGTTTTTTATTCGCACGCTGCGCAGTAAAAAGCCCATTTTGCATTTGCGCTTATGGCGTTTGGCTGCTTTTCGACGTGCCAGCTGGGTAGCCTTGGCGTTAGGCTTAGGTCTGTATGGCTCGACCTATTTAATCCCGTTATTTCTGCAAACTATCAACGGCTACAGCGCTGGTGACGCTGGGGTGTTGTTATTGCCGGCGGGTATTTTGCTTGGCTTGGCTTCCTTTGCGAGCGGCTGGCTGTGTGACCGCATCGCTATTGTTTGGCTGTTGTGCGCAGGCTTATTTCTCTTTGCCTTGTCAGCTGTGTGGTATGGCATTTGGGGGGCTAGCAGCGGTTTTTTATGGTTGTGTGTGATTGCCAGCTTAGGGCGCATGGGTATTGGCTTGATTATGCCCGCGTTGAGCATGGCTTCTTTGGACAGTCTCACTGTCGATGAGTTGCCCTATGGTGCTGGCGCTGTGACCTTTGTGCGGCAGTTGGGTGGGGCTTTTGGGATTAACTTATTAACCGTGTATCTAGAGTGGCAATATAAGTCGTTGGGCGGTGACTTTGTGGCCGAAACTCTGGCGTTTGAGCGTACTTTTATCGTGCTGGGCTTGGCTTTTCTACTGGCGTTATGGCCTGCGTGGCGCCTACGCAAGCTACCCAAACCGAGTAAAAAATCAGCGGTTTAATCTGCTTTGGTTATAAGGCTACTTAAACAGCGGGCCTGACTTGGTGTTTAAGCCTTTGGCAAGGCGATCGTAGAGCACGACATTAACGGTTGCCGCCAAGTTCATGCAGCCGTTGGTGGGGATATACACCACGTCCTCACACCAATCTCGAATCTCTTTATCCAGCGAGCCATCTTCTGGGCCGAAGATATATAAAGCACGGTCGGGGTGGGTGTACTCAGGCAAGGGGCGTGCGCCCTCCACCAGCTCAATGGCTACTGGAGTGCAGCCCAGCGGTAGAATCTTGCGCAGGTCATCAATGTTGATCAAGGGCACATCTTGGTGCACTTTTTTGGTGTCGGTTATAAAGTCTTTAGCGCGGTCATAACGCACACCGGTATAAAACACGCTATTGACGCCATAGCAGCCGGCGGCACGCATAATTGAGCCAACATTGGTTGGTGATTTTGGGTTGCTCAAGGCGATACAGCTGTAACGGCGGTTGGCCACGGACGTGTACTCTCAGGTTGTGTGCAGCCAAGCCTTGGAGCTTTGCTCAGTGTCTAAGGCGCAGTTGCGAATAAATAAAAAGGCCGAGAACTGAGTCTCGGCCTCGATGCTGTTTAGCGGTCGTTGCTGTTGGGTTTATTCAATCTCAACGGCTAAGCTGTCAGCGATCTTTTTCTGCCATAGAGCAGGACCAGTGATATGTACTGACTCGCCTGAGGTATCCACCGCAACGGTTACCGGCATATCCACTACATCAAACTCGTAGATGGCTTCCATACCCAGTTCAGGGAAGGCGGCAACCCGTGATTTCTTAATGGCTTGTGCGACTAGGTAAGCTGCACCGCCGACTGCCATCAGGTAGACCGCTTTATTGTCTTTAATAGCTTCAATGGCAATAGGCCCGCGCTCAGATTTACCAATCATGCCCAGCAAGCCTGTGCTTTCAAGGATTTGACGGGTGAATTTGTCCATCCGTGTAGCAGTGGTGGGGCCGGCCGGTCCGACCACTTCATCGCCGACTGGGTCAACAGGGCCCACGTAGTAGATAAAGCGACCTTTGAGGTCCACTGGTAGCTCTTCACCATTGTTGAGCATATCCACCATACGCTTGTGCGCCGCATCACGGCCGGTAAACATTTTACCGTTGAGCAGGACTGTTTCACCGGGCTTCCAGCTTTGCACTTCTTCTGGGGTCAAAGTATCTAGATTGACCCGGCGTGCGGAAGGACCTGCTTCCCAAACGATATCCGGGAAGGCATCCAAAGATGGCGCTTCAAGTACTGCCGGACCTGAGCCATCGAGGGTAAAGTTAGCGTGACGGGTGGCGGCGCAGTTAGGGATCATGCACACCGGTAAAGAGGCTGCGTGGGTTGGGTAGTCCATGATTTTTACATCAAGTACGGTGGTGAGACCGCCCAAGCCTTGAGCGCCAATACCCAGTTGGTTGACCTTCTCAAACAGTTCTAAGCGGATTTCTTCTACACGGTTTTGTGCGCCACGGGCTTGCAGTTCATGGATATCAATGGATTCCATCAGCACTTCTTTGGCCATCACCGCAGCTTTCTCTGCAGTACCGCCAATACCAATGCCGAGCATGCCTGGTGGACACCAGCCCGCCCCCATTTTTGGCACTGTCTCTAACACCCAGTCAACGATGGAGTCGGACGGGTTGAGCATGGCCATTTGCGCTTTGTTTTCTGAACCGCCACCTTTGGCAGCAATATCAAATTCAACGGTGTTACCCGGCACGATAGAGTAGTGAATAACGGCTGGGGTGTTGTCTTTGGTGTTGCGACGCGCACCGGCTGGGTCAGCCAAAATTGAAGCGCGCAAAACGTTTTCGGGTAACTGGTAAGCACGGCGCACGCCTTCGTTGATCATGTCATCGAGGCTCATGGTCGCGCCATCCCAGCGTACATCCATGCCCACACGGACGAACACGGTGACAATACCGGTGTCCTGGCACAATGGACGGTGGCCAGTGGCGCTCATGCGGGAGTTAATCAAAATCTGCGCCATGGCATCTTTAGCTGAGGCTGACTCTTCGCGTAAATAGGCCTCATGCATGGCTTCAATAAAGTCGAGCGGGTGGTAATAAGAAATAAACTGCAAGGCGTCAGCAACGCTTTGGATCAAATCATCTTGCTTAATAACGGTCATGAAACGCTCCTCTAGTGTGAAGGGAACATCAAGTGCTTTTAACGAGCAGACTCGGTGTAGATGAGCAGGCAGTGGGTACGCTAAAGAGACTTAACGCACAGTGCAGGCGCTTGAATTAAGCGACCAAGTATAGCGCGCATCACCAGTGTTCGCCCAGTGGCGCGCTATCGACTATGGTGGCAAGTGGCTTTTTAGCTGTTTGGCTTTGACTGCTCGGCGTTGATTATCTGGGTTAGGAGTTGGTCTTTGTCTTGCCAAAGTTGATTGACCCAGTCTTGGAATTGGGCGCGGTACTGCATGTTTTGATCGTAGCTTTGGCCAATGAATTGCTCTGGGATGGGTAGCACCTCGACCCGCATCACAATGCGCTGAATTTTTCCGCTGAGCAGGTCCCATAGTCCGGGTTTACCCTGCGGGTAATACAGGGTGACATTGACTAGACCGTGCAGTTGCTCGCCCATCGCATCCAACACAAAAGCAATGCCGCCAGCCTTGGGTTTTAACAAGTGCTGAAAAGGAGAGTTCTGTTGCTGGTGTTTTTCTGGGGTGAAGCGTGTGCCTTCTAAGAAGTTAAAGACCGAGACTGGATTGGTTTTATAACGCTCACAGGCTTTGCGTGTGGTGATAAGGTCTTGGCCTTGTTTTTCTGGGTGCTTAGCAAGGTAGGCTTTGCTGTAGCGTTTCATGAAAGGAAACTCCAGTGCCCACCAGCACAAGCCAATCACCGGCACCCAAATCAGTTCTTTTTTTAAGAAAAATTTGAGGAAGGGTAGGCGGCGGTTAAATTGATATTGCAGGGCGAGAATATCCACCCAGCTTTGGTGGTTGCTGGTTACGAGCCATGAATGGGTTAGGTCAAGTTGCTCTAACCCTTCAACATCCCATTCGATGGGCTGTACGAGGCGCATCCAGAACGAGTTCACCGCAATCCATGATTCGGCAATCCAGTGCATGGCAAAGCGTAAGGCGCGCTGAATGGGAGCAAAAGGTAAAATCAGCTTTAATAAAGCCAAGGCAAACAATGGCCAGCACCAAAATAGAGTATTGAGTGCCAAAATTGATGAAGCAATTATGCCTCGTACTAAGGACGGAAGAACGTGCAGCATAAAAGCAATACCTCAGGATAATGCGCTCAGCGCGGCATAAACATATGATTTTATCCGAGTATGGTTATCGTTTCAGTGCTGAAGTGCAAGCATTGCATGAGACTTAAGAGTCACTGAGCAGGACGCAACAGTGACTCTTAATGCCGGTCTTGCTTAAGGCATATTCGCCGCTTGAATCGCAGTTAAAGCAATGGTGAAGACAATGTCGTCTACCAAAGCACCGCGGGATAGATCGTTGACTGGCTTGCGCAAGCCTTGCAGCATGGGACCAACGCTGATGACGTTAGCACTGCGCTGTACGGCTTTGTAAGTGGTGTTACCGGTGTTTAGATCAGGGAAAATAAACACAGTGGCGCGACCTGCAACTAAGCTGTCCGGTGCTTTTGAGCGGCCTACGCTTTCAATGCTGGCAGCATCGTATTGCAGTGGACCGTCGATTGGTATATCCGGATTACGCTCTTGCGCGATGCGTGTTGCTTCGCGAACTTTTTCTACTTCAGCACCGGTACCTGAGTCACCGGTTGAGTAGCTGATCATCGCAACACGGGGGTCAATACCAAAGGCTTGCGCCGATTCGGCACTCTGCAAAGCAATTTCAGCCAGTTGTGTGGCATTGGGATCAGGGTTCACTGCGCAGTCACCGTACACCAGCACTTGGTCAGGCAGCAGCATAAAGAATACTGACGAGACCAAGTTGTAGCCTGGCGCAGTTTTAATCAATTGCAGAGCAGGGCGGATGGTGCTGGCCGTGGTATGCACAGCGCCAGAAACTAAACCGTCAACTTCATCTTCTGCCAGCATCATAGTGGCTAGCACCACAGTATCTTCCAATTGCACATTGGCCAGTTGCGGGGTTAAGCCTTTGTCTTTACGCAGCTCTACCATAGGCGCGATAAAGCGCTGGCGAATGCTATCTGGGTCGATAATTTCTAAGTCAGCTGGCAAGTCAATGCCTTGTGCTTTAGCAATCGCGTGTACTTCATCAGGCTTAGCAATCAGCACGCAACGGGCGATGCCACGTTTTTGGCAAATTGCCGCCGCTTGAATGGTGCGCGGCTCATTACCCTCAGGTAGAACAATGCGCTTGTTGGCCGCTTGAGCGCGTTTAACCAATTGATGGCGAAACGCTGGCGGTGATAACAACAATTGGCGTGTGGTTTTGCAGCGCGCGGCGAGCCAGTCTTGGTCCAGGTGGCCGGCAATGTAGTCGGTCACTGCTTTGGCCCGCTCGGTATCGCTGATTGGAATACCTTTGTATAAACGGGTTAGGTTGTAAGCGGTATCGTAAGAGCCAGTGGGTACGCTCATAACCGGTAAGCCGCCTTTAAGGGCGCGCTCACCAATATCCATAATGCTGGGGTTGGGCGTTAGGTCACCGGTCAATAATAAACCGGCCAATAACACTCCGTTCATTTCCGCCAAGCTGGTGGCTAAAATAATATCGTCACGGTCACCCGGGCACACCACTAACACACCAGGCTGCAGTAAAGGCACAATATTGGCCACGGTGCGTGAGCAAAGAATGACTTTTTGGACGCGACGCTGCTCAATATCACCGGCATTGTGCACTTTAGCTTTGATCAGCTCAGCGAAGTCGCTGGTGCGGGCATTGTTGAGTTCTTCTTTGGCTGCAATACAGCCAATGAGGTGCAGATCGCCTTTGCGCAGTGCCGGTAGGTGGCTTTTTAAACGCTCAATAAAGCCGGCAATTGGCGCGTCATTTACTTTGTTAATAATAACGCCAAGTACTTTTGGATCCTTGGTGCCACCAAACAGCTGTGCTTGCATTTCAATGCGGTCGGACAGCTCGTTAAGGTCATCGCTGGTGGGGGCACTGACTAAAATCACTTCAGCATCAAGGGTTTTAGCTAAATAGGCGTTGATCCGCTCAGCGTAGTTGGCTTGGCGTGAGGGGGTCATGCCCTCAACAATAATAATGTCGTACTCAGCTTGAATTTGCTGATGCATGCTGACAATTTCTTCCATCAGCTCATCGAGCTGGCCGTTACCAATCAAGCGTTCAACATAAGCTAAAGACAAGGCTTTGGGCTGGCGAATGCCGTGCGCTGCTTCCATTAAGGCGCTGGAGCGTTCGGGGCCGGTGTCACCGGAATGCGGCTGAGCGATGGGTTTAAAGAAACCAACTTTTAAGCCAGAGCGTAAAAGACTTTGAACAACACCGAGGCTAATCGAGGATAAGCCAACGCCAAACCCAGTTGGCGCAAGTAAAAATGTATGCATGAATCAAACGTCCTGTATTAAGCGTGAGCGTCGATTAAAGCCAGAGTTTCAATAGCAATCTGGCGTTCTTCGTTGGTTGGGATAACCAATACGCGCGGGTGGTTTTCGGCACTGATGATACCGCCTTCGCCGCGCACACACTTCTGGTTGGCAGCTTCGTCCAGCTTAAAGTTGAATAGGCGCATGTAGTCGAGGGTTTTGCTGCGCACTAAGCTGGCATTTTCACCAATGCCGCCAGTGAAAATAAGGCCGTCAAGCCGTGGTAAAGCGCAGGCCATACCGGCTAAAGACTTCGCTAAGCGGTAGCAGAAAACTTCAATAGCCAGAGTGGCGCGCTCATCACCTTTTTCTCGCGCTTCGATTAAGGTGCGCATATCGTTGGATAAGCCCGACAGACCCAATAGGCCACTTTCTTTGGTTAATACGGTTTCAATGCGCTGGGTGTCCCAACCTAAAGTACGGGCTAGGTGGTTGTGCAAGCTTGGGTCAACATCGCCACTGCGGGTGCCCATCACTAAGCCTTCCAGTGGTGTTAAGCCCATGCTGGTGTCTAAACTTTCACCGTTGACTACTGCAGCAGTGGAGCAGCCGTTGCCTAAGTGGGCGGTGAGCCAGCAGCTATCTTCTACAGGCAAGCCCGTCATGACGGCAGCTTTACGGCTGACATACATATGACTGGTGCCGTGGAAACCATAACGGCGCACGTTGTGGTCAGTGTATAAATGCTCTGGTACCGCATAGCGGTAAGCATGGGCAGGCATGGTTTGGTGGAATGCGGTATCAAACACAGCCACCTGGGTGAGCTCTGGATACAGCGCCATAGCCGCTTCAATACCAATTAAGCCAGCTGGGTTGTGCAAGGGTGCCAGTACCGCAGCGCGGCGAATCACATCAATAACTTCGCGGTTTAATGCTGAGGCTTCAGTAAAGTGCGCACCGCCATGCACCACACGGTGACCAATGCCAGTCAGCTTTCCTTGGCTGGCTTTTTGTACTAAAGGTAATAAGCGCTCGAAGGCTTCTTTATGGTCTGCGCCATGCAGCTGTGCAACATGTTTTTCATCACCTAACTGCCAGTTCAATACAGCATCGCTGCTGCCTAAGCGCTCGGCTAAGCCTTGGATTGGAAATTGCTCGCTGTCTTCATTGACTAAAGCAAATTTAATTGACGAGCTGCCGCTATTAATAACCAGTACATTTCGAGACGACATTGGTAATCCTTGTGATACAGAAGTAAGAGTTGGATGCGACCGAATACTGATATTTATAAAGGCCGGATCATTTATAAGGTTTCCCAATCTTCATGGCGGCATAAGGTTAGGTCAAGTCTGCATTGGTCTATTTATTCTAAAGTCGCATTACGTCGCATGAGTAGGTAAACTTTCGCTTACATTCATTCTGATAAAGGTTTTTATTTTATGCTGATCGCCGACCAACACGTTGTCGCCATTGACTATACGCTTACAAACGAAGCTGGCGAAGTGATTGACAGTTCTGCAGGTGCAGAGCCGTTGGTTTATTTGCATGGCGCAGGCAATATTATTGCTGGTTTAGAAAACGCATTGACCGGCAAAGCTGTCGGCGATGAGCTGGAAGTCAGTATCGAGCCGCAAGACGCTTACGGTGAGTACAGTGCTGAGCTGATCTCTACTATCGGTCGTGAAATGTTTGAAGGCGTTGATGAGCTGCAAGTGGGTATGCAGTTTCATGCTTCAGCACCCGATGGTGGCATGCAGATTGTAACAATTCGCGATATTGATGGTGACGAAGTGACCATTGATGGCAATCACCCGCTAGCCGGCCAGCAGCTTAACTTTAAAGTTAAGATTGCAACGGTCCGCGCTGCCAGCGAAGAAGAAATTGCGCACGGCCATGTGCACGGTGAAGGTGGACACCAACACTGATTGCTAAACTGAGTGCAAATACCCAATAAAGGCACTTTTAAGTGCCTTTATTGTTTTCAGCTGCGGCAAAATGGCGCACAGTTCTGTGCAATGGCAGTGTTTCTCTATTGGGTGTCAGCCCTGACAGTGCTATATTGCCCCGTTGGTTACAGACGCAATGTTATGTGGGTGCCTCATGTTCCAACAAACTAATCTTATTTAGCGGGAGTTTAAATGTCAGTTGACGATGCTTTCGCCGTAGAGCTTAAAGGTCTGGTCTTTCGCCGCGGCTCACGAAAGATATTCAACAATGTCGATATCAGTTTTCCGCGCGGTAAGGTCACCGGGGTTATGGGACCGTCTGGTTGCGGTAAGACGACACTGTTGCGTTTAATGGCCGCTCAACTTAAGCCTGAACAAGGTGAGGTTTGGGTTAACGGACAAAACTTACCTGATTTGTCGCGCAGTGATTTATTTGATATGCGCAAACAGTTTGGTGTGCTTTTTCAAAGTGGTGCGCTATTTACTGATTTGAATGTGTTTGAGAACGTTGCTTTCCCGCTTCGGGTGCACACCCAACTGCCAGATGAAATGATTCGCGACATTGTCTTGATGAAACTGCAGGCGGTGGGTTTACGTGGCGCCGTTGATTTGATGCCCGATGAGCTATCTGGTGGTATGAAACGTCGCGTAGCTTTGGCGCGTGCGATTGCTTTGGATCCAGATATTTTGTTGTATGACGAACCTTTTGTGGGGCAAGACCCAATCGCTAAAGGCGTCTTGGTGCGTTTAATTCGTTTGCTCAATGACGCTTTAGGCATTACCAGCGTGGTTGTGTCCCATGACTTGGTAGAAACCGCCAGTATTGCTGATTACCTCTATGTGATTGGTGACGGTGAGGTGTTAGGGCAGGGTACGCCAGATGAGTTAATGAACTCAGACAACCCACGTATTTTGCAATTTATGCAGGGTATTCCCGATGGCCCAGTGCCATTTCACTTCGCTGCACCGAACTACAGTGATGACTTATTAGGAGGTCGATAAATGTCGCGTAAGACGTTACTGGACCGCCTTGCTCTATTTGGACGTTCTGGTTTAGATATTATCCAGGCCATGGGGCGCTCGCTCGTGTTTCTCTGGAACGTGCTGCTAGGGCGCAGTGGTGCGGGTACCGGTTGGCATTTGCTAATCAAACAGCTGTACTCGGTGGGTGTGCTCTCACTGGCAATTATTATTGTTTCAGGCCTATTTATCGGCATGGTACTGGCGCTGCAGGGCTATAGCATTTTAGTGGACTTTGGTTCTGAGCAGGCCGTTGGGCAAATGGTTGCGCTGACGTTATTGCGTGAACTGGGCCCCGTAGTGACAGCTTTATTGTTTGCCGGTCGGGCTGGCTCCGCTTTAACTGCGGAAATCGGCAATATGAAATCCACGGAGCAGCTCTCCAGTTTGGAAATGATTGGGGTGGACCCGCTTAAATACATTATTGCACCACGCCTCTGGGCTGGGTTTATCTCTATGCCGTTATTGGCCGCGATCTTTTCCGTGGTTGGTATTTGGGGTGGGGCAATGGTGGCTGTGGACTGGCTGGGCGTTTATGAGGGCTCGTACTGGGGCAATATGGTCAGCAGCGTAGATTTTTATAATGATGTGCTCAATGGCGCGATTAAAAGTGTGGTGTTTGCCTTTGTAGTGACTTGGATTGCGGTATTCCAAGGCTATGATTGCGAGCCAACCTCTGAAGGTATCAGCCGAGCCACAACGCGAACCGTGGTTTATGCCTCGTTAGCAGTGTTGGGATTGGACTTTATTTTGACAGCTTTAATGTTTGGAGATTTCTAATGCGAATCCGTGCCGTAGAGATAAGTGTGGGAGTGTTCTTGTTGGCAGGCATCCTCGCATTATTGTTATTGGCTCTCAGAGTCAGTGGCTTAACTGTTGCCAGCAGTGCTGATACTTATAAGTTAACCGCGCACTTTGATAATATTGCTGGCTTAACCACTCGCGCTAAAGTCACTATGGCGGGCGTGACAGTGGGTAAAGTAGTGAGTATTGATTTTGATACCCAAACCTACTCAGCAAAAGTTGTTATGGAAGTGCAGCGTCGTGTCGATAACTTGCCAACCGACACCACAGCTTCGATTTTAACGGCAGGCTTGCTCGGTGAGAAATACATCAGCCTTAGTATCGGCGGCGAAGAAGACGTCTTAGTGGACGGAGATGTGATTTATGACACTCAGTCTTCGTTGGTGCTAGAAGAGTTGATTGGCAAGTTTTTAATGAACACAGTTAATCAGGATTAATCGTTATGTTAGCAATTTTACGTTATAGCCTTTTATCTGCTTTATTGGCCTTTAGCGGTTTCAGTTTTGCCGCAACCGCTGATGCACGTGCGGTGGTTAAGCAAACCACTGACCGGTTGCTGGCTGATTTAAAAGCCAATAAAGACACCTATCGCAATGATCCAAGTGCATTCTATAACGCCATGGATAGTATTTTAGGCGAAGTGGTGGATGCTGATGGCATTTCTCGCAGTGTCATGACAGTGCGCTACTCGCGCCGCGCTACCCCAGAGCAAATGCAGCGTTTCCAAGAAAACTTTAAGCGCAGCCTGATGCAGTTCTATGGCAATGCCTTGCTGGAGTACGATAATCAAAGCATCCGCGTTTTACCCAACAGTATTGCCCAGGGCGATAAACGCGCCGAAGTACGCATGGAAGTGACGGATAACCAAGGGGTGATTTACCCTGTGTCTTACACCATGGTTGAGGTTGATGGTCAGTGGCGTATGCGTAACGTGATTATTAATGGCATTAACTTAGGCAAACTGTTCCGTGACCAGTTTTCTGAAGCAATGCAGCGTAATGCACAAGACCTTGACCGCGTGATTGATAACTGGGTCGAGACCGTGGCGAAAACACGTGCCGCGCAGGAGGGCATGTGAGTCAGGCCAGTGTGACTGTTGATGAGCAAGGTGTGCTGTATCTGAAGGGCGTACTGGATTACAACACAGGTCCATTGTTGCGCAAACAGGGCCAAGCACTGATTGCGCAAAGTGCAGGCAATGCACTGCAAATCAATTGTTCTGGCGTCGAAAAGTCGAGCAGTGTGGGTTTGGCGTTATTACTGGCTTTTTTGCGTGATGGCCGCGCTGCTGGCAAAGATGTTGAGCTGGTGCAGTTGCCAGAAGATATGCGCAAGATCGCCCAAGTCTGTGACTTAACTGAGATTCTCGGAATTGAGCCATGCCGGTTCGCATGCAGTAAAGACTGAATAAATGTTAATGTAGCGGCCGCAGACTATGCCGGCTGCTGTTAATGAGGTTAATTATGCAAGCTGTAGCAGTAAAAGAGTTATTAGAAGAGAAACTAGCGAACACCCAAGTTGAGGTTGAGGGCGAAGGCTGCAATTTTCAGCTCAATATTATCAGTGACGAGCTCGCAGCCTTAGGTCCGGTTAAGCGTCAGCAGCAAGTATATGCTGTGATTAACCCTTGGATTGCTGATGGCAGTATCCACGCAGTTACGATGAAATTTTATACTCGCACGGCTTGGGCCGAACGCTCTTAAAGCAACTCAAAGAGACTCTTAATGGATAAGCTAATTATTAGCGGAGGACATCGTTTAGACGGTGAAATTCGTATTTCAGGCGCAAAAAATGCTGCGTTACCTATTTTAGCGGCGACCTTGTTGGCCAGCGCGCCTGTCACAGTGTGCAATTTACCGCACCTGCACGACATTACCACGATGATCGAGTTGTTTGGTCGTATGGGCATTGAGCCGGTAATTGATGAAAAGCTCAGTGTAGAAATTGATCCGCGCACCATTAAAACATTGATAGCACCCTACGACTTGGTGAAAACCATGCGGGCGTCTATTTTAGTGTTAGGTCCTATGGTGGCGCATTTTGGTCAGGCAGAAGTAGCCTTACCAGGTGGTTGTGCAATTGGTTCGCGCCCAGTGGATTTACACATCCGTGGCTTAGAAGCTTTGGGTGCGCAGATTACTGTTGAAGATGGATACATCAAAGCTAAGGCACCTGAGGGTGGCTTGCGCGGTGGTAATTTCTTCTTTGATATTGTCAGTGTGACCGGTACAGAAAATATTCTCATGGCCGCCACTTTAGCCAAGGGCCGTACCGTTCTTGAAAACGCTGCCCGCGAACCTGAGATTGTCGACTTAGCCAACTGCTTAATAGCCATGGGTGCCAAGATCCAAGGCGCTGGTACCGACACCATTATTATTGATGGGGTGGAAAAGCTCGGCGGCGCACGTTATGTCGTGATGCCAGACCGAATTGAAACCGGCACTTATTTAGTTGCCGCTGCGGTCACCGGTGGTCGCGTTAAGCTTAAAGACACCGATCCCACTATTCTTGAAGCCGTGTTGGCTAAGCTGCAAGAGGCTGGTGCGGAAATCACCACAGGTGAGGATTGGATCGAACTGGATATGCATGGTAAACGCCCAACTGCGGTTAACGTGCGTACGGCGCCATACCCAGCCTTTCCAACCGATATGCAGGCGCAGTTTATTGCCCTGAATGCCTTGGCTGAAGGCACTGGCACGGTCATTGAAACTATTTTTGAAAACCGCTTTATGCATGCTTTAGAAATGCAGCGCATGGGTGCGAAAATTCAAATTGAAGGCAACACCGCAATTGTCACCGGTATCCCCCAGCTGAAAGCTGCACCTGTTATGGCCACTGACTTGCGCGCATCTGCCAGTTTGGTAATTGCTGCGTTAATGGCAGAGGGCGATACCCTGATTGACCGCATTTATCACATTGACCGCGGTTACGAATGTATCGAGGAAAAAATGCAACTCCTTGGTGCGAAAATCCGCCGAGTACCGGGCTAGTTTTATGTTAACTATTGCACTGTCAAAAGGTCGTATTTTAGACGATACCCTGCCGCTATTAGAGCAGGCGGGTATTGTGCCGACTGAAAATCCAGAAAAAAGTCGTAAGCTGATTATTCCCACTACCCGTGACGATGTTCGCTTGCTGATCGTTCGCGCCACTGATGTGCCAACCTACGTTGAACTAGGGGCGGCTGATTTAGGTGTGGCCGGTAAAGACGTATTGCTCGAGTACGGTGGTCAAGGCTTATATGAGCCGCTCGACTTGCAAATTGCACGTTGCAAGTTAATGACTGCCGGCCCCGTTGATACCCCTGAGCCAACCGGACGTTTACGTGTTGCGACTAAGTTCGTCAATGTCGCTAAGCGTTACTATGCTGAGCAGGGTCGCCAAGTGGATATCATCAAACTCTATGGCTCAATGGAGTTAGCACCCTTAGTGGGTTTAGCCGACAAGATTATTGACGTAGTGGATACGGGAAATACGCTGCGCGCCAATGGTTTGGAGCCACAAGAGCTGATCGCCCACATTACTTCACGCTTAATCGTCAACCGCGCTTCAATGAAAATGAAGCACACTGATATTCAAACCTTGATTGATACCTTAAGTGCTGCGGTAAACGCACGACACTGATAGTAGCCTCTGCTGGTGTGTTGATACACACAGCCTATCTGCGTCATAGCCGAATTGATCGGGTGCCCGCGCAGAAGGTTTGTTAGTCTGGCGGCGCCCGAATGTTTGTTTATTATAGAGGCCCGCTATGACTGCCGGAACTATTACGCGACGTTTAAATGCCCAAGCGACAGATTTCAATACCCAACTTGATCAGCTCCTGAGCTGGGAGAGTGTCTCCGACGCCACTATTAATCAACGTGTGCTGGATATCATCGATAACGTACGCAGCCGCGGCGATGCAGCACTGATTGACTACACGCGCCAGTTTGATGGCTTAGATGTGGCGCAGATGAGCGACTTAATTTTGCCGCGCGAGCGTCTTGAATTAGCCCTGACGCGCATCACAGCTGAGCAACGCACTGCGTTAGAAACAGCAGCGCAGCGTGTGCGTCAATACCATGAAAAACAAGTGCAAGACTCCTGGCGTTATACCGAAGCTAACGGCACCGTGCTAGGCCAGCAAGTCACACCTTTAGATCGTGCTGGGCTTTATGTGCCAGGTGGTAAAGCCTCTTATCCTTCATCGGTGTTAATGAATGCCATTCCTGCCAAAGTTGCAGGGGTGCCGGAGGTGGTCATGGTAGTGCCCACGCCGCGTGGTGAGATCAATGAGTTGGTCTTGGCTGCTGCGGCAATTGCCGGGGTGGATCGTGTCTTTACCATTGGTGGCGCACAAGCGGTGGCGGCTTTAGCCTACGGCACAGAAAGTGTCCCACCCGTGGATAAAATAGTAGGGCCGGGCAATATTTATGTGGCTACGGCCAAACGCCATGTGTTTGGCAAGGTTGGCATTGATATGATTGCCGGTCCTTCTGAGATCCTAGTGATTTGCGATGGCAAAACCGATCCCGATTGGATTGCGATGGACCTGTTCTCCCAAGCAGAGCACGATGAAGATGCGCAGTCGATTTTGCTCAGCCCAGATGCGGATTTCTTAGATCAGGTTGAAGCCAGTATGCAGCGCTTACTGCCCACCCTAGAGCGTGAAGAGATTGCCCGCACATCGCTGCGCGAGCGCGGGGCTTTGATCCATGTGGCTGATATGGCACAAGCAGTAGCAGTGGCCAATCGCATTGCACCAGAGCACTTAGAGCTGTCAGTGGAGAACCCAGAGGAGCTCTTGCCGCAGATCCGTCATGCCGGGGCCATCTTTATGGGGCGCTACACTGCAGAAGCCTTGGGTGATTACTGTGCAGGGCCAAACCACGTTTTGCCAACCTCAGGAACTGCGCGTTTTTCTTCGCCATTAGGTGTGTATGATTTCCAGAAGCGCTCATCAATCATTTATTGCAGCCCTGAGGGAGCCTCAGAGTTGGGTAAAGTCGCTTCAGTGCTGGCCCGTGGTGAGTCATTAACTGCTCACGCACGTTCAGCAGAATACCGTATTAAAGCCGATTAAAACGGCGCAGTAGCCGCAAACTAGGCGGTGATCGAGCATTTAAACTGCCGCGCCAAGCGTGGCAGATGACTCAGTTAAGGAGCGCAATACGTGAGCAAGTTTTGGAGTCCTTTTGTTAAAGCTCTGGTGCCTTATGTACCTGGCGAACAACCGAAGATCGAGCGGTTAATCAAGCTCAATACCAACGAAAACCCTTATGGTCCATCGCCTAAAGCGATCGCGGCAATGCAAGCGCAAATCAATGATGACTTGCGTTTATACCCCGATCCTAATTGCGATCAGCTCAAGCATGCGGTCGCTGATTATTATTCAGTGGGCCCGCAGTATGTGTTTGTTGGCAATGGCTCTGATGAAGTGCTGGCCCATGCTTTTCATGGTTTATTTCAGCACGATAAGCCGTTGTTATTTCCCGATATCAGCTACAGCTTTTACCCTGTGTACTGCGGCTTGTACGGCATTGAGCAAAAACCTGTGGCGCTGGATGATGACTTTCAAATTTGTGTTGCCGACTATCAGCAGCCCAATGGTGGCATAATTTTTCCCAACCCGAATGCGCCCACTGGCTGCTTATTAGAGTTGGATAAAATTGAACAGGTATTGCAAGCCAACCCAGACTCCGTGGTATTGGTGGACGAGGCCTATATTGATTTTGGCGGTGAGTCAGCCATTAGCTTGGTGAAAAAATACGATAACTTGTTGGTGACGCAAACCCTATCCAAGTCGCGCTCACTGGCTGGCTTGCGTGTGGGGATTGCCGTTGGCCACCCTGATTTGATTGAGGGTTTAGAGCGCATTAAAAACAGCTTTAACTCTTACCCGCTCGACCGTGCAGCAATTGCTGGAGCGGCGGCTGCCTTTGCTGATGCAGACTACTTCCACAGCACCCGCAATAAAGTGATTGCCAGTCGTGAGTGGGTGATAGAAGCCCTGATCGCCTTAGGTTTTGAAGTGCTGCCATCTGCTGCTAACTTTGTCTTTGCTCGTCACTCTGAGCGCGACGGTGCTGAGCTGGCTGCTGAACTACGCGAGCAAGGGGTGCTGGTGCGCCACTTTAAACAGCCGCGCATTGATCAGTTTTTACGCATTAGCATCGGTACTGAAGAGCAGAACCAAGCGTTAATTGATGCGTTGCAACGCTGCATTTAAATACCGCGCTGACTTGAGTGAGCGCATTCAAATATTATGAGGTAAGCCATGTACAGTGCACAAAACTTAATCTGGATTGATTTGGAAATGACCGGACTCGATACAGATAATGATCTGATCATTGAAATGGCTACCATCATTACCGATAGCCAACTCAATATCCTTGCTGAAGGGCCAGTGCTGGCGATTCATCAGGCCGATGAGGTGTTGGCTGGCATGGATGAGTGGAATACACGCCAACATGGCGGCAGTGGTCTAACTCAACGGGTGCGTGAGAGCACTATCAGCGAAGCCGAAGCCGAGGCACAAACTTTGGCCTTTTTAGAAAAGTGGGTGCCAGCGGGTGCATCACCCATTTGTGGTAATAGCATTTGCCAAGATCGCCGTTTTTTATACCGCCATATGCCTAAGCTGGAAGCCTATTTCCACTACCGCAATTTGGATGTGTCCACTGTTAAAGAACTCGCCGCGCGTTGGGCGCCCGAGGTGCGTAATGGCTTTAAAAAGGGTGAGGTGCATTTAGCCTTAGCCGATATTCAAGACTCAATTGCTGAGCTGAAGTATTACCGCGAGCACTTTATCCGCTACTGATGACACAGGGCAGGGTCTTCTGCGCGATATTTTGCAATTAATTCGCGCTGTATAAGACCTTTGGCTAAGATTTATGTAGTATGAGCGCTGGATTGTAAGACAGAATATCGCGGCACATGAGTTGCAGAGTGCTTGCAGTAAAAGTGCGAGCGGGACTCTATGGTACTATGTATGACCGCTTCGTCACAGAACGGCAAGTGACACCGCATTACTATAATAAATAAAGAAACAGGACCCTAAATGATGGCTGCCTATGAAATACTGATTGCAGATGACCACCCGCTCTTTCGCAGCGCTTTACGCCAAGCGCTGACGCTAAGCTTGGGAAGCACTGTACGCCTTGTTGAAGCTGAAAATATTGCTGAACTAGAAAGTTGCTTACAGGAAAAAGCAGATTGGGATTTAGTGCTACTTGATTTAAATATGCCAGGAGCACATGGTTTTTCTGGATTAGTGTTACTGCGGGGGCAGTATCCACAGGTACCAGTTGTCATGATTTCTGCGCAAGAAGAAGCAACTGTTATGGCCCGTGCGCGTGAATTTGGAGCCAGCGGTTTTATTCCTAAATCCAGTCCTCTAGAAGATATTCAAAAAGCTGTGCAGATTGTTTTGGATGGTGAAGTTTGGTGGCCAGCACAAACCGCTGCTACTGCTGCCGTGACCGCCGAAGAAAAGGCTGCCAGTGCTGGTTTAGCCAGCTTAACACCGCAACAGTTTCGCGTGCTGACCATGGTGTGTGATGGTTTGCTCAATAAGCAAATTGCCTATGACTTAAATGTCTCAGAAGCCACTGTCAAAGCCCACGTGACTGCTATTTTCCGTAAGCTGAATGTACGCACCCGCACTCAAGCAGCACTGCTCCTGCAGCAAATGGAATCCATTCCACAAAGTGAATAACATGCATTGTTTGGTAGTGTGATGTTGGCAAGGACGCCACGCTACTGAAATATCCGTTACATGACCGCATCACCAAGGTATCTATGTCGCCATTTAAAGGCCAATCCGGTGTACGCCGTATCATCAATGCCACGGGCTATTCATTAGCCGGTTTGCGTGCCGCCTTTATTGGCGAAGCCGCTTTTCGTCAATTGCTCTTGCTCAGTGCCATTTTAATCCCCGTTAGTTTCTTCCTTGAAGTTTCCGCGGTAGAGCGCGCTTTAATGGTGGCGGTGTGTTTATTATCATTAATTATCGAGTTGTTTAACTCGGCCATTGAAGCGGCGATTGATCGTATTTCTTTAGAACGACATCTCTTGTCGAAAAACGCTAAAGATATGGGCAGTGCTGCACAAATGATCGGCATGAGCATGATTGCCGCGGTCTGGGCCATTATCCTGCTGGGCTAAGTTACGCTATCTCCATCGAACCCACGCTTAAGATTCTTTAACTGCACTGACACCGGCCAGCGTGGTAAAGGATGTGTCTTTGGCAGTGAGCAAAAAGTCGCGCATAAACGCGGCATCAAGCATATCGGTGCGTACCGCTGCATATAAAGTGGAAAACAAACCTTCCTCACCTAAACGGCGTGCGCTGACATAGCCTTTGGAGCTGTACTCATGCATGGCCCAATTTGGCAAACAGCACACACCGCGGCCACTGGCAACCAATTGCATCATCATGACCGTTAGCTCTGAGGTACGCACCTGTGCTGGCTCCACATCGGCTGGTTCTAAAAAGTGATTAAAAATATCTAAACGGTCATGCTCAACCGGATAGATAATTAGAGTTTCCTCACGTAAGTCTTCAGGTTCTACATAGGCTTTTTGTGCGAGCGGATGCTGCTTGGCCACGGCTAATAAGGCTTCATAAGCAAACAAGGGAATATAGCTGATACCTGTTAACTCAATGGGGTCAGAGGTGACCACCAAATCCAGATCGCCACGGGCCAAGGCTGGCAACGGTGCAAAGGCAAAGCCAGAGGCTAAATCCAATTCCACCTCGGGCCAAGCATCACGAAACTGGTCAATGGTGGGCATCAGCCACTGAAAACAGCTGTGACATTCAATCGCCATATGTAAGCGTCCAGCCGAGCCACCTTGCAGGCGGGCGATATCGCGAGCGGCACTGCGCATCAGCGGTAAGACTTCATCAGCCAGTCGGAGTAAACGCAAGCCAGCACTGGTAAAGCGCACTGGTTTAGTTTTGCGCACAAATAACGGCATCTCCAAGCGCTCTTCCATTTCCTTAAACTGATGGGACAGGGCGGACTGGGTAAGGTGCAGGCGTTCTGCGGCATCGACTAAGCTACCTGCATCACGCAGTGCGGCCAGTGTTTTTAAATGACGAATATCCAGCATAAGAATCCCTTAAGAAACAACATGAGAAAAACTGTTGATGATCAGTAATTTATTTAGTTTGTCTCATTAGACGCCAAGAGTCGAGAATAGCTTCATTAACTTAATAGGAGAGTTCTCGTGGCCGTAGCACATAACTTAGGTTTCCCCCGCATTGGTGGTGACCGTGAACTGAAGAAAGCCGTTGAAGCCTACTGGAAAGGCGACATCACTGAGGACAACTTGCGCCAAGTGGGTCGTGAGTTACGGGCCAAACACTGGCAGCTACAAAAAGACGCCGGCATTGATTTAGTACCTGTGGGTGATTTTGCCTGGTATGACCAAGTGTTGACCCACTCACTGACCTTTGGTGTAGTGCCGGAGCGTTTTGCTAAGGCCGGTGAGAAGCCCACCTTAGATACTTTATTTGCCATGGCGCGCGGCGTGGTGGAAAGCAGTTGCTGTGGCGGTGCCCACGCGCAAGAAATGACCAAATGGTTTGATACCAACTACCATTACCTAGTCCCCGAGCTGACTGCGGACCTTGAGTTTTTTTTAAGCTGGGAACAATTGTTTGACGAAGTGGACGAAGCGCTGGCGCTGGGGCATAAGGTCAAGCCCGTGGTGATTGGTCCCTTGACCTGGTTGTGGCTGGGTAAGGTAAAAGGTGAAGAGTTCGACAAGCTCGACCTGCTAGAGAAGTTGCTACCCGTGTATGGTCAGATATTCCAACGCTTAGCCGCGCAAGGTGTGGAGTGGGTGCAGATTGATGAGCCGATTTTAAGTCTTGACCTGCCGCAAGACTGGAAGAATGCCTTTGAGCGCGCCTATTACTTGCTGCATGCCGAGCCGGTTAAAAAGCTGATTGCGACCTATTCCTCAGGCCTTGAAGATAATCTAGGCTTGGCCGCTGGTTTGCCGGTAGATGGTTTACTCCTCGCCTTGGTCCGTGCGGCAGAGCAATACCCCTCCATGCTCGGCCGTCTGCCTGCGTACAACATCTTATCGCTGGGTGTGGTCAATGGCCGCAACGTGTGGCGCTGTGATTTAGAAAAAGT
>RRZU011487419.1_pt1 | contig 31256 bp, 26 predicted proteins | sample 2165561 | NCBI WGS metagenome assembly RRZU01 (sample SAMN10456909, study PRJNA506462) | wastewater metagenome | isolation source: wastewater sludge | place: USA: Moscow, Idaho | reverse complement strand
TGCCAAAACATTGACTCTATATCGTTATTATTCCAAAGTTTTAAAATTAAATTATTCCTGTTATTCGCGATAGATAATAATTGAATTTTCATTTAATTAAATTTCCACAAAGCATATGTTGATCAACAAAACAGAAGCATTATTTATACAAATAAAAATATTACAATGTCCAGCAATTTTATTATTCTATCAGATACAAAAGCCTAAAAAATAATTAATATAAATAATTGCAAAAGAGATTTTTAAAAAACCATTTTTTCATAGCAGCCTCACCGATAATATTATATATTTTATAAAATTCTAAAAAATCAATTAACATCTTAAAACAAACTAAAATTACTTAATTTTATTGCGACTTTACAACCCCATAATCATTTTATTTTTCAGCCTAACCACAAACATCTTTAATGCTCATAACACTTGCAATCATCTTTGGTGCCAAGTCCTCAAGAACTTATTCAAACAACCCATTTCAATTTAGCAGAAATTTAGCATAAGAATAGTAAAATGCTGAAGTTTCCCCCATTTAGTGAATGAATCAGCTAAAATAGCAATGGATTGCTGTGTCTTTCGTGACTCGTTTGACGTGATTATTCACTGCATCTTGAATTTATGGAGCTTTTTAGATGCCAGAAAATACTAATTATAAAGAACCTATTTTTATAACCGAAGCTGACTTACCTTTGAGCTGCCCAATGCCGGATGCGCCTCTGTGGGCACGTCACCCCAAGGTATTTTTAAATGTCCTTGGTACAGAAACAGCAAAATGTCCGTACTGCAGTGCCCAATACATATTTTCAGGCACAAAGCCTCATGCTGCGCACTAACTACTTAAATATCAGCTATAGCGCATTTTAAATACCCTCTTAATTTTCTGTAATCGAGATACTGTGCCTTCTGTTTCCACTAAGACCCCCATCGTTAATTTTACAACGCCGCAAGAAGCGGAAAATGCATTCTATGAAGCGTTTGCCAACGCTGATTTAGACAACATGATGGCCATTTGGGCTGAAGATGAAGAGCTTTTATGCACGCACCCCGGGGGGGCACGCTTTAATGATTATGCTGCTATTCGAGAGGCCTGGCGCAGTGTGTTTGAACAAAATATGGCTGTAGAAATTCAGGTTATGCAGATTGCGGTCTGGAGCACGCTTACTTTGGCAGTGCATTGTGTTCAAGAGCATTTCATGCCAGAAGATGAAGATTTACCTGAAATTACTGTGCTTGTTACCAACGTTTACAGTCGTGGAGCCAATGGCTGGCGTATGGTCATGCACCAAATCAGTCAAACTCAGCATAATGAAAACGAGTTGAGTAGTGTTCAACATAGAATTCATTAAATATTAAGACAATGGGCATGGTATTACATGGCACGCACTCGGATTAAAATTTGCGGCTTAACGCGCATAGAAGATGTAGAGGGTGCTGTGTATGCCGGGGCGGATGCCTTAGGCTTTGTTTTTTATCCACCCAGCCCACGCTTTGTGAGCATTGAACAAGCAAAAGTCCTCATGCGCAATATTCCTCCTTTTGTGAATATTGTGGGTTTATTTGTGAATGCTGATGCAGCTTGGATTGACACTGTACTTAATACCTTACCTATTCAAACGCTTCAATTTCATGGAGATGAAACCCCAGGAACTTGTAGTCAATTCGGACTGACTTATATTAAAGCCATTCATGTTAAAGAAGGAATCGACTTAAATTTTTCCGCAAATGAATACAAACAAGCACAAGGTTTGTTGCTTGACACCTATTCAACAGCGTATGGTGGAACAGGACAAACGTTTGACTGGCAAGTAATTCCCACTCAGCTACCCTGCCCCTTAATTTTATCTGGGGGTTTAAATCAAGAAAATGTTCGATCAGCTATTGAAACAGTTCACCCTTGGGGGGTAGATGTTTCAAGCGGTGTGGAGGTACCAGGACACAAAGGCATAAAAGACGCCGAACGCATGCTGACGTTTTGCCGTCAGGTTACGCAAGCAGACGCGCAACAAGTTATATAGAAAAGTAATTTTACTGTGACGTAAAAAAGCCGCTTATTAAAAGCGGCTTTTTTATATACTTTACCTCACTTAAAATTAGCGAGGACAACTTGCTACACATGAATTAAAACGCTCATAACATGGACCCGACGTAGCTTTACGGCCGCAATGATAAAGCGGTGCAGCACAGCCATTGACACAGCGGTTCCATACCGGATCCTTGCGCCATTCTGCCTTAAGCACCGTGCCTTTTTCTTCATCGCGATACGCTTCTGCAGGCGCAGCAGAATCATCTTGCGCACTCTCTGTTGGCAGCTGGGTTAAACGCCCTCCATCTTTATAAAGAGATACTTGACTAAGGCAACCAGCCACTTCTATGGCTCGCTCGGGCTGAGGCAAAACAAGCCAAGCGGTATTAGGTGCAACCATCTTGCCGCCTTTTGCATCTAAATCCTCAATGGACTTCACAACACCTGAATGGTAAAGCATTGCAACTGCACGACAATCCGCTTCACGTGCCTGCTCCAAGCTAATTTGACTAGAATCTACAATGCCCATGCGAACTTGTGAACAGGCTTGCGCAAAAAAGAATAGACGCTGTTTCGCGGTTAATTCCGGGGCCAAGCTGCTATTGTAGTGAACCCGTGATTGACCATTGTGATTTTGAACACTAACTAACTGATCAAGTGCAGTATCTGATACAACAGGCACCGGGCGACCATCGGCCCCCAAGCATCCTTGCATCATGTTTCCTTTAGCAAATACGCCTGTTGCACAACCTAAAAGCGCCAGCGCACAGATCCAGCGACCGAGTGTGTGTACCATTTTTATCCTCACAAACCGATAAGTATGCCTAAAATGCATATTTATTAAGTTAGAAAGCGCAGAGCTTACCAGAAGTTTTTAGCAAAATCATGCACTTCAAACATACTCTTAATCAATTTGTGCAAATTAAATACATATGATGTATCGCTAAAAAGTCAATAGTTTAAGAAGCGGTTAGTGCCCGGCTAAAAGCTTTTGAATATCGTCCGCCATCTCTTGTGCGGTGGCGGCATGCTTAATCGCAAGTCGCAAGCGCCCTGTTGGATCAAAAACATAAGTTAGAGCGGAATGGTCTAGCGTATAAGAGCCCGGCTGGCTACCGGGGACTTTTCGATACTCTACTTTAAAATTTTTGGCTACTTGCGCAATTTGCTCGAGACTGCCTGTGAGCCCAAGAAAGCGAGAATCAAAGTAAGGAACGTAATTCGCCAATAAAGCCGGGGTGTCTCGCTCTGGATCTAAAGTAATAAACACAACTTGCACCTTATCAGCCTCACCGCCTAACAAGGCCATGGTTTCTTTAGCACGCAAAAGCGCTGTGGGGCACACGTCCGGGCATTGGGTAAAACCAAAAAAAACTAAAACGACCTTGCCCCGCCAATCTGAAAGGCGGCGCGCTTGCCCAGTATGGTCTGTCAAACTAAATTCCAGATCATGGTTGGTTCGACTAACATCAACAGCATGAAACTGTACGCTGGCCCCATTAGAGGACATCTCACACGCACTTAAAATAAGTCCGCTTAATAGTAAAAAAACAAAGCGTTTCATACCTGAAAAAAATCCTAAGCTATTCAGCGATAAAAAGTTATTTTGGGTGCATGGAGGTACTTTTTGCCGATGCTGTCAATGGCCACACACCGGCTTTAACCTCTACGGTCTGCATGGTTTTATCTGCATTTTGAAAAGTAAGCACCAGGGGTACTTCCGTACCCTCTTTCAGCTGCGTGTTTAGCCCCATCAGCATAATATGGTAAGCCCCGGGTTTAAGCTCAAGCACCTCATCAGCGGGAATAGCTAAGGTCTTGATTTCACGCATTTTCATCATATCTCCCTCCATTTTCATTTCGTGGATTTGGATAGTGGGAATGTTTGGGCTACTCACCTTAATTAAATGGACTAGCGTAGTGCTTTTAATTTGCATAAAAGCACCGGTTGCTTTTTGCTGCTCAACCGTTCCGCGCACCCAAGCGTTCTGTATGGTGATCTCTGCCTGTGCACAAGCACACATAAAAACCAAAATAGAAAATGTCAGCGCTTTTTTAAACATCAGTACCACTCCTCATGCATTAAAAGTAGAAATAATTTCAAGTGCATATAGCTTCGTGCTGCAAAAATTTATAGAAGCTTCTGACTTATGGTACGACAATTAATCTCGTAGGGAAAATCCCTAATTTCCCTCCAAAAGAGATTTCAAATACTGGCCGGTATGACTATGGGGTGTGTTTGCTAAATCTTCTGGGGTACCAACGGCGATAATCTCTCCCCCCCCGGCACCACCTTCTGGCCCTAGATCTATTAGCCAGTCTGCCGTTTTGATGACATCTAAGTTATGTTCAATGACGACAACGGTATTACCGTGATCACGGAGCCGGTGCAGGACTTTGAGTAGAAGCTCAATGTCATGAAAATGCAGTCCGGTGGTGGGCTCATCTAAAATGTACAAAGTGCGGCCAATATCCCGCTTTGAAAGCTCTAAAGACAGCTTAATTCTCTGAGCTTCACCACCCGAGAGTGTGGTCGCACTTTGCCCTAAGCGAATATAGCCCAAGCCTACATCCATTAAAGTTTCAAGCTTACGTGCCACAGCAGGAACCGCTTGAAAAAACGTCAAGGCTTGCTCTACAGTCAAGGCGAGTACGTCGTAAATCGTTTTTCCTTTGTAACGAATTTCAAGCGTTTCCCGGTTGTAGCGTTTGCCTTGGCAAACATCGCAAGGCACGTACATATCCGGTAAAAAGTGCATTTCTACTTTAATCAAACCATCGCCTTGGCAAGATTCGCATCGCCCGCCTCGAACATTAAACGAGAAACGCCCTGGGCCATAGCCTCTGGCCCGGGCTTCTGGCACCCCGGCAAAAAGTTCTCGAATAGGAGTGAGCATGCCCGTGTAAGTGGCCGGGTTTGAACGGGGTGTGCGGCCAATAGGAGACTGGTCGACGTTAATGACCTTATCAAATTCATCCAGGCCTTCAATATCTTCGTGTGCAGCCGCCTCAAGACTTGAGTGGTATAGATGTCTCGCGGCCAAAGGGTAAAGCGTGTCATTAATTAAAGTGGATTTCCCGGAACCAGATACCCCGGTCACACAGGTAAACAATCCAATAGGCAAACTGAGAGCGACATTTTTAAGATTATTACCGCTGCAACCCGTAAGACTAATGTATTTATCTGGTTTGGGCGGGATACGCTGGGCAGGTACTTTAATTTGTAAACGTCCAGATAGATAGGCGCCTGTTAAAGAAGCTTCATTTTTCTGCACCGCATCGGGGGTGCCTTGTGCCACCACATATCCGCCATGCTCCCCGGCGCCCGGCCCCATGTCCACAACGTAATCTGCTGTGCGAATGGCATCTTCATCGTGCTCAACCACAATTACGGTGTTACCCATATCCCGCAGATGTTTGAGTGTTTCCAGCAAGCGGTCATTATCTCTTTGATGTAAACCAATCGAGGGTTCATCCAGCACATACATCACCCCAGTTAAGCCGGAGCCAATTTGCGAAGCCAGACGAATGCGTTGCGCCTCGCCACCAGATAGTGTTTCAGCAGACCGGTCTAAGCTTAAATAATTTAAACCAACGTTAATCAAAAAACCCAGACGACTGCTGATTTCGCCCACGATCTTTTCAGCAACCTGCGCTCTGGCACCCGTAAGTTTTAAAGCATCAAAAAAATCTTTGGCTTGATCAAGTGACAAATGAGCAACTTCATGCAAAGCACGTTGTCCCACGCGTACATAGCGTGCATCCCGCTTCAGCCGGGCGCCTTCGCAACTTGGGCAGGTTTGATTGGCGCGATACTTAGCCAACTCTTCTCGTACGGTAGAAGAGTCTGTTTCACGGTACCGACGTTCTAAATTAGGAATGATGCCCTCAAAAGGGTGATCTTTTAATACGGCCCGGCCTTTGTCTGATAAATACCGGAACGATATATTTTCTTTACCAGAACCAAACAGTATTTTCTTCTGAACTTCTTCACTCAAAGACTCAAAAGGTGTCTCTAAATCAAAATGGTAATGCTCAGCCAAACTGGCCAGCATTTGGAAGTAGAACTGGTTGCGTTTATCCCAACCCTTAATTGCGCCGCTGGCTAAGGAAAGACTTGGATGAGCCACAACCCGCGTTGGGTCAAAAAAATCTACAGAACCTAATCCATCACATTTGGTACAGGCTCCCGCCGGGTTATTGAATGAAAATAAACGTGGTTCTAATTCGGCCAAAGCAAACCCACAAACAGGACAGGCAAAGCGCGCAGAAAAAATATAGGTTTTTTCGCCTTCCATTTCTACGGCTAAAGCCCGGCCATTCGCCAAGGCCAAAGCGGTTTCAAAAGATTCTGCCAAACGGCCGCGTAAGTCAGCCCGCACTTTGATGCGGTCGATCACCACCTCAATGCTGTGCCGCTTGTTTTTATCCAGCGCTGGCGCGGTATCCAGTTCTACTAAATCACCATCAATTCGCACACGCACAAAACCTTGTGCCCGCAATTGAGCGAACAAATCGACGTGCTCGCCTTTTTTCTCTGTGATGACCGGGGCCAAAATCATCAATTTGGTTTCTTCAGGCAGGGCCAGCACGGTATCAACCATTTGAGCAACGCTTTGTGCTTCTAATGCATGCTCGGGGTGATCAGGGCAATAAGGCGTGCCGGCCCGGGCGTAAAGTAAACGCAGATAGTCATGAATTTCCGTAACCGTTCCCACCGTGGAACGTGGGTTATGACTGGTGGCCTTTTGCTCAATTGAAATCGCCGGAGAGAGCCCTTCAATCAAGTCTACATCGGGCTTTTCCATAAGCTGCAAAAATTGCCGTGCGTAGGTAGAAAGGGATTCCACATACCGGCGCTGCCCTTCAGCATAAAGCGTATCAAACGCCAAAGAAGATTTACCCGAACCAGATAAACCTGTGATTACAACCAGCTGATTACGCGGTAAATCTAAATGAATGTCCTTCAAATTATGGGTACGGGCACCCCGGATGCGGATATAGTCCATGCTGTGCTCAAAAAATAGGCCAACTGAGCACTATAGGCCAGTTTATGACAGACTGCAAAAGCACTTAATGATTTTTTAACTACGACCAGAGCTTCTCCTTAAGCACTTTACCCTAGCTGCACATTGCACCCTACGCCCACTCATGATGAAATAGCAGTCTTATCCATATGCCCACGGATGTTTTACATGCACAAACTCTCAAATTTCATTCTGCTTTTAGGCAGCCTGCTACTTTCATCTGTAGCTCATGGGCAAATTCCACAAAACAGTACGCCTAAAACAGTTGAACTCAGTTTTAACATGCACCGTATTCAAGCCGAATTGGCCGCTGATGATGCTACGCGCCAGCGTGGACTCATGTTTCGCACACATATGCCGGCCGAACAAGGTATGCTCTTTGTTTTTGAGCAAAAACAAACACACTGCATGTGGATGCGCAATACTTTATTGCCCCTGTCTGTCGCTTTCTTAGATGACGAGGGCAAAATCATCAACATTGAAAATATGGCGCCTCAAACAGAAAACAATCACTGTGCCAGCCGCCCTGCCCGCTATGCGTTGGAAATGAATCAAGGCTGGTTTAAAACCCGAAACGCTCAAGCCGGTCAAGAAATTCGGGGCGTAAAAGGACTTTATAAACAATAAAATACTATGGCTATTTAGCATAAACAGCATATATCACAGGATACCCCGGCATTATTAACCGGGGTAAAACAACTTTAAAAGCTAAGTAGCCAACCCTCGTGGATGATCTTATTGTGACAAGCGAACTCACTTCAGTAGAAAACGGTACAACTCGTATTGGCCCCCATGGGTATGAAGAAATCTACTTTGACGGTTATTGGGTTAAAACCTATGCGCCACCCGCCGACACACTCAGCGCCAAAAAAGCATTAATTGAAGCATTAACTCGGCGCTTATTTAACCATGTAGAACATGGTATTAATATCCCGGGGCGCAGATTGGAAGAGGCCCGCGCCGCTTATGAATCGGAGGAAAATCCCGCCAAAAAACGCGTTAAAGCAAGCATGCTTGCAGGCGCACTATTTAACCGTGCAACAGATATCTTTAGAAAACTTGTGGAATTGCAAGAGGCCGGGGTCAAAATTGAATTAAATAATCCCCTAATGCGTGAATGTGGCCAGTGTTTACAGGAATCTCTCATGCTAGGGCGCCAAGTACTACACCGCAGTGGAGAAGAAGGGATAGATGAACTTTGGGGCGAACCTTTTCGAGCCTTTTCTATCCCGGTTGAAGCCTTCTATGAAAGCCGATACGTTAAAATTGCCATGGCAATGCGTCAAATTGATGAAATATCCTCTGCAATGTGTAAAACCTTTTCTAGTCTAGAAGAACTTAAAGGTATTGAAACGCATATTGCACATCTAGCAGAAATTGCAAAAATAAAATCAGAAACCTTACGAACAGACGAAAAGATTTTTGATATCTGGGCGGATTACGTTGTAGCGAATGAGCAAGTCACCAAATTTATTCCAAATTTAGAACACCCCAAAAACAAAGACGCCCGCCTGATGTCAGACGCACAACAACTCCTAACGCGTGGCTGTGATCTGATCGGTTTTATCACACGTGCCCGTACATCTATGCCTAAAAGCACACAAGAATTCATTAAACGATGTGAGCATTTTGAAAATACGTTCTACCCTTAAAAAAATATGCTGCGCATGTGCGTCATATCCATATAACCATAAGACAGCCTTTTACTTAAAAGCATTTATCGCCACTGCAAAAAACCTTAGCTGGACGAAACTTTAACATTCGATTTTGGCCTGGCTTGTGCCCTCGTCCATATAAAATCCAAACTCCACCAAAACTATATCTAGAAAAACCCACGAAAACGCCGCCATCTCTGCGATAATAGCAGCCTCAATCACTCTTTTGTGCAAGACCACATGTTGGTCTGCTCTGCCATGACTTCCTCTCTTGACGCTTTTCAAGCACTTGGCTTGCCAGCTTTCATCCTTTCTGCTCTGACGGATGTTGGATACGAAACCCCCTCCCCTATTCAGGCAGCTTGTATTCCACACTTACTTGCCGGGCGGGATTTGCTTGGTGAGGCACAAACCGGCACCGGTAAAACCGCTGCTTTTGCGCTTCCTATTCTTTCTCGAATCGACCTGAAACTTAAAAAGCCTCAAGCGCTCATTTTGGCGCCAACCCGGGAACTGGCTATACAGGTAGCAGAGGCATTTCAAACCTATGCAAAGCATTTGCCTGGCTTTCATGTATTGCCTGTTTATGGTGGTCAAAGCATGGTTGTGCAGTTACGTGCACTTTCACGTGGCGCACATGTGATTGTGGGCACGCCAGGCCGGATTATGGATCACTTAGAGCGCAAGAGCATGAGTTTGGATGCGCTGCAAACCCTGGTGCTGGACGAAGCAGATGAAATGCTGCGAATGGGCTTTATTGATGATGTGGAATGGATTTTGGAGCATATTCCCAGCAGTCGGCAGACCGCGCTTTTCTCGGCCACGATGCCCGAACCTATTCGCCGCATTGCCCAACGCTATTTAAGCGAGCCTGAACATATCAAGATTCGTTCTGCTACGGCCACGGTAGCGGCTATTCATCAACGCTATTGGCAGGTGCGTGGCACCGACAAGCTTGAGGCACTTACGCGCATATTGGAAGTAGAGGAAAATTTTGAAGCTGCCATTGCCTTTGTGCGCACCAAAATTGCGACCGTTGAATTGGCCGAAAAATTAGAAGCCAGAGGCTATCAAGCCGCAGCGCTCAATGGTGATATGACACAAGCGCTTCGAGAGCAAGTTATTGAGCGTTTAAAAAGCGGTAGTCTTGACATCGTGGTAGCAACGGATGTGGCTGCCCGGGGATTAGACGTACCTCGTATTAGTCACGTCATTAATTACGATGTTCCTTATGACACAGAGGCTTATATTCACCGTATTGGTCGTACAGGCCGGGCCGGGCGTTCTGGACAGGCTATTTTATTCATCTCCTCGCGCGAAATCCGCATGCTCAAGGCTATTGAGCGTGCCACTAGGCAGCCTATTGAGCCCATCGCGCTTCCAACCTCGAAAGAGGTCGCAGAACGGCGCGTGCTTCAATTTAAGCAACAAATCCTAGATGTGCTGGCAGAAGAAAACCTTGATTTTTTCTACAATATTATTAAACGCATAGAAACTGAAGACGGTTTGGATACCCGGCAGATTGCTGTTGCCTTAGCCTTCATGGCTCAGCGTGAGCGTCCTTTACAGCCGAGCTTTAAAGATGTGATGCCGGAAGCGCCCGCTTTCCGTGAGCGTCCGGCTCGTGCAGAACGCACAAATAAGCCAGACTACCCAGGTAAACAGGTAAAAACGGAACGCACCTTACGCGACATGGATTTTCAGCCTGAATCAACTGAAAGGCCAATGCCTAGCCGCGCCAATACACGCTCGAGCAGCGCCGGGCTTGCGGTCTACCGTATTGAAGTTGGGCACGATCATGGCGCCACACCCAAAGAAATAGTAGGGGCCATTGCAAATGAGGGAGGCATTGAAGGTCGATTGATTGGACAAATTCGTCTTTTTGATGCTTACAGCACAGTTGAGTTACCCAGCCAATTGCCTAAAGCCACGCTTGAAACACTTAAACGTACCCGCGTGCGCCATGTGCCCATCAACATCAGTGTAACCGACGCCCAGCCAGAACAGGCTGTACGCACAAAACGTTCCTCTAAAGCGAAAACCAGTGCCCCCTTTGGGGATAAGGGCAGCGGAGCCAAGCCAAGCCGGGGCCATAAAGCACCCCGCGATGACGGAAAAGCCACATTTAAAAAACGTCGCCCCAAAACAGACGCATAAAGCGCTGTGTTTACAAAATTACTAGCCGCTGCCTTTGCGCAGCGCAGTGGCCTTTTAGCACAGTTGCATGCTGAAGGTACCACCGCTTATCGACTTTTTCATGGCAGCACAGAAGGCATTGCGGGTCTTACGGTTGACCGCTACGGCATGCTGCTGCTTATTCAAAGCTTTCATCAAAGCTTAACGCAACTGGAGCTGGAGACAGTCCAGCAATTTTACGCACAAGTTCTGCCAGACTTAAAGCCGGTGTATAACGACCGCAGCGCGGCATATTCACGCATTCAAAATGCGCTGGCAGCAGAACATACTGAAGCCGCACATCAAACCTATATTGCCAACGAGCTGGGCTTGCAGTATCACATTCGTGCCCGGCACGAAGGGCAAGACCCTTGGCTTTTTTTAGACCTGCGCGCCACCCGGCGCTACATCTTGGCACATGCCCAAGGTAAGAGCGTGCTTAACCTATTTGCCTATACTTGTGGCGTGGGGATGGCTGCTGCTAAAGGGGGTGCGCGGCAAGTCGTTAACATTGACTTTTCAGCCAGCAGTCTGGCTGTTGGGCAAGATAATGCCCGCCTAAACGACTTAAGCACTCATGTTGAGTTTATTCAAAGCGATGCGTTTTCAGCACTCCGCCAATTGTGTGGCATTGGTCAAGCGACGCGCGTGCGCGGCAAAATACTCCCGGCTTTTCCAAAATTAGCCCCGGCGTTGTTTGATCTGGTGTTGCTAGACCCTCCACGTTATGCCAAAAGTCCCTTCGGTGTTGTCGATTTGGTGAATGACTATCCCGCCATTTTTAAGCTGGCGCTCCTAAGCACAAAACCGGGCGGGCAGCTCATCTGCTGCAACAACGTGGCCCAAGTGCCCCGGCAAAGTTGGCTGGAACAGCTTTATCGCAGCGCTCAAAAAGCCGGGCGTCCCATTCACTCGCACACATGGATTCTGCCAGAAGCAGATTTCCCTAGTCCTGACGGCAATCCCCCCTTAAAAACAGTCGTTTTGTCAGTTTAAAACCGAATGCTCCCCAAATAAAATCTTGCATAAAATGATTCAGAATGTAGAATGATAATGGTTATCATTAAGATTTAAAAACATTCTATGTCTTCCTCTCGATATAAAACAAAAAAACTCAATACCCTTCATCTTGCACTATTAACGGCTTTTAGCACGTATTCAACAATAGCGGCGTTGCCTCTTTGGGCAGCAGAACTATCACAAAATAATGTGAATCAAGACAGTGCTCAATCCTCAAAACCCGCTAAAAATAAAGACCCACAAGAAGAATACTCCGCCATACTTTCTACTGTCATTGTTTCCGGCACACCGGAAACCAGTGCCACCAAAGGCTATATTGGGTATAGCGAAGCGGATGTCACGCGAAATCAGCTTTCAATTAAAGAAGTGCCGCAAACCATAGATGTGCTAGACATCCAAAAGAACAAAAACTATGGCACTAATGACCTAAGTTCGATTCTTGAAGGCAATGCGGGCATTGATGCAACATATGACATGCGGGGCGAAAATATTTTTATTAGAGGTTTTAGCGCAGATGCCGGGGATATTTACCGAGATGGCGTGCGAGAAAGCGGACAAGTGCGTCGCTCCACTGCCAACGTAGAACGGGTTGAAATCTTAAAAGGCCCGGCCTCTGTGCTTTATGGGCGTAGCGCCGGGGGGGGCGTGATTAATATGGTAAGTAAAGCTGCTCGCTTTGATACGCAACGCCAACTCGGTCTCAGCTATGGCATGTGGGAAAACCACGCTGCTAGCTTAGATCTAAATCAAAAACTGAATGAGCATGTTGCGGTTCGTTTAACCGGGGAATTGACAGAGGCCGATTCATTTCGCACAGACATCCATTCACGCGGCAAAATGCTTTCGCCCAGCATCGCGGTACGGGCCGGGAAACTTGCCTGGACCGGGCAATATACCTTTGACAGCACTTGGCGTGTGCCAGACCGTGGCCCATCTAAAGATGTTTATGATTTAGCCGGTCTGCCTTATAAGCAGGGTTTTGCCCGGCAGAAAGATTTTGTGCAAGACGATCTACAAATTCTGCGTTCAGACCTTCAGTATGCAATATCAAACGATTGGGATCTGCGCTGGGTATTAGCTCATCGCACGGCTTCACAAGATTTTGACCACTATTATGCGGGCACCTACGACCCACAAAAACGCTTACTCAATCAAAATTATGCTTGGCAAGAAACGGATAATAAAACATCAAAGAGCGCACTCACACTCAATGGACGTTTCAATACCGGTGCACTCACTCACAAAGTTAGCCTTGGTTTTGACTTGGAGCACGAAGAGCGCTCCCCTACCCTAGCCACATTGCGCAACCAGGCTATTTCTCCGTTCGACGATCCTGAGAACTGGCCCCGTCTTAGCACCAGACCGGCCGCTACCATTTCTAACGAGCACCGGGCCACATCCAACGCTTTATTTGTCCAAGATTTAATCGGCCTAACTTCCAACTTTAAACTCATGGTGGGAGGACGCCGAGATAGTTACCGATTTAACTCAACCGATATCAAAGGGCAACGTAGTGGCTACAAAGGTGATTCATTTAGCCCCAACGTGGGGCTAGTTTGGGATATTAATGCTCAGCATACGGCTTATGTTTCTTGGAATAAAAGCTTTTCGCCCTACGGTGGTAATGGTTACCTTGGCGTCGCAGCAGCAAGCGATGCAGCAACGTTCAATAAAAGCCCGGAGCATTCCCGCCAGTACGAAATTGGGCTGAAAAGTGAGTGGCTCAATAAGGAACTGAGCACTACTTTGTCGCTCTACGACTTAGAGCACGCTAATATACGCTATCGCCCGGACCCGGATGATCTCACACGCTGGGAATTGAGAGGGAAAGAACGTTCTCGCGGCATTGAGCTCAGCGCATTGGGTCGGCTACATCCGCAATGGTACATACGCGGCTCTTTGGGACTGATGTCCGCCAAAGTCCTAGAGGATAAAGCCAGCCCGGAACGAGAAGGCAACCATCTACAAAACACCAGTGATATCAACGGAAATTTGTTTTTACGCTACGTAGCACGCCCATGGTTTGCGGAGGCCGGGGTCACACACATTGGTGAGCGCTATTACTACACAGCCAAAAATGTAGAGCAAAACATTTCTGGTTTTACTCGCTGGGATGCCATGGTTGGCTACACCGCATCAGACTGGACCTTTACTGGAGCCATCCAAAATATTTTTGATAAACAATACTGGCGCTCGAACGACATGCCAGGCACCCCGCTGGCTATCATGCTCAAAGCCAGCTATAAATTTTAGGCTCCTCTGCTTCAAAACGCGGCCATCTCTCTTCTCGGTGAAGTGCTTTTGGTCTCCATAAAAATGCCCAGCGCAAGCTGGGCATTTTCTTGACCTCTTTTACTTCTGCTGCGTTTTATGTTGCCGGAGGCGTATCGTCAGAAGACGTATTATCTCCCTCTTCCATCTCGCCATCTTCCTCATCAAGCTGCTCTCCACCTTCTGATTCTGCAACCTTCTCAATCCCGGCAAGGTAGGTGCCTTCGTCCAGATTGATCAGCGTCACCCCTTGCGTGGCGCGGGATAACTCACGGATATCGGCGACTTTGGTACGGATAAGCACGCCCCCGGTTGAGATCAACATCACCTCGTCCGTTGGCTGCACCAATACGGCGCCAATGATTTTGCCGTTACGCTCACTCATTTGAATGGCAATCATACCTTTGGTGCCTCGCCCGTGGCGGGTGTATTCACCCACCGGGGTACGCTTGCCGTAGCCATTTTCTGTGGCGGTCAGCACGCTAATGTCTTCACCTTTTGACACCAGCATGGAGATCACTGATTGGCCGTCTTCCAGCATCATGCCGCGCACACCCCGGGCATCACGCCCGATGGGGCGAACGTCTTCTTCGGCAAAGCGCACGGCCTTGCCTGCGTCTGAAAAGAGCATGACGTCATGCTCACCATCGGTGATGGCCACACCAATTAAGTGATCGCCTTCGTCCAGCTTCACGGCAATAATCCCGGCTTTGCGAGGATTGGAGAAAGCAGCAAGCGTTGTCTTTTTAACCGTGCCTTGTGAGGTGGCCATAAAGATGTAGTGCTCTTGGTCAAACTCTTTAACCGGTAATACAGCCGTAATTTTTTCCCCTTCCAATAAAGGGAAGAGGTTCACAATGGGTCTGCCGCGCGCGGTGCGGTTGCCCTCGGGCACTTCATACACCTTCAACCAATACACCCGGCCACGATTAGAGAAACACAAAATCGTGTCGTGCGTGTTGGCGACAAAAAGTTGGTCAATAAAGTCTTCGTCTTTCATGGCGGCGGCTTGCTTGCCTCGCCCGCCTCTACGCTGTGCGCGATAATCTGCCAGCGGTTGGCGTTTGAAGTAGCCTGTGTGCGAGAGGGTGACCACCATGTCTTCCCGGGCAATGAGGTCTTCTATGTTGATATCCGCATCATTCAAGACAATTTCTGAACGCCGGGGATCCCCAAACTGCGTTTTAATTTGGGTGAGTTCCTCATCAATAATGGCGGTAATACGCTCCGGACGGGCCAAGATATCAAGCAAATCGGTAATGACATCCATGATTTCACGGTATTCCGCCAAAATCTTGTCTTGCTCCAGCCCGGTCAAACGCTGAAGACGCAGCTCCAAAATAGCTTGGGCTTGCGCTTCTGACAATCGATAACCTTGGGCAGATAAGCCAAATTCTGGGGACAAATTCTCGGGCCGGTAACTGTCCGCTACTGCGCGAGAAAGCATGTCTTCAACCAAAGGAGAGCGCCACTGGCGCGACATCAAGCCGATTTTGGCCTCTGCGGGCGTGGGCGCAGCTTTAATTAAAGCAATAATTTCATCTACATTAGATAAGGCAACAGCCAAACCTTCCAAAACATGGCCGCGTTCGCGTGCTTTGCGTAGTGCATAAACGGTACGGCGGGTCACAACTTCGCGCCGGTGAGACAGAAACACGGCCAGCATGTCGCGCAAATTCAAAAGCCGGGGCCGACCATCGACCAAGGCGACCATGTTCATACCAAAAGTATCTTGGAGCTGAGTTTGCTTGTACAGATTGTTCAGCACCACCTCGGGCACTTCGCCACGTTTGAGCTCAATCACCAAGCGCATGCCGGATTTGTCTGACTCGTCCCGAATATTGGAGATACCTTCAACCCGCTTGTCATTCACCAATTCTGCAATTTTCTCTTGCAGCGTTTTCTTATTCACCTGATAAGGCAGCTCATCCACGATAATGGCTTGGCGATTGCTGCCTTTTTCAATATCTTCAATATGCGTGCGCGCCCGCATCACTACCCGGCCCCGGCCTGTGCGGTAACCCTCGTGTGCGCCAGATAGACCAAAAATCAAAGCTGCCGTTGGAAAGTCCGGCGCTTTAATAATTTGGATAAGTGCTTCGATGTCGGTATCCGGGTGATTGAGCAGCAATAAGCAAGCATCAATCACTTCCGTTAGGTTATGAGGGGGAATATTGGTGGCCATCCCCACGGCAATACCGGCAGAACCATTAACCAATAAGTTTGGAATACGTGCCGGCAGCACCGTAGGTTCAAATTCTTTACCGTCATAGTTTGGCTGAAAGTCGACGGTTTCTTTGTCAATATCGGCTAAAAGTTCGGTGGAAATTTTATCGAGTCGGCACTCGGTGTAACGCATAGCCGCTGCATTGTCACCGTCAATAGAGCCAAAGTTACCTTGCCCATCAACCAGCATGTAGCGCAAGGAAAAAGGCTGTGCCATACGTACCAAGGTATCGTAAATAGCTCTATCGCCGTGCGGGTGATATTTACCCATGACCTCACCCACAACACGGGCGCATTTTACGTAAGGCCGGTTCCACACATTATTAGCTTCGTGCATGGCAAACAGCACACGCCGATGAACGGGTTTTAAACCGTCTCTCGCATCAGGCAACGCCCGGCCTACGATTACGCTCATGGCGTAATCTAGGTAGGAATTGCGCATTTCATCTTCTAAGCTGATCGGGAGAGTTTCTTTAGCAAACTGCTGGGTCATCGTTTACGCACCGGCAAGGCAAAACAAAGGGGTGGTAATTGTACCACGCACAGCCCTAGACCTTTTTGCTAAAGAGGTGTTAAATATAGCCTCTTACACGCGTAAAGTGTTGACGTCTTTTGCAACTTGCTCTAACGTGGCAGCGTTTGAAAGGCGAGTGTTTGCGCATACCTTATAAAAAGATCGCTTGGCGTCAGTTTATGGTAAAACCTATCCAACCATTTTGTGTCATAGACACGTCGTACTTGATTTTGTCGTAAGCTCCCCCCATCTAAACAAAATTGTAGGCTACGCGCAGAGCCAAATTCTTTAACTCATCAAAAATAAGGATGATGTACATGAGCGATTTAATTCACTATATTTCAGACAGCAGTTTTGAAGCTGAAGTTTTACAATCTCCCCTGCCGGTTCTTGTAGATTACTGGGCTGAATGGTGTGGTCCTTGCAAAATGATTGCGCCTATTCTTGACGAAATCGCAAAAGAATACGAAGGCAAGCTTAAAGTTGCTAAACTTAACATCGATGAAAACGCCGATACCCCGGCTAAATTTGGTATTCGTGGCATCCCAACACTCATGCTGTTTAAAAACGGCAATGTTGAAGCCACCAAAGTAGGCGCACTATCCAAATCGCAGCTCGTCGCTTTTTTAAGCGCACACGTTTAAACGTTCTATCGTTAAATCTAAAGCGGCACATTTTCTAGGTGCCGCATCTTTTTCCACACTCCTTAACTTAATCTAAGCGCTCACATTCACCGGGCCGCCTCTCCTTACCTCAAAACTATGCACCTCTCTGAACTAAAATCCCTACACGTTAGTCAATTGCTGGAAATGGCTGTTGCACAAGATATTGAGGGCGCAAACCGTCTTCGTAAACACGAGCTGGTTTTTGCCCTGCTGAAAAATCGGGCCAAAAAAGGAGAGCCCATTTTTGGCGATGGCGTACTGGAAGTGCTGCCCGACGGTTTTGGATTTTTGCGCTCACCAGATACCTCTTATCTAGCCGGCACAGATGATATTTACGTCTCCCCCAGCCAGATTCGCCGCTTTAACCTGCATACGGGTGACACCATTGAAGGTGAAATCCGCACCCCCAAAGATGGTGAACGCTATTTTGCGCTAGTCAAACTAGACAAAATCAACTACGAAGACCCATTGGCGTGTAAAAACAAAATCCTCTTCGAAAACCTCACGCCACTGCACCCAACCGAAAGCTTTACGCTTGAGCGTGATATTCGCGCAGAAGAAAATGTTACCGGGCGCATTATTGACATGATTGCCCCCATTGGCAAAGGCCAACGCGGTCTTTTGGTGGCCCCGCCCAAAAGCGGTAAAACCGTCATGCTGCAACACATTGCACATGCTATTACCACCAACCACCCAGAGGTCATCCTCATCGTTTTGCTAATTGACGAGCGCCCAGAAGAGGTGACTGAAATGCAGCGTTCCGTCAAAGGCGAAGTGGTTGCATCCACCTTTGATGAGCCGGCCACACGTCACGTGCAAGTGGCTGAAATGGTCATTGATAAAGCCAAACGCCTCACAGAACATAAAAAAGACGTTGTTATCTTACTAGACTCCCTCACCCGCCTAGCCCGGGCTTACAACACCGTTGTCCCGGCTTCTGGCAAGGTGCTCACGGGCGGTGTAGATGCCAATGCCCTTCAAAAGCCTAAACGCTTTTTTGGTGCAGCTCGTAATATTGAAGAAGGCGGCTCGCTCACCATTATTGCCACCACGCTGATTGACACCGGCAGCCGAATGGACGATGTGATTTACGAAGAATTCAAAGGCACCGGCAATATGGAGCTGCACTTAGACCGACGCATGGCTGAAAAACGTGTTTATCCAGCCATCAACGTTAACCGCTCTGGCACTCGCCGTGAAGAATTGCTCATGAAACCCGATGTGCTCCAAAAAGTTTGGGTGCTGCGCAAACTGCTCTATGGCATGGACGATATTGATGCAATGGAGTTCTTGCTCGATAAAGTCAAAGCCACCAAAAACAATAACGAATTTTTTGACTCCATGCGCCGCGCTTAGGCCGGGTTTTCTCTTCTTTACCCATCTTCGCCCACTCACCCCAAATTCATCTGGCCGTGTGTGGGCTTTGTCTTTGAATGAGCTTTATGTCCTCCTCGCTTAGCACTCGTCCTATTGGTATTTTTGATTCCGGCATTGGCGGCTTAACGGTGGTGCGCGCCATGATGGAACATCTACCACATGAAAACATCCTCTATTTTGGCGATACTGCACGCGTCCCCTACGGCGTGAAATCTGTAGAAACCATTCGACATTTCACCACCCAAATAACCGACGAACTTTTGATGCGTGGCGTCAAAATGCTCATCATTGCCTGCAACACCATGGCTGCTGTGGCCGGGGATATTGTTCGCACCAAAGCTGCGCTTCATCAGATTCCCGTGCTCGATGTTATTGAAGCCGGTGCACAAGCAGCCATTAAATCCAGCACACAAAATATTATTGGCGTCATTGCAACGCCTACCACGGTCAATGCAAATGCATACGCACAGCGCATTCACGCACTCTCACCCAATACCCGAGTCATTTCACAAGCCTGTCCACTTTTTGTTCCTTTGGTAGAAGAAGGATGGTTAGATCATCCTGTCACCCGCCTCACCGCACAGGAATATCTCAAACCCCTGCTTGCAGAAGAAATAGACACGCTGGTACTTGGCTGTACCCATTACCCACTTCTAAAACCTTTGCTGCGCGATATTATAGGGCCCTCTGTACGCATTGTTGACTCTGCTACCACCACTGCCCAAGCTGCAGCTAAAAGCTTACTCTCAAATCAACAAATTCATACGGCCAGCCAAGCGGGACAATACCAATTTATTGTGACCGATACACCGCTTCGCTTCCAAACCATTGGCGAACGCTTTTTAGGCCGGGCTTTTTCGGGTATTTCCCAACATCACTGGCCCGCCTAGTATGGCACTTAGCGTAATCAAAATAACGCTTGCTGTTTCAAACAGACTTATCGTTTCCCAGATTATTTATAAGGAATTTTCACCAAAGATAACCAGCCTTATGTTCGCATCGAAAATCAATTCGAATTTGAATGTCAAATAGCGTTCAATACCAAAGGCGACCCAGCCGAACTCTCTCACTGCTTCTCTAAACCCCGGTCACCAGAAAACAGCAAGCTTATAGGAAATGAACCTTTGGAAGCTTCTCCTCAGAAAATCCCCCTTTCATGCTCTCAAAATAAAAAAGAAAGAGTGTGTCGCGGCACCTATATTTTGATTAACGGAAAACAAAAATCAGAATCTACCTTTACCATTGCCCGGCCACGATGAGCCAAGCAGTCTTCTTTAATTTGCGAGACCTTTGCTTGGCATGGCAACATTACGTCTTAAAATTTTTGCTTGGAGAATAAAGTGAGTGACGAACTGCTGAAACTTCGCACTGAAATTGATGCGATAGACCAATCTGTCCTCAAGCAACTCTCACGCCGTGCTCAACTGGCCGGCCGGATTGGCGAAATCAAAAAAGGTAATATTTACCGCCCAGAACGCGAAGCTCAAGTACTGCGCCAAATAGCTACAGCGAACCCCGGCCCTTTACCCAGCGATGCAATTACCCGTATTTTTCGGGAAATTATGTCGGCCTGCCTAGCCTTGGAGCAACCTTTAAAAATTGCTTACCTTGGTCCAGCAGGGACGTTTTCTGAAAGCGCCGCAAAAAAACATTTTGGTCATGCCCCAAGCTTTGAGGCGCTGCCGACCATTGACGACGTCTTTCGAGCCGTCGAAGGCAACAATGTGCACTACGGCGTCGTACCTGTAGAAAACTCTACCGAAGGTGCCATAGGACGTACGCTGGATCTACTGCTTCTTAACCCGGTTCAAATTTGCGGGGAAGTTACCTTACGCATCCATCAAAATTTGCTCTCAAAAGCAGAAAGTAAAGGCGGCATTAAACGGCTTTACTCTCATTCGCAATCTCTATCTCAGTGCCACGAATGGCTTAATAAAAATCTAGGTGATGTACCCCGGATTTCAGTCTCAAGTAATGCAGAAGCTGCACGACTTGCCAGTGAGGACCCGGCCTCAGCGGCCATTGCAGGCCTAGCCGCAGCAGAACTGTACGGTCTTAAAGCCATGGCGCGCAATATTGAAGATGAGCCCAACAATACAACCCGATTTATTATCATCGCTCACCATGATGCGGCCCCCTCTGGGCAAGATAAAACCTCCATTGTATGCGCTACTCCCAACACCCCCGGTGCTGTGCATGCATTGATTGAGCCATTTGCCCAAAACAAGGTCAGTTTGTCTAAACTCCAATCTCGCCCAGCCCGCTCGGGTATGTGGGAATACGTGTTTTATATGGACATAGAAGGCCATAAGACACAAGAAAATGTAGCACGCGCATTAGATAATATTCGCGAGACAGCAGCCTTTCTGAAAGTGCTCGGCTCCTATCCCAACGCACTTTAACCGGGCTTACAAATAAAAAATATAAAAGGGCTAGTCAGGCTTAAAAATTCAGCTATAATGCCGCCTCTGTGTCGGGGCGTAGCGCAGCCTGGTAGCGCACTTGCATGGGGTGCAAGGGGTCGCGAGTTCGAATCCCGCCGTCCCGACCAATCGAATCAAACAGTTAGGCCAATCGTAAGATTGGCTTTTTTGTTTTAAAAATTTTGGTTTTCTGTACGAGCTTACAACTAAAAACGTGGCAGAGCATTTATCTCTTTTATGTACAGACTCCCAAAAGAAACCTAACCGCTTTATGTTTCACATATAAAAAGGCTCTCAATATTGTCTTTTGGCGATAACGATTTCAAGGCCGGACGCTTGCTTAGTGTTAAGCTTATGCGCCTTATCTCTTCTTATTTTTTGCTTACATGAGCTCAAGCCCCTCTTTAAACGTTGCGATCATTGGCGCGGGTTATGCCGGGCTTGCTTGTGCGGCGGCTTTGGCACAGCAAGGCATCCCAACCACGGTTTTTGAGCGCGCAAGCATTTTGGGCGGCCGGGCGCGGCTGGTGCGTAATGCAGCTTATGAAATTGACAACGGTCAGCATCTTTTAATTGGGGCTTATACGGAGCTTTTGCGCCTCATGCGCGTGGTGGGCGCCTCCCCTAAAACTTTAGAAACCCGGCCACTGCACTTGCTCACCCCCGGGCAGCTCGAAATTAAAGCGGCTCGGCTCCCGGCGCCTTTGCATCTTGCGCTGGGTTTGCTGCGGGCCAAAGGCTTGTTGTGGGCCGATAAATTGGCGCTGCTGCGCTTAATGCAATACCTTAAAGCTCGCCACTATCGCTTAGAAGAAGATGTCAGCGTTCGCACCTTGCTCACGCAAACAGGGCAAACGCCCAAGCTTACCGAACACTTTTGGGCGCCCCTGTGCGTTGCGGCGCTCAACACGGTGTATGAAGAAGCCAGTGCGCAGATTTTTGCAAATGTCTTGCGTGACAGCTTGGGCGCCTACGCGCATGCCAGCCATTTTTTACTGCCCCGAAAAGACCTCACAGAGCTTTTCCCGGTGCCCGCCGCACGTTATTTGGCAACACGAAAAGGCAATATTCACATTGCCACCCCCATCAGCAGTATTGAAGCGCTGCCGCAAGGCGGCTACCGCCTTGGTGGCGACCCGCAAGCACTTTCTTACAGCCACCTTGTGATTGCCACCGCGCCTTACCACGTCGACAAGCTGCTCTCTTCCCACCCCGCAGCAGAAACTTGCCTCACCCACATTCGCGCGCTTCAATACAATGCCATCACCACGCTGTACCTACACTTTGAATCGGCCCCGGCATTGCCCGCCCCGATGATTGGTTTGGCAGATGGCCCGGTGCAATTTATTTTTGACCGTGGCCAGTTTTATCAACAGCCGGGTCTGTGGGCCGCCGTCATCAGCGCACCGCCAGAACCTAACCTCTCACACGATGTGCTGATTGAGCGGGTTCTAACGCAAATCAACGCCCAGCTGAGCCTAAACTTGCCCAAGCCGGACTGGACGCAAATCATCACGGAAAAGCGCGCCACCTTTACCTGCACACCGGGCCTCAAACGCCCGAGCATGGAAACCGGGCTACCGCAGGTCTATCTGGCCGGGGATTATGTTGCTGGGGACTACCCCGCCACGTTAGAAGGTGCTGTGCGCGCAGGTTTGGCGTGTGCAAAAGCCATTCTTCCCGCCAAAGGCAAGGCACCGGTATGAGCACCCGCCCGGCCCCCGCCTTCTGGCAAAGCACCACCGGCTGGGCGCGTGCGCTCGCCCCCTTGTCTTGGCTGATGTGCATCCTCAGCACTGTACGCCGAAAAGCCTACAAAATGGGCCTACTCAATACGCAGACTTTACCGATTCCCGTCATTGTTGTGGGCAATATTGCCGTGGGTGGCAGCGGCAAAACACCCGTGGTGGCTTATTTAGTCAAAGCCTTGCAGGCCGCAGGCTACCGGCCGGGGATTATCAGCCGGGGCTATGGCGGCCAAACCAAAGGCCCGGCCATGGTGCAATTAACCCACGCCCAAGCAAGCCAATGCTTTGGAGACGAACCGGTGTTGCTTGCGCAGCTTTGCAAAGTGCCTGTTGCCATCGGCGCCAAACGCCCTGAAGCCGGGCAACACCTGCTGGCGAATCACCCAGACGTTAACATACTCATCAGTGACGACGGACTACAACATTACCGCCTTGGCCGGGCCCTGGAACTTGCGGTATTAGACCCCGCAACGCTGGGCAACCATCGCCTATTGCCAGCCGGCCCTTTGCGCGAACCGCTTAAGCGCTTGTGCGAGCTCGACCTCGTTCTGCTCCACGGCGGCCCTTATGCCTTGCCCCCCGGGTGCGCCCCCCACTGGCCCATGCAGCTTGCTGGGCAAACATTTTATGCACTCAAAGACCCCACCCGCACACGCCAGGCCCAAGACTTTCCCTCCCCAGTCCATGCTATTGCAGGCATCGGCCGACCAGAGCGCTTTTTTTCGCAGCTTGAAGCTTTGGGCCTTAACATCATTCGCCACCCATTTGCAGATCACCACGCCTTTAATGCGGGTGACTTGCCACAAAACCCATCCGCCCCCATCATCATGACGGCCAAGGATGCTGTAAAATGCCAAGCATTCAATGTGCCCGATGTCTGGATTTTCCCCGTAGACGCCCACATTGACCCAGACGCCTTTCAACTCATTCTCAACAAAATAAAAGCATGGACACCAAACTCCTCGAAGTCTTAGTCTGCCCCGCCTGCAAAAGCAAACTGCAATACAGCGCCGCCGCCCAAACGCTCACCTGCAAGCCATGCGCACTCATTTACCCCATCGAAAACGGCATACCGCTGATGCTGGCAGACCGCGCCCAAACACTGCCCCCAGAAGCCGCCCAGCCATGAACGCGCCCTTTCAGGTTGTCATTCCCGCACGCTACGCCTCAAGCCGCCTGCCCGGCAAACCCTTGGCAGACATCGGCGGCAAACCCATGGTCGTTCGCGTGCTAGAGCGCGCAATGGCGGCCGGGGCAGAATCCGTTTGGGTTGCCACAGACCATGCAGACGTCTTAAACGCTGTTGAAACGGCCAAAGGCCAAGCGCTCATGACCTCCACAGAACACGCCAGCGGCACAGACCGCATCGCAGAACTCGCCCAGCGCCTTGGCTGGACGGAAGACACCATCGTTGTCAACGTACAAGGCGATGAGCCCCTGATCGACCCCGCGCTCATCCAAAACCTAGCCCAAACACTGGCCCAAAACCCCGGCACCGCCATTGCAACCGCCGCCCACCCCATTGATCGCGCAGAAGATTTTTTCAACCCCAACGTGGTTAAAGTCGTCAGCAATGCACAAGGAGACGCCGCCTACTTTTCCCGCGCCCCCATTCCCTGGGCACGAGACGCTTTTGCAAAAGCCCCACACACACTCCCCAAGCCATTCCCGGCCCTGCGCCATGTTGGCCTGTACGCATACCGATGCGCATTTTTAAAACGCTACGCCACACTCAGCCCCAGCCCGCTCGAAACACTGGAAGCACTCGAACAGCTGCGCGCCCTCTGGCATGGCTACCGCATCAGCTTACTCACCCTGCCCCACGCCCCCGCGGCCGGGGTGGACACCCCCGAAGATTTGGCACGCGTGCGCGCACTATTTGACCGCCAAGCCAAGCTAGCGTAACTTCACACCTCTTGTACCCCCCTCACCCATCTTTTCAAGCAAGGAGGAATACGACGATGCGACTCATTCTCTTAGGCCCACCAGGCGCCGGCAAAGGCACACAGGCCAACTTCATCAAAGAAAAGTTTAACATCCCCCAAATTTCAACGGGCGACATGCTACGCGCAGCCGTTAAAGCCGGCACACCTTTGGGCCTTGCCGCTAAAAAAGTGATGGACCTTGGCCAATTGGTGTCAGACGACATCATCATCGGCCTCGTCCAAGAACGCCTCAAAGCGCCAGACTGCCAAAACGGCTACCTGTTTGACGGCTTTCCCCGCACCCTTGCGCAAGCCGATGCCATTAAAGCCGCCCAGGTCAAACTAGACTTTGTGCTGGAAATCGACGTGCCGGACAGCGACATCATCGAACGCATGAGCGGACGCCGGGCACACCTGGCCTCCGGACGCACCTACCACATCAAATACAACCCGCCCAAAGTAGAAGGCAAAGACGATGTCACCGGCGAACCCCTGGTACAACGAGAAGATGACCAAGAAAGCACCGTCAAAAAGCGCCTCACGGTTTATCACAACGAAACCAAACCCCTCGTACGCTACTATGCCGACTGGGCCGCACAAAATGACCCCAATGCGCCCAAACTGCGCAAAATTTCAGGGCTCGGCGCCGTCGATCAGATTACACTACGCCTGTTAGAAGCACTAAAATAAGCACCGCTTTCCGCAACACCCACACTGCTTAGGCAGTGTGGTCAATAAAAACAAACCCCCTCCCACAGACTAGAAAGGCATTTTTATGGAACACACCCTACCCGCTCTACCCTACGCCAAAGACGCTTTAGCACCACACATCAGCGCAGAAACCCTAGAGTTTCACTACGGCAAACATCACCAAGCCTACGTCACCAACCTAAACAACCTCATTAAAGGCACAGAGTACGAAGCCCTAAGTTTAGAAGCCATTGTTAAAAAAGCCCCGGCCGGCGGCATTTTCAACAACGCAGCACAAGTTTGGAACCACACATTCTTCTGGAACAGCCTCTCCCCCAAAGGCGGCGGCGCCCCCACTGGCGCCCTGCTCAAAGCCATTGAAGCAAAATGGGGCAGCCTGGACGACTTCCAAAAAGCCTTCACCGCCAGCGCCGTAGGCAACTTTGGCTCCGGCTGGACATGGCTCGTTAAAAAACCCGACGGCAGCCTAGACATCGTCAACACCACCGCTGCGGGCACCCCCCTCACCACCGCCGACAAAGCCTTGCTGACTATCGACGTATGGGAACACGCCTATTACATTGATTTTCGTAACCGCCGCCCGGACTTTGTCGCCTGCTTTTTAAATAACCTTGTTAACTGGCAATTTGCAGAACAAAACTTTGCCTAAACCTGGTCTTTAAATTCACACCCAAACGCCATACCACTTGTATGGCGTTTATTATTTTCTCCCTAGCCTATTTGTTTTTATTAAAATCAAATAACATTTTGAAGCTGTACTATGTTTTATGCTATCGAGCCTTAACAAATCCAACAATTGGACACCGAAAAGCTGTGCTTTCAGATCCCCGGCGTTACTCACCTGCACCCGTTAAGTCCCAACAAATACAGGAATATCGATGACAAAACAGCTTTCACCTACCGGTGTAATGGCGCTTAAAGAAGCGCTATGCTCAGTCTACTGGTACAAGTCTGAACTTCGCAAATTTCTTAGCCTTTGCCTCTCAAATTCGTCTGTTCTGAACTCTTTCAACTGGGAAAACTACAAGTGGTAAATTGCATCTGATGTCGTTGACTTCCTTATTGCTAACCCAAAGAACCACTTTGATGATCTCACGAAGATTTGCTACGAGTTGTGCAAACTTACTGACTTCTCTCACCTAAAGACCCTTGAGGATGGTCAAGCCAAAGTTGAAAAAGCACGCAACGCTGTTAAGCAGCTAAAGCAACTTGTAGAGCCACATCAAGAAATCAAGCGCGAACAAGATGAAATTAAAAAGAGACAAAAAATGGCTGTACAAAAGCTGCGGGAGAATACGGCTATTCACCAAAAGCTTGAGTCAATTAAAAACAAATACATAACGCTAATCGGCTCAAGCGATCCACAGAGGCGTGGATTTGAGCTAGAACATATCATGTACGAGCTCTTCAAGCTTTTTGACTTAGATCCAAAAGCTTCCTTCAAAAACCTTGGCGAACAGATTGATGGTGCATTTACTCTTGAAGGAACAGAATATCTTTTCGAGGCAAAATGGCATAAAGAACTTGTCAACAAAACCTCACTAGCAGCATTCACCGACAAAGTTCGCACAAAACTAGAAAATACGCTCGGCATATTTCTTTCAATCAATGGATTCTCTCAAGATAGCGTTGCTGCCCATCAGGCAGGTGGTGCGTCTATTCTTCTAATGGATGGCGGAGACCTAATGGCTGTATTTGAGGAACGCATTGACTTTGTGAGTTTGCTCCTAAGAAAAAAGCGTCATGCAGCTCAAACAGGCAATATCTATTTTTCCTATCATCAAATGATTTCTGGCACCTAACTTAGCGATCAATACGAACAAAACCAAGAACAATCCCTTCGGCATTCTCATGGCAATAAAGGGCTCCTGTCCCGATTATCTCTATAATTAAGAAATTTCTATACTTTTAGCTCATTAAATAACGACTTTCTGGTTTATTTTTCAGCTAAGCCACTACCATCCATCATCCCTCAGCTCATTCGTTATTCTCGAAATTTATTAAAACCAATAATATTTCGAAGTTACGCTATATTTTTTGCCACTGAGCCAAGAAAATACGTTAACGAGCCCCCTAAAATCTTCTCTTTTGCCCTCCCCGCACTGCACATCAGCGCCCGCCACCTCCGGCGTTAGGGATGGTAATGAATTATAGATATTGAGTCTGAGGAAAAACTTCTTTAAATTACGCTTGTAAAATTATTGCTATCTCCATTTATTTTGCACCATTATTTCTTCTAAATTTTTCGCTAATCAGTGGAATCAATCAAGGTAAAGTGCCAATTTTTAGCGCAATTTATTTTATGCTTATTGCGTTAGTGTTAGCATCAATAAACTTTTACTTATTATTTGTTTGTCCTGTTGCATATGAAAAAAATAATGCCCCACCACGCCACGCTCACCTACAACGAACCGCTGCTTCGCCGGGCTGTGCTGGCTTTTTGGCGGCGTACCATTGGCGTAGCTTTTCCACTGGTCACAGCAGTCCTTGCGGCTAGCCTCATATATTATTTGCTTCAAGGCAACTCATCTTGGTTTACTGGTGTGCTTGCAACAGTCCTATTCTTTTCTATTATTTGTATGCCGACCCTGTACTTCGTCCACTACCGTAACGTTTTAACCAAGTTTCGCAATATGGGGGCCCCGCAAGCATCCTTCCTCGCTGAAGAAACTTCCTTTACCGTCGCTTCTGACCTTGGCAGTTCTACATTGAAATGGTCTGCAATTGTAGAGGTCTGGTGTTTTGATGAATTCTGGCTTCTTCTCTTTTCAAAGGCGCAGTTCATGACGTTGCCGCTTTCGTCTCTTTCACCAGAAATGAAAGCGTTCATCCTGCAGCAAATTCAAGCATCGGGTGGCAAAGTCGATGGCTAAGGACGCACTGATTTATTCCCGCAAGTAACGGCCAAAGCGCACGATGTCATACGAGAATTTGTTTGATGAGGATACGACGGATAAACCCGATGCAGAAGAGCTTTTCTGACCTAGAGTACGCAGCCAAGCGCAAGGTGGCTAAGCGCGAACGGTTGCTTGGCGAACTTGAAACCATCACACCGTCGGCAGATTGACTCAGTGCGCTGGCACAGTACTACCCGAAGGATCAAGGGCGCGGTCGGTCGCCGATTGGACTGGAACGGATGCTGCGAATGTACATTGTGCAATAGACGCTCGGACTGTCCGACGAAGGAATCTAGGACGCCCTATATAAAAGTCATGCCATCCGCGACTTTGTCGGTATACAACTAGCTGATATTGTTAGATTTTTATCATTGCATCTTTCTTGGCTTTTGTAAGAAAAGCAGATTTCTATAGGCAGAAGTATGTAAAACGCAGTACATTCCGATGATAAGTAAACTTGGATGACTGCCATGAAGCGCGTAAAAGATGAAACGCTTTCCATTCGAACGTCAGCGGAAGTCAAAAAACCGTTGAGGTTGGCTGCTGAGCACGAGCATCGTTCCGTTGCTTCAATGGTCGAGGTATTGATACTGAACTACGCAAGGCAGCATCAGCTATCTGTTGAATCGATGCCACTGATTTCAGATCAGACATGACTCTTCAGGCATTAAAACAATAAATATGTAGCTATAAATTAAGCAGTTTTTGGGAAAAGTAATTTAAATGGATCACTCAGTACATAACAAGATCGTCAGCTTCATCTGGTCAATCGCTGACGACTGCCTCAGGGATGTTTTTGTGCGCGGCAAATACCGCGATGTCATCCTCCCGATGTTCGTCCTGCGCCGTCTGGACTGCCTGCTGGAGCCCACCAAGGAAGCGGTGCTTGAAGATGTTCGCTTCCAGCGTGAAGACGTCAAAATGGCCGACCTCGATCCACATGGCCTGCGCGAGGCATCGGGCTACGTGTTCTACAACACATCCCAATTCACCCTGAAGTCCCTGCTAGGCAACCCGTCCCAGTTGGAAGCTAATCTGAAGAACTACCTCGATGGCTTCTCGGACAACGTGAAGGAGATCGTCGAGAAGTTCGACCTGCGCAATCAGATTCGCAAGATGGCGCAATCGGACGTACTGCACGACGTGATCGAAAAGTTTGTGTCCGAAGAGATCAACCTCAGCCCCAACGACCGCAAAGGCCCGGATGGACGAACCCAGCCGGGGTTGTCCAACCTAGGCATGGGCTACGTATTCGAGGAACTGATCCGCAAGTTCAACGAAGAAAACAACGAAGAGGCCGGTGAGCACTTCACGCCGCGTGAGGTGATCGAGCTCATGACCAATCTGGTCTTCATCCCGGTCAAAGATCAGCTGCCCAACCCGCTGACCATCTACGACCCGGCGTGCGGCAGCGGCGGCATGCTGACCGAGTCGCAGAAATTCATCACCAACCCCGAAGGCGTGATCAAAGCCAATGTGGGCGTATTTCTGTATGGCAAAGAAATCAACCCCGAGACCTACGCTATCTGCAAGTCCGACATGATGATCAAAGGGAATGACCCGGAGAAAATCAAGTTCGGCTCCACGCTGGCAACCGACGATTTCTCAGGCACGCGCTTCGACTTTATGCTCACAAACCCGCCCTACGGCAAAAGCTGGAAGAGCGACCAGAAGAGCATCGTCGATGGCAAGGATGTGATCGACCATCGCTTTCAGGTGAATCTCTCCGACTACACCGGGCAGAAACACGACTTCTACCCGGCGATTCCGCGTTCGTCTGACGGCCAGCTCCTGTTCATGATGGAGATGGTCAACAAGATGAAGCGACGCAGCGACAGCCCAATGGGCTCGCGCATCGCTTCAGTCCATAACGGCTCAGCCCTGTTCACCGGGGATGCTGGCAGTGGCGAGAGCAACATCCGCCGCCACATCATCGAAAACGACTATCTCGAAGCCATCATCCAGCTGCCGAACAACCTGTTCTACAACACCGGCATCAGCACCTACGTTTGGGTTCTGTCGAACAACAAAGCCGACAAGCGCAAAGGCAAGGTGCAGCTGATCGAAGCCAGCAACCTCTACCAGAAGTTACGCAAGAACCTAGGCGCGAAGAACTGCGAATTCAGCGACGAGCATATCCACCAGATCACCCAACTGTACTTGGAAATGCCGAATGACGGTATTTCCAAGATATTCAACAACCGCGATTTCGGTTACTACAAGGTCACGGTGGAGCGCCCGCTGCGATTGGCTGCGCAATTCAGCCCCGAGCGCATCGCCACGCTACGCTTCACACCGGGCATGCAAGACATCATGGAATGGGTGTACGGCAAGTACGGCGACGAGGTTTGCACCAACCTAAAATCGCATGCCGAAGCCATCGAAGCCCACCTTGAGCGCGAAGAAATCGCTATTTCACCCAAGAACCACAAGGAACTGCTGTCCGAAGCCACATGGCGCGAGCAACGCGACATCATGCAAGCCGCGCAGCAACTCGCCGAGAAGATCGGCGCCGGGGAGTTCCTCAATTTCAACCGCTTTGAGGGCATCGTCGATGACACGCTCAAAGCGCTGGGCCTGAAGCTGGCCGCACTTGCCCGTAAGC
>RRZU010138910.1_pt1 | contig 31278 bp, 26 predicted proteins | sample 2165561 | NCBI WGS metagenome assembly RRZU01 (sample SAMN10456909, study PRJNA506462) | wastewater metagenome | isolation source: wastewater sludge | place: USA: Moscow, Idaho | reverse complement strand
GATATTGACTCCACCGAAAATGACATAATAAGGTGTTGCCTTATTGTCGTATATATTTGCGCCTTTGGCATAATTCTGAACGCTGTGCATTTGCATTACAAAACAAAAAAATTTAGGAATGAAATTGACAAAATCCATCAAAGTAGGATTTAAAAACCGAAATGATACTTATACGGGTAAGCTTGGGTTCGTTATCTCGGATACAAGTAAGGGCGTTGCGTGGGACTCTTGGCGCGACCATAAAATACCCGTGCTTGAACTTGCGAATACCCCGGTTTCCGGGTTTCACTTGAATAAATCCGTCCACAGGGAGTCGAGGTACTCTGGCCGGGACGTTATCAGGATTTGGGACCCAAGGGGATTCGAGTTCGAGATCACCCCGGCAAACCTGATCCACATCATGGAGTGTTGCACAGTGTCTCAAGGTGAGATAGACCGACAACTGATTTACTGCTGGGAAGGTTCGACCCTGCTCCTTATGCCCATAACGTCCGAAACTTACAAAGAGGCGGTAAGGGTACAAGAAGAATTTCAATATGCGATCGCCTCGGGGACCGTGGACAAGTCTGGAAAAAGTACTTTTGTTGTTGGAAACACTTACATCATCGACCGCTATAAAAATCACTTCGTCTACCTTGGTGTTTTCAGCGGCAAGAACTTTGATGGCGTTGAAACGCCGTATCGCGGCCCCAACTACGCACCTGTGGAAGACAGGGAGATGCGCGTCTTTGTTGAAAACAATCCGGGCACTTATACGTGTGACCTTCCGCCCAGACTGTGGGATTTGAGATTTGTGCCCTTGGACAAAAAGAAAGGCAAATTATGTACTGATGTGGAAAAGTTCGACATCAGCAGGTTCAACGACATGTTGCATCGTGCGCTCCCGTTTCAGGAATCGCTTGAGTATGTATTGGTGGGCCCGGATATTCTGGCGGATACCGCATTTAATTTATCGTCGTTTTGCTATTTTTATCTCGTAAAAGAGATTGGAAGTTCTTTTGAGATAAAAGAATGCTGGGTTGAGCGCGATCGGAGAAAAATAAACGGAAAAAGTTGGTCAAAGGACCCTCTTAACGGGCAGGAGCTTTTGGAGGCCGTGAGCAGGGCCTTTAAACTTCCCTCTTGGGCACCGACTGAGGCGTTTTCGGTAGAGAAAGCGTGCGCTGATGGGTACCAACTTTTGCTTGTAAAAAGTGGAAATTCGGACTATTTCCTCCCTAAACCCATTAAGAACTACTCCAACACCTATACATACCACACTTTCAATCTAAAATTATTTAAAAAAGATGAGCGATTTACAACAACGGCTGGTTGAAAAAATAAAGGAGCTCGAAGCCGAGCTTTCTTCTCTAAGGGAAAAGAAAGAGACATACGAGGGAGGCATTGGCCTTGGGCTAAGCCTGAACGGTAAGCCCCTGAAGGCAGCAAGCGATGACGACTTGGCAATGGCCGTTGTACGGCTGTACGCAAACATAGAATGCGCAACCGCCATACCGATCAACGCCTCCAAGGAGACGATGGCCCTTGTAAAAGATACCATAGCCACTACGGAACACCTGCGCAACTCGGCGTACTTCTTATTGGAGAGTCGTCAATGTGCCGCGAAAATCACTTCGATAAATGCCTTGCTTGCAAAGGCGAGAAGTCTCATGTCACAGGACTCTAAAGTGGCGGACTTTCTCAAAGATCTCGAATAGGCACAAAAAAAGGCCCGCCGGACTAAACCGACGGGCCTGAAAAATCCCAAAAAACCTACACTGAGCCTGTACCGCTGCATTGCCGGTACAGGCTTTTTTTATTGTGCGAAAGCGCAATTCCCGTTCTGCAATGCGAACACGGTTAGTTGTAGCGTGCCGCTCGTACTTGATGTAGTTTGGCTCGCCTTGATAGCGGATGAAGTATGAGACCGTCAGTTGCTGCCGAGGGTCTTCGTTCGGATGGGTCCTGCGCAGTTCGAGAAATTTACCGGCACACTGGTCTTGCGCGTACAGATAACCGGACAGGGGCGGGTCCGGTATGGGATCCTTTTTACAGGAGAACAAGACCATGACCAGAAAAATACTCAATATGGCCCTCATCACAGGTTTAATTTTAGCTTCAGTTTTTTGTCGGTCGTAAAGACTTCGACCACCCTTTCGCTTGCCACGGCGGTGCCAGAGAACGTGTTTTTCAGCGCAAGCAGTTCGGCGATCTGCTTGGCGTCATCCTCACCGTCGGTCAAAATTGCGGGCAGCTTAGAAGTCACGAGCGCGTAACCGTTGATGGTGGCGTACAGCTCGGGCTGCTTGTCTTTCAGACCTTTAAGGCGACCCATGATAATGCCTTGGATAGCCTCCTGAAAAAATTCCGTCTCGGCAAGCGCGTTGATAATTGCTTTCAGGCCGCTCTTTCCGAAGAGCGACAGAAACGTTTTGATGAACGTTGACATGTTGTTATAGGATGGGTTTTTTGGCCCTTTCTTGATCGGGGCCTTCTATGTTGAGTTGAGGATTTTGGTCGTACTTGTACATTTTCAAGTACGTCTTTGCCTTGGATACGACCTCTGAGGCAGGAAGCGTCGGAGATGTCTTCAACGCTTTTATCATGTACGCGGAAAACGCGCCTTGATAGGTTGTACCGATGTAGGCGTCTGCCGAATACTCGTGGTCTTGACAGCCTGCCAAGGACAGAAGCGAGCATTTTAGCGGGCCGTCCGTTTTTGGTATCAACCTGTCAAGCTGTTTCAGGTCAAGTATCCTGTCCTTGGCAGGCACGTATTCCGAACTGACCGCTCTGGCCTTTTGGTATTTTTCCGGGGCAAGCGGGCTTACCGATACACGGTACTGCGTCGCCGAGTGGCAGGAGTCGTTCCAATAAGTCAGGTTCACGCCTTCCGGGAGGAGCTTGAACAAACGGAAAAAGCAGTCGTCCACAATAAGGCCATCGTGCATCACCGCCGCTTGGTCCCCTTCGTAAACCTCGCCGTCCGGGTTTTTGGCCTTGGTCTCTATGTCACCTTGAACGTCAAGCACGTTGGCCCCCAGCGACATGCCATGCCGGGACATTGCAAGAAATATCGTGTCCCCGGCCTTTGCCTTTGCGGCTACTTCGCCCCACGTCTTTAGGAAGTTGGATATGGTTGCGGTCTTGTCGGAGAAAAAGTGTATCCTACCATAGCCATTGGCGGTAAGCAATTGCCGCAGGTTGCGCATATCGTTGACGCACCCTTTCAAGGGCAGCGAATCCCCTTGGTACACGCGTGGGTCACATCTGTTGATCCCGAATAAGATGGCCACCTTGTTTGGATCCCCATTGGGGTTTAGTATCACGCTTTTTTCCTCTGCTCCTTGCTCGCCTGCATCGTCCATATCGTCGACAAGATGCGGGACCAGTTCTGTCGCCATCTGCCAATTTGGTTGGGGTACGGTGTGGTTGTTTATCTGCTCCAGAAAATCGGCGTTGCTTTCCGGTGCATCGGCAAGCAGCCATCCGCACAAAAAGCAGACAACGCCGACAAATATGAATGGTATCATAGTTTGGGTTTTAATTTTTCAATGAACGGTTGTCCTTCTTTACAGGCAAACCAAGTCATTATGTGACCTACCGCTTGCGAGGATCCCGTCATATCGGTCAGAAACGGTATGATGACCGCACATATAAACAGGCACGAGATTATCTCGGCCATACCACGTTTGATGGAAGTCACATTGAACTTGAGCAGTCGGTAAAACGTGGCCGATATGCCGACCAGATACGTCCACAACTGTGTCTCGTATTTCAAGAACATGTAATCAAACATGTGCCTGAACAACTCCAAGCTGTATGTGATTTTTTCGCTCATTTTGGCTTTTTTTCCTCTTTGAACACGTCATCAAGGCTTTTTTGACACTTGGCAGCCGCTTGGTTGACGTCGGTTTCCGATTTCGCCGCCAGTTCGGTCAAAGCCGCCGCTCTTGACGTTGCCGTTACTTGAGAACAGAATGACGCCACAAAAACAATTAAGGCAAATGATGTGGCTATAATGGCTGGTGTATCGGCTTTGATGTGATAATTGATGGCTGCTTCGTTCATTTGTTGTTGGTCAAAATTCTTATAAGTTCTTCTTGGCGGTCACCGTAACATCTGATTAAAAGCGAATCGCTGCGTTCAAGTGCCTCCCGCATTACAGCTTGTGCTTCCTTGTTGCGCTCGTTCGCCTGCACAAGCATGTAGCCGAGACCGGCTATGCACAGCATCAGTACGACGACCACAGTGGGCTGCGACAACAACCACGTCGAAATCGTGCTTCCCAACGTATCATTGTTGTTGTTTTGCATTGGCTTGGTGCCTTCTGTCGTATGCGTCGGCTTGTAGTGAAACTACGCTTGGACTGCCCTCACCCGAATCTACGATCCCGGTTTCGGTCTCGATGAACGCTGAAAACGACAGGGATCTGTTTTTTGTTTTTCGGTAAAATTTGTTAAAGAGCTCTTGGGTAAAGGCGTGGTAAGTCACATCTTTTCCCTTTCGCACGGCTATGAGGGCCTGTTTTCTGTTTCCGCTGGCTTTGTACGATATGTGGATCCACTCGGGTTCGCCCCCTTTTTCAAACTCCGCGATCAACTGGTCAAAGTCGAGGTTGTTATAGCTGAAGTGGAACAAATCGATGTTAGACAACCCAATGCTGCGGGCGTCCAAGTCCAATGCCTCGCCCCTTGTGTGCGCGGACAATTTGGCCCCTCCTATTGCAGTGTTCAGCTGTGGCGACCTGTAACCGCTTGTCACAAGTACCCTCCCAAATTTTGCGCAAATTGGGTCATAGACCTTCTTGCCTACAAATGCAAGGGCTACTTTAACTTGCATAGGGGCAGTGTTGTCGATTTTTCTGACTTTGGCGGTGTGAGATGCTTCGACCATCTCAAGTGTAAGGTGATTGCTCAGTTTCATATTAATATGATTCGGAATAGTACCCACCAAAAACTATTTTTGGCGCAGTGCCGGAGGATAAATTGTTTGCCAATGCTTTCCAACCCAGCAACACATTGTTTGCCGGTAAGTTTGTGTTTAGCGTACCGGTGGCCACAGATCCGTTCATCAGATTTTTTACTCGGTAGTAGATTATCGATGAAGAGCTGGTCGGGGAGAATAAAGTCGTGTGTAAGTAAGCCTGTGACGCTGTCGATGTCGGAAAATTAGACCCCAGACTGACTTTTGTAACTGTCCCAGACCCGTCGTTGTGAAAGATGCTGTAATTGGTGTCGTTTAATTCAAAGCCGACACCAACAATATGGGTGCCGTTCGTTAGTAATGTGGTGGAACTGCTTGCGGAGGACGGCCCCAGATAGGCCAAAAAGTGCTGCTTGGACGGGTCTTCTATCGAAGCGCACAAAAACGTACAAAGAAACCCCCTGCCCACAGAAGAACCGGAGACCGACAAAGTCGTACTTGTTGTCGCCACAGATGCCAAGCTGTTCGCCGCCGTACTGCCTGTGTACTCTTGCCGCCTATCCATCGTCAGGGCATTTGTACCGGAAATAACGCCAGCAGCCCCGCTGCCTATCGCCGTGGAGGTTGTGCTGTAAGAGATCACGCCCGCATTGGTGGGTATAATCTCCTCGATACCTGCCGCAGTCAGGGTTGTTTGCAGCGGTATGGCACTTACAATCGGATTATCAATTGTAAGGCCGGGCAGCCACTGCAACTTGAAAACGGTGTTCCCGCTGCTTGTGTAAGACGCCGGTTGTGATACAAATGCTAAATGGTTTAGGTCGCCTTGTACAGCGACTAACCCGCCCAAAGAGCCGTTATTATTGAACTGTATCTGCTTATTGGCCCCGCCCGGGGACACTGCGGCGGTAATTGGGAAGTTCAATTGTGCCAACGCTGCGCACTGGATACATACCAGTGCCAGCAACATTGTAATGTGACTTTTCATAGAAATGTGTATGCTGTGATGTAGCCCACATCCAACCAAACGGAGGTGGCGGAGGCCCCGTTACTATTAAACAGGCAAGGGCCTATCATGGTAGAACCAGAAGGCAGGTTGCTGGATAATGTGCCTGTCGTTGTCGTGCCATTTGAGAGCTTGATGACACGGTACATTATGGAGGAAGCGCCCGGCGCCGCGAACAATTCAAGTTTGTACGCAATACCACTCGATCCCGGAAACGATGCGCCGAGATCCACTTGTGTTGCCGTCCCAGATGCGTCGTTGTGGTACAATGACATGTTGGATGCCCCCGCTTCCTGACCAATTCCAATTATATTTACGGTATTCGCCAAGGTAGTGGTAGCGTTGGGCGTCGCGGAGAAATCGCCCATCCCAGCGAAACCTCTACCAGTTGCGCTCATCGAGCTGAATGCGAAAATAAAACTTGCATAAAACCCCCCGTAATTGGAACCACCGATGCAAAAGTAAGGGGCTGTTGCCCGGACGTGTGAAACGTTCCCTGCGGTGGCACTTGAGTTGAACCTTATCTGCCTCACACTTTCGTAGGCATTACCGGCCCCCAGCAAGATACCGGCAGCAGCCGTTCCGGTCGTTGAGGCCGTCGCGCCTATGGCGCTGACTGATGTCGAGGCTGCTCCAAACGGCCTGTATTCCCACCTCTTCACATAGCCAAGATGTATCTGGGCCATCTTGTCCAGATTGTCGGTAGCAATATGGGGTATGGGAGTTGCGGTAGGCGTGTATATGACCGCAGTGTTGGAAGCAACGGACGGTGCCGATGTGGCTGTCAAAACCAAACAAGTGTCATTCGACGATACTGCCGAGACTGCGGCCATACTTCCGTTTGCGTTGTACTGCACCCTGCCGTCAGAGCCAGCAGGTGTGGCGCTGCTGGCTATTGGAAAATTGAGTTGCGCGTTTGCTGTCAAGTGTGCGAGAACCAGCACGAATATGTTAATAGCCTTCTGCATATACATTGGATAACTGTACCTTCGCTGCCGTGGTACTTGTGTTTGTGTTTACGTAACAGGCCACCGCCATGTTTGACGCGGCAACCGGCGTGTTGCTGGAGACAAAACCGCTTGTTACGGCGTTTGTCCGCAAATTGACAAGTTGATAATGAAAGCCAACCGTGGGCCTTGCGCAAGTAATGGTCAAGCGGTAGAAATCCAAAGGGCTTGTACTCAATCCGAAGCTGGATCCGAGCGAAGTTTTGGTGGCCGTCCCGGATCCGTCATTGCAAAAAAAATGCAAGTTCGCGTCCCCCGGATCAATGCCAACCCCTACCATGTTCGTCATTGAAGTTGGAGCGATGGACATTGCCGAGCTTGTCACCCAGACACCGGCGAACGCCATAGTTCCCGAAGTGAGCGCGGAAATACCAAAGCGGATTGAAACGCGAAATCCTCCGCCAGATGTACTTCCGGTACCGTTCACTGCCAGATTTGAGGGTGTTGTGCGGAAGCCAGCGGCAGAGTTGGTGGCTGCGGATGATGTGTACTCAATGCGCCTGAAACCAGATACCGGGATTGCACTAAAATCTATGGCCGGTGACGACACGGTACCTGTCGTCACCAGCGTGTTCCCTGTTGTAGAAACGTTTGCGGTACCGTTACCGAAAACAGAAATCTCGGTGATATTCACCGAACCTCTGTCAAACGCAATGGGCTTGGTAACCGGGTTCAAGCCGTCCACGATGGCCGGAAACGCCTCGGTACCAACGGACTCCGCCACCAATACCGGGGTATTTTCTGTTCCGGTCGGCATCGTAGTCACACCGTTCAGAACCAGATTTGTACCGTTAGACGACACATTTGTGGTTGTCGCCAAAGCCCCCGAGTTATTGTAGAACACGTTACCGGATGTCCCCGGCAAGGAAACAATCGGAAAATTAAGCTGCCCCGCCAAAAAAAGCGGGAAAAGCATTATTAATAAAATTAATCTATTACGATCCATAGGTCTGCGTCTATGGCTTGAAGCCTTTTTGCGAAGGTTATGCCCGACGTTGTGGTCAGGCTGGATGGTGGTGAAGCGTTGGGAACGTCATCAACGATAAAAACGTCCGCCGCCCCTGATCGGTTGATTGTTACTTGGGCACTTCTGTTGATGACAATATCCAGAATATATCCGGGATTAACTTGGTTTGTCGATGCTGCTCCGGTCACGATTTCAGGTAAAGTTACGGTGGTAGTCGTCGCTGATGAGGGGACATATACCAAGGAACCTCGACCTGTAACTTGATAAGTTGTGCCGGACGCCGTGGTTATTTCTTGTGCCCGCGCCGCCATGAATCTGGTCTCCCGTATGTCGTCAATTATGACGATGTTGTCGCCGGACGTCGTGGCAATGGCAGCGGCGTTGTTATAACTACCGGAAGGGTTGTAAGCAGTCAGAGAGAGCCTGTCACCGCCATTGTACGCAAGCGCCGTTTTTACACCACCCGCATCTGTAACGGACGCTCCACTCTCCAGACGTAACGGAACAACTATGGACGTACCAGCCCCGTTTTCGGATATGCCCAATTTCTGTGCGCTGCTTGGCGTCACCGCACCAAAGGAGCAGTAGCCGTTGTCCAAGGCCCTGAATACAGAAGTACCTGCGTCCAAAATACGGAAGTCCCCCGTGCTGTTAAGGTTAATTGTGAAGTCAGGGGTGCCCATTGTCCATGTCAACCCTCCAGTTTGGCCTTGTGCGGCATCCACGTTGATCGTGGACGCCGTGGCCGCAAAATTGTTGTAGGCATCGTCCAAGGTGGTCGTGGATGATCCGCCGCCACCACCTCCGCCTCCAGTGTTCAAAACGTGGTATCTGGTACCGTCCGAAACCAAAGTGACCCTGCGATCCCCGGACGTGGTGCCCAGCGTTATGGAGGAACCATAGTTGAAGGTCGTCGGGTCTTCTATCAAAGGGGTCCCAGAAGAGGTTATGGTGATGGTTCCCGTGGAAGTCGCGTCGTACCTTGCGATTGTTACCGGACAGTTCACATTGGTCGCGGGATCCGCGAGGGTAATCGTCGCCGATGCCGCCATATTGTTCACGTATACTATTGTCCTGCTTGCAACGATTGTGGAGGAGCCGGAGACCGTCTGTGATAAGTGCATAGGCTTCCTGTGGACCCTGTTCGTACCAGTGTTGATCGTCAAGACGGTGTTTAGGTCGATGTCCTCCGATACACCGGCGATCAATGTCAAACTGTCACCTTGAAGTATCAAACCATCGTTTGACAGGATGGTGATCCCGTCTGCCTGTAACCTGTATGGATCGGTGACGACCTCCCTGAACTCCCCCGAGACCCTCGAAAGCATCACACTGTCCGTGGCAACCACGAACGATACGATGCCCGGGTTCGTACCGGTGGCGGTTACACGCAGGGCGGGGTCTTGGTTTCCGGTGTTGTCGGTGCCTGCAAAGGTAAAATCGTTCGCCAAGGTGGCGGTGGTTCCGTTCGGTACGGTACCACCGCCAAGGTAAATTCCGTTCTGATCGGTACCAGCCGACCAAGTGCCTGTACCCGAATTGTAAACGGCTACTTGTCCGGTGGTACTTCCGGTTAAAAGCCTGCCACCTTCCCGCAATATTTGCTGCGCGTCGGCAACATTGATTCCGGTAAAGAAGGCGAGCAGGACTGTTATCTTTAGAATATTTTTCATATTAATTGGACAGGTACTTGATGACCACCGTGTCGTTCAGATCGCAGGCCGAGGTGGTGATCGTGGACCCGCTGTACGAGAATTGCTTGAAGTTCGGGGCGCTTGCCACATAAACAAGCGGGACACCGTTCCTTTCCACCGTGAAAGGCATTCTGTTCGCACTTGGTGCGGAGTATGCCGGGGCCGAAGTGGGGAAAGAGGTCTGACTCGCCGTGGCCGTGAAATTTTCGGCCCTTAATTCTGCCCCGGAAATTGTAACTATACCGTCCGCTACGGTACCTGTTGTGGTCAAGGATATATTGGTGCCCTCCGAGAGTTGCAAGGACCCCCCGTTGGATGTCAGGGACGCTTGGTGCGTGGTGGACGTGGAAGAGTTCGACAAGGTCTGGAGCGATGTGCCAGATGACGCCGACACTACTTTCCAGTATCCTGTTCCCGAGATGCTTACCTTGGACAGTACAAATGCTTGCCCGGGGTTTACCGATAGGTTGGCCCCGAAAAATTGGTTGCCGCCCGTACCGGTGTCGAGGTCGTAGTCGTACATGAACTCGGAGTATCCAGCCGCCGTGTTGACGGTACAGGCCGTACCGCTTGACAGCAAACTGGTAATTTGGACTCTTGTTCCATCGATGACATTGGAGGCCAACGGCAGTGTAAGCGCCGCAGCCGCAGCGGTGAAACAGTAATGCGGGTACCTGTTCGCGAGACTTGCCGAAGCGTCCAAGGTGGTGGCCACCTCTCGGATTTCCTCGCCAAAGAACCCGTTTATTTGGGTCGTTCTTGTAGGCTGCAACGTAAAATGGGTTGACATACCATTGCTGAGGTTCCGGTTAAGCATATAGGTCTGAGCGCCTGTCGTCGTAGCGCCGCTTGTCATGTTCGACTGTATCTGGAACATAGACGCATTGCCAGATCCCGCTTGGAACACAAGCCCCGGCCCCGCGTCCGCACCTGCGGCTGCGTTGTTGCGCAGGGTCAATGCCGTGGTTTCGCCGTTCAGATTGTTCTGAACGATTTTTCCACCGTCGCCGAGCACCTGTCCGTCCGCAAGGCTCACGGAACCGGGCGTTGTCGCCGTGGCCCCGTGCGCCGTCAGGACAGAGCCTGATACCGATATTGCGTTCGCATTGCCGGTAGTGGAGAACGATCCCACCGTATAGGAGGTACCGTCATCCGTTGCGGGTGCCCAAGAGGTGCCGTTCCATTTGAGGACTTGGCCGGACGTTGCACCGGATTGCGATAAATCGCTTGGCGTTACGTTCACCCAGTCTGTTCCTGTAACCGTGGTCTTTAAGAACTGACCAGATGTACCCGCTTCGTTGTTTGCGTCCTTGATAGCTCCCGTTACGCGTATGTTGCCGGTTACGTGCAATCTTTCGGACGGTGCCGTGTTTCCGATGGCAAAATTCCCATTCTCTGATGCAGTGGCGACCAAGAGCCGATTACCGTTGTACGCGTACAGGCCGAGATCCGAAGCGACGCCTTGTGTGGCGTTGAAGATGGCTTTCAACCCGGGTGCCCTGTTATAGAAAGACGGATTTTGGAAGGCTTCATCGCCCAAGAACAGAGCAGACCCCGCCGAACTGTGTATATTGATGTCACCGGATATGTCCACAGCCGCAAGTGGGGAGGCGACCCCGTTGAATCCTGTGCCGGTTGGAGTTACAACAACACGATCCGCGTTTGCTGGTAAATCTATGTTCAGTCCACCAGTAGCGTTGGTTTGTATATAGGATACCTGACCTGTCGTATTGTATAGGCCGATACCACCCTCTGCTACGTCGGACAGTTGATTTATTGAAAATCTGCTTTGGAGACTTCCGTATCCGATGGCAGTTTTATTGTTACCAAACCGAAGTACCGATTGGTCCCCGGCATAAGCCTGAATATAAGCGTAACCGCTTGGACGACTCCACACTATATTATCAGTGTTGACGTAAGTGGTCCAAGAATTGGCACCTCGCGTGAGTTGTAACAAATCAGAATCTGCCCCAAATACGTGGGCTTTTGAGGGCTTGCTGCTGCTCCCTATTTGTACTGCGTTTCCATCGTCGGTCGTGATGGTGCCCAACGTGTTAAAGCTGACCTCCGGGGATTTTAGTAGTAGATTGTTTGCTTCTGGATTAATAACAAGTCTGTCTTGGGCATCGGACGCAAACATATCGTAGTAACGAGAATTATCCGCCGACTTGAAACGCATGAACGCTCTCCCCACCTGTGGATAATTGTATATATTTGTTACCGTGTCGTTCCAGAACCAGTTCTTATCGAAACGGTTATAGTCAAGATAATGCTCTGCGTTCACGTATTTGGCCAGATAAAACCCGTCCGACTGGAACCCAACATCGCCCACGGTGCCGTTGTGCGCACCCCGAATTGTAATCGGGCGGTGAACTACGGAAAGGGTGTCCATCTGTTCCACGTGCCACTCGTAATTATACGTAAGCGCACCGTTCAGCATTGTCTGTTTGAACAGACTCTCAAAGGCCATCTCCAAACTTGACAGGCGGGGAGCGGGCCTTCCTATATTATACCCCATGCGCCAAACGTGGTTGCCCGGTTCTGACGGGCCGTTCGCAATAGGGAAGTTACCGGCGTAAAGACTGAATTTCGTGTTATATGGAAAATTTGTCTGGTTGTAAGGTTGCAGCTCAAACGCTGTAAAAGCGCTTGTGGCATCCTTATAGTTCATCAATATTTTAGGGGCCGTGGCACCGGCCACATCACTGAATTTCAAGGTCCGTGCTGTGTACTTCAGCGACGTGTCCGAAGTGATGCCTGATCCAGACCCGTAGACCACTTGATCTGTCGGCTGTGAGGCACTACCGGAATTATCAGCGGCAGGTGCCCAAGTGGTGCCGTTCCATTTTAGGACTTGGCCGGATGTGGCCCCTTGCTGGGCTATCGCAAGAGGCGAGACAGAGGTGCCGTTGCCGGAAAGGGTTGTGTGTGTTGCAAGGCTTTGCCAATCGATTGACCCGGCCCCGTCAGAGCGCGGTATCTGGCCAGCGGTGGCACTGGATGCGCCAAACAGTTCGAGCGGGAAAGCGGCTGTCCCCTCCCCGGAAAGCGAAGGTTCTGTCGTTACGGCGTATTGTGAGACGACCCATTCCGACCCGTTCCAATATAGAACGTCCCCAGATGTGGTACCGTCTGCCAGTTTGAACGGGTCGGTGGTCAAGCCGTTGCCTGTCAGAGGGGCTTCGGTGGACAAGTTTCTGATCCTCCATACGGCCCCGTCCCAATGTAACACATCACCGGGCTCAGTGCCGGGAGCAAGTTTTACCGGAGTGCCGGATGTTCCGTCTCCTTCTATCACCCCGGACGTGGACACGGTTATGTCGGACGGTACCCATGTGGTCCCGTTCCACTTCAAAACCTGCCCAGAAGCTGCGCCGGCGGTCCTTTTCCCGCCATCCATAAGCAGTTGCTGCGCCGATAGCGGGTTGGACGCGAAAAAAAATGCGACGGCAATGGTGGCCAGTATTCTCATGTTATGGTTGGATGTATCTGATTACAATGTCGTCGCCCAGCGCACAAGCGGCGGTGGTGACGACATTTGCGGAATATGTGAACTGCGTGATCGTCGGGGCCGAGGCGGCATACTTCAACAACACGCCGTTTCGGTAGACTAACAATTGTTGTACGGTGCCGGACGGTGCCGCATAGGCAGGGCCGGTCAATGTGAAGTTGGTCTGGTTGGCGGTGGCGACAAACACTTCCTCTCTCACCCGTGGTCCGACCACGCTGATCGTGCCTCCGTTGGAACCGGTAGTTTCGGTCACGGAGAGGTTATTGTCAAAGCTGAATGTAACGCCGGTTCCGCCAATGGTGTTGGTGGTTACGACGGAAGTTGTGCTCGACCCTGCCCCAACTCCCAACAACCCTTCGTTGTCAGTAAGACCATCAACCTCGGTAGCTGTAATGGTAATGCTGGACGAGGTTCCCGCAAGTGCGATGTTTGACCCTGCGGTGAGCGTCAAATCTGCGCCACTGGATGAATTTATAGTCAACGGGGAAGAAGTACCACTTACCGATAGATCGGTGCCCGGGCCTGATGAAGCCGCAATAGTGATAGTATTGCCTGATTCTGTGATGGCCACGTTTGCACCAGCGCTCAAAGTTACACCAGTCGAACCGGTCGTGTTGGAGTTAATTATGGAGGTAGAGGCCGTACCAGCGCCGACCGTAAGCGAACCCTCGTTCGAGTTTGATAGATCGCCGGTATTGGAAATAACGGTTCCTGTGACATCAATCCCGGTGCCAGCCGTATAGGTAGTACCGGCGTCCGTTGCGGGCGCCCAAGTGGTGCCGTTCCATTTGAGTACATCACCCGCATTTGTCCCGTCGGCAAGCGTCAAGGGGGTCGCCGTGGTGCCGTTTCCGGTCAACGGGGCGGCGGACAACACCGTGGGTTCCGCAGCCAACCAGTTGGACCCGTTCCACCTTGCAACTTGGCCTGTGGCCGTACCGTTTAGAAGAACGCCCCCTTGTTTAATAAGCGCGTTTTGTGCTGACAAACCCCGAAAGCCGCACAAAACAAGGGCCAACAGGATTACTTTATTCAAAGATGACATATCTTATAATGATTTGGTCGTTTGTTTGATTTGCGGCAGTCGTCACGGTCGTGCCGGAATATGAAAACTGGAGGATGTTCGGAGCAGAAGCGGCGTATTCCAGTTTGGTGCCGTTCCTAAAAACACTGATCGGCAATGTTGGGCCTGAAGGTGGCGGTACGGAATTGGATAGCGTGAAAGCTATTTGGCCGGAGGTGGCCGTAAAGCTTTCCTCTTTTGAGGAAACCGTGGACGTGATAGTCTGACCGGTAATGTCTATACCGTCGCCGGCCACATAGGCCAACCCTGTGATCGCTTCTGCTGTCTGCGTTTTGTAATAGTTTTGCATACAAGCGAACTCAAAAGGTGAAACGCCTGCCAAAGCCCCGGCGTTGCCATCGGCCACATTGGGGACCGCCCCGATATTGAGAGACCCGACACGGCTTTCCTGTAATATGGCTATCCTTGAGTTGTCCAGATCGCCGGAGGCAAGGCTTCCGTTCACATCCGACACTTTTAGGACCAGAGGAAAGCTGCTTATTTTTTCGACCACCACAAACCGGGTGCAACTTGACCAAAAAACGTAGTCGGTTGGGTTTGTGGGGATGTCCGTCTCCTCGAAATTGGCATCCGGGTATTGTCCGTATCCGCCAACAAACCCGGAAATCTCGACATTTTTGAATGCCCCGTTGGTTGTTATGGAGGCTATGTTCCCATAAGCGTAAAACAACGGGCTTTGACCGCTGACGGCCCAAAACATTGCGCACGCCAGCAGGGTTAATAGTGTTTTGCGCATTATTAGAACTGCATTTTTATCGAAGTGCCGTTTGCACCTCCGTTAGAAACTTCCGAAAATTCCACCGTGGCCAACCTCAATTTTCCCGCGACAGGGACGTTGGCCGTCCACGCCGCGTTGTTCGACGCGGCGGTCGTGGGATAGGTGGCAGGGTTCAATTTTCGCAATGTGGTGATTATCGGCACTTTTCCGTCCGACATCGCCGTGGTCGTATCTTGGTTGAAAGGTCTGCTGCCCTGAAAAGTCACGAAAACTTCAAGGCTTGCGGTGGCTGACTGGGACGCGTTGGAATTTATATCCAACGACAACAAATCCACGCCCGCCGGGACTACAAGGTCCCACTGCGAGGCGGTGGTACGAACAAAAGTTATGCCGGGGCCTGTTGCGGTCACAATGGCGCCGTTTCCGGCGGAGTAGGTCAGGATTTGGCTCCCAAGCCCGTTCGTCGACGACGGGAAAACAACCATCAACCAGTATTGTGAAAGCCCTGTGTTGACAGCTTGGAATCGACCTCCTCTGACGGACCCCGTCGCGATCGTGACGGAGGCCACAGGGGTATTTGTCTGCCCGTCCCAAAATCCGTTCGCGGTCGCGCTTGTGATTGTGGTAGCCGCGCCGGATGTGACCGTGTTGATCCAGTCGAAGTACGTACCTTCGTCGACAAGATTCGGGTTTGGCAAGTTCAAGGACGATCCCGCATCGGTAATGATGTACAGACCGGCACGCAAGGCAAGATTTGAGGTGACGTCCACAGGTCCTGCGACGATGCCCGGGGCCGCGCCCCTAAATCCTACGGTCCTTGCCGTGTTCGATGTAGATATTGCCTCGAAATTGGGGTATATCGTACCGCCGCGTGCGCCTCCAAGAAATGCTTTCGTACCTCCAGATGCGGATCCTCCGATGATGGCTACACCGGCGCCTCCAAGGATTGTGCCGGCGGAGCCCTCAAATGTCAACTGCACGCCGTCGTCGTCATTGGACGCCAATTCGTTTCGTACACCAAGGGCCGTTGTTACAACACCTGTCGCACTTTTTCTGACGGTCTTTTTACCGTTGAAAAATATCTGGTCGTTGCCGTCTATGATGCCCGGAGTGGTGGCGGTAACTGGGGCCAGCCTGATGTCCCTGTTCAGGTCTATCAATGCGGCGTCCGCGTTCCCGACCGTCAATATCGGGCCGATCTCTACGTCGTTTGCAGGGTCTTGGTACTCGGGTACGCCTGCTACGATCGTCAGTACCTGTCCCTCGGAACCCGGCTCCAGAAAAAATGGGTTGTTGTTTCCGTCCGTGACGATCAATGACCCATCAACGGAGCTTTGCTCCAATTGCTTTGCGATTTTTATTCTCGTCATGGGGAAAAAAGGTGCGCCGAAATTTGCATCGGCGCACCTTTATTTTTGTTGATACAACTATACTTTGTAATTGACGATCACGTCTTCGCCACCGGCGCCGCCCGGCGAGTTGCCAAAAGCGGAAGAAAAGGTTAAGACCGCACCGGAAATGGTGTAATCGTTACCGGCGCCGGACAATTGCATGAGACCGTTGCGGAAAACGCTCAAGACCGAGCCGGCTGCGGGCGTGGAAGACAGCGTCACCGTGGATCCAGTGGTAAGGTTGGTGAATTGCTGCTGCTGCTCGGAGAAGCCGAGCGAGATCGTGAGTGTTCCGGCATCGTAGTCGGTCAAAATCTGGCCGGGAGTACCCACAACGCTCAACAAGCCGTGGTTTTCGATGTAACCGGAGCCATTATCAGCTTGGATACCCCAATCGGACAAAAAGCTGTTAATGGCGTCCACGATGGGCACGTCCACCGTGCTGCCGTTTGCGAACGTGATCGTCAACGTGTTTGTCGCGTCGTCCCAAGTAGCACCTGTGACGAGCTGTGCTTCCGGGACATAAAGACCGCCGTCACCGCCAAACACCAACGCGTTGTCCGCGTCTGCGGACAGTCGGGCCGAGAAAGTCACCGTATCGGGAGAGCTGACCACAACGGTGGCGCCGTTTCCTTGCGCGAACGTCAACGTATCGCCTGCGGAAATTACCTGCGGAGTGGTTCCGTCCGTGATGGTGAAAGAGGAGCCGGAAGGGAGTGCCGCGTATTGCGGGATGCCGCCGACCACTGTCAGGACCGAACCGTCGGCCCCGGGGGCAAGGTACGCGGGTTCGTTTCCGACCCCGGTCCTTATGATAGAATAGGCAGCAGCCGAAAGTTCGAGCTGCTTCGCTATCCTTAATCTGTTGTCTGCCATTTGATTTGCTTATTTGAAGTAAAGGACGGTAACATCTTCGGTCGCGGCACCCCCGGGCGACATCCCTATTGCCGGCGCCAACGTTAAGATGTTACCAGTTATTGAATACTGTCGATGTTGTACACCGTTACGAAAAACAATCACGTGCCGCCTCGGAGATGGAGGATCGGTTAATGTTATCGAAGTCGTTCCGGTAGTCAGATCGACAAAATTTTCTTGTATGGGTTGCAGGTCTATTTCGATGACCTGCGGAGATGCGCCGTTTCCCCTTGCGTATGTAAGGGTACCGTCCAAGTTGTCCGTTATGGTCGGGGAAGCCGGTATGTTACCACTTTGGGTGGCAACATCGAACGAAAACGGTGCGTTGTCGTTTGTGAGTTGCGCCCGAGGATGTGCGAGGCCCGACAACGTGGTGACGACGGTGTGCAGGGATGTCCCGGTCGAGAAGGATACCCCGTTGATGGTTATTGGGGATGCAAGCGTTACGTCCCCTGTGTCGGTCGAAACAACCGCGTTTGCCGACACACCGTTCACCGTGACGGTGACGCGGTTGTTGGCCGGGTTGAAGGACACGGCCACCGTGGTGGGACCGCCTTCCCCTCCTCCCCCAGAACCACAAGTAGAGCAGTCGCCCACGATCTGACCTGTGCATTCGTCTTTATATGTTACTCCGAGCTTTTTTAAAGCAGGCTTCAACGTGCCAAAAAAACTGGAATTTAGGACGTATCGTATCATTATGGGACTATCTTTAGGAAATTGTTCGGATCGCGCCAGATCGTCCCGGACGGGGCAGCCGCAGCGGCTGCCGTGTCGTCGGCGAACGATTTTGCGCCTCGCAACATGTGCCACACACCGGCGTCGGGCCCAGAAGCTATTTTTATGACGACAAACTCGACCTGTTCGGTCAGCGGGTTGTTCGAGTAGCCCATCGCCGCTTCGTCGCTTGCAAGAATTTGGTGGAAATTCTCGTCCGGCGCGTCAGTGGAGACCTTCAAGGTCATTTTGTCAATGACCGGGCTCATGTCAAAGGTCTGAAAAATGCCTGTGGTTCCGTTGATGACGGACGCGGCGAATCGCGGCGGGGTACCGCCGGACGTGCTGAACACGCCTCCCCGGGCGAAAATCTGGTTCGCGGGGTCCTTGCCGAAAAAGTACGCACATTTTCCGCTGCCAAACGAAAGGAAAGCCGGATCATCGGCCCCGGACGTGCCCGGCTGTGGGTCGACCCGCAACCTGACATCTCCCCTTGACACGGCGAACCTCAGATTGCTGGTGTTTATGGTCGTGTCCCTTACCAGCGTCCCGCCGAGACCGATCTTGTCGGTGTCGACCTCCAAGCCGTTCTCGACCAAGGCCGGGACTACGATAGGGTCCCCAAATACGACTTCGTTACTGAATTGGTCGTACAACAACACCTTGTCCTGACCGGAGCTCGGGTTTGGCTGGTTCATATAAATACCGTCCAGCCCGATTGACATACTGCGTCCGTTCGCGCCCTCAACTACCGAAAAATCGTGTCGCGGCTGCCCGGATTGTGCGCCTTGCTGCGTGTAAAACACGCCGTCGCTGCCGTCGGTCTGCCGGAGCACGTTGGAACCGTTCCAGTTTATCGACAATTCCGACAACTTTGCGGGGGTGGCCGCGAGGTTGTGGCGCAATAGGAATCCGTTGGACTGCGACGAGCCCATCGTGAAAGTGCTTGTCGAGCCCGGGGGCGTGGCTGCCGTGGTGACTTGGAAGTTCTCCACGTTATTGAACGCCATGTTGTGTTGGCCACCGCCGTTCACCACGGTGTCCTGTGTCAATGGCCCGCCCAGTATCGTATCACCGCTGTCTATGCTGAGACCGTTTCTCGCGCCAAGCGGATCACCTCCACCTACGTCGCAACCATACTCTTCGAGCGTGGCGCACAAGTTCGCAGGTTCGCAAAAAGTCTGGCACGTCTTGACCGGGTATCCGTTGTCGTTCATCGTCCGTTCTATGAGCGCTTTAATGGACTGCCCGCCTTTGACTTGGTCTTCACTGTAAGTACCTTGCTTGATTACAAGGTCCTTTGGGTTTTTCTGGTTCATTGTATAAAATACGGTTTTTTCCGTTATTATCCAAAAATATCCGCCAAAAACTGCACATTTTTGGCGGATATGGTTATCATTTGTTATCGGTTCAAATTCTTTTCAAACGTGCGCAGCGCCTCTATCGAAGAACGCTTGGCCGCATTGAAACCGATGATTTTTGAAAGATCCGTGAAAAGCTTTATGTCGCCCTTCTCGTGGAAGGGTCCCTTCGATTTTTGACGAACCAAAAACGGATCGTCTGGGTCTACGATATTTTGAAAGTCGAAATCCTTCCTTACTATGTCGATCGCTTGGTCCGCGAACGGAAACAAGTTCGACAAAAGATTGTTCTTCAAAACCTGATATTCCCTCGCGTTGACGACGGGGAGGAATATGCTCTGTTCGGAAATGGACTTTGCCAGTATATATGTCGCGGCTGGAACGCCCGTGGGCGCTTTTTGTAGTTTTTTGAACCGGTCCTCGTCCTCGTCGTCATAACCGAGGACGTATTGCAGGATCAACGTCAAAGCTACCATGAGCCCAAATTCCGTCTTGGTCCTCTTGATGGCGTCCTTCTCTATGGACGTGAGCGTCGGGTCGGCGTTTTCGTCGGTCCAGAGCAAAGCTTTAAATGCGTTCATGTCGCGGGTTTTGAAACCGTTGGCCAAGAATTTGGCAGTGGTGACATAATACCCCTCGATGATCCTGTCTTGTTCGATGGAGAATTTCTTGCCGCCCCATCGGTGCATGGACTGGGTGATGATCCATTTGCGCATGAACAACAACGACTTGCCAAACCAATAGGTCTCGATTAGGGTCTTGTCAAGCTTGTTGTAGTTGCCGTTTATGTCCTTCAACAAAGCGTTCATGTAACCCTTTATGTCCATCATTTCCTTCTGCGACAACTCTACCCCAGCTTTGAGCGCTATGCTGCCGCCCCTCATCTCGAAAGCGTCCTTCAGGGGTATTTTGCCCTTGTCGGAGTTTACCAGATAGTTGCGCGAGAACGCCATTAGAGTCGTCATAAATAGTTCATGCTCCACAATGGTCTTTACCCCCATGAAGATGTCTATCCTTGCGTTCTTTACCAATCCCGTCCTGTCCAATTGGTTCCCGAAGGCATCGATGAGCTCAAGCTCGTTCGCGTCGAACAATTCGGCGAACTGGGTCCAGAAAGACCTGTTCGACACCCTTCCGATGTCCTTCACAAACTGGTCCGAGTTTTGAAGGTACGTTTTTCCGGCCCATACAAGATCAGAAAACCCGAATTTGGCTTCGCCGGACACCATCGACGTTTTGATGACCTGCTGTATCGTGCCGCCAACCCAGTTGACGCCTTGCGACAACCAAGTGCCCACAAATATGCTCATCGCCTTTATGCCCAAAAGGTTGCTGACGATTTTGTGCCATTGTTTTCCCGCGTCGGTGTCGTGGGAGACACTTTCACCGTAAACGATCATGCGCGTCAGAGATCGGACGGTGTCGAGCCTCTGGTTCTCGCCTTTGGCCTTTAGGTGCCGCTTAAATCCCAGATGCGCGGCTATCCTGTTTATCCTGCGCGACGATGGCGTGTGGCTCTCGTGCTCCAACGTGTTCTCGATGGCCTTGGCGGTTTTGGCCAACTCCCGTCTGGCTTTGTAGATTTCCGCTTGGCCCACATATTTTCCGATCGTTTTCAGGATGTTGTTCGATACCACATCGGCATCCATCTTGCCCCTCAGCATTATTGGGACGACCCGTTTCTCGAATCCCATTTCGTCCGCCATCGTATAACCTTGCTCCAAGTCTTGGTCGTTTAATGTCCAATCACGCTTCAGGTCCTCCAAGACGTTCTTGGTAAGTCTTCCTTCCCCTATGCTTGTTAGGTTAAGGTCTTTTCTCACAGTGGGGACCCTCATGCCCATACGGTCCTTTTGGTCGTAATAGCTCTGGGCGTCCAGATACTCCGCGATCATCGTATCGCGGAACCTCCAAAGATCCGGTTTCGCGGCCCTCAGCGCTTCTGTTTCCGTGTCGCGCCACACTGCTGCCTTTGGCTTCGGTTGTCCTGCTATGTCGAGACCGCCGTCCGGGTTTCGGTAGGAGTCTTTTACCTTCCTTTTTTTCCAAGATTGGTTTGGTGCCTCTTCTTGGATAAAGTTTTTGTTGGCCGGCCTCGTAACGCGCCATGAGTATATGGGAGCCATTTTCGTCGTGAACGCTTTTGCCTCCCTGTCCCACACCGTCGTTTCGTAGTGGTTGTCCACGTACCATGCCGAGTCTTTGAACTCGTCGTCGAAAAGCTCGTCCTTGATCTCCGAAAAAGTAAACGGTTCCTCTTTCGAGAAGTTTCCGTTGGGCAACACGGGGCGGTAGTAACCGTCCGGCGCCAACGCGTATTTTTTACCCCTGAGGGTCGCGGTCAGCAACTTCTTGTCAACGGCCGACCCATCGTAGGCATCCAAGAAAATTTTCCTTTGCTTGGAGTACTCGTCATAATAATAGGACGAATGAAAACTGTCCGTCAACGCGCCAAGCTCCCTAAGCGTTGTTTCGTAGGATTTGTACAGATCCATAAAGGTATCCATAGCCGTCTGGTCCAACCCCTTGCGCTTCAACGCCTCCCGTGGCAACGCCGACTGCTCCTTTCTGAGTCTTTCGAGCTCGCCTCTTATCACGGCCATATTTGCCCGGGACATCGGGGCCGAGAGCGTGGGGTCCATTTTCTTGATTTCATGGATGTACCCTATGTGGCGGTCTATGTCCGACTGGTAAGATGCCCACTCGCTGTCGAACCACGCGCCGAGGTAGCCACCAAATGCCTTCCGGCCCTCTGATTTCAACGTTTCGATCTGCGTATCGACCAGTTTGGTCAATGCTCGCTCGTCTCCTGTCAACGCCGTACCGTTGATGATCCCGTTATGATCGCGGTACTTCCTGTTTAGCTCCTCCAATGTTCGGTAGAACTCTTCAAGCTCGACACGGGAAGAGTCTCCCGTAAGCTCTTTCATTTGGTTGGCCACTGCGCCCAATTTTCCCACAAGCGCTTTTCTTGCCGTCCAGTACCTCGCGTCAAAATTTATGGTGACGTTCGCGGTCATCCACCGGTCGGCATCCTCTTGTGTGATTGTGCCCTCCCTGAGCTGCCTATTGATACGCGCTTTGTCGCGCTCGAATTTTCGGAGCGCTTCCGGTGTGATTACCCACGCTTGGGTGGCGTCCGACATTTTGTTATGGAACTCATTCAAAAGTTCCATCAACCGCCACTGCTCGGTGCCCTCGACTTTCCCAGCCGGGGACCTCATCATCTCGTATGCTTCCCGCTCGTTCTGGATGGCCAATAAGTCTTCGTCGCTTGGTACGCCACCTTGGAACAGGTCTATCCGGTTTTGGATGTCCGTGATTACGGAAAAATGCCTGTCCCTGAGCTCCCGGGCGGTTACGGTCCTGCCATCAAACTCAAAAGCAGTGTCGAGCAGACTTTGTATCGCCTGATACTCTTCGTTGAACTCACCTTCGAGGTTGTCTCGTTTCCACTTTGAAAACTCCAAGGACAGATTGCTCAACTCGTTTTCGAGTTTGAGGAGCTCTGTGTGGTCCTCGGATTTTCTCTCTCGGCGTATGGCAGCCGTCAGCTTAGCAACCTTGGAACGGTAGGAAGAGTACTCTGTCTTCCATTTGTGTGATGTATCGTCCCTGAAAAACTTAACTTTCTCCTCTACTATCTCGTCATTTTCCTCATCATATCTAAATATTTGAATATCTTCGTGAAGCTCTTTAAAATTATCCTCTATTTTTGTTTGGTCAAAACCGTTGTCGATAAGCCCTTGAAAAGTGGTCAAGAACTTTGAGGATTTGGTTTTGAACGCCATTGTCGCTTGCTGCATTCGGTCCTTTAGTAGCTTTGTGAAGCCTTGGACAAACACATCTGCGTTGTCCATGCCTGACAAAACAAACTTGTGCAACAGACTGGAATCTGTGGCATCCCCGACAAGGTGGGATTCGAGGACCGAACTTGATGGTGCGAGATTTTCAAAATCAGCCTGCATTTTATCGATTTTATTCCTCAACCTTCCCCTCTCCTTATTCGACGTAGCTTTTAAAAATAATTCTTCTAACCTTTTTATCTCTCCCTGATGTGCTATTTTTGCTTTTTCGTATTTATTGGAGACGGTTGATTGCAGAGAGTCAAGGGAAACCTCTTTCGCCAGTGTCGAGTAAAAATCTTTGATCCTTCCAAGGTCCGCAGCCGCTTGTTCCACCAATTTTTTAAGGGGGCTGTCTATCGTCGCCGCCACGGCTTGCCGCATGTCCCTGAGCGCGGATTCGTAGAACCCGACATGCTCCATCAAGTTTGAAACCGTCAGAAAAGCGATCTCAAGAACATCCTCGTGGTCTTTTCCTTCCGTGGAGTCGATGGCGGACTGAATGGCAGGAATATTTTTGACGGATTCTTGCATGATCGCCGCCGCTTCGGCCACGAACCGTGCAACGGCCAAGGCCCTCTGCTTCGCGTCCGGGTTCTCTTGCAATTCGGCCACAACACGCGAAAAGTTTGCCAGTTCGTCGTCTGCCAAGCCGGAGCGTCGTAACTGGCTCACCTTGGCTTGTGCCGCCAACAGCACATCCTGCAACAAGCGCTCGAACTCCCTGAACTTCTTCTCGTACAATTTTTGTATGTTTTCCGCGACAGCGTCGTGGTCAATGTCGAAAATTGCCTGTTCCCGCTCAAACGGTGTTTTCCACGACGGCTTTGCCGTTTTGCCGTATGCCCGTAGGGTGGTGTCGGGCACGACTATGCCTATCTTGATTTTACGGCCAGAGTCAAAAATCTCGTACAGCTCGGTGCCCGTCTCTGAAGCGATGTCGTCCAGCAATGAGACAAGTTCCGGGTCGGCATCGTATGTGCCACCGTTCACGACCCCGGTACCCCTGAGCACAAACAGGTTCTTTACGTTTTGTGTGATAAGGGTCTTTATGTCAAGTTCACAGGCCATGCTAATCGCAGTTTGATTTGAAGTTCGGCGGTACGGATATATCCGGTAAGCCGGGTGTTGTGATTGTCTCTGGGCCGGGCCGCTCCTCCGGGACGGAGCCTTCCGTTAGATTGTCCACGCGCTCGGCCAAAGACGTGTTAACGGCAACTCCCCCGTCCTCGGATACCGAGAACAGGGGAGTGTTGGAGCGGATCGGCAGCTCACTGGAAATTTGGGCCACAGCTTCAGAGAAGGCGTGTCTGTCCAAAACTTTGCCCTCTTGCGAAACGAGGCCATTTTCCCTGAGCAGGACAAGACCGCTTTCTGCGATCTTGTCTGATTTTCTACACTTATACATCAAGTTGGTATTTTTTTACGGTGTTCTGCATGATCTGGAACAACTGTTCGGAAATTCCGAACCGCTGTTTGTTCACTTCCATCGATCTTGCTATGCTTCCGTTGACGGTGCCTTTGCTGGCCTCTGCCCAATCGCAAAGCATCTCCACAAGATCAAGCAGGCACATACCATTTATGCCGTTATCATAGTGCTCCGGGTGGTGCGTGTTTCTGGAGTAGTGCAAATCCACGGCGGGTTGGATCAATGCTCGTATGGTGCTGTATTCTTCGCTGCCGTATTCCGTTTGTCGGAGTCTTTCAAAGTTTGCCAACATCGGGAGAAATTCCTCCGGGTCGCGCTTTGAGTTGTCGTGTTCCATACCGCGCCGGTACAAGTCTTCTGCCAACTTTAGGCATTTTTCCCTTACCCCGGCTATATGCGATTCTACGTATTCTGGGTATGTCATTTTCAGTTAAGATGAAATCTGTTTTGAATAATACCTTCGATTTTCATAAGGATATTTCGGTACATCTCTGCGGAGATGTCGCCATGAGTATGGTACTTGTACAGGTTCATTCTTGCAACATTGGCCAACTCCATCGCCTTTGGCTTGGAGACTTGGCACATCACGCTCAGCAATGGGCGCTGGTCGAAAAAATGGTGAATGACGACTTTAAGCGGAACGCTGTCACGGATCTTGATGTAGTCTTCCAAGAACTTCCCATCGCCGTACAGGTTCTCCTTGAGGATGTTGTAAGGAAGGTCGTTTAGGACCTCCTCTACCTCGTCTTCGCCGTCCAACAAATCATCATCGTCTTCTTCATCGTATTCACCGTCTTCGTCGTCTTCGAGAGAGGCCGCAGACAGGAAATGACTGTTTATTGGGCGATTGTTCAATAAATCGGCTATGACTTCGAGATAGCCGGGAAGCCCGGGAGGGTCAGGCTTATTATGCCCTTGCATACAATGCGTACATCGACAATTCTGATCGATGGAGTGGGCCATCATGTCGTTTTCTGGTATTAGGTGCATTGTACCGTCCCTCACGAACGTGGTGAAATTCGGTTTTGGAATACCCCAGTGCGTGGGGTCGACGTAGAACCATAAGTTTGGCGCATCTGGTATGGCCTCGTGCTGACTTTCTGTAATAAATTGATCGCGCATGAATTAAAGTTTGCAGGAAATATCGGTTTCCTGAATTTTGTTGGAAGAATCGTTGTCAAGCTTGTGGAACCTGTACACGGCTTTCGTGTCAGATCCGTTTATCCATGCCGTTACCGACTCTTCCTTAATGTTCTCTATGTTTGCGTTCGGGTCCCCTGTGAGATCTTGGATTATGGAGTCAAGTGTCATCCCGAACCTTTCTCCTGCTTCCGAAAATGTGAGCTCTCCCATGAACTCCGCTTCAAAAAATACGCCGTCCACCTCGAATAACCCAGACTGGTCCCCCATCCTTGGTTGCCTGAGCGTCAGCGATTTTTTGCCTTCCTTAATCAGTGCAGCGGAATCTTGCCCGATCGGAAGTTTGGATTTGAACTTACCCTCCAGAGCCTTCGCCCGTATCTTCTCCAGTTCGTCGGCACTGAACATTTCGTATTGGAATTTCTTGGCCATAGCAGCGGCAAGCTTCGCCCCGACAACTTTTGCGGGGCCGCTGAGTGGGCCCGTAACAGGGTCCTTGGCCGTGCTGTCGAGATTTGCTACGATCTTTTCGAGCCTATCGCTTTGGTCTTGTTCCACAACTACGATGCTCATCGCGTTGTCAATGTCGAAACCAAGCAGTTCCGGCTCTTCTTTCACTACCGCGACATCCCTTGTTTGCCCATCGGAATAGATGGTCAACCTGTCCGGCCAATCTATACGGCCTTCGGTCATGGCCACTGCCGACTCCTGATCTATCTTGCCCGTGCCGATCATAATATTCAGCGCGTGCAGCCTGCCTATCTTTGCCTCCTCCTCGTTGGTCGTTTTCTTGATCGACAGGTTTTCGGAGGGCCAGTATGCGGTCATCTGGTGCCCGAACACTTCCTCGCCAAGCAGCAGTTTGGCCTCGAAAAGTCCGACGGCTTTGTTCATGGCTGCTACCATTGCCAAGTTACGCTCATCTTTGGACATCTTTGGCGTCGTGGTGGCCCGCCTGAAACTGTCATAGGCACTTTTTATTTCGGCACGATAACTCTTGGGCAGCATATCGAGATAGTCCTCGAAGTCCTTTGGGTTCTTGAAATACGCCGGACCGGCCAATATCGGCACCATAGGTTCGGTGATCCTGACCTCCACCCCGCCAAGCAATCTTTTGTAGAGAATGGTGCGCCTAAAGGCATCTGTGAACAGGCCGGGGTACAAGGCCCTTGCCTTTACCGCGTCTTCGTCCTGCCCCTCCAGTAACATGGCGTACTTCTTGGCGTCCAAACCCATAGACACAATTCCGATCAGTTTGCTTATCGTGGACGGCCTTGGCAGCGTGGCGGATGCCGTCTCTGTTTTGGCGTCAAGGTCCAGATAGACCACGATGTTCGCGGTCAAGTCCGTCGAAGTCCCGTCTTCCAAGGTCCACTTTTCAGCGTAAGCCGTGAACTCCCGGAGGAAGTCTTGGGCCGATCCCACATAGTTCCTGTCTGCCGCAAAGATCGGATACTGGTTCTGCTGGGACTCGTTTTTGAGTTTGTCATGGATCTTTGGGTACGGAGCCAAGTTCAGCGCGTCAAAAAACATCGTTACCGATGTGATCGGCTGTGAACCAAAGAACAGCCTCTTCTTTACCGGGTCGTAGTTCAACGTCCCTTGTTTTTTCTGGGACGGAAAAAGAGCCGCGAAAAACTGTTCGGTGTCCAACCTCGGCTTGCCTTCGAGCACGGAAATGACCATGCCCTCCATTTTGGACTGCGGCACCACATCCAGAATTTTTACTACCTCGATCTGAAAGCGCTCCATGCTCGGGGCCACATCCGCATAAACCTTTGCCGTACCACCGACCAAAACTTTTCGTATCGTGGTGTTCGGACCAAGCGATATGGTCCTTTTTTCCGACATGCGCCGGGAACCCGGACTTACCGATTTGACGCCTACTCTTACCGGCCCCTTTTTGGCTTTTTTTCTTGCGGCCTTCATTTTGGTTTGGCCGTCCCGGTAGAATTTCTCTGCCTGCTTTCTGGTCAACCCAAGTTTTTGCTCTGCTATCGTCAACCTTTCTTCGTGGTTGCGGCTGAAAAAAGTGTCATCTGCGCCGGAAGTGTCCGTTGGGGACAAACCCTGCAACGGCAGCAAAGGGTACATGGTGGCGTCAGCCAATTCTTTGTTTGTCGGGAACTTTCCGACGCTGCCTTTTTCTACGATCACAAGCCCTTCTCCCAAGCCTTCGTGCCCCCTGAACTCCGGTGTTGCGTCAACTATAAAAACTTCGTACCTCGATCCGTTCACAAAGAGCTCGTTCTTGGCCTTCGTCCTGTCAAGGGCCACCACATCGGAGTTCAGGACGCCGTTGTCTTCGTCCAGAACGTCCTGCCCGGTCGTGGCCTCGAAACCTTTCCAAGCCACCTTAGATTCGTCCGGGTTGAACCTTGGCGAAACACTCTTCAATCCGGGTTTTGGGGCATCCTGCTTTTCTTCGACCTGCTGCGGAACTTCCTGCGGCGCTTCGACCATAGTTTCGGTCGGCGTCACCGGTTCTGCGTTGGCTTCTGCCTCTGTCGCCGTGATTTCCTCAAGCGTTTCCGTGGTAACAGGGGCTTCTGCCGGCAGTTCAGGCAGAGAGACCTCGGACGGTACACGGGACACGGCGGATATTGGCGTGTTTGTGTTGGTGACGCCGTCGACCGACGACGTGAACACGATGGCCCCTCCGATTACGCGCATGGACAGCAAGGTCCCGGTACGCCCGTTCACAAGAAAATCCGGTCCTATTACGGCGGATTTCAGTTTTTGGAACGAGTCGAAGGTATCTGTTTCGACAAGTCTGCGCAGATCGGGTGAAGTTATTCGTATGACGCAGTTGGCCATTTTCATTTACATTTTATATGGGCGTACAAATAGTCCTGCCCATTGATTTTTTCGTCGTCCAAAAGTTCTTTTTCCTCCCGCAAGTAAGGTCGGTCTTCGATTTCGCCTATCAACGAAGCTTCGGCCATCGATCCTGCCATAGAGGCCCTGTCGTCGGACAGTTTGGAAATGAAGTCCATCGCATAGTCGGAGTCTTCTCGGATGCCGCACAAGTCCGTGGGATCGGTATGCTTTACAACGCCGTTTGGGCCCTCAAGGATGTAAGATTCGCTATCATGCCCGTTTACCGCAGACGCGTGCTCTTCGATCGCGTCGGGGCTAAATGTTTCGTCGATAACAACCAACGCCGTGTCACATTCGTCGCCCTCATCGTCAAAATCTACGACGATTTTCTCGTAGGTCGGCTTTGTTTTCTGTGCGACGATCAGCACATTGCCGGGGAGCTCAAAAGCGTAATAAGTCCGTGGTGCGTCCAATGTTACCGCTTTGAACCCTCCCGTTTGTAGCGCTTTGTCAAGCTCGCTGCCCATATCAATCGGGAGCAGCCTATAAGCGGAGAGCCCGTACACGGCAGGGTTGAGATCAGAGCCCAAGACGGGGCGTTTGGACCTTGCATGGTACAGCCGTACCGTCTTGGTTTCGAGTTTTGACGCGCTGGTCAGGTTTTCGAGCGAACGGTGGTAGTTGCCGGCTTTTGTGAATTTGGCGGTAACGACGCGGGGGCCGTTTGGGTGTTTTCGGTAGAGTGCGCTTGCGGTCATCCAACCGTTTTCGGTCAGGACCATTGTGTCTCCCGTGAGGGCAGATTTTTCTAACATTGAAGGATAATTATTTTGTTATCTATAAACCGTCTGAAGAGCTCCAGATCTGACCCTGACAGATTGGTCCGATCTATAAAAACCTCCAAATCGGTGGGAGCCGGGGCCACTGTCATTTGGTCCATCGGATTCCCCCGCAAAGGTACGTCTATTCCTTCTATATTTGCAAGAAATTTTCCACTTTTTTTTGTGACGGATTCAACTTTTTTTGAACCGTACATCAAGAGCACGTTATGTTGGGCCGGAACGAACGTGTCCCCGTCGTTCATATCCTCGAACATCTTTCTCAAGCCAGCCTCGTTCACTTGTACATCCTTGTCTGTTTCAGGGTCGACAAAGGTTTGTTGCGGTTGTGTGGGGGCTTCCCCTATGGTTATTTGGGCCAAAGGGGCAATCGGCACCACTTCGCGTTCTTCTACTACCGTGCGCTGCCTTTCGGCTTGCTCGATGTCCTCTTGCTCGGCGATAAAATCGTCCGGCGACAATGAAAACTCGTCCGGTTCGTCCTCCTGAGCAGGTTCGGGCGTGGGTTCGGGAGTTGGTTCGGGCACCGTCCTCTCGGGCGCCGGGGCTGGTCTTGGTGGCGGAGAAACTTCGGTCCGCGCCACAGGCGGGGGTGCAGCAGGCGGCTCAACCGTCGTTTCCGCAGGTACTGCGACCGGCGAAACCGTGGGTCCGCCGGGTGAGGGAGCTGGTGAAGGTGCCTCGTTCGTTTCCTCGGCGCCGTAGGTGTCCATCGCGTCCATTATGAACGCCATCCGCTTTTTCAAGCCTTTTCCATACACGCCGCTTATCCGCTCGGATAAAAGCTCTGACCTTTGTACAAGTTGCTGGGTGCGCTTGAACCGCTCGATATACCTGTCTCCGGCTTCTATCCCACCAAAAACCTTGCCCATCAACGTGTACATTTTCTGCATACCTGTCATGTCGGTGGCGTTCAGGTCCTCTATGATCTGGTTCAGGGCCTCAAAACCGCCCCCAAAAGCTTCATTGCCGCTCTTTACATCTGCGGCAAGCGTGTTGAACATCGATTCCGGGTTGGTGCTTTCGGTAAAATTGTCCGGGGCGAAGTACCGCGACACCCTATCGGCAAGCACTCGTTTTGGGTTATACACATCGCCGTTTAGGTCAAGGGCTTCGTCAGCCACAACATCGTAGAGCCGCACCGAATCTACAATTAAATTCTCTCTGGCGTCCTTGATCTGCTCGGACAGCGATTCACGGCTTACCATGTCCCGGAATAGGCTGTCCTTCATCACGTCCCACGCTTGTTGAGCCTTTAGCTCCTGCGGGGTCGCGCCCCTATTCTTGCTCAACCTTTTTTTGAACCAGTTGTCGTTCGCATAAGGGTTGACTTTAAATGCCTCATCGATTTGCTTCCTTGTTTCGGCAAACGTGGAGTACTGGTCTTTTAGCGTCGCGGACAGTACTTGCTGTTCACTGGCTGTCATGTTCAGCCCGAACAGTTTGTTGAACTCGGCGTTTTCCATTTCGGAAAGCGCTGACAAACTGTTCCCAAAAGCTTCGGTGGAGCCCATCTTGGCATGGTGCGAGACCATCGTGGCCAACGCATCAGAAAACAAGTCTTCTCCCCGGCTTGAATCGCCGGACATGACCGCTTGCCTTAGTCCTTCGTCAAGGCGCATCAGGTTTCCTACGTAGTCGAAATACCTTCCGGTCGAGGAATTGTAGTGGTCGACAAATTGCTTGGTTTGACTGGCCACCTTGGACACTTTCGCGAACGTGCCCACATTGGACACGCCACCAACGATCGCACCTCCGAGAAAGTCCTGCAAGCCCCCGCCTGTCGCGTTCTTTACAAGCGCCTCTGAGAACGTTTGAATCTTGCTGCCCAGCTGTCTGCGGTTTTTGTAATAATCGACCGCGTAGTCCTCTATCACGGCTTGCCCAAACTCTTCCAACCCTTCGGAAGCGGATTCCTTCAGGTACTGCTTG
>RRZU012192630.1_pt1 | contig 31288 bp, 34 predicted proteins | sample 2165561 | NCBI WGS metagenome assembly RRZU01 (sample SAMN10456909, study PRJNA506462) | wastewater metagenome | isolation source: wastewater sludge | place: USA: Moscow, Idaho | reverse complement strand
GCCCGCTCGTGCTGAGTCCGACCCTCGTGCCGGCGTCGGCCACCTCCCTGAGGCGTGCGAGCACGGCCGGATCACTGAGAGCGGGGCTTTCGGGGGTGACAGAGTGTACAAGGTAGAAGTCCGGGGCTCCCCCGAGGGCGGACTGGGTCGCAGGCCACTGCTTGTCGAGCATCGCGAGGCTGTGCTCCTTGCGCTCATGGACTCTGGCTTCCAGCTTCCATCGCGCGACGTACTCGTATCCCCATTTCGAGCTGATGGTTAGTTGCGCACGGCGCGTCGGGTGGGCGGCGAGCCATGCGCCGAGGAAGTCCTCCGCGTGCCCGTAGGACGGCGCGAGGTCCAAGAACCGGATTCCGAGCTGCCACGCGGCGTCCAAGACCTCAAATGTTCGGGTCCGCATCGTCTCCATGGTGCGATCGACCGGGGCGCCGAGAGCATCGGATCTGCCGGCGGTGAGGTAGGTAGGTCGTCCGAGAGCTGCAAGTCCGAGCCCGATCCTGCCGACAGATGATCCCTCGCAGGGGGCCCGGTCGCCGGTCTGGTTCGATTGCTTCATGTGGTTCGCCAGGAGGGGCCCGAGGCGGTGTCGTCGATGGTGATCCCGACCTTGGCGAGTTCGTCGCGAATGCGGTCGGCAGTATCGAAATCGTGAGCGTCGCGGGCGGCTGTCCGCTGCGTGAGCAGCATGTCGACCACCGCGGCAACCGTCGTCCCTATGCCGTCACGGGTGGTCACGTCCAGCGCCTCGTCAGCGATGCCGAGCACGCTGAGCATTGCCGACACAAACCGATACTCTCTTGCGGCTGAGGCGAGGTCATCGTGGTCGATGGCAGAGTTGCCCGCATGAACGTGATCGTGCAGGACGGCTAGTGCGGCGGGAGCGTTCAAGTCATCGTCGAGCGCTTTCGCGAAGCACTCGGGAAGACCGGTCGCCGTGGGGATGATAGCGACGTGCGGGCGGGCTCGGCGCTGGAACGCGGCTATGCGGCCGAAGGCGGCTTCGGCTTCGGTGAGGGATTGCTGGTTGTAATCGAGTGTTGATCGGTAGTGCGCGCTCAGCAGGTAGTAGCGGAGCGCCGCCGAGCTGACCTGCTGGAGGAGGGCGTCGGCGGAGACGGAGTTGTCGAGCGACTTGGACATCTTTTGCCCGTTCGTGGTGACCAGGCCGTTGTGGACCCAGTATCTGGCGAACTGGTCGCCGGCCGCGACGGACTGTGCCAGCTCGTTCTCGTGATGGGGGAATCGAAGATCGAGTCCGCCGCCATGGATGTCGAACACCGGGCCGAGGTAGCGGCGGGACATTGCCGAGCACTGAATGTGCCATCCTGGCCGCCCGGCACCCCATGGCGACGGCCAGGATGCGGAGTCCGGCTCGGCCCTCTTGGCTCCCTTCCAGAGCGCGAAGTCTCGACTGTCTCGCTTGGCGATGTTCGAGCTCTCGTCGATGTCGAGGACGGCGTCGGGCCCTTGCCGGGTGAGCGAGCCGTAGTCGCGCCAGCTGGCGACGTCGAAGTAGACATCCCCTGATCCGTCGGTCGAGACGTATGCGTGTCCGCGGTGGATCAGGCGCTTGATGAGGAGTTGGCTGTGCTGGATATGACCGGATGTGCGGGGCTCGTAGGCGGGCGGCAGAATACCCATGACCGCATAGAGGCGGCTGAACTCGGTCTCGATGCGGTAGGCACGAGCCCACCACGGATCGTCGTCGGTGGCGAGGGCGAGAACCTTGTCGTCGATGTCCGTGACGTTGCGGATCAGTGTGACTTTGAAGCCGCGGTGGGTGAACCATCGTGTCCACAGGTCGTAGATGAGTGCGCTGCGCAGGTGCCCGATGTGGGGCGCGGATTGAACGGTCGGTCCGCAGACGTAGATGCTGACCTTCCCGTCTCGCGCGGGAATGAAGTCACGCACAGCACGCACGCGGCTGTCGTAGATCTGGATCACCATGCTTCTTCATCCGTCCCCGTCGGTTCCGGCTCATGTTGTCGAAGGGAGGTCACGGTCGTGCGATCGTCACATGGGCGAGGCCGGAGAGATTGACGAGCGCCTCGTGCGGCTTGTGGACGACGATGGCGAGCACGCTTTGGCAGCGGTCGCATCGCAAGACCGCACCGGCAGCGGTTAGGAAGGCGTGGGACTGGCCGAGTTCACAGCGGTGGTGGCAGCTTCCGCATTGTCCGATCGCGGTGGTGATTTCGATGCCGAGGACGTCCGCGAAGGTTCCTGCGAGTGCGTTTCCGTCGAGATGAGTCATCCGCTGCCTCCGAAGCGTTCGGTGCGTATTCGTGTGGGGTCGTGGCCGAGCTCAGGAAGCCAGCCGGCGATCGTCTCGACGAATGGTGTCGGTCCGCAAAGGAAGATGCGCGGTGTCGCCGAGGCGGGGAAGACGTAGTCGCCTAGCGACTCGTGGGTCAGTCGTCCGGGGGGACGCGATGCTTCGGGGGGAGACTGGCGGGTGTGGACGATCTCGACGGTCGTTCGTGTGAGTTCTGCGAGCTCATCGACGAAGAACACGTCTTCGGGAGTCCGTACTGAATAGAGCAGTCTGAAGTCGGCGTGATCGGTCTCGCGCTCCCGTGCGGCGGCCATCGCGAACAACGGGACCACCCCGGATCCACCGGCGATGAGTTGGACTGGGGAACGGTCGGTTTTCGTGGGGATCCAGACGAAGTACTGCCCCAGAGGGCCGTGGACCTCCAGTTGGTCACCCTCGACGAGCTGGTGTACGAGGTAAGGCGACACTTCGCCCCCGGGGAGCTCTTCGACGGCGAGCATGACGCGGGTCGTCGGACCTGACGATGCGACTGAGTATGAGCGGGCGGCCTGGTAGCCGTCAGGTGCGGTGAGGCGGATATCGAGGTGGGATCCTGCATGGTTTCCCGGCCAGGTCGGCACGTCCAGCTCGAGGCGTATCGCTGATGAGGTCTCCGGGCGTCGGTTCGCCACGCGCGCGACGTGCCAGCTGGCGCGAATCCGCGCCGTCACCAGTAGCGTTCCTCTCTCCACGGGTCACCACGGAGGTGGTAGCCATTCTGCTCCCAGAATCCCGGTTCGTCGGTGGGCATCATCCGTAGTTCGCGGACCCATTTCGCGCTCTTCCAGAAGTACAGATGGGGTACGAGTAGACGCGCGGGGCCACCATGCTCAGGGGTCAAGGGCTCGCCGTCGGCCTCGGTGGCGATCCACGCCTGTCCGTCGAGTAAGTCTTCGAGGGGGAGGTTGGTCGTGTAGCCGCCGTGGCTTCGGGCCATGACGTAGTCGTAGGAGGTCTCGACATCTTCGAAGAGTCGATCCAAGGGAACTCCGCGCCAGGCCATATCGAGCTTTGACCAGTGGGTAACGCAATGGATATCGGTGACGATGTCCTCCACGCCCACGTCCTGGAGCGCATTCCAGTCCCAGTTGTACTCGGCACCTGTCTCGGTCGTGATCGTCAAGGTCCACTCGTGCGCCCCGACATCGGGAGTGAGGCCGGCCGTGAGCACGGGCCAGTCGTCGACGAGCGTCTGGCCCGGTGGTAACCGTGAGTCGCTGGCGCCCCGACGACCGCCGAACCCGCTATTGATCACTGCCATGGGAGTCTCCTTTGCATGTCATACGCGTCGTGGGCCAGCTCGCGTGACGCCGACGGTCACTGGGATGTCCGAGGCGGTGCAGGGCTCAGCCCTGACCGTGGTCTTGCTGCGGGAGCGGGGCTCGACCGCCGTGCGAATCCCGGCCCATGACGCGAGTGCACCAGCTGTGAGCAAGATCGCTGTGACGATTGCGGCGCGGTGAAACCCTGCGAGATCGATCTGTCCTCCCACGATCACGGCGAGGACTGCGACGATGACGAGGCTGGATACGCGGGCGACTGCGTTGTTGATCGCCGATGCGGTTCCGGACCTGTCGCTGGGCACGGAGCCGAGTACGGCGCTGGTCAGTGGCGAGACGGTGACCGTCAGGCCTGCTCCGAACATGATGACACCCGGCAAAACCTGCTGCCAGTAGTTGAAGTCTGCCGACACCGTGAGCAGCAGGAGGGAGCCGAGCGCCATCATGATGGGTCCGACGGTCATGAACACTCGTGCTCCGAAGCGACCGCTGAGCGTTCCGATGCTGGAGCTTCCGAGGATCATGATGATTGTCATCGGCAGCGAAGCCAGCCCGGCAGCGGTGGCGGACAAGCCCACCGATTGCTGGAGGAAGATCGCGAGGACGAAGCCGTTCAGGGAGAGGTGAGTCACCCCGGTGTGTCCGGAGGGCAGATTCCTTGGAAGGATCTGTCTTATGGGACGTCCCAGTAAGTACCCGCGTGAGCTTCGTGAGCGCGCTGTCCGTATGGTCGCCGAGGTGCGGCCCGATTATCCGAGCGAGTATGCCGCGATGACGGCGGTGGCGGGGATGCTCGGTATCGGTTCGCCGGAGACGATCCGGACGTGGATTCGCCGGCGTGAGGTCGATGCCGGCGACCGGGCGGGTGTCACGACCGACGCGCAGGCCGAGATCAAGAAGCTGAAGCGGGAGAACGCCGAGTTGCGGCGGGCGAACGAGATCTTGAAGGCGGCTTCGACTTTCTTCGCGGCCGAACTCGACCGGCCACACCTGCGTTAGTCGCCTTCATCGAGGCGCACAAGGACCGCCGGGATGGTGGGCTGCGATGGGGTGTCGAGTCGATCTGCGCCGTGCTGAGCCAGCATGACGTGAAGATCGCCCCATCGACCTACTACGACGCGAGGCGCCGCGGCCCCTCACCCCGGGGGGTGTCGGACGAACGGTGGAAGTCGATCGTCCTGGCGACGTGGCAGAAGCAGCGAAAGCTCCTCGGCGCCCGGAAACTCTGGCTGAGGCTCCGTCGTGATGGGCACGATATCGCCCGCTGCACGGTCGAACGCCTCATGCGAGAACTGGGCATCGCCGGTGTGATCCGCGGGCGCCGGAAGCGTCCGGTCGATGCGGACCCGCGGGAGACCAGACCAGCTGATCTCGTCGACCGGCATTTCGCGAGATTCCGCACGAACCAGCTCTGGGTCGCCGACTTCACGTATGTCTGGACATGGTCCGGGTGGGTCTACGTCGCGTTCGTGTTCGACGCGCACTCCCGCCGCATCCTCGGCTGGCGCGCCGCCACTTCGATGACGACACCGTTGGTTCTGGACTGTCTCGAAATGGCGCTCTGGACGCGTCGTCGTGAGGGCATCGCTGGGTTCGCCGGCCTCACCCATCACACGGATGCGGGCAGCGTTTACACGTCGATTTCCTTCACGGATCGGCTCGTGGATGAGGGCATCGACGCGTCCGTCGGCAGCGTCGGCGATGCGTATGACAATGCCCTCGCGGAGTCGCAGATCGGGCTCTACAAGTCCGAGCTCATCCACCACGAAGGCCCCTGGCGCGACGTCGACCAGGTCGAGGTTGCCACCGCGAGCTGGGTGCAGTGGTTCAACACCGAACGCACCCACAGCTCGATCGATGACCTCACCCCCGTAGAGGCCGAGCAGCTCGACTACGCTCACACCGAACCCCTCGAACGAACGGGCTGACACCAGCAAAACGCTCTCCGAACATGCCGGGGTGACTCAGAGGGCCGCGTAGACGAACACGGTGGCGAGATTTCCACTCCAGAAGTTCCGCCTCTTGAACATCTCCAACGGCACGATCGGGGCTGAGCCGTATCGTTGCCGCACGATGAAGGCGAGAAACAGCGTGCCGCCAACCAGGAGGCAAGTCAGAACGACGGGGTTGTCCCACCCTTGATTGGGGCCCTCGATCAGAGCCGTCACCAGTCCGCCGAGGCTCAGAGCACAGAGTGCGGCGCCGAGAATGTCGACTCGCCCTTGTTGGGGCTCATCGTGCAGCCTCACCTTCAGGATCAGGAGCAACACGATCGTGATTGGCAGCAGGTTGGCCACGAATGCCCACCGCCAAGACAGGAAGTCGGAGAGCAGTCCACCCACGACGGGCCCGACAATGGAGGCCATACTCGTGGCCGCAGTCCAGACTCCAATCGCCCGAGCCTGGGCAGCGTCGCGGAAGGTCGACGTGATCAATGCCAGCGAACTCGGCACGAGGAAGGCACCCGCCGCTCCCTGCAGCGCCCGGAAAGCAATCATGAGTTCCGCCGTCGGCGCGAGAGCGATTGCCGTAGAGGTGATCGCGAACCCGATGAGACCGATGCGAAGAACCAGGCCACGACCCAGCACGTCGCTAACCGAGCCGGCAACGAGGATCAGTGAGCCGAGGGTCACGAGGTAGGCGTTGATCATCCACTGCTGTCCTGGTAACCCCCCGCCCAGCTCCTCAGTGATTCTGGGTAGCGCGACGGTGATGACGGTGTTGTTCATGAACGCGACGAAGGATGCCCCTACCGCGATCGACAGGATGAGACGTTCGTCGCGAGCCACTCCAACACCATACGCCCGGCGTAAGCGGACTCAATAGTCCAACTTGTGATGTCGCAACGACAAGCCGCGGCGCGCCCGCGGTTTGCGGTTGTGTTGCTCTCGTTCGATGCGCAAGGTGTACGATCAACCTAAAGGGACTCGCGGGTCCAAATATCGGCGGTCGGAGCAGACCCAGAGAGGAGCCGGTCAAGGCGGATCGCAAGCTGCCCAGAGAAGTAGGAACGTGGGATTCTTGGCATGCCCGCGCGTCAACCACGTTGCGTGGACACGTCGATCACAGGACGAAGGCTGTGCTGTCCGGCGAGTCGGGAAGGCTAACCTGGAGGCGTGAGTAACAGCGGCGACGGCACGAGTGCGCGCCGTTTGACGTCACGCGGCGCCGCCACGAAGGCAAGAATCGTCGAGGCAGCCAACCAACTGATGTTCGAACGGGGCGTCGCTTTGACGACCCTCGCTGACGTTCGCACGGCAAGCGCGACGTCCAAGTCCCAGCTCTATCAACACTTCGCGGATAAGAACGCATTAGTGAGGGAAGTCATCGAATTTCGAGCCGAGGCATTGCTCGCCCAGCAGCGCCGTCGCCTGGAGAAGGTGGACTCTCTCCGCGGGCTCGAACTGTGGCGCGATGAAATGGTGGAGCGCAACGCACTGCGGGACGGCGCGTACGGTTGCCCGCTCGGCTCCATCGCGAACGAGATCGCCGACCATGACGAGGACACCCGTCGGATCATCGCGAATCACTTCGATGAGTGGCTGCAGATCATCGTTGACACGATCGACCGGTTGAAGGCTCGTGGCGTTCTGCGGGGAGACGCGGACCCTCGCGCACTTGCCGGTGGGCTGCTGGCCGCGCTGCAGGGAGGGTACCTGCTTGCGAAAACGTCCCGTGATGTAAGTCTCATGAGAGTCGCGGTAGACATGGCGATCGCGCAGATCCGCGCGTTTTCCACCGCGTCTGACGACTAGAACTAGTTCGAGCGTTTGCCGGTCACCTCACCGTGCGCATGACTCCCGACACGCAGAGGATGACCCATCGTGATCGTGGCATTCGACGTCAACGAGACCCTGCTCGATCTCAGCGTGCTGGATGATCCATTCAAAGAAGCCTTTGGTTCCGATGCGGTGCGTCGCGCATGGTTCACTCAAATGTTGCAGTTGTCATTCGTGGGCGGCCTGACCGGAGCATATGTCAGCTTCACCCAAGCGCAAGAGGCCGCACTCTCGATGATTGCCTCGCAGCGTGGGCTTGACCTCACTCCCGCCGACGCCAAGACGATGGTCGACCGGATGACCCGCCTTCCCAGCCATCCGGAGGTGCCCGCGGCGCTGCAACGCCTGCGACAGGCGGGCGCGACCGTCGTCGCACTCGCCAACTCCACGGAGCAGGTCCTCCAGGCTCAGCTCGGTTTCGCCGGCCTCACCCAGCATTTCGATGCGGTCTATTCGGCCGACTCTATCCGTCAGCTCAAGCCGGCTCCCGCCGCGTATGCAATGGTCGCGGAGGATCTTGGAGCATCCATGGCTGATATTTGGCTCGTGGCCGCTCACTCCTGGGATATCAGCGGCGCACTCGCCGCAGGCTGCTCCGCAGCGTTCGTCGCCCGCTCGGGGGCGGTTCTTTCCCCCTTGGGGCCACGACCCGCGATTTCCGCATCCGACCTGAACGAGGTCGTGCGTGAGCTGCTGAATCGGACATGAGGATCCAGACTCTTGTCGCTCGCCCCTCCCCCACCCATGAGGTGCCTGGGCTGGCACCATGACCACGGGTTGAAGCGCCTAAGAGGCCCTGACGCCTACTAGAGCGTCGGTTGTTTCGAGTCCGACCCCGGGGCTGGCTTCGCCGCGGTGGTCTCGTCGACCATGCCCATGGTGGCGTCGAACTGCGCCATGATCAGCGCCGCGGTGCTGGTGAACCCAGTCGCGAGCAGAAGCAGGAGGGAGGGAACAAACGCGCCTGGTGACGGAGCCCACCCGTCGAGCGCCCACGGGAGGATCAGCGCTGACACGAGAACGACGCTGGAGAGCCATTGATTGGCGACGAGAGCTCGAGAAGACCCCGAGGCCCCCTTTGCGAGGAGCCTGCGAACGCAATCTACAGTCATCGCCAGGAGGACGACCCCGAACAGTCCGAACGCGAGCGAGCCCCACAGCGGATGAAGCGCCGCGAACACGAGGGGCACGAAGAGAGCGACCGAGTATGCCGTAAAGACCCACCGGATCGAGGACCTTTGGTATCGATCAGCCGCCTCCGAAACTTCGAGGCGCATGTGCATTTCCGAGTCGATGTAGAAGAACACGCCAACGACGAATGTTCCGAGAAGTGTTCCCGCCACACCGGCGAAGGCAAGGAGGAAGGCCTGATCGACTTCTTGCATCTCTCCACCTCGTTCCCGGCGAATTCTCCCGCAGACCTCGCATGCATGCTCAGCCGAGCAAGTGCACGACTTCCCGACGCCCACCGCAGCCGCGCGATCGCCTCCTGTGCTCCGCCGCCGGTTCGGACGCAGGTAGACTATACTGGACCTCAAGGTCCAAAACAACCCATTCTTGGTTGTACGTGACATCCGGGAGAGGAGTCCGACGGAGAGGGCGCCGAGCAGTGAGGCCGTCGCCGTGGAGCCCAGTGATGCACTCCGGTCTCATCTTCGACGTCGAGCTGACAGCGTCCAATCAGTCGGATCGGAAGAGCATGCGTGAGGTCGAGGTGATCAGACTCTCAATAGATGCTCTTTTCCCCACGACGCTGCCGCTCACCACCCGAACCGTCGTTCATTCAAGACCTTCTAGTCCGGTGGTCGCAGAAAGTCTCAAGCTGATCTTCGTGACAGAGGGATGGGGACAGCTTCGAACGGCCTCCGGGTTGATCGACCTCGTAGCGGGTTCCATCGTCGTTCTGCCCGCTGGTGCTTGGTGTGCCGCCGAGCCGGTTATCCCCCTCGAGATGGTCACCCTCTACCTTCATCCCCTGTTCGCGCAGTCTCAGGTCGGTTGGATGCCAAGTGTGCACCCATTGACACATCACCTGAAGAGGGCGACATCGATGGGTGAAAATGCGGGCACGCTACATCTGGGTGGAGGCGCGATGGCCACGTTGCGGCGCAGACTCGTCACCCTCTCCGAACAAAGATTGAAGGTGGTCGATGACTTCGCTGTGTATGCGGACCTCGCGAGTCTGTTTTCGGACATCGGACGCATGGCGGGGAATGGGTCGTCGGTGAGCAGTTCTCCGGAGCGGTCACCGCGGACAGTGCGTCTCGAAGTTGCGAGGGCGGTGTGGGTGTTACGTCAGGATCCGGCGAAGCCTTGGTCCGTTCGCGCTCTCGCTTCCGAGGTCTCCCTTTCGGCATCGCAACTGACACGACTCTTCCAGGAGGAGTTCGGAATTGGACCTGCCGCATTCCTCTGGAACGTGCGGATCGATCGCATGGCCGCGCATTTGATGGAGAATCACCTCTCTGTCGCGGAAGCATCGCGTGTGACTGGCTGGTCGAGCCGCTCCGCTGCGAGTCGCGCGTTCAAGCGACGCTATGGGATCAGCCCAGTCGAGTTTGCGCGTGAGCGGGCTGAGCGACTGCTAATTCCGGAGTAACTCGGACGATTGGGCGACGTCCGGAGTCGGCAGTAGGCGTTTGCAAGAGGGATCGCGGCAGGTCGGCCGCTATGTCGATGATGTAGAGGACTTCGGAGAGTGTCCCGTCCAAGTCCTCTACTCCTGCGAGAGGGCGCCTGGACTGTCGATAACGAAGCGGAACCGCCCGATCGTCGTTTCTCCAGACGTTCGCTCGGTAAGCGAGAGGCCGACGACGACGGTGCCGTCTCTCGCCCAGCCGATGTAAAAGGACTTCCGATGTCCATCTGGCCAAGACAGGGTGAGCTTGCCGCCGCGCGTGAGCCGCCATGTCCCTGTCGTCGTGGACAGTCCTCGGGTATGAACGGTGCGGCCATCGGCGTAAAACCGGTGAGTCGATTCGTCGTTGTAGACCAACTCCGCTCCGAGAAGAGCGGAACGGTAATCCGCGAAGCACGAGCCGACGAACGTGTCCTCGGGTGAATTGAGAGGCTCGTTATTCATACCTGCTGCGTCCGGCCTTCAGTGTGCAGCTATTCGGCCAGGTGCGCGAAGAGGAACCATCGGTCCTTCGCGAGCGTCTGCATAACGGCGATCGCGACATCTTGACTTGGAAGGTCGACTCCGTCGAGACCTTCGATGGCAGCCTGTGTGCCGTCGATCACGATGTCGATGTCCGCCACCAGAGCTCGCACGGCGTCGTCCCATTGACTGAACCCAGCGGTGACGCGCGTCGAGGTCCTCAAGGCAAGCCGTTCTACACGTGCGTCGACCGGCATTCCCAGTGCGATGATCCGCTCGGCGGCTAGATCAGCACTGGCGTGGGCGTTGTCGACGATTGAGTCGAGAAGTTCGTGGATCGCGAGGAAGTTCTGGCCGCGTACGTGCCAGTGTGCATGCTTGCCGTTGACGGCGAGAGCCTGGAGCCCAAGCACTATCGGGGCGAGAAGTCCCGATGCCACCACCCCGTCGGGTGCGGCCCCGAGGGTCGATTCGGTGTAGGACATCTAGGCGCGCCTCCGTATCGGCAATTTTTCGGTCTAGTCGATCCATTGTGGTCCTCAGGGTCCAATCGTGTCTAGTGTGGAGACACGTAGCGTCGACCGTTGCGGACGCCACTACGGATCTGTCCTAAGAGGGGGGAACCCGATGGAAGCCGATCCAAGAGACCGCTCGCCGAGCGTAGCTGAAGCGCGTCGGTCGCTCTTGGCTGCGGGACTCACATGCGCTGACGTGACAGACGCGTTGGGACGAATACATCGACACCGAGCACACGCCACCGGGCTGGTAAGTCCCGTTCCCTCGCGCGGCTTGTTCGGCCGAGTCATCACTATCTCGTTCTTCCCCACGTGCGCCGAGCGGCTCAACCCCGAGGAGTTCAATTTCGGCCGGCTGTTCCATCGGGCGGTGCACGGCGCATCAGCTGATCCTGCGCACACTGTTCTCGTGATGGCGAGCAACGGCTACACCGAGACTTCACTCGCTGGAGGAACCAAACTCTCTCGACTCGCCAATGCCGGACTCGCAGGGGTGCTGACCGACGGTCGACTCCGTGACTTCGATGAACTGGCAGTCGAGCCCTACGCTGCCTGGTGTTCGGGAGAAGCAGTGGCATGGGGTGGAGGTGAGGTCACGCCGTTCCAAGCAAACGTCCCCGTCGTGATCGGAGGAGTCGGTGTACATCCCGGACAGTACGTTCTCTGCGACTCATCCGGCGCGGTGTTCGTTCCCGAAGTCGACATCGACGCCGTGCTTGAGGCCGCCCATCAGATCCGAAGAGATGACGCCGACTTCCGCTCGGTGATCTCACGGGAGAACGGCGATGCGACGCACGGGACTGAACGTTGACCCATCAAACGCCAGATCGCGCGACGCCCGACCTCGAGTCAATGACACTAGGGGAGCTCCTGGAACGGGTACCGGAAGGCTGGACGCGTGCAATCTACAACGGGCGAAGCTACGGATTGGCGCGCTCCACTCGCGCACACGGGCGAAGCGTCACGATCTCGGCCCGAGAGCTTGGTGGCACCGATCACGTGAGCGCGAATGTCTATCGAACCGCCGCTGCGGATCACCTACGACCTTGTGAAATCCCCCCATCCAAGGTGGTCGCGTTCCTCCGTGCGTGGACGCCTGCATGACTCAATCCCTCAGCGCTCCATTGCTTGCTGTCTTCGCCGCGCTCGCAGAAGAGCGACGACCAGGATGGTCGGCGGAAATGGCTGCTGTGGACCTCGCTTTCGAGCGGTCCCGGACCCGCGATCATGGCGACTGGGCGTCCAACGCTGCCCTCAAGCTCGCCAAGAGCTTCGACGCCGCGCCGCGCGAGCTCGCGATGGAAATCGCGCGGCGTTTGACCGAAACGCCAGGTATTGCGAACGTCGAGGTCGCTGGTCCAGGCTTCATCAACGTTCGGCTAGACGCGGCGGCTACCGGCGCCATCGCCAAGACGATCGTGGAAACAGGCGAGGCCTTCGGATCGAACGACACGCAGCGCGGTCGCCCAATCAACCTCGAGTTCGTGAGCGCAAATCCCACCGGGCCGTTGCACATCGGCCACGCCCGTTGGGCCGCACTCGGCGACTCGATCGGGCGCCTGCTGCTCGCCAGTGGCGCCACGCTCGTACGGGAGTTCTACATCAACGACGCTGGGGCTCAGATGGAGCGTTTCGGACGCTCGCTGCTCGCCGCGGCGAAAGGTGACCCGACTCCGGAGGACGGCTATCCCGGCTCGTACATAACCGACCTCGCGCTGCGGGTGATCGCTGCGCACCCTGACTTGCTTGAGCTGCCGGTGGAAGCGCAGCTGACCACAGCCCGCGACCGCGCCTACGACCTCCAATTGAGTGACTTACGCTCCTCGCTCGCGAAAATTCAATGTGCACTTCGACATGTGGTTCTCGGAGCGCGGGTTGCACGCAAGACCCGAGAGCGGCGGTCCAAGCCTCGTGGACAAGGCCGTCGCCCGGCTGCGCGAAAAGGGCCACGTGTTCTACTAGGCGGGCGCGGTATGGGTACGCACAACCGACTTCGGTGACGATAAGAACCACGTCATCCGCCGGTTCAACGGCGACTACACGTACTTCGCAGCCGACGCCGCGTATTACTTCAGCAAGGGAGACCGCGGCTTCGCCCACAAGATCTATCTGCTCGGCGCTGACCACCACGGCTATGCGCCGCGGCTCAAGGCCCTCGCCGGCGCCGCCGGGGACGACCCCGAGAAAGACATCGAGGTGCTCGTCGGACAACTCGTCTCGATCGATGGTGCACGCCTGAGCAAGCGCTCGGGCAACGTCATCGAACTCGACGACTTGCGCGACTGGCTGGGCACTGACGCCCTGCGCTATTGGCTCGCGCGCTATCCCATGAGCTCGCCGCTTTCGCTAGACGCGGAGATTCTTCGCAAGCGCACGAATGACAACCCGGTCTTCTACGTTCAGTACGCGCACGCTCGCACGCATAATGCTGCGCTCAAGGCCGCAGCATCAGGCGTCACGCGAGAGGAGTTCTCCCCCGGCCTTCTCACACACGAAACCGAGTCGATACTTCTGGTCGCGCTGCACGAATATCCTCAGATCGTTTCCCTTGCCGCTGAACTGCGCGAACCGCACCGCGTCGCCCGCTATCTGGAGGAGTTGGCAGGCCTCTACCACCGCTGGTACGACCAGTGCCGAATCACTCCAATCGGCGGAGAAGCCATCATGACAGTGCACCGATCGCGGTTATGGCTCAATGATGCGACTGGCCAGGTCCTTCGCAACGGGCTCTACCTACTGGGCGTAAGCGCACCGGAACGGATGCAGACACCACGTCCGGGCGCAGGTGAGAACGGTCGAACTGCCGTCAGGGACTGACGGGCGTGGTCGCCCACCCTGGCTGTCACCTTCCAGCCCTGATCGTTGATTGCCGATCGTGTGGAGCACCTCGAACGAGGCCAAGGGCCTGCAGGGGGCGCCGCCGAAGGTGCGCAACCGGATGCGGGTCGCTCTGCTTCTCGGCGGCCGGCCGGGGGGCGCGTACCTGGCTGGCATCGGGTTCGTCGGGCAACGGCGGCGAACATGCTCAGAGAGCAGGTACTCCATGCCGCACGAGGTCCCGCACGCCTACGGCTCCGACCAACTCCCTGTCGAACTCGACCGGGACGGAGCCCTGGTGCTGGGAGGTGACTCGGTCGCGGTCCTCCCCCGACTCGCCGCCGGCATCGCTGATGCGCTGGTCACCGATCCGCCATACGGACTGGAGTTCAACGGGCACACCTGGGACGGCGCCGCCGGGTTCGCGGAGTCCCTGCCGAACCTGGACGTGTCGACGATGACCCCACCGGAGGTGTTCGAAGCATGGTGCGCAGCATGGGCGCGCGGAGCGCTGCGCGCGCTGAAGCCCGGCGCGCACCTCGCGGCGTTCGGCGGCACACGCACCTGGCACCGGATGGTACGCGGTATCGAGAGCGCAGGTTTCGAGGTGCGCGATCAGATTGCATGGCTGTACTCGTCGGGGATGCCCAAGAGCATGGATCTCGCCTACGCACTGGACAAGCGCAACGGAGTACTCCGCCCCGACCGGGTGGTGCAGGAGTCCGAACGCGAGGGTGTGCTAGGCGCGACGCGACGGGTGGTGCAGCACGGCACACCGGTCAGCGATGACGCCGATCAGTGGGCGGGATGGGGCACCGGTCTGCGCCCGTCCTTCGAGCCGATCATCATCGCCCGCAAACCGATCCCGGGGACCGTCCTCAACAACGTCCTGACCCACGGCACCGGTGCGCTCAACATCGACGCCGCACGCTTCGGCGATGACCGCTGGCCCGCCAACGTCACGTTGGACGCCGCCCAGGCCGAGGCCTTGGATCTTCTGACCGGGTCGCGGCGCGGCGCTCCAGTCTCGGCACGGTTCCCGATCTTCCGGTACGAGCACAAGGCTCCGGGGTCCGAGAGGCCTCGTGCGTTCGGGGTTTCGCACTCGACGGTGAAGCCGTTGTCGTTGATGCGGTGGCTGGTGCGCCTGCTCGCTCCGCGCGGCGGTCTCGTGCTGGAGCCGTTCGCCGGTTCAGGCGCCACTGTCGAGGCTGCGTTGGACGAGGGGATGCGGGTGGTCGCGATCGAGAAGGATGCGAGCTTCGTCCCGCTGATCGCGTCCCGCATCGACCGCGTGGCGATGCGCCGCGCTGATGGATGAAGAGCGGAGGCACCTGCGGAACGTTGGGCTACTCCCCCGGCCATTCGACGCTGTTGCCGGATGGCAGCAGTTCGCCGACCTCGAGCTGCAGCACCTGAGCCAAACGCACCAGGCTCTTCAATGACGGGTTCGCGGGAGACCCCGGTTTCCAGAACCCACGCTCGAGCTGCTGATAGTGCGTACGCGTGAGCCCAGCCCGATGGGCGAGGTTCTCCTGCGTGACATCCAACGCAATCCGCCGACGCTGCAGCTCGATGCCAAGGGCTTTCGCGTATTCCTCCCAGGATGACGGCACGGCGGCGAAGGAGGAGGACACCCTTCTACGCTGACGAGCAGGACCACCTTCCGTCAGCCAGAAATATCCGGCATAATTTATCTGGCCTTCCGCAGCGCTCCCCAGATCCCGGCGCGATGGGCGTTTTCCCGGCCGAGAACTGTCGTCGCGTCGGCCGCGATCGAGAACAGCGCCGTTCGCGATCAGCATGAGACGTGACCGTTCCGCGCGTGTTCATTGCTCAAACACGCATCCTGCGCCGAAACGCTGGACGGAACTTGACTCTCGGGTTCGGATCAGTAGACGCCGCGACCAGGTCTTGGAGGCAACACGACGGCTGTCTCAGGTCAGGTTAGCGGCTGGTGACGCGCACCTGACTTTCGTGATTCGGGGCGCACGTCCGCTGGACCGCGAGAGGAGGCAGCATGACCACGGACCTGTACGAGACTCTCAGCGCGGTCCGCGCACACACCGGCACGAACCGCGCTGCCGCCCTGACCTACGCTGCCGCAGGCCTTGCGGTGTTCCCCTGCGCCCCCGGCGGGAAGCAGCCACTGACCGAGCGGGGCTACCGCGACGCGACCACCGGCGCCCGCCGCATCCGCGGATGGTGGGCGTGGCAACCCCACGCGAACATAGGCATCGCCACCGGGCACGGCCTGGACGTGCTCGATATCGATGTCCACGCCGGCGGTGACGGCTACCGCATCCTGGAGCGCCTTCACCGGTCGAACCTGGTGCCCGGTGCGCTCGCCGCGGTGCGCACCCCGTCGGGAGGCACGCATCTGTACTTCCCGTCCGACCCGGGTCGTCCGCAGCGGACCTGGTCGCGCGGCACTATGCACGTCGACTTCCGCGGCACCGGCGGGTACGTCCTCGCCCCGCCATCGACCGTGACCGACCGGCGCCGAAGCGCGGGCTACACGATCCTCACGCTCAACGCCGACCCGCGCCCGGTCGACGGCGAACGCATCCGCGAGCTGCTCACTCCGATCCGTCCCCGCGTCACCACGGCCCGAAGCGACGCTGCGCGCCTGGACCCCGGGGGGCTTGCCCACTGGCTCGGCGGTGCGGTGGAGGGCAACCGCAACGCGAGCCTGTTCTGGACGGCCTGCCGGTTGGCAGAACACGGCATCGACGAGCAGGGTATCCACGACCTGCTGGACCGGCCCGCGTTCGCGATCGGCCTGGGCAACCGGGAGGTCGAAGCGACGATCCGATCCGCCTGGCGCACCGTGCAACTCACCCCCACCGCCGGCACCGGCAGCGGAGGGGCGAATCCTGTGCGGGGAGGCGTGCGGCGATGAGCACGCCCGCCGCGCCCCGTACCGCCGAACTGGCGGACGCGAGAGTGGCCGGCGCCGGTAGCGGGGTGCCGCGGCTGGTGATCGCTAGCAGCGTCACCGGCACCCTCGTACTGGCCCTCGGGGCGTTCTGGCTGTCGTTCACGACCCTGCAGGACCTGGCGATCATGGCCGGGATCCCCGCCGGGCAGGCGTGGGTGTGGCCGCTGATCGTGGACGGCGTGATCCTCGAGGCCACGATCTCCGTCGTCGCCTTGCGCAACCAGGCCCCGGCGGCACGCCGCTACGCCTGGCTGCTGCTGGCCTCCGGCGCGGGAGTCTCTGTCGCGGCGAACATCACCCACGCCATCGTCGCCGCCGATGCCCGCGCCCCGGCCGTGGTCGCCGCCCTGGTCGCCTCGGTACCCCCGCTGGTGCTGCTGGCGATGACCCACCTGACCGTCGAGCTCACCCGCAACGCCGCACCCACGCACGCCGAGGTCCTTCCTCCGAGACCAGCCGAGCCGCCGGTGGCGCTCCCGTCCCGTCCCCGCTCGACGACCAGGCAGCGGGAGCGGCCCCGGGGTGACTTGGCGACCAGGGAGCAGGCGGCACGGCTCGCGGCCGACGGCGTCTCGCAACGGCAGATCGCGGCCCAGCTGGGCAAGCACCCGACCACGATCGGCCGGTGGCTTGCCGCACCTGACGAGGACAAGGAAAGAGACCCGTCATGACCGACCCCACATCCTCCGAGCCCGCCGGCGACGCGACCCCGCCCGAGCCGGACCGACGCGACAGCGAGCACGCCGACGGCGCGCATGTCATCGCTCGCCACGGCGACCCCAGCGTCAGCCGCCCGAGCGCACCGGCAGGACATGCCCAGACCCATGTCGACTGGGTGCGTCCCACGGACGTGGCCGCACGCGCCGGCGCCCGGGTGCTGGAGAAGACCGCGGACGTGAACCAGGACGTCCACGAGCTCGTCCGCCAGGCCTCGCGAGACGGCGCCGCCCGCATCCGCCGTGCCCTGTCGCACCGTGAAGCGGACCTCGTCCCTGACGTGTCCACGAGCCCCGCCCAGCCCGCGCTGGGCAGGCAGGGGGTGAGCCGGTGACCTCTGCCTGCCCGGGCAGCAACCCGACGCCCGGCCCCGCATCCACCTCCTGACCGACCACCTCGCCGCCGCCTGATCGGCGCGGCACCGCGGACCGCGACAGCACGCTGTGCGTCGCGGCGCGGCTCAGTGACGCCTGAAACCAGCGCCCGCCCAGAGGAACGAACCCCTCGGGCAGGGCGCGGCGGGTCTTTCGCGGATGCGGGTTCATACCTCGCTTACACCCAGATCCGCCCAGGGAGTCGCTATGCACGATGAATCCGTCCCGGACCAGACGAGTCCGGACTTCACCACACCGGAGGGCCTGCGCCAGGTCCTCATCGACCTGAACACCCACAATGCGTGGGCGAGCAGCTCGGTGGCCGCCGAGCTCATGGTCTACGCCACCGCGAAGTACACCCCTGTCGCCCGCGCGTGGCACCGCGACCCGGCCGACGCCGCCTACGAGGCGTTCATCGCCATGCGGCAGTCCACCACCGTCAAGGCCGACGACCCGTGGGCGGTCGTGACCCGCGCAGTCGCGCTCGGGATCGCCGCCGAGGCACACGCCGACCGGGACATGACCAGTCAGGACAAGGCCCGCAGGCCCTCGAAGCGTCCCCGCGAGGAGCCGGTGCGCGCCGGGCACTACGAGGAGTTCTTCTACGACGTCCACCCGCACGCCACCGAGCTCGCTGGCGGCGCAGGGCGGGATGATGACGGGTCCGCCGACCCGGTGATCCGCACGGTGTGCGTGTTCCTCGTCGTCGCCGGCTGGCCTGCCCGACAGGTCGAGCAGGCCGTGGACTACATCGCCCACCGCGTCGCGTCGCTGTCCTCGGGCGGCTCCGCGGTGGAGATCGTCTCCAAGGACCTCAGCATCGCGATCCGGTTCGGGTACCGACGCGAGGAGTGGGCCGAGCTCGTTCGCCTGCTCGTCGGGATCCCCGCCGGCCGTCGCCGCGCCGGGCGGCACGGGCTACTCGCCCGGGTGCTGCTCGGCGACGACGTCGCCGACCTGCTCTCCGACACCGCTCTGGTTGACGTGGTGCGTCAGATGGCGCCCATACCTGACATGCGGGAAGGGCGGTGAGCAGCAGTGGCGCGCGGGCATCTGGTGCTCGAGCAGGCGATCGACCAGATCCGCCGCGGCTCGCAGTACCGCCGCGATCCGGACGAGGACCTCGACGAGCTGTGCGGATCGCTGGAGCGGGTCGGGATCCTCAACCCGCCGGCCATCACCGAGGACGGGGTGCTGATCACCGGGAACCGTCGCCTGGCGGCGATGGAACGCCTCGGCTGGCGGGTCACCCCGGTGTGGGTAGTCCCGGACGTGTCCGACAAGCTCTCCTACGTCCTCGCGATCCGCGACGAGCAGACCCTGCAGAAGGCCCTCAAACCGTTGGAGCAGGCCGAGCTGTACGAGGAGCTGAATGCCCTCTACGCGGAGGACGCGCAGCGTCGCGACGCCGCCACCCGGTTCGGTTCCCCGGACCGTGACGCCCGCGTCGCCGAAGCACGGGACGGGGGTGCCGATTCGGCACCCCCGTCCGGCGGCGGGAAAGCCCGAACGCAAGCGGCCCGAGCGGTAACCGGGCGGGACTCGCGTACCATGCTCGAGCAGATCAACGAGCTGCGCCGCATCGCCGCCGACGACACCGAGGACCCGTACGTGCGGCAAGAAGCAGCCGAGGCGCTGATCGAGCTGAACACCGACGGAAAGGTCAACGGCCGCTACCTCGCCGTCAAGACCACGCAGAACCTCGCCGGCATCCGCCGTGCCGCTGACGACCCCGACGCGCCCGACACGGTGCGTACGTCGGCGCGGCAGGAGCTGCAGACCCTGGCGAAGCTGGAGCGGCCCGCCGAGGTCGCCAAAGAGTCCGGGCTGGCTCTGGCCCGCCTCACCCAATTGCGCGAGAGCGACGCTCGCGTGGAGCGGGTGGGGTGGAAGGACGCCGACCCGCTACTGCGGGAGAAGCACCAAGTCCGCAAGCTCGTCGACCTGCTGCGCCGCGAGCACGGCTGGTGGGACAGGTTCGACCCCACGGACTTCGGCCGCCACGCCGATCCGGACCAGTGGGAACTCGTGGAGACCTACATTGCGGGAGCCATGAACTTCCGCAATCTGGCGCTTACTGCGCACGAAACTGACGTCTTGACTCAAGGCCCGACGACAACCTCAGCTAACGCACGCTGATTCTTACATCGAAAGCTTCAGATTCGCACTCACCTATCGCCGGGCGGCTGCTCTTCATATATGCCGACGAGCCACTGCGCGCGGGCGAACAGCTCGTCGAATGTGATGATTTCCGGATCATGGAGATGTCTGCGGTAAAGCTCGAAGGATGTCGCCTTCGCGCGGTGATGCGCGCCGTCGGAGTTAGTGAACTCTGACAGCCTTCCAACGATGAGAAAAGATCGAGGTCTCAGTAGGTAGGTGAGGTCGTTGGTCTCGAAACCATCGGCGTCTCGCCGCGAGATGCGTTCCCCGATCTGGCTGACTGCGCGGTGCACGGTGGTCTGCACCTGCAACACTCCTCCAGAGAGTTCCTTCGTGGGCGCCCATACCTCCGGGCGATACTCATTCGCGGCGAGAAGCTGGGTGCCGTGATGCTTGATCTCAGCGAACACCATGGACTTGATGACCCCACTAGTTCGAAGAAGAGCATCAGCCCTCTTGCCAGCACCAGCAATAGAGTGGCCAGCAACGACCTGCTCCAGCTTTTCGTTCGACCACGAGGTCAAGAGCTGGGCGCCCAGCCCGATTCCCAGGATCCAAGGGTTGCGTTCGAAGAACTCCTGCCAGACAGACTCTGGCCCACGGCCAGCTTGAACCAGAGATGAGAAGTGGTCGCTGTCTTCGAGCATGCGTTCGAATTCTGCGATTGCCACGCGGCGGCCAGCGACGGCAATAACATCGCGCGCGTTCTCATCCCCGGCAACAAGTTGGTGGAAGGCGCCTGCTTGGGCGTCGTATACAGCCTTCGCGGTCTGGGGATTGTTCAGCACCGCCGAGAGAACCTCTTCGTCCACACGAAACCCTGTGTCAGCTCCCTCCGGCTCGACCAGCATGGCCCGCCGGAAAAACTCGGCGAACCGTGTGGCGTCCTCGCGATGTAGGCGAAGGATCTGCTTGACGACCCCCTGCGATCCTGGCTCTGGAACCCGCTGGATCCAGACGTCGACCAGCGCACCCGCCTCACGCGAAATAAGCACTTTGATTTGAGACCGGCTTCCTGCGACGCCTGTGACGATCCATTCCTCGCCTTCGAGAGTCAGGGAGGACGCGGTCCCGTCGTCATCGAAGACTTCGTAGACGAAACGGCTGGGCTCTCCGTAGTCAGTGGAGTACGGGTTGGCGTTCGCGAAGGTCTTGGAGGTGTAGGTCCTTCCCGGCAGTCGGGCCTGGGCGTATCCAGTCTCGGTCTCGGGAGCGTCCGATGGCGAAGCAAAGTCCCACTCGTTCGACACTGACACCGCCCCCTTCCCGCACGACGCGTCAAGGCAATTGCCTACTGGAACAACCGAATCCAGCCCCCGTCTTCTGAAAAGTACACCGACGGACGTCGTCTCTGAACACGGCGCGCAGCCTTCATCACGCTCCGAATCGTTGTCCAAGTTCGGGGCATCTCTCCAAGTCCCAGCGATCGTGCAACCGCACCTGATGAGGGCCAGACGACTCGGACAGGAGGCACCACGTCATGACCGACCCCGCCCGCAGCGGCTCGGACCGGACCCGCCGGCTTCGGCTGATCATCTCCCTCGCCGCCGCCGGCCTCGTCCTCGCCGTGCTGACCGGCGTCGGCATCTACGGCCTCGTCGCCGGCCCGCCCACCCCGCGCCCAGGCCCCAGCGAAACTGCGGGATCGTCGACGCCGGCCACCCCCTCACCGACCTCTCCGACGCCTGGGACGACACGGCTCGAGCCACTGCCGGAGACGAGGAGCCCGGAACGGTTTGCCGAGGCCGTCGCGGATGCCCTGTTCGTCTGGGACACGTTCACCACCTTCAGCCCGGACGATCACCGGGCGGTGCTGCTGGAGGCCGCGGACCCCTCCGGCGCCGAGACGCCCGGGCTGATCGGCGACCTGTCGAACTATCTGCCCGCGGACGCGACGTGGCGGGACCTGCAGGAGTACCGCACCGCCCAGTGGATCGACATCGACCGGCTCTACGTCCCGGACCAGTGGTACGAGGCCGTCGCCGCCGCGGACGGGCAGCTCGCCGACGGGCTCGTGGCGTACACGGTCGAGGGCACCCGGCACCGCACCGGGGTCTGGTTCGACGAGCAGGTCGCCTCAGAGCATCCGGTCGCCTTCACCATGTTCCTGTCCTGCCCGCCGGCCACCGACCGGTGCGTCCTGCTGCGCCTGTCGCAGCAGGACAACCCGCTGCGCTGAGCGGGGGTCGAGGCGATGAAGAAGGCTCTTGTCACGCTGCTGCTCGGGATGCTGCTGGCCCCGATGCTCGCGGTGATCGGTGTCGGGGTGCTGATCAACCCCGCGGTGACCAACCAGGCGATGTGCATCGCCAGCGGCGTGATCCTCGGACCTGTCCCGGACGAGTTGGAGGTCACGACCGCGGACGGGACCACGTTCACGCTGAACCGGCAGCAGCTCACCCACGCCGCCACCATCATCGAGACCGGCGCCCGCACACCCGGGGTCGGGCGCGACGGGATCATCATCGCGCTGATGGCCGCACTGACCGAGTCCACGCTGCGCCAGCTCGCGAACACCGGCGCGTACCCCGAATCCGGGGACTTCCCCAACGACGGCAACGGCTCGGATCACGACTCTCTCGGGCTGTTCCAGATGCGCCCGGCCACCGGGTGGGGCACCGTCGCCGAGCTGATGGACACCAGCTACCAGGCCCGGGCGTTCTACGGCGGGCCGGACGGCCCGAACCACCCCTCGCCGCGTGGCCTGCTGGACATCCTCGGCTGGCAGCAGATGGACAAAGGCGAGGCCGCGCAGGCGGTCGAGGTGTCCGCGTATCCGGATCGCTACCGCAACTACGAGCCCACCGCCCGGACGATCCTGCAAGCCCTGACCGCCGGAGGTGGGACGGGGTCGGGAGTGCCCGGCGACGCGGACATCCCGGAGACCACCGCGCTCGTGTTCCCGCTGCCCAACGGCACCTACACCCACACCTCCGACTTCGGATGGCGCACAGATCCGTTCACCGGCGAGCGGAGCTTCCACGCCGGCACCGACTGGGCAGCAGCCGACGGCACCCCGATCTTCGCGCTCGCCGACGGAGTGGTCACCTATGCCCGGATGGTCGGGGGCACGTCCGGGCAGATCACGATCGAGCACACCATCGACGGCGAACGCATCGCGAGCGTGTACATCCACATGTGGGCGCACGGCATCCACGTCCAAGCCGGGGACCGGGTCATCGCTGGACAGCACATCGGCGACGTCGGATCCTCCGGCCGCTCCACCGGACCCCACTTGCACTTCCAGCTGCACCCGGGAGGCGCCGGCGCCTCCCCGGTGGACGCAATTCCGTGGCTGGCCGAGCACGGCGTGGAAGGCATCGACGTGCCCACCGGCGGCGGGCCGGGCTGCGCCTTCTAGGGCCGCACCGCCCGGGCCGGGTGCGCACCTGTGCGGTGACCAGCCTGCTGCGACGGAGAGGAACCCGCTGTGGACGTGTACCCGGACTTCGACGCCGTTGGTGGCCGCTCGACCCTGATCGGCATCGTCGGTGCCCTGCTGACGATCACGCTGATCGTCGCGGTGCTGATGCTGGTCATCTGCGCCATCGTGTGGGCCGTGTCGTCCTCCACCGGAAACGCCGCGGCCGCCGCGCGCGGCCGCGTGGGTGTCTTCGTGGCTGTCGGCGCCGCGGCGCTCTCCGGCGCCGGGGTCGCGTGGCTGAACTTCCTGCTGCGCGTGGGAACCACCCTCTGAGGCGGCATAGTCGACACGCAGCCGCAGCCCACGAGTTACCAGCTCGTCCAGGTCCTCGAAGAAGAGCACCGTCCCGGCGGAGCGTGGATCTATCACGCCGCCCCGGACTGGTCGCCCAGCGCGGCGATCGTGTTCCCCGAGCGGATCCTGCTGCGCATCACCAGCGCGGCAGGCGACGCCGGTTACGTGTGGGGCGTCGAGGAGTGGGACGGGCGGGATGAGACCTACCGGCCCGTCCCCGGAGGCACGGGGTCGGCGGCCACCCCGGAGCAGATGATCGGCGTCGCCGCGACGTTCATCGACGAGGAGAACATCGGCGAACCCCTCCCGCCGACCACGTATCCGCTGGCGGAGGAGCTGGCCGAACGCATCACCACCGGCTTCCCGGACGCCCACTGGCGCTCCTACCTCAACGACGTGTACGGCAACGTGCTCGAGTACCCCGGCAGGCTGCGGCTGACGTTCTGGGACGAAGCGAACTTCATGGGCTCCATCGACGGGTACACCTGGCAACTGGAGGTCTGGTCGACCCGGCAGCAGGCCTGGGTCGAGGTCGAACCGTTCAGCGAGGTCCTCTCGATCACCGAACTGCGCGCCGTGATCGGTGCGTTCCACGACGAGAACGAACGCGACCTCGCCGACGAACACGCCGCCACCCGCAGCGGACCGGCGGTCGGGGCGCTGGCTCGCGATGCCGTGAACGCCTCACACCGGGCGACCCGGCTCACCGAGAAGCTCGCCGCACGCGCCGCACAGCTCGACCCGGACCCCACCGCCGCCCGCAGCGCGGAAGCAGGCGTGTCCCGGACGGCGTCCGCAGCGCGGCGACTGGGCCTGTAACCGAAGGCGGGTCCGCACCTGACGCGATGAGCCCCGCACCGGGCAGGGCTCACACATTCGCGAAGGAGCCCCGCATGACCCTCATCCTCGACGCCCTCGCCCAGACGGCGACCGTGCTGCCGGCGCAGATCGACATCAACCCCAACGATTCCGGCCTTCCGGGCATCGCAGCTCTGCGCACCATCGTCGGCGCCGTGATGACCGTCGGACTGATCCTGTCCGTGCTCGCGCTGATCATCAGCGCCGTGGTCTGGGGCTTCGGCGCTAACAGCTCCAACCCCCACCTCGCCTCGCGCGGGAAGCTCGGCGTGCTGATCTCCTGTGGCGCCGCGATCATCACCGGCGCCGCCGTCACCCTCATCAACTTCTTCTGGAACGTCGGCCAGACCGTCTCCTGACCCGCCCCTTCGACTCATGAGAGGAGGGGAACGGTATGGACGGAATCTGTGACGTCCCCATCATCAGCAACGTCTGCGACGTCGCCGGCGAGACCGCCGCGACGCTGATCAGCGCCCCATTCGACTGGCTCGCCCAGGCCATCGGGCAGGCCGCGTCCTGGATGTTCCAGGGCGTGTGGTGGCTGTTCGACACCACCACCCTGGTCGACCTGACCGCACCCGGCTACATCACCGTCTACAACGTGATGTTCGGGATCGCGATCTTCATCATGCTGATCTTCTTCTGCCTGCAGCTGATCACCGGGCTCATCCGCCGCGACCCGTCCGCGCTGTCCCGCGCCGCCCTCGGGCTCGCACGCAGCGTCCTCGGATCCTTCCTCGTACTCACCCTCACCATTACGCTGCTGGAAGTCGTCGACCAGCTCACCATCGGGGTCATCCAGGCCACCGGCACGACGCTGGAGGAGATGGGGGTAAAGATCGGGCTCCTGGTCGCCGGGCTGACCGCCATCAACCTCACCGCACCGGGAGCGGGGGCGATCATCACGATCTTCCTGTCGTTCCTCGCCCTCACCGCCGCGGCGATCGTCTGGTTCAGCCTGCTGATCCGCAAGGCGCTCATCCTCGTTGGCGTCGTCCTGGCCCCGATCGCCCTGTCCGGCGGGGCATGGGATGCCACCCGGGGGTGGTTCGGGAAGTGGGCGAGCTTCGTGCTCGCGCTGATCTTCTCCAAGCTCGTCATCGCCGTGGTGTTCCTCGTCGCGATCAACCAGACCAACGCCCCGATCGACTTCGACCTCGCCTCGATCGCCGACCCCGTCGCCGGCATCGTGCTCATGTTCGTCGCGGCGTTCGCGCCCTACATGGTCTACAAGTTCATCTCCTTCGTCGGCTTCGACATGTACCACGTCATGTCCGCAGAGCAAGAGGCCAAGCAGTCGATGAACCGGCCGCTGCCCATGCCGGGAAAGCCCGACGGTCCGGCCCCGAAGCAGGTCCTCGACGGCTCCGGCGACCAAGGCCCCGGCGGCAACACTGGTGGCGGGCCTGGCGGACCTCCGCCCCCGCCGCCGGGAGGCGGAGGCGGACCCGGTTCGCCCGCATCCGCCCCGGCGGGAGCCGCAGGGGCAGGGTCTACGGGAGCGGCATCCACCGGCGGAGCAGCAGCCGGTGCAGGGGGTGGTGCCGCGGGAGGCGGCGCGGCCGCAGGCGCGGGTGCCGGTGCTGGTGCGACTGCCGGGCCGATCGGGATCGCGGCGGTCGCGGGTGCGAAGGTCGCCAAGGGCGCCGCGGAGGCGGGACCGAAGCTCGGTGGTGCGATCGGCCGCAGCGCGGAAGGGCACGCGTCGGCGGCCCAGGAAGGTCAGACTCCGCCGCCGGCGGGCCAGCAGCAACGTCCCGACCAGTCGCGCACGGCGGCTCCGCCGCAGCAGGCAACTGCGGGTCAGCAGGTCGCGCCACCGGCAGACGCCGCGCGCGGAGCCCAGCCTCCGGCGACCGCGCAGTCGCAGCCGCCGGCCCAGAGGCCTGGCGCTTCGCAGCGCACGTCCCCGCCCGCATCACCGCCACAGCAGCCGCCCGCCGCGATGCCGACGCCGCAGGAGTCACGCACCTCACCACCACCAGCGGCGCCGCCCCCGACGGATCCGGGCAAGCGGTAACCGCCCCACCTGCCACGTCGAGAGGAGGTGAGCTCGCCCGCCCGGAAGCGGCGGCACCCTGCCGGTCAGCTGTAGCGACCTGACCCGGCCCGGGCGCCGCCGCTTCCGCACGTCCGCGGCGGTTGCAGGCGCGTACCTGCCAGACGACCACACCGTCGTCCGAAGGAGCGTCATGGCCGCCACCGACTACGAGCTGAGCCCGGTGAAGTTCTCCCGGCTCACCACCCGCGGGATCATCCTGGGACTGTCCCTGCCGCAGGTGATCGCCCTGGCCACCGGCGCGGTCGTGTTCATCGCCGCGCTCTACACCGGCGGTCCCGCTGCCCTGTACACGGCACCGGTCTGGCTGTCCGCCGCCGTGCTGGCCGTCGTGGGCGTGGGCGGGCGGAAGCTGATCGAGTGGGTGCCGATCACCGCGCACTGGGTCTGGCGCAAGGCCGCACGCCAGACCGCGTACCGGCGCCGGATCGTGAAACCGCGCCCCGCGGGGACTCTGGCTCTGCCCGGCGATGCGGGGCCGCTGCGGCAGTATGAGGATCCCGAGTCCGGGGCCGTGATGGTGCACGACCCGCACGCGCAGACCCTCACCGCGGTCCTCGAGGTCACCCACTCCGCGTTCGTCCTGATGGACCCCGGCGAGCAGGAGCGGCGCGTGCACGGCTGGGGCCGGGTGCTGTCCACGGTGTGCCGGTCCGGACGGATCGCCCGCGTGCAGGTCCTCGAGCGCACCGTCCCCGACTCCGGGTCCGGACTGTCGCAGTGGTGGAGCGAGCACGGCCGCGACGACGGGTCCTGGGTCGCGCAGACCTACGCCGAGCTGATCGAACGCGCCGGGCCCGCCGGAGAACGCCACATCACCACCCTCTCGCTCGCCCTGGAAATGCGCGCAGCCGGACGGCAGATCCGCGCCGCCGGGGGCGGCATCAAGGGCGCCGCGGAAGTGCTGCGGCAGGAGATGCACACCCTGACCACGGCGCTGCGCGCCGCCGACCTCAAACCGTCGGACTGGTACACGCCCGGCGATCTCGCGGTGATGCTCCGCACTGCCTACGACCCGCAGATCGCCGCTACCCTCGACCGAGCCGGCGACATCGGCCGCGACCTCGCCACCGCCGGCCCCGTCGCGGTCGAAGAGACCTGGAGCCGGCTCCGGTCAGACTCCGCCCACCACGCGGTGCTGTGGGTGTCGCAGTGGCCCCGCTCCCAGGTCTACCCGGGATTCCTCGCCCCGATCCTGCTCTCCAGCGGCATCCGGCGTGCGGTGACGGTGCTGTACGACCCGGTCCGCTCGGACCAGGCCGCCCGCGACATCCGCAAGAAGAAGACCGAGTACATCAGCGATCAGGGCCAGCGGCAGCGGATCGGGCAGATCGAGGACGCCTCGCAGTCCGCGGAGTACGCCGACGTGCTGCAGCAGGAGGCCGACCTCACCGCCGGGCATGGGGTGCTGCGTTACACCGGGCTGATCGCGATCTCCGCACCGAGCGTGGACGAGCTCGACGCCGCGGTCGCCGCGATCGAACAGGCCGCGATCCAGGCCTCCTGCGAGACCCGCCTGCTGGTCGGCCAGCAGGCACAGGCGTTCGTCGCCGCAGCGCTGCCGCTGGGCCGCGGTCTGTGAGTCGCACCTGACCCCCGCAACCACAGGGAACGAAGGGAACGGTGCACACATGGGCACGGACGACACCCGCAGGAAGCTGTACTCGACCGTGCTGGTCGAGACCGGCAAGGGCGACCGGAAGGCGAGGCGGCAGCGGCAGCGCGCCGCTCGTCAGGTCCTCGCCCAGGACCAGGCCACCACACGGGCCGAAGCGAAGGCACGGTACGAGACTGAGCGGGCCGAGGCCCGCGCCACCACCTACCTGCCGCGCAGCGGCGAGTCAGGGCCGGCGACGCTGCGCTCACCGCGCCGGTTCCGGGTCCCGGCGCACCAGGACACCTCCGCCACGCTGCAGGGCGCGTACCCGTTCCTCGCCGAGGGCGGGCTCGGCTCCAGCGGCGTGTTCGTCGGTCAGGATCTCTACAGCTCCGGGTCGTTCGTCTACGACCCGTGGGTGCTCTACCAGCGCGGCATCATCACCGCCCCCAACCTGGTGCTGGCCGGGATCGTCGGCAGCGGCAAATCCAGCCTCGCGAAGTCCCTGTACACCCGTTCCATCGCGTTCGGCAGGCGGGTCTACGTGCCCGGCGACCCGAAGGGCGAACACACCCCCGTCGCGCAGGCGGTCGGCGGGAAAGCGATCATTCTCGGCCACGGGCTCGGCGCCCGCCTCAACCCCCTCGACGAAGGCTACCGCCCAGCCGGGATCGCCGACGACGAGTGGGCTACCACTGTCGCCGCGCGCCGGAGGGATCTGATCGGCGCGCTCGCGGAGACCGTCCTGGAGCGGTCGCTGACGCCGCTGGAGCACACCGCGATCGACGTCGCCCTGCGCGCCACCGTCTCGCAGAGCTCGGTGCCGATCCTGCCGATGGTGGTCGACCGCATCCTCGCCCCCGACCGGACCGACGACGATGACGGGCGCCTCGGTGAGGACGGGCGGCTGGTCGGACACGCGCTGCGACGCCTGGTCGCCGGTGACCTCGCCGGCCTGTTCGACGGACCCTCCACCGTCCGGTTCGACCCGTCGCTGCCGATGCTCTCGCTGGACCTGTCCCGCGTCGTGGAGAACAGCACGCTGATCAGCGTGCTGATGACGTGCTCGTCGGCATGGATGGAGTCCGCGCTGCTGGACCCGAACGGCGGGCAACGGTGGGTCGTCTACGACGAGGCCTGGCGACTCATGTCCCATCCGTCGCTGCTGCGCCGCATGGACGCCCACTGGAGGCTCGCGCGCCACTACGGCCTGGCCAACCTGCTCATCTTCCACAAACTCAGCGACCTCGAAAACGTCGGCGACCAAGGCTCGGCGATGCGCGCACTGGCGTCCTCGCTGCTCGCCAACGCCGAGACCAGGATCATCTACCGCCAGGAATCCGACCAGCTCGGCGCGACCGCGCAGGCACTCGGTCTCACCGGAACAGAGCGGAAGCTACTGCCCTCGCTGGGAACCGGGCAGGGGCTGTGGCGCATCAAGGAGTCCTCGTACGTCGTCCAACACCAACTGCATCCCGCTGAGCTGCAGGCCTTCGACACTCGGGCCCGGATGCTCGATCCCACCGGCGACCGGCCGGTGCGGGCGCCGCTCGATGGCGGTGCAGGGAGGGACCAGTGATCGGCCGCCGGCGCCAGCCCAAGCCGGCGGGACCGGTACCGACGGTGCTGCCGCAGGTCATCGCCGAGGTCGTCTCCGCCGAGCATGTTGTGCTGACGGTGAACGGCAAGCGGCTCCCGGCGACGCCCACGCGCCGGGACGAGCTGGGAACGGTGATCGCCGAGCTCGTCGCCCGGTTCGCCAGCCCGACCCGGGTGGAGGTGCGTGAGTTCGACGGCAGCGTCTACGCCGACATCCTCACCCCCGAACCGAACGATCCGGCCATACCCGACAAGGCGCCGGCGCGGGCCCGACCGGAGCTTGTCGAGTTCACCGCGGAGGGCTTCGTGCCCGGGGAGGACGTCGCCATCGCGCTCGTGCTGCGCCACACCTCCGCGGCAGGCAACGGCACCGCCCGGGCGCTGCTGGACCGCGCTGAACACGCCACGTTGACCGGCGAGCTGGTCCTGCTCGGACGGATCTCCGGCACCACCGCGGTGCGGCCCATCGAGGGAACATCCGCACCTGGCTCCTGACCTCGCCGACACGCGGCGAGGTCAGGAAGGACACCCAGTCATGCCTCCTGCCCAGCCTCGTCCCGCCAACGACGCGTTCGTGAACATCGCATTGGGCGGCCTGGTCGCCGTCGTCGCGTTCGGCGGTGTGCTCGGCCTCTCCGGCAGCATCGCCGCATTCCTCACCGGGCAGCCTCAGCCCATCGCCGGGATCACCGACGGGCTCGGCGTTCTCGCGACCCCCGCAGACCCCGGCACCGCGCTCGGGACGCCGGGCCTGAACCCGTTCGCGTACTGGGCCGTCGTGCTCCTGCTGCTGGTCATCCTGACAGCAGCAGGCGTGTTCGCGTGGCGCGCGGTCAGCCGCGCCCGGGCCGCGACCAACCCGCACCACCTCGCCGGCACCGCCACCGGCGCCGAGGTCGCCCGCGTCGCCTCCAGGAGAGCCCTCGTCAAGCGCGCCAACACGCTCCGCCCGTCCCTGACCGGCAAGCCGTTGCCGGGCGATGTCGGCTACCTGCTCGGGACGAGCAAAGGCGGGCAGGTGTGGGCGACCGTGGAAGACAGCATCCTGCTCATCGGCCCGCCCCGATCCGGGAAGGGCCTGCATGTGGTCATCAACAGCATCCTCGACGCGCCCGGCGCGGTGATCACGACGTCCACCCGTCCGGACAACCTCACTGCGACCCTGCGTGCGCGAGAGCGCAAAGGCCCCGTCGCGGTCTTCGACCCGCAGCAGCTCGCCCCGGGCCTGTCTGCCGGGATGCGGTGGTCGCCCGTGCGGGGCTGCCAGGACCCGCTGACCGCGATGATCCGCGCCAAGGGCCTGGCCACCGCCACCGGCTTCGGCGGCGTCCAGGATGCCGGCTTCTGGGAAGGAAAGACCACCGCCGCCATCCAAGCCCTGCTCCACGCCGCAGCGCTCGACGGCCGCGACGCGAGAACCCTCTACCAGTGGGCGCTCAACCCCACGTTGGCCGGAG
>RRZU010746098.1_pt1 | contig 31297 bp, 34 predicted proteins | sample 2165561 | NCBI WGS metagenome assembly RRZU01 (sample SAMN10456909, study PRJNA506462) | wastewater metagenome | isolation source: wastewater sludge | place: USA: Moscow, Idaho | reverse complement strand
GTCGTCGACGTCGTCGAGGAGCAACTCCACGAGTTCGCCCGTCCGGGCGACGAGCAACTGGTCCGCGAAGGGGTGCTGCGCTACTCGCGGGAGTTGGCCTTCTCGGCCGCCGAGGTCTACGCCCGGGCCGCGGAGTCGCGCGGTGCCTGGGATGCCCGCCTCGAGGCGCTCGTCGTCGATGCGGTGCTGCGCGGGGAGGCCGACGACTCGATGCAGTCCCGAGCCACCGCGCTGGGGTGGGGGTCGGTCGCGCAGGTCACCGTCGTCGCCGGCAGCACACCGGTCGGGCACGCAGCGCATGCCGTCGAGGCGATCCGCCGGGTGGCAGGTCGGCACGGCGCAGAGGCCTTGGCCGCCGTGCAGCGGCGACGACTCGTCGTCGTGCTCGGCGGCAGCACCGACCCCGAGGTCGTCGTGCGTTCTGCCGCAGAGTATTTCGGCGATGGACCGATCGTGCTCGGCCCGACGGTGCCGCACCTGTTCGCGGCCGGGCGGTCCGCCCGAGCCGCACTGAGCGGGCTCGCGGCCGCGCCGGCCTGGCCGCAGGCGCCGCGTGTGGTCGGCGCCGACGAGCTGTTGCCCGAGCGGGTGCTCATCGGTGACGAGCATGCCCGACGGCTGCTCGTCGAGCACACCGCGGCGGCGTTGGCCGCCACCCCTGCGCTGGAGCAGACGGCCCGGGTCTACCTGGACACCGGCGGCCTGGAGGCTGCCGCCCGGGTGCTCTTCGTGCACCCCAACACGGTGCGCTACCGGTTGGGCCGGATCGCCGAGCTCGCCGGGTACGACCTGACGGTCCCCCGCGACGCGTATGCCGTGCGGCTCGGCCTGGCCCTGTCCCGGCTCGGGCGGATCGACTCGGTGCCGTGGCGGGACGGTATGCCGCAGCGCGCCACCTCCGGGGAGCGCCCTACCGGGGAGCGCCAGACGTCTGAGCGCCAGACCGGGGAGCGCCAGACCGGGGAGCACAGCGGGGCCGGCGCGCGCGGCATACCGGAGGCTTTGTAGGAAACCTCCAAGGCTGACCCGGCGACGTTGGACGGATCAGGTCACGGTCCGATCACGACCGGCTGCCAGAGTGGAGCGCGTGCTCGCCATCGTCTGCCCCGGCCAAGGGGCCCAAGCTCCCGGACTGCTCGCCCCGTGGCTGGAGCTGCCCACCTGTCGCAACCGGATGGAGTGGTTCACCACGGTCGCCGGCATCGACCTGCTCGAGCACGGCACCGAGAGTGATGCCGACACGATCCGCGACACGGCGATCGCCCAGCCGCTGATCGTCGCGTCCGGGCTCGCGGCACTCCTGGAACTCTTCCCCAAACCGAGTCGGGGCTTCAGCCAGGTCTCAGTCGGCGCCGGGCATTCGGTCGGTGAGATCACCGCCGCTGCGGCGACCGGTGTCATCACCGCCGAGCAGGCACTCGTCTTCGTCCGCGAGCGTGGTCGGCAGATGGCCAAAGCGAGCCAGGCCCGGCCGACGGGGATGACCGCGGTCATCGGCGGCGATGCCGACGAGGTGCTCGCCGCGCTGCAGCGACACGGGCTCACCGCCGCGAACATCAACTCGGCCGGTCAGGTGGTCGCCGCCGGCACCCTGGAGCAGCTGGCGGCGCTGGCCGCCGACCCCCCGGCCAAGGCCCGCCTCATGCCCTTGCACGTCGCCGGCGCCTTCCACACCGAGCACATGGCCCCGGCCGTGCAGCGGCTGGCCGGTTACGCGAAGTCGATCACCACTCACGAGGCGCACACCCGGTTGGTGTCCAACCGCGACGGGCACGTCGTGCGCTCCGGTCGCGAGGTGCTCGAGCGGCTCGTCACGCAGGTGAGCTCCCCGGTGCGCTGGGACCTGTGCATGCGCACCCTCGTCGACCTCGGGGTCACCGGCATCATCGAGGTGCCCCCCGCGGGCACTCTCATCGGGCTCGCCAAGCGGGCCATGCCTGGCGTCGAGCTGCTGGCCCTCAAGACCCCTGATGACCTCGACCGGGCCCGGGCCATGGTCGTCGAGCACGGCGACCGCCCCGACCCTGCGGCCGACCCCGAGTGGAGTCTGGTCATCGCCCCGACCAAGGGCCTGGTCGCCTACAGCTCGGTTCGCGTCGGCGACCAGGTGTCCACCGGCACCGTCCTGGCCCAGGTGAGCACCGAGCACGGCACCGTGGAGGTGACCGCCCCACACGGTGGGTGGATCGCGCAATGGCTCGTGCACGATACCGACGAGGTCGCGCCCGGGCAACCGGTGCTGCGGATGGCCCCACGCGGGGCCGGCTCGTGAAGGCCCCCAAGGGCACCGGCACCCTCGCCGGCCCGCCCGGGCCGCGCCAGGCCCGGATCCTCGGCGTCGGTGGCTTCCGCCCCACCCGGGTCGTGCCCAACAGCGAGATCGTCGAGGCGATCGCCTCCACGGACGAATGGATCCGCGAACGCTCCGGCATCCTCGAGCGCCGCTGGGCCGGCCCCGAGGACAGCGTCGTGAGCATGTCCGAAGCGGCGGCCCGCGATGCCGTCACCGCCGCTGGCATCGAGCTCGGCGAGGTCGACGCGGTGCTCGTGTCGACCGTCACCCACCCCTATCAGACGCCGGGGGCCGCTCCGATCGTCGCCGACCGGCTGGGGCTGCGCGCCGCGGCCTTCGACATCTCGGCGGCCTGCGCCGGCTACTGCTACGGCATCTCGCTGGCCAGTGACATGGTGCGCGGCGCCAGCGCCCGGCACGTGCTCGTCATCGGCGTCGAGAAGCTCACCGATTTCACCGACCCGCACGACCGGGGCACCGCCTTCATCTTCGGCGACGGCGCAGGCGCCGCGCTCGTGGGGCCCTCCGACACACCCGGCATCGGGCCCACCATCTGGGGCTCCGACGGGGCGCAGTGGGAGGTCATCAAACAGACCCACTCCTGGCTGGACCTACGCGATGCGCTCGGTGACGACAGCATCGCGGCCGACCACCCCGAGCACACCGGCTTCCCGATGCTCACCATGGCCGGGCAGTCGGTGTTCCGCTGGGCGGTCTGGTCGATGGCACCGGTGGCCCGCCAGGCCGTCGAAGCCGCCGGCATCACCCTGGCCGACCTCGACGCGTTCATCCCCCACCAGGCCAACCTGCGGATCATCGACGCGATGATCAAGCAGCTCAAGTTGCCGCCGGACATCCCCGTGGCCCGCGACATCGCGCAGACCGCCAACACCTCCGCCGCCTCGATCCCGCTGGCCACCGAGCGGATGCTGCGCGAGGGCGACGTGCCGCACGGGGGGCTGGCGCTGCAGATCGGCTTCGGAGCCGGGCTCGTGTATGCCGCGCAGGTCGTCGTGCTCCCCTGAACACCCTGAACCCCCTTGAACACCCTTGAACACCCCTGAGCACCCCTGAACCGACCGAACCGTCCACCGCAGCCGCCCGCCCGGACCACCCGGGCGGCGTCCCACCCATAAGGAGAACACCCACCATGGCACGCAGCGAGCAGGAGATCCTCGAGGGTCTGGCCGAGATCATCAACGAGGAGACCGGACTCGAGCCGGACGTGGTCGAACTCGACAAGAGTTTCACCGATGACCTCGACATCGACTCGCTGTCGATGATGACGATCGTCGTCAACGCCGAGGAGAAGTTCGGGGTGCGCATCCCCGACGAGGACGTCAAGGGGCTCAAGACGGTCCGCGACGCCGTCGAGTACATCGCGAAGGCGCAGGACTGAGCCGGTGACCGCGCGCGTGCCGGCCCCGGCCCGTTGGGGCCGGCCCCGCGGCATACCTCAGTGCCGTGCTGCGCGGACCGCGCTGCGCCCCGCCCCGCCGACGCCCACGGGCGTCACCCCGATCCAGAAGGAGCCCGTATGACCGCCCGGGACCACCGCATCGTCGTCACCGGCCTCGGCGCGACCACCCCGGTCGGTGGCACCGTGCCGCAGACCTGGGAGGCGATCCTCGCCGGCCGATCCGGCGCCCGCCCCCTGGAGTACGACTGGGTCGCCCGCTACGAGTTGCCGGTGACCTTCGCGGCCCAGATCCACACCCCGCCCGAGCAGGTGTTGACCAAGGTCGAGACCCGCCGCCTCGACCCGTCGTCGCAATACGCCCTCATCGCCGCGCGTGAGGCCTGGGCCGACGCCGGCGCTCCCCAGATCGATCCGGAGCGGCTGGCCGTCGCCTGCGGCTCCGGCATCGGTGGCGTGCACACCCTGCTGAGCCAGTGGGACACGTTGCGCGAGAAGGGACCGCGGCGGGTCTACCCGCTCGCGGTGCCGATGCTCATGCCCAATGGACCGGCCGCCGCGATCTCCCTGGACCTCGGCGCCCGCGCCGGGTCGCACGCCCCGGTCAGCGCCTGCGCCTCCGGCGCCGAAGCGATCGGGTTTGCCGCCTCGCTCATCCGCAGTGGCCGGGCCGACGTCGTCGTCGCCGGCGGCACGGAGGCCGCCATGCACCCGATGCCCATCGCGGGCTTCGCCGCGATGCAGGCCCTCTCGACCCGCAATGCCGAACCGCAGCGGGCTTCTCGCCCGTATGACGTGAATCGCGACGGCTTCGTCCTCGGCGAGGGCGCGGCGCTGGTCGTGCTGGAGTCCGAACAGCACGCCCGGGCCCGGGGGGCCCGCATCTACGCCGAACTCGCCGGTGTCGGCATGTCGGCCGACGCCCACCACATCACCGCGCCCGAGCCGGACGGTGCCGGCGCGGCCCGCGCGATGCTCGAGGCGGTGCGCAGCGCCGGCGCCGAGCTCGGCGAGGTGGTGCACATCAACGCGCACGCCACCTCCACCCCGGTGGGCGACGTTGCCGAGGTCAACGCGATCCGGCGCGCCTTCGGGACCAGCGCCGACGGGGTCGCGGTGAGTGCGACGAAGTCGATGACCGGGCATCTGCTCGGCGCCGCCGGCTCGCTCGAAGCCATCTTCACGATCCTTGCGGTGCAGCACCGCGTGGCCCCGGCGATGATCAACCTCGATGACCTCGACCCGGCGGTCAGCCTGGACGTCGTGCACCCCGGCCACCGACCGCTGCCCAGCGGCGACATCGTCGCGCTGGACAACTCCTTCGGCTTCGGCGGCCACAACGTGGCCCTCGCCTTCCGCAGCATCTGAGCCCCGACAGCTTCTGAGCCCCCGACGGGCCCCGGCGGTGGCTCCGAGCAGCGCGCTCGGGTCGGGCTGCTGCGGGGGCGGCTCAGCCGACCTTGTGCAGCCAGCGCACGGGGGCGCCGTCACCGGCATACCGGAAGGGCTCGAGTTCGCGATCCCACGGTCCGCCGAGCAGGTCGTCGAGGGCTTCCTGGAGGGCGACGAGGTCACCGGGGTGTTCCTCGATGATGTCGCGCAGCCGGTCCTCGGGCACGAGGGCGTCGCCATTGGCGCTGGTCCAGGTGTGATGGATGCCCAGGCTGGGGGTGAAGGACCACCGAGAGCCGTCGGTGCCGGCGGCCGGGTCCTCGGTCACCTCGAAGCGCACCGTGCCCCACCCGCGCAGCGCGCTGGCCAGCCGGGCCCCTGTGCCGGGCACCCCGCTCCAGGACAGCTCGGAGCGCATCAGGCGCGGCCCGGCCGGTTGGCCGATCCAGTCGAGGGACACCGACTGCCCGAGCGCCGATTCCAGCGCCCAGGTGAGGTGCGGGCACAACGCAGCCGGGGTCGAGTGGATGAACACGACCCCACGAGTGAGCGTGGCAGCAGACATCCGAGCCTCCTGTCGTGCGAGGGACGTCTTCCCCAACGCCTCACCGAACTCGGGCTCGTCTCACGTGCCGCTCACGTCACGTGTGTCACATTGTGCCGCAAAGCCCCCGACAGCACCAGCCGTCTCGTGTTGCCCACCACATCTCATCTCGCACATCTCGCACGTCGCGCATCACCCGTCGCGCATCGTCCGTCACGCGCTCAGGTGTCGGTCGGGCGGGTCGGTCAGGTGGCCGACGTGGTGCTCGTGGGGCCCGCGGTCGGCCGCGGTTTGCCCTTGGGGCCGGGCGCCGGCGCGTCGGCCACCGAGGTCACGGCGAAGTTGGCGTCGATGGTGAGCACGATGTGGGTGCCGTCGGGGCGCATCATGTGCGCGCGGTAGGTGCCATCGGTGGCCTTGCCGACCCGCAGCAGGTATGCGCTCGGTTCCTTGGCGACCGCTGCCTGAGTGACCTTGACCGCCGTGTCGCCGGTCAGCGCGTGCTGGCTGATGTCCTTGTGCTGCCCCGGGGCGCCGTCGCGGCCGTGCCCGCGACCCTTGCCCGGACCGGGGGCACCTGGTGCGCCGGTCGGCGCGCCCGAGGCGCCGGCCACGGCATACCCGGGTGCCGAGGCCGGCCCGGCCGAGGCGAGGGCAGCCCCGCCCAAGGCGAGGGCGGTGACGGTGACCGCTCCGGCGGCGCCGATGATCAGGCTCTTCGGGTGCATGCGCGTGCTTCTCCTGTCCCTACGCAGGTCGCCACGAGTCGCTCCGTAGATCGCTAGCTGTGCCGTCGATGATGACGGCGGGTCCACCGCCAAGGATCCCCCGAACGGCTGTCAGGGTGCTGTGAGAACCTGTGAACCGGCCGACCCGTTGTCAAGCGCGACAGCGCCGCCGACCAGGCTTCGACCGCTCTGCGGCTCATGGGGCTCGGCCTCCACCCCGTCCGGGCCGAGACCGCCTCGGGCAGCACCCCACCGAGCGCCGGTCCCTCCTCCTTGGCCTGGGCCACCGCGGTGCCTCCCACTCCCAGGCCGACCACCCACCCCGCCGAGACCGCACCTGGCGGTTGCCCTCACGGTCACCATGTCACCTCCTGCTCTCGTCATGGCGCCCGAGCGGGTGCGCGGGCGTCGAGGTGAGCATGGCCGGCGCTCCCGCGAAGACCCTGGTGATCTCGTATGCCGCGGCTGTGCAGGCCGCCGCGGGCGGCAGAATCCCCCGGAGCGCAGCGAGCCGGCCCGGTAGGCTCGATGCCCGGGGGCGGTAGCTCAGCCGGTCAGAGCAGCGGACTCATAATCCGTCGGTCCTGGGTTCAAGCCCCAGCCGCCCCACCCAGCCTGACCTGCGGAAACGCGGTCCGGCAGCTCGACGACCTGGCCTGCAGTCCGCAGGCGGTCCGCAGCTGCCCGGGCCTGGACGTCCATGCGGTCCGCCACGTCGTCGAGCGAGTCGTCGAACAGTCCGGCATACGTGTCCAGCGTCATGGCCGCCGAGGCGTGCCCGAGCATGGCCTGGACGTCCTTCACGTTGGCGCCGGCCGCGATGGCCAACGACGCCGCGGTGTGGCGCAGATCGTGAAGGGTGATGTGGTCCAGGCCCGCCCGTCGGACCGCCGGGCCGAACGCTCGCTGACGGAAGTTGCCGAGCCGAAGGACCCCACCCTCGGGAGCCGTGAACAGCAGGTCATCGCGACCTCGACCGGCGGCGAGCGCGGCCACGTCATCCACCAGGAACCGGGGTAGTGGAACCGAGCGCCGCTGGTGTGTCTTAGGGGTGCCGAACACGGCCTCGCCGGCTACCTCGGTCACCGATTCGGCGACCTCGATCCGTCGGCGCATCAGATCCACGCGTCGCACCCGGAGGGCCGCGAGTTCCCCGAACCGCAGGCCCGTGTAAGCGAGCATCAGGACGACCACTGCTGCCCGCGGATCGGACTCCCCCGCCAACCTCGCCACCTCGTCGGCCGTCAGGAAACGCTTGTCCGTGGACGCTGTGCGCGGCAACTTCACACCCTGCGCAACGTTGGTCGCGACGAGCCGGTGGTCCACGGCGCGAGCGAAGATCAGGGCCATGACGCGGTGTGCGTGGCGAGCCGAAGAACCAGACATCCCCTTGTCGCTGAGGCCCGTCACCCAGTCCTCGACCTGGCCCTTGGTGATGCTTGCCACCTGTCGGTCTCCGAACGCCGGGAGCACGTGGAGGCGCAGGAGCCCTTCGTACCGAGCCCGGGTGGACGGCTTGAGACGCGACTGGAGTGCGAGCCACTCCCCCGCGACCACCTTGAACAGCGTCTTGCCTGCCTGCGGGGCCACGTGCGTGCCCGTGACGATTGCGGCTGTCTGTCCGTCGAGCCAGCGCTGTGCATCGGCCTTCTTGAGGAAGTGACGGGCATGCTCACGGCCGGACGTGTCACGGTAGCGGGCGCGGTACTTGCCGTTGGGTCGCTTCGCGATGCTAGCCATCAGACTCTTCCCTTGTTTCGTCCCGATGCCGCCACGAGTCGGCCCGCTTCTCGATCAGATACCCCACGGCGTCCCCGATCGGCCCCGGACGCCGAGCGGCCGGATCCGCTGCACCGGCGACGGCCGCCTGAAGACGTGACAGCTCGAGGCCCATTGCGCCGGTGAGGACCGAAAGCTCGACCTGTGCCTGACGAAGGGCCCGGGCGGATGCGCTCAGCCTTAGAAGGCGGTCCCGTTCGTGGTTGACGCCCACTGTCAATGCCTCGACGACCTCAGGTGCGAGTGTTCCGGCAGGCATGGAAACCGGCTCGAGAGTCTCGAAGAGTTGAGGCACCGTGACGTCGAGCACCCACGCGAGCGCAAGAAGGTCCGCGGGAGTGAAGTCGCGTTGCCCCTTCTCGACTTTCCACATCGTCTGCTTGCTCCAGCCAGTCCCGCCAACCATGGGCGCCAATGCCCGGCCAAGGGCATCCAGGGACACGCCCTGTCGCTCTCGAAGCGCCCGAACGTTCGACCCGATCACCTGATTTGCGCTCGGCATCAGGCTCCCTTCATCTCACCGTTGTCAACGTCAGAGTTTACGCGTTTGCTCAGACGTTGACAAGAGGTGAAAGTGGGCACGTGAACACTGACAAGCCGCCGCAGGCGCTACTCACGGCTGTGGCCGTCGCCGAGGAACTAGGGGTCCCCCTGCAGACCCTCTACGGCTGGAGGTCCGCTGGCAAGGGGCCTCGCGGGATCCGTGTCGGCAGGTATCTGCGCTACCGCCGCGCGGATGTCGACGCGTGGCTGGAGAAGCAGGCCGACCCGATCCCGGCCGCGTGACCCCGAAAACAGCGAGAGCGCGCCCGCCACAGACGCGCCCATCGCCACCCACCGACCCCCACGGAGACACCCGTGACGATCACCCATCAGGGTGCGGCATCGACGCTCCCGCCCGCAACGCCTCCTGACCCGCCGTCCCGCCAGGGCCCTGTGCTGCGCCACGGCCTGCTCGCGGTGTACGTGCTGGATGCCGAGGCGCGAGCAGCTCGTCTGGCCGGGCCGACGGTAGCGCGGATCCGCTCAGACGCAGACTCCCTTCGGCAAGCCGCGGCCCGCCGATCGCGCAAGGCCTCTATGACACGGGCGCAGGGCTAGCCAATGACGCTCATGTCACGGCTGGCCGCCCGGGATCACTCCAGACGCCCAAAGAGAGCTGGGGCGGACTCGGAGGGCGACGCGTCGCCCTCCGATCATCACGTCGAATTGCTGGATCGCGGGATCGGCACCGCCCTCACCGCGGGCCTCAAGGCGGCTCGCGAGGTCAGTGTGAAGCGAAGAGCCCCCGAGCACCACGCTCGCCAGCTCGTAGTCGCAGCCGTTGATGTGAATGTAAGCCTTGTCGGACTTGATGGACATGGTTCCTCCGGTTCTTGCGGACAGTACGGCAGCAGGGTCCCACCGACCACCGACAACGCTCGGCGGACGTCGTGACTCCGGCGGATCCGGATGAGCCCCCACCCTTCTGGCGGGCTCACCCCTACGACGACCCCGACCCGGCGGTGCGCACGGCATACCTGATCGGACATGCCGACGGCTACCGGACCGGCCACTCCGACGGGCACCACGCCGGGTGGCTCGCCGCCGATACCCACGCCGAGCAGCTGCACCGGCGCGCCGCCGAGGTCACCGAGGCCGTGGCACGCGACCTCACGTCCGGCCGCCCGGTCGGGCGTGACGAGCGCCTGGCCGCGATGGCCACCGCGGCCGAGCGGCTATCCACCCAGCTCGGGCGCGACCGGGAGGCGTCATGACGACGGGATACGCGCCGGCGCCGGCCGGGGCGGCGCCCATGGACGACCACGACGGCTACGGTCGCCGGGTACGGCTGGTGCCCGCGTCGAGCATCCCGGTGCGGCCGGTGCGGTGGCTGTGGGACCGGCGGATCCCGCTCGGGTCCCTGACCCTGCTCGCGGGCCGCGAAGGCATCGGGAAGTCCACTGCGGCAGCGGCATTGGGAGCGCAGGTCACCCGCGGCACCCTGCCCGGACACTACAGGGGGCACCCGCGCGCGGTGCTCGTGGCGGCTACCGAGGACAGCTGGTCGCACACGCTCGTGCCGCGTCTCATGGGTGCCGGCGCCGACCTCGACCGCGTGTATCGCATCGACGTCGACGCCGACGGCCTGCCGGCGAGCTTGTCCCTGCCGCGTGACGTCGAGCAGCTCGCCGACGCCGCCCGGGAGGTCGACGCCGCGCTGCTGCTGCTTGACCCGCTCATGAGCCGGCTCGCGCACACGCTCGACACCCACCGGGACGCCGAGGTGCGCCAGGCGCTGGAGCCCCTGGTGCGCGTCGCGGACGTGACCGCGATGGCCGTGGTCGGGCTCATCCACGTGAGCAAGTCGACCACCACGGACCCGCTCACCTCGGTCATGGGCTCGCGCGCGTTCTCGGCGGTGGCACGCGCGGTGCTGTATGCCGCCGTCGACCCGGACGATGACGCCACCCGGCTGCTCGGCCTCGCCAAGTCGAACCTCGGGCCGCTCGATCAGCCGACCCTGGCCTACCGGATCGAGCCGACCCGGGTAGCCGAGACCGACGAGGGCCCGGTGACCACCGGGCGCGTCGTGTGGCTTGGCGAGCGCGCCCAGAGCATCCGTGAGGTCATGGTGGCCGCCGCCGACTCGTCCGAGCACCGCACTGCGGTGCAGGAGGCCGCCGACTGGCTGGCCGACCACCTGGCGGCCCAGGGTGGCACCGACGACTCGGCCAGCATCCGCGAGTCAGGCCGCAGGGCCGGCCACTCCGAGAGCACGCTCAAGCGCGCCCGAGCCAAGCTCGGGGCGACCGCCGAGCCGGTCGGCTTCCCCCGCCGCACCTACTGGAGCCTGCCCAACACCCAGAAGCCGGACCACCAGCCGGCCCAACCCAGTCAGCTCACGCGCGGGGAGACTGAACTGACTGAACTGACTGAACTGACTGAGCCAGTGAGTCCAGTCAGCTCAGTGAGTCCAGTCAGCTCAAGCCCCCCCGCGCGCGCGTGCGAGGAGGCCTCATGACATCGCCCCCACGACCCTTCTTCCGCGACGCCTTCGGACCGGCGCGACGTCGCCCGGCCGCGGTCCCGGCGATGTGTCCGAATGCCGCGCGCGCGAGGTCTCTCGACGTCAAGAGGTCGTCAGCTGCTCGCGTTGGCCAACCATGCGACATGACCACAGGGCCAGGGCTCACCGCACTCCTGGCAGGGCTGGCCCGTCTCCTTGACCAGCGGCTGGTGACGGGCTACCCAGTCTTGGTCCAGCCTGCCGAGCACCGCGGCGTCCCCGCCTTGCTTCTCATGGCGAAGGAAGGTCAGATGAACCCTCGCCATCACCACGTCATATCTCGGCTCACCGGTGGTCATCTTGGGCCCCTTTCGCGACGACGTGCGGACTCGCTGCGGACTGCGCCCCTTTCGGTGCTCATCGTCGCAGGTCGGGGCGTCGTGACCGGCGGATCATATATCCGCTGCGCCGTCGGTCTCGGTTGCTCGGGGGTGATCCGATGACGCCCCGCCCGATCTCGCCCGAGGCCGAGCGGGCGAAGGTCCGAGCGGCGCGTGCGGGCCTGGTGGACGCTGCCCGGGCGCTGCTGGCGCGGCATCGCTTGGGTGCGCTGGTCAACGACGTCGACGGGCTGGCGGCGGCGGCCGGTTCGGATGCCTTGCCCCCGGGCCTGGTGGAGCTTGCGCGGGCTGCTGCCGTCGTGCTCGAAGGCCTCGATCGTGGCCCGACGGACCGGGCTTGGCGGGCGCGGGCGTGGGGAGCGGGGTCCTGATGGCTGGCACGTGCACCGTGTGCGCTCACCCGGAGCGCAAGGCGATCGACGAGGCGTTGATCACGGGCATGCCCCTGCGCGAAATCGCGCGACGGTGGGCGGTCAGCAAGGACGCAGCCTCCCGCCATCGGAAGCACGTCAGCCCCGCGTTGGCGCGCGTCGTGTCGCGGCGACGAGCGGACGCTGGCCCGAGGTCCGCCCTCGATCGGCTCGAAGAGCTGTACGGCCGTGCCTCGGTGGTCCTGGCGGCGGCAGAGCGCGAAGGGCAGGCATCCCTGAGCCTGGCCGCGATCCGTGAGCTGCGCGGCCTCGTGGAGATGCTGGCGAAGATCACTGGCGAACTCGACGACCGCCCGCAGGTCAACGTCCTCAACGTTTGCACCAACCCGGAGTGGCTGGCCACGCGGGACGCCATGCTCGGCGCGCTGGCCCCGTACCCGGAAGCCGCCCTCGCGGTGGCCGCCCGGCTGCAGGGGATCGAGGGTCCCCGATGACGGCCGGGACCGCTTCGGCGTTGGCCGTGGACCTGGCCGCCGCGCTGGATCCGGTGGTGTTCGCCCGGGCCTCGCTGGCGTTTGATCCGGAGCCGTGGCAGGAGGGCCTGCTGCGCACGCAATCGCGGCGTGTCCTGGTGCGGTGTGCTCGGCAGGTCGGCAAGACGACGACGACCAGCGTCAAGGCCTTGCATCGTGCCCTCTACGAGCCCGGCGCCCTGGTCCTGGTCATCAGCCCGAGCCAACGCCAGTCCGACGAGGTCATGCTGCGGATCAAGGGCCTGTATCGCGCCCTTGGCCGATCGGTGAAGCTGACCAAGGACTCCGGCTCCGAGCTGGTCCTGGAGAACGGCTCTCGGGTGGTCAGCCTGCCAGGTACCGAGGGCACCTCACGCGGGTTCGCCGGCGTCTCGCTGTTGGTCATCGACGAGGCCTCTCGGGTCGAGGATGACGTCTTCGCCAGCGTGCTGCCGATGGTCTCCAGCGCTGGGCAGATCCTCGCCCTGAGCACACCCTGGGGTCAGCGGGGCTGGTGGTGGGCGCTGCACGACGAGACCGCCAACGGCTGGGAACGGCATTCGATCACCTGCTACGAGAGCCGCCAGTACACCCCCGAGCGGATCGCCGAGGCGCGTGCCGCGGTCGGGTCGTTCGTCTTCGCCTCCGATTACGAGTGCCAGTTCGGTGACTCCGACTCGCAGGTGTTCGGGACCGCCATGGTCCGCGCGGCATACACCGATCTGGTGGCGCCGCTTATCGACCCAAGGAGCACCACATGAGGTCATTCGCCATCGGCCTGGACTTGGGAAGGGAGCAGGACTTCTCCGCCCTGTCGGTCGTCGAGTACGTGAAGGTGTTGCCCGTTGGCGTCGATCCGGAGTGGTGGTTGCGGCGCATGGGCGAAGTCGCCCAGGCGCGTGCCACGGGTCATTGGGAGTGGGCGGCGAGCCGCGCGCGTGACCTGCCCACGGCCCGCCTGGAGCATCACGTCCGGCACCTGCAGCGGTGGCCCCTGGGGACGCGTTACCTCGACGTTGTTCAGGATGTCGGCAACCTGGTGCGGACCGCGTTTGAGGGGGACGACCAGACCTGCCTGGTCGCCGATCGGACGGGGGTGGGCTACTCGGTCGAGGAGATGATCACCGTTGCCTTCCGCCGGCATGAGCTGCGCTTGAGCCACTGGCCCTTCTTCGCCACCATCACGGCAGGAGAAGAGCGGAACGATTGGAACATCCCCAAGAAGGACCTCATTGGCACACTGCAGGTCGGCCTGCAGAACGGCACCCTCAAGGTGGCCGCAGGCATCCCCTTGGGGGAGGTCCTCGAGCGCGAGTTCATGGCCTACCGGATGAAGATCACGCAGGCTGGCCGCGCGACCTACGACATCGCCCGCAGGGAGGGCGAGGGTCACGGGGACCTGCTGATGGCCACGGCGCTGGCCCTGCAGTTCTCCATGCCTAGCCTCAAGCGCTTGATCGTGGGGACGCACGAGGGATGATGCGGGCCCCGGGGGTGACCTCAGCGCTTGGGCGGCAGCGGCCGGTCCCAGGTGTGTTCTTGGCCGTTCTCGTCGGTCCAGCGGATGGTGACTGTCGTGTCTCGCGTCGCCATGGTCTGGATCGCGAGGAATCTGCGAGCGTCACCGGGTCCCACATCCCCCACCTTGGCATTACGAAGCACGAGATGCTGGGTTTGGTCTACTTCGACGATTGTGTTGGCCGCGGTCCCGCCGCCGTCGTTGTGGAGCAGGTAGGCCTCGCCGCTGAGCCACTCGATGCGCCAGGCGGCGCCGCGAGTGGGCGCCTCGCGCGCCTGGGCGATGGCGCCGGCCTCGGTGGCCACGACCAGGCGCTCCAGAGCCGTCGCGGTGCGATTGGCGGCGGACGTCGCCTCCTTGGCGGCGCGGCCGCTGCCCCTGGCTGCCAGCAGAGCCCAAATGGCCACCGCGGCGCTCACTACCGTGCCGATTCCCTGCCAAGCCGCCCAGTCCCACATGCCGCCGACCATAGGCGCAGCCTGTGACAGCGGCACCCCGAGAAGTCGCCATCCGCTCGGGTGTTGTCCGGGCCGGCGGCGTCTTCCTGGACGGCTCGGCGTGTGCGGTGATCTGGCCTGTGCTGCGCCGGTTCGTGAATGAGCGGGCCCGTGACGGGGGTCGGGTTCGGCCGGAGTTCGCCGAGGCTCTGGCGGCGCTGCGTCAGGCAGCGTTGGAATTCCACACGGCCCCAGCGATGTCCGCGAACGGACCTGGCGGGCGGACATTGGTGGACATCGTGGCACGGTCTGCTCGGGAGTCCACGCTGAGTACGGCGGCTATGGCTGGTCGGCTCGGGGTGGGGGCCCGTCAGGCTCGCAGGATCGCTGCCGCGCAAGGGGTTTGCCCGATCGCGCGGGATGTGTGGGCCGCCGAGGATGTTGCAGCGCTGACCGCGAGCCGGTCGGCCGGGGCCGGAAGGAGCCCACGATGAGCCAGTCCGTGTTGACCGCCGAGGAACAGTACGAGTCGCTTCGCCAGGCGGTCCTGGGCGGTGACGAGAGCGTCACCCCGGCCGACCTGGACAAGGCCCGTGGCCTGGCCGAGTTCGAGTCCCTCACCAGGCAAGCCGCGGCGAGCCGGGAGGCGGCCGAGGCGCGCCGGCGGGCCGAGAAGGAGGCCGACGCGGCGGTCAGGAAGGCCGCGAAGTCGGCTGAGCAGGTGCATCAGCTGGAGGCCGTCGTGTCGACCGCCCGGCAGCAGGCGAAGGCAGCGCTTGCTGCGTACGTCGAGCAGGCCGCCGCGATGGCGCTCGGCTTGACCCGCGTGCGGGACGAGGTCCTCGCAGCGGACGCCCTGGCCCGTGAGGCGGGACGCCCGTGTGTGGCCGAGGTGGGCAACGTGTCCGTGGCCTGCGGCGCCGGTTCCGACTCCGGGCTGATGTTCACCAAAGACGGCCCGGTACGCCGGGTTCGTGCGCGGGACTACACGCCGGCCGGCTCGATCGTCGCGTTGCTGGTCGAGGCGGGCCTGATCACCCGGGCGTTGACCGGCGAGATCGACCTCGCACCCGCCTTCGCCCCCACCATGGCCGACCGTGGCCTGGCTGACCCCTGGCCCCTGTGACCCCTCTGGAGACATGATGTCGCCTTCCTCGCTTCCCCCGGTCCAGCAGGACCCCGCCGTCGTGCGAGCCGGCGAGCTTGCCGCCGAGCTGACCGCCAAGATCTCCGGTGTCCGCACCAACCGGGTGCTTTCGGACCTGGCCCAGGCCCGCGAGATCACCGCCGTGTACGAGGCCGCGTGTGCGGAGCGGGTCAAGCTGTGGGACGACATGCAGGGCCGCCGGCTGGCTCGCCTGCAGCACCTGGAGACGCGGCTTCCGCTCGGGCCCGGTATCGCTGCCGGGACCTCGGCGGCCGACAGGGCGGTGCTGATGACCGCGTTCCGCGCCGCGGTGGAGCAGGCCCGCGCCGCCAACGATGCCGCCCTGCAGGGCATGCTCAACGACGCCCGCCGTTTCGGTGACGACATGGTCATGCGGGCCGTGTTCACGGTGGCCGTCGAGGAGGGCCGGTCGCGTTCGATCCTGGCGGCGGTGCGCGACCTGGACCCCGCCGCGAACGAGGTGCTCGCCGAGATGACGCGGTTGCGTGCTCAGCTCGACGGCCGCGACGTCGAGTCCCACGGGTGGGAGGCGAAGGCCTTCTGGCCGATCCCGGTGCCCGAGGAGGTCCGCGCCCTGCCCATGCTGGAGATGCTGGCTGAGAACCGGCATGAGGCCCTGCCGTGACGGGGGCATTGGACCCCCGCCACGTCCCAACGGTGCTGAACGCGGTCGCGCTGGTGACGACGGCGCTGGGTGGCGACGACGAGGCGCTGGGGCGTCTGGCCGTCCAGGTGCTGACCGACGTCGATGGCCGCGCACGCTCCAGCGCCGAGCGCACGTACTGGCGAAGCATGCTGCTGGCTCGGGTGGCTGAGATCGCAGCGTTGGCGTTGACGCAGTGGGCCGCTGACCAGCCGGAGGCCGCGAACGAATGGCTGCAGCTGCAGGCCGCGCGGTTCGAGGCGGACATGACCGAGCTGCTGAGCAGGAGCTAACCCCATGTCCTTCAACGTCGGCGAGCTCGTCGGATACCTGCGGCTCGACACCTCCGACGTGGGTCGCTCCCTGCGCAGGTTGCAAGATGACCTTCGTCGAGGCATGGACACCGCAGGCAGCACCGCTGACACTGGCACAGCCCGCATCACAACCAGCTTCGCGACGATGGCCAAGCGGGCTGCTGGGCTCATGGCCGGCGTCTTCGCGGTGGACAAGATCGTCGACTGGTTCCGTGGCGCGATCGACGCCGCAAGCTCGGCCAACGAGGTGTTCAGCAAGGCGACCGTGATCTTCGGACGCAACTCGGACGCCATGCGGCAGTGGGCGACTGGGGCAGTCCGCAACCTCGGCATGTCCAGCGCGGCAGCGATCGACGCCGCCGCAGGGTTCGGGGACATGTTCCTGCAGCTCGGGTTCGGCGAGGCGAAGGCCGCCGAGATGTCCCGCAGCATCGTGGAGCTGGCGGCTGACTTCGGGTCGTTCAACAACCTCGGCACCGAAGATGTTCTCGAGCGGATCGCGGCCGGCTTCCGCGGCGAATACGACTCCCTGCAGAAGCTGATCCCGAACATCAGCGCCGCCCGGGTCGAGCAGGAAGCCCTGGCCGCGACGGGCAAGAAGAGCGCGCAGGCGCTCACCGCCCAGGAGAAGGCCGCCGCGGTCCTGGCGATCGTCACCAAGGACGGGTCTCGGGCGATGGGTGACTTCGCCCGCACTGCCGACTCGACAGCGAACGTGCAGAAGCAAACCTCTGCCGCCGCACAGGAGCTGGCGGTCAAGGTCGGCAACATGCTGCTGCCGGCATACACGGCTCTGGTCCGGTTCGGCCGCGACCAGGTGATCCCATTCTTGTCGGGGGCAGCCGATGCGATACACGATGGCGTTGTCGCGCTCGGTCCCTTCGCGTCCGCCGTGGGGGCGGTTGTGTCCGGTTTCCGCGAGTTGCCGGCGCCACTGCAGTCCGCGACGATCGGGCTGATCGCGTTCCTGCTGCTCAAGGATCGGCTCATCGGGGTCGGCGCCGCCGTGGGAACGATGGCGACGACGGCCCGCGGTCACCTGCAGTCGTTCGGCCAGGCGCTGCACTATGCCGGCCAGGCCGCCGAACGCGCGGGTGGTGGGGTCCGTGGCTTCGGGGCTGGGGTGTCGACGTTCGTCGGCGGCGCTGGTGCTATGCGGTCGGCCGCGTCTGGACTGCTCGGGGTGCTCGGCGGGCCGTGGGGTGTGGCGTTCATGGCTGCTGCGGCAGTGGTCGGGCACCTGGTGTCGGGCCAGGCGCAGGCACGGCAGCGCGTCCAGGAGTTGACCGATTCCCTCGACGAGCAGACGGGCGCCATCACGGGCAACACTCGGGCGCTGGTCGTCAAGCGCTTGGAGGAGTCAGGACTGCTCGCCTCGGCCGGGGCTATGGGCGTGTCCTTGCAGGACTTGACCGACGTCGCCACCGGCAGCGCGGAGAAGATGGGGGAGGTGAACGCGGCCATCGACGAATGGGCCCAGAAGGCATCCCAAAGCACGTTCGATGAGACCGAGCTACGAAGGATCGCCGACCAAGCCCAAACCCTCAAGAACGCCCTCGGGGAACAGTCCAGTGAGGTCGACGCATCCACCGAGGCGTGGAAGCGTAAGTCAGACGCCATGGGCACCGCGACGACCGCTCAACAGCAAGCTACTCGCGCCACCTCGACCGGCGCCGACGCCACCAAGGACGCCACCCAAGCAGTCAAGGACTACTACCTCGCGCAGCAGAAGCTACGTGACCAACTCCTCGACTCCCGAGCCGCGAACCGCGAGTACGGCGCCGCCCTCGACGGCTTGAAGAAGTCGATCAAGGAAAACGGCACCACCCTCGACATCAACACCGAGAAGGGCCGGGCCAACGAGGAAGCCCTCGACAAGCTCCGCGACGCCTCGATCGCCGCAGCGAAAGCCCAACTGGAGAACCGCGCATCCGTCGAGGAAGTCGCCAAGACGATGGAGCAGCGGCGTGCCGCGTTCGTCGAGCAAGCCACCCGCCTGCTCGGCAACAAGGCCGCCGCCGAACAGCTGGCCGACTCGCTCGGGCTCACCCGCGAAAAGGTGCTGGCCTTGGCCTCTGAGGTCGAGAAGACCCCGACCGCGAAGACGATCACCTGCACCGTCGACGCTGCCCAGGCGATGGCCGAGCTCGGCCGGCTCCGCAACGCCGCGCAGATCAAGGGCGCCATCCACATGGCCGCCGCCATGGAACAACGCCAAGCCGCGGCAGGCCTGATCACCTCCGGCGGGGTCCGCAAGATGGCCGCCGGCGACGTCACCCGCAACGCCATCATCATGGCCCGCACCTCCCCGATCCTCTGGAATGAGGCGCCCGGGGGAGAGGCGTACATCCCGCTGCACCCATCCCGCCGTGCCCGATCCCTGGCCATCTGGGAGCGCACCGGGCAACTGCTCGGCGCCGGAGGGGGCGAGTCCATGTCTGCTGACGGTTGGCGGATCAGCGGCTCGCTCGACATCGGCGGCATACTCGTGCCGCTCGTGGACGGCCGGATCAGCCGGGCCCTGGACGGCGCTGCCCGTGAGCGCCGCTACGGGGCGGCCTGATGGCTGCCGCGATCTCGGCAACCTACTGGGCAGCCCTAACGGCGGCCGTAAGCGCCTTGTCGTTGACGCGGACGTACGTCCGCGTGCTCTCCGGCTGGGCATGGCCGAGCAGGGACTGGAGCGCGAAGAGATCCTGGGTCTGCTCGTAGGCGACGGTGGCGAACCGGTGGCGCAGTTGGTGGCCGGTGTAGGGCCCGAGAGCTCGCGACAGCAGCTTGCCGACATACTCCGGCGACAGGTGACCCCCGTCCTGCCCGGGGAAGATCCAGCCTGGCGGGTACTCAGACAGCTCCATGCGCAACGAGCCCAGCAGCGGCAATACCCGCTCCTTGCGGCCCTTCCCATAGACACGCAGGTGCCACACGTCCCCGTCCGAGGGCAGGATGTCGTTCGTGTGCAAGGCGGCAATCTCGCTGCGGCGCAGACCCAGCCGGGCGGCCAAGAGGATCATCAAACGTACGCGCGAGTCCGCCACGCCCAGAGACCAACGCAGGTCCCTTTCCGGAACTGGCCGCCCCGTTCGGATCGGTCGACGCACGGGAGGCAACATGCCGGACGGGTCGCTGCGCATCCGACCCGTGGCGTGCGCCCAGCCGAAGAACGAGCGCAACGCAGAACGGAATGACCGCACCGTTTCCGACGCCCACGGCTTGTCGGCCAACCAGGCAGTCAGGTGTTCGGGTGTGACCTTGAAGGGTGAGCGGATCCCTAGCTCGGAGCCCAACCGGCGAATCTGATACTCACGCAAGTAGATCGTGGTCACCGGACGCCTGGCCGCTAACAGGAAGTTGATCCACTCCTCGATCGGGCGTAACCAACCTGACGGGACAGCCAACAGGGCTCGCTGCCGTCCGTATGCCGTCGTTGAACGCGCCGACCCGGGGCAGGGCCCCAACGGGCGCAACGTCGCTCCCGGCTGTGCTCCTTGCACCTTGGCCCACTGGAACAGCGATCGCAGGTGCGTGCGATAGGTCCGCATTGATGGAGTGCTGAGCCGCTGCCCCGCAAGCCACCCCTCAACCTCCTCGTCGTCCACATCCAAGAAGTTCGGGAAGTCGGTCAGGAACGCTGCTGCACAGGCCTTCCGGTGACGGATGGTCTGCTCACTGCACCCCAATCCCCGAAGCCAGACGGCGAAGCCATCCAACGTCAGCGGCTTCACTTTCCCCTTCGGACCGGCGTGTGTGCGTTTCACCGAGGTCTCGTCGGCGCTGACGATGAGCACCCTAACGTCGGCGCTCATGAGGCACCGCCCTGGGCGCGCTCCGTCTTCGCTGCGGCATACAGGGCATGCTCGGCCACGTTCGACACGATTCTCTGTACGTCGCGTATGTCGACGTCCCGGAGAGCCACGCCTGGCAGTGGCATCCACTCGCCTTCACGCCGAAGAGACTGGGCTTGCAGGCGGGCCGCAGCGGTCAGCAAGACCACCGCAATCTCGGTCAGCAGCGTCTCGCTGCACTTCAGCTCGGGCTCGGGCATGCTTACACTCACGATCCGTTTCCCTTCCAGTCAGGTGATCGGTCCAGGCCTCGGCCGGTGCGCCAACACCGACCGGGGCCGCTCTTCTGGCGCCTGCGTCACCGCCCTTGTGAATGATCACGCCGACGCACGTGAGACGCTCCTCAGCTCCCCCGACCGAGGCTCAGCAGCGCCGTGAGGTCGGCAGCCGCTGCCCGGAACACCGAGTTGAGCTCGGCACCGAGCGTCTCGGCATCGGCCGCGCCAAGCTCGACCGAGGCCTCGGCGAACGCCGTGACGGCCGGCTCGGTGAACGACGACTCGCCAACCTCGGTACCGTCGATCGCCGGGACCGTCTCGCTGGCCATGATCGAGAGAGTGAGCAAGTCCTGGCCGTCCGGTGCCCGCACCACCGCGACCTCACGCAAGTGGTAGCGCTGCAGGACGGGCCGGCCAACCTGGTCGGTCATGACCGACTCCCACGGGTGACCGGTGGCCAGCTGACACCACGCCGGGCACGGACGCAGCGCGTTCACCAGCACCGAATGCGTACGCGGCACGCCGAGCATGACCCCGATCTCATCGAGCCCAACCCCCGCCCCGGACGCGAACAATCGAACGGCTGCTTGCTCGCCACGTGGCCCCCTCTCGGTGACCAGCACGTACAAGCCGAAGTCCCGCGCCATCGGGTCACGCCGCCGGCTCTTGACCAGATGGTAGCCGTGCCGAGCGGCCACCCGCCGAAGCCTGTTCTCACGCACCTTGTCGGCCTGAATGATGCTAGAAGCCATGCCAGAAAGCATGCCCGAAGCGATGCCCGAAAGCAACAGTCTCAGGGCACGGTCGCGAATCTAGGCACGAAGACCGACGCCCGCACGTGGGCGATCGAGCGCCTGGCCGAACTGCAGTGGCTCAAGGCGAAGGCGCAGCGCGCCACGGCCGAGACGATGGCCACCGTCGAGCAGGAGATCCGTGAGGCCGATCCTCGCCTGCTGCCGAGACGGCGGTGACCCTCGCGCGCGAGCCGACGGTCATGGTCCGGCGGGCACCTCGATATACGCACGGGTCCAGGCCTTCGGGGCGTAGATTGCAATGACGTCGCCGGAGAACCCTCCTCCGCCCTGACCCCGGACGTGCAGGTGTTCGTCGACCACTTGGATCTCCTCGCCACTCGGATGCCGGATTTCCTCGCCATTCGCTATGCGCACCTTGGCTGCCATTATCGGCCTCTCCCTCTCGCGTCACACCGGCCCGGTGCCGAGGTGATCTACATGTGACCGTACTCACCGCGACCTGACAACCGCATCCGCAACCCGGCCGGGCGCCGGGAGAAGGAGCCGATCCAAGCCATGACCCTCCCGTTCCGCTCCGCGAGCAGATCCTCGCGTTCCACCGCGCCACCTTCGGCGCCGCGCAGATGAAGATCGGCGACGACGAGCCGGCGACCAGGTCCGTTCACAGTCCGCAGCCGGTCCGCAAGATGTCCAACAACGACCACTGACGACCGCAACTGATGAGCAGCTAAACCGCAGGTCAGGACGCTGGTCATAGGCGTTTCCGCAGGTCGGAGGCTTGCCCGGATTCGTTCTCATAATCCGTCGGTCCTGGGTTCAAGCCCCAGCCGCCCCACCCCAGCTCGACCTTTTGCGCGCTAGCGACCGCCGCCGACCCGCCCGAGGGCCAGCGCGGCATACAGGAGGGCGGCGATGGTCTCGCCGTCGGTGATCGTGCCGTCCCGGACCATCTCGAGCACCTGCGGCCACGGCACCCGGCGGATTTCGCCGATCCCCTCGAGAGCCGGCTCGGCACCGTCGGCGGGCGTCAACTGGGTGGCCAGGTAGACGATCTCGTGTGCCCGACAGATGCCGTTCAGGGCGGTCATCCGGCCGATCTCGCGCCAGGACGCGGCCGCCAGCCCGGCCTCCTCGCGCAACTCACGCTGGGCCGCGACCAGCGGGTCCTCGCCGTCCGTGCCACCGGCCGGCACCTCCCAGCTGCGCCCGACGGTATGCCGGTCGACCTGCACGAGCACGACCTCGTCGGTCTCGGTGAGGGCGACGACGAAGACCGAGGTATGCCGCACGGTGACCACCCCGTAGCTGCCCGGTTGCCCGGAGGGCGTGGTCACCTGCTCCTCGTCGACCCTGATCCAGCGGTTCTGGTAGACGACTCGGGAACTCTCCACCGGCCACATGGCCGGACCCTACGGCAGGCTCAGTCGATGAGCGGGATGCGCGCCACGATCTCCAGCCCGCCGAGCCGGCCCGGTGCCACGGTGAGGACGCCCCCGACGTGCGTGACTCGCTCGCGCATGCCGGTCAGGCCATTGCCGGGCGTGAGATCGGGTGCCCCGATGCCGTCGTCGGCGATCGAGACGACGACTGCGTGCTCCTCGCGAGTGACGCGTACCTGGACCTGGCTGGCCTGTGAGTGGCGCACCACGTTGGTCAACGCCTCCTGCACGACCCGGTAGACCACCTGCGTGGGCCCGCTGTCACCGACGTTCGACGCGGAGTCGACGTCGACGCTGACCTGCGCCAGGCCCGACGATTCGACGAGGCCCTGCAACCTCGTGCGTAGGTCGACCTGCGGAGCCCGCAGCCGGGAGACGACCGAGCGCACTTCGGCGAGCGTGGCACGCACCAACTCCCTGCTCTCCACGACCTGGTCGGCCACCGGTCCCTGTCCCTCGGCCAGGTGGGCGGCCAGCTCGAGTTTGAGGCTCAGCGCGGTGAGTCGGTGCCCCACGGAGTCGTGCAGGTCCCGGGAGATGCGCAGCCGCTCGGCATTGCGGGCCTCGTCGGCGAGCCGACGCTGCGCCTCGGCGAGCGACCGGTTGGCCTCCTCCAACGCATCGGATGTCTCGGCCAGGCGCAGGCGGCCGTAGAACTCCCGCACGGTCACCTCGACGACCATCGCGGCGAAGAACATCATCGCGGAGAAGGTGATCGACCACTGCGGGTCCATGAAGCCGGCGAACACCCCGTAGATCAGGGTGATCGTCTGAAGGGCCAACACCACCCAGACGGCCCGCCGGGGCAACGCGAAGCCGACGGCCGCGGCCGAGACACACAGGGCGACGGGCGAGATCGAGTCGTGGCTCGAGAACACCGTGGCGACCAGGCCGGCGAGCGTCATCACGATCGCGCCGACCACCCCGCGGCCGCTGCGTGGGTCTCGCAACGCCGGGCGCAACCCGAGGAAGCCGATGATGAACACGACGAGAGCGACCAGCTCGACGTCGCGTCCGTCGTGAGTCGAGGCTGGACCGCTGAACAGCGGCAGCAACAGGCCGGCCCAGCACAGCAGCACCGCACCGGTGAGCATCGTCGAGAAATGTCGGTAGCCGACCTGGCTGATGTCGACGGGTTGCCCGGTTCCGGGCAGCAACCAACGACGCCACGTGAAATGACTGGATCCTGGCTCTTCCCGCGGCGCGTTCGAACTCGAGTTCGAGTTGATGTGTGTCTCCCAACACTGCCCTACCGCCCAGGGTAGGACAGCCCCGGGCCGGTGCGCCTCATCCGAACAGTGCGCGTGGGCCGCACTGCGTGCTCAGTGCGAGACGGCGCATCGAGAAGGCGGCATCGAGGGGGCCAGAAGACCCGGGACGGCAGGGCATGTGATGTCCTAGCGTCACCAACACGGCTTCGGCACAGCGCAGGATCTGGAGGTCTCCATGCAGCAGGTCGTCGGACTCGACGCGATGTTCCTCAGTCTGGACAGCAAGACCACGAAGGGGCACGCGGCAGGCATCGCCTACTTCGACTCACCCGGTGAGGGCGTCGACAACCTGGCCTTCCTGCGCGCCCGGGTGGCCGAGCGCCTGGACCGGTTGCCGGTGCTGCGCTGGCGGCTGCGGCCGGTCCCGCTGCGCATCGACCACAGTTACTGGGTCGACGGGCCGGTCGACCTCGCCGAGCACATCACCCGCGTCCGGGTCCCCCGCCCGGGCACCCAGGAACAACTCCAGCAGGTCATCGACCGGCTCATGCTCCCCGCCCTGGAGCGGGATCGCCCGATGTGGCGGATGTGGGTCATCGAAGGGCTGCTGGACGGCGGCTACGCCTATCTGATGAAGCTCAGCCACGGCCTCGTCGACGGCTCCACCGTGTGGTCCGTCTTCGATCAGCTCAGCGACGAGCCGGTCGAACAGTTGGCCCCCACGCCGCAGCGTGACGAGCCGCGCGGCGGTGGTGCAGAGATGTTGGCCCGCGGTCTCGGTGGGGTGCTCAGCCGGCCGGTACGGGGTCTGCGGTTGCAGGCCGATGCCCTGTCCTGGGCGGTTGGCCGCGCGCGACGCGAGGGCGTCCGGCTGCTGCCCAACTCGGTCGCCCGCATCCTGCCCGGCGAGCTGTCCCGGCCGGCGACCAAACTGGCCAACAAGATCGCCGGCGACGACGACCCCACCGTGGCGTCCTGGTTGCCCACCCTCGTGCCACCGCACACCGCGTTCAACGGCAGTGTCACCGAACGGACCACGATGCACGCCGTGGACTTCGACCTGGCCGAGCTGCGCGTCATCGGCAAGCTCGTCGGCGGCACCATCAACGACGCCGTGCTGGCGGTCACCGCGGGCGCGGCACGCACCTACCTCGCCGAGCACGGCGGCATACCGAACCGGCCGTTGATCGCGACGACCCCCATCTCGTGGCGCACCGGCGATGAGCCGGAGCGGTGGGCCAACCAGGTGTTCTGGCTGTATCTGCCGATCCCCACGAACCTGCCGGACCCGTTGGCACGGCTTCGGGCGACCCACGACGCCGCCTCGACCGCCAAGGCCAACTGGGACGGCGTGCCCGGGCACCTGACCCGCCGGATGAGCCTGTTCTGGCCGTCCGGGCTGATGGCCCCTGCGGTGCAGATCTGGGGGCGGCTGCCCGCCCGGCTCACCCCGAAGGCGCACAACCTCGCGCTGTCCAACGTGAAGGGCCCCCGGGTCCGGCCCCGCTTCGGCGGTGCCGAGATGAGCCGCTACCACATCTACGGCTTCCTCACCCCCGGCTGTGCCCTGCTCATCGCCGGGCAGAGCCTCGGGGACCGGATCGTCTTCTGCATCACCGTCTGCCCCGACGTGCTGCCCGACCATGCCCAATTGCCCGGCCTGCTGCGTCAGGCCCACGAGGAACTGCTCGCCCTCGCCCAGGCCGCACCCGCGGCCGGTGCCTGAGGCCAGCACGTATCCCGAGAGTGCGGAAGCTGCGTCAAACCAGGCCGGGTCCCGCTCTGGCGCAGCGGGCTTCGGCACGCCCAGAATGATCCCGACACACCATGTGGCTAGGGCTGGACCGGCGCCAGTCCCACGGCCCGCCCGCCCGGCGGGCGCCTGAGGGACCTTAGGCACTGGCCCACACCGCACCCGAACGGCAGCGTGGCGTTCGGACCGAGATCTGATCCCCAGAGAGGCGCTACAAAGATGAAGCGACTGCTGTCCGGTAACGAGGCGATTGCCCGGGCCGCGTGGGAGGCGGGCGTCGTCGTCGGCGCCGGATACCCCGGCACTCCCAGTACCGAGATCCTCGAGGAGTTCGCCCCGTACCCCGATGTGTATGCCGAGTGGGCCCCCAACGAGAAGGTCGCGCTCGACGTCGCGATCGGCGCGGCATACGCCGGCCGCCGGGCCCTGGCCACGATGAAGCACGTGGGGCTCAACGTGGCGATGGACTCCTTCTGGTCGGCGTCGATGACCGGCTCCGAGGCGGGCCTGGTCATCATCAGCGCCGATGACCCCTCGCTGCACTCGTCCCAGAACGAGCAGGACAACCGCACCCTCGCCAAGTTCGCCCGGGTGCCCTGCCTCGACCCGGCCGACAGCCAGGAGTGCCACGACTTCGTCGTCGCGGCATACGACATCAGTGAGCAGTTCGACACCCCGGTCGTGGTGCGCCCCACCACCCGGGTGTGCCACACCAGCGCCCCGGTCGAGGTCGGCGAGCTGCGCCGCCGCGCGGCCGAGCCGCAGAAGTACCCGCGCAACGTCACCAAGTACGACATGACGCCGGCCAACGCGCGGGCCCGCCGCCCGCTGCTGGACGAGCGGGTCAAGGCGCTGGCCGAGTTCGCCGAGACGTGGGAGCACAACCGGATCGAGCCGTCGCCGAGCGGCAGCCGCGAGTTGGGCATCATCACCAGCGGCGTCGCCTACACGTACGCCCGGGAGGTCTTCCCGGACGCCGCGGTCTTCAAGCTCGGCATGGTCTTCCCGTTGCCCCAGCGCAAGATCGCCGAGTTCGCCGCCTCCGTCGACAAGCTCATCGTCCTTGAGGAACTCGACCCCTTCGTCGAGGACCAGATCCGGCTCATGGGCATCGAGGTCTTCCGGCCCGAGGGCGCCGTGACCTACCCGCTGACCAAGTCGGTCTTCTCCGGGATCGGCGAGATGGACCCGGCCTCGGTGCGCCGTGACGCGTATGCCGCGGGTCTGCTGGCCGAGCCGCCGACCCACAAGGCCCCCAACACCGCGGTCGCCGCCGTGGGCCTGTCGCTGCGGCCCGGCCCGTTGTCCACGATCGAGCAGGGCGAGCGCACCGCCCTGCCGGTCTCCGTCGCCGCCCGGCCGCCCATCCTGTGCCCGGGCTGCCCGCACCGCTCGTCGTTCTACGTCCTGCACAAGATGGGCGTGCCGGTCAACGGTGACATCGGCTGCTACACCCTGGGCATGACCCAGCCGCTGGACGCCGTGCACACGGTCGGCTGCATGGGCGCCGGCATCGCAGTGGCCCACGGCGCGTCGGTCGCCGGCGACACCGAACGGCACATTGCCGTCATCGGTGACTCGACGTTCTTCCACAGCGGTGTGCCCGCGCTGCTCAACGTCATCTACAACCGCAGCAACGTCATCACGATCATCCTCGACAACCGGATCACCGGCATGACCGGTCACCAGGAGAACCCCGGCACGGGGCGCACCCTGCAGCGGCAGGAGACCATCGAGATCGACATCGAGGCCGTCGTGCGGGCCCTCGGCTTCCCGGAGGACCGGGTCCGGACGATCAGCTCCTACGACGTGCCCGCCATCGAGAAGCAACTCAAGGAATGGCGCAAGCAGGACGGGCCGTTCGTGCTCATCTCCAAGGAGGAGTGCGCGCTGCTGCCCACGGCCAAGGCGATCTACCAGCCGCTGTCGGTCACCGAGGACTGCAACGGGTGCACGATCTGCTTCCGCATCGGCTGCCCGTCGATCCTGGTGTCCGAAGAGCTCGACCCCAAGCACAACCGCCCGCTGGCGATCATCGACCAGGCCACCTGCACCGGGTGCGAGATCTGCGCCCAGGTGTGCCCGCGTGACGCCATCCTCTTCAAGGAGCAGGTGCTCAGCCATGTCTGACCAAGCCCTCGACACCCCCGCGGCCGACGAGGCCGAGCAGGTTTCTCGCCCCGAGCACGTCGACATCGCCCTGGTCGGGGTCGGCGGGCAGGGCACCATCCTGGCCAGTGACATCCTGGCCGAGCTGGGCATGCGCGCCGAGTATGACGTGAAGAAGGCCGAGGTCCACGGCATGTCCCAACGTGGCGGCAGCGTTGTGTCGCACGTGCGCTGGGGCAAGCAGGTGCACTCGCCGATCATCCCGGCCGGCGGTGCGGACGTGCTCGTCGCCTTCGAGAAGATGGAAGCCGCCCGGTATGCCGCGCTGCTGTCCCCGACCGGTGTTGTCGTCGTCAACGAGCACGCCATCGAGCCGTTGACGGTCATCACCGGCGGTGCGCACTACACGACCGACGAGGAGATCGCGTCGGCCTACGGGCCGAACCAGCGGGTGCTCTGGGTCGACGGCGCCCAGGTCGCCGCCGACCTGGGCAACCCCAAGGTCGCCAACGTCGTGCTGCTCGGCGTGCTGTCCAAGCTCGTCGGCCTGCCGATGTCCGACTGGGAGACGGTGCTCACCCTGCGGGTGCAGCAGCGCCACCTCGAGGTCAACCGCAAGGCCTTCGCCGCCGGGCGGGCGATCGTCGACGCGAACCTCGCAGCCGGCTGAGGGCAGCTGCCTCAACCCTGATCCGGCTGCGCTGATCGATCGGCGCAGCCGGATCCGGATCAGAGCAGATAGATCAGGCCCGGCCCCTCGTCGCGGTAGGCGACCCCGAGGGCGTCGAGCGCTGCTCGCCAGCTGCCCGTGCACCGGGGATCGGAGCCCTCGAAGCCGTGGTCGGCGGTGAGTACGAACGCGACCTCGTCGAGCTCACCCCGATCGGCCAACAGGTCGAGGAAGACCCCTAATCGGGCATCGCTCTGGCGCAACGCCGCCCGCGCCAGGTCCGACCGTGGCCCGCCGCCGTGATGCCCGGCGTCGGTGACGACGTTGGCCCACCAGGTGAGCCGCGGCGCGTCGGCGAGGCCGGCGGCATACAGCTGGCGCATGAGATCCAGGCCGAGGTCATCGACCCGGACACCCCACCGGAAGTAGGAGTCGTCCAAGAGCCGCGGATCGGTGAGGAAGGGTGAGCCGGCCGGGTCGGGCAGCCTGTCGTCGAGGCCGCCGGCACCCAGCGTCGCATCGGACTCCCGGATCATTCTCATCGTCGAGTCGTCCGCCCCACGATCGATGGCCTCGTTGACACTCGCGGTCCGGCCGGGCACGAGCTCGAAGACGGTGCGCACGCCTGGGCGCAACCAGTCGGCGGACCGATGCCAGGTCGTCTCGTCGTTGGGCACGACCTGCTCGCCGGTGGCCCGGTCGTAGTAGACGTTGCCCATCACCCCGTGCCGGCCCGGCCCGACCCCGGTGAGGATCGAGGTGTGGTTGGTCAGCGTGATGCTCGGGAACTCCGCCACCGCTCCCCCGCGCAATGCCGTGCCGTTGTCCAGCAGTCTGGCCACCGCGGGCAGCTCACCGGCGGCGGCCAGGTGCAGCAGGTCCGAGCAGTGGGCTCCGTCCCACAGGATGCCGACCACCGCGCGAGGCACCTGGCCGTCCAGGTATGCCGTGAGCGCCCGCCCGTCCAGCGGTGCGCCGACGGCGTCCCGCAGGTGCTCCGGCGGGGTGCCGGCGAGGGTCGCGAGGGTGGGCCCCACGTCGACGAGCCGGGCATGTTCCTCGACGACACCGAGCCGGCGCACCCCCCGACCGGACAGCAGCAGGGGCGCCCGCGACTGGATGACATCGAGCGAACCGTGCTCACCCACGTGCCCGCCCTCGTCCGGGAAGTAGTGCCGTGGGGTGTGCACGACCGCGAGATCCGGGCTGCGGTCGGGGTCGGCGAAGAACGACAGCAGCCGCTCCGCGGCATACGGATAGGCGTTGTCGCGCGAGTCGCTCGGCGAGGGATGGGCCAGCTCGCCGTGCGGAGCGTCGTACGGCAGGAAGGCGAGCGGGTCCTCGGAGCGGATCGGGTCGATGCCCTCGAGCAGCTCGTGCCGCCCGCCCGGGTGCAGGCGCACCCGGCCGTGGTGGTTGGCGGCGTGCGCCACCGGCGTACCGTCGACCGGTTCCACCCACACCACGAGGTCGACGATGTCGGCGAGGTCGTCGCCGGTGAGCGCGGCCACGACCCTGTCGCGATCGCGCTCGCGCATGCCTGGATTCACGAACTTCCCCTCAATCCGGTGCAGGCCCGCGCCTGCACCCACGCCTGTTCCCGCTGTGCGGCGTCCACGGACGTTCGCGGGATACCATCTCGCGACGAGATGGTCAATGGCGTGAGTGTGCCGCTCGTGACGACCGAGTGCAAGCCCTTCCATTGATCGACCGGCAGCGCCGCCCGCCGCCGGACGGCGGCGATGTCGACGCTCACCGTGAGGACCCCGGAGGCGATGTCGCCCGGGCTCGTGCTGTTGAGCCACCACACGAAGTTGCCCAGTCCGTAGCCCACGTAGGCCCGGCCCAACCAGCCGGCACCCAGCACCCGGTGTTGGTGACCGCCGACGATGACGTCGGCGCCGGCGCGTTCCAGCGCCGTGGCCGTCGCGATCTGCGCGGCATCGGGGCACACCGTGCGCTCGGTGCCCCAGTGCAGGAAGACGACCACGACGTCGTATGCCGCGCGGGCCCGTTGCACGGCGGCCAGGAGCCGGGCGCGATCGACGTTGGCCGCCACCCCCGCGGTGGTGTCCCCGGCGGCCTGGGTGAAGTCGAGCACCTGGGTCGAGGCGATGACCGCCACGGTCGTGCCGCGCACGTCGAGCACGGCGGGCTCGAAGGCCTCCCGGGCCGTCGCGCCGATCCCGATGACCGGCACCGGGCTGGCGGTACGGGCCGCGAGGGTGTCGGCCAAGCCCACCGCCCCGAAATCGGTCGCATGGTTGTTCGCCATGCTCACGACGTCGACGCCCGCCGCGGCCAGCGTGTCGAGCGCGGTCGGTGACGCGCGGAAGGTGAAGGTCTTCGGCGCGGCGGTGCCCCGCGTGGTGAGCGCCGTCTCGAGGTTGACGACCGCGACATCGGCGACGCCCAGCAGTGGGCGCAGCTCGGCCAACCCGTCGGGATGCTCGAGCAGGGCGCGCACGTGCCGCTCGAAGTGCACGTCGCCGGCGAAGGCCAGCGTGATGACCCCCGTGCCAGGCCCCGGTTGACCCGTGGGCCCCAGGGTCGGCGAGGTCGTGGTCGGCGAGGTCGTGGGCGGCGAGGTCGTGGGCGGTGGGGTCGCCGGCCGGGTGGCCCCCGCGGGCGGGGTGGCCGACCCGGGCGCCGTCGGTGACGTGGTCGGCTCGGGTGCCGTGCACCCGACCCCGAGCGCCAGGGCGCACACCCCGGCGGCCCATCGCACCAGCCATCGCCTCGACATTGGCGACCAGTCTGACGTATGCCGCGGGGCGCCGCAGCGGCGGT